>Ga0209212_1003905_pt1 | contig 19035 bp, 13 predicted proteins | sample RifGroC2_FD_183996 | JGI IMG/M metagenome (GOLD analysis project Ga0209212, IMG submission 183996) | Groundwater microbial communities from Rifle, Colorado, USA - Groundwater C2 (SPAdes) (version 2) | ecosystem: Environmental > Aquatic > Deep subsurface > Groundwater | place: Rifle, Colorado...
CGGCGACGGTGGTCCCTTTGCCCATGGCCGAAAGGCGCGCGTCGGAGAAGTCTTCCATGCCGACAAAGACTTGCTTGAGGCCTAGTTTGGCCCACTTGGCGAAGAGCTGGGGGTGGCGGACGATGGTGTCGACGCGGGCGTAGAGGAAATAGGTCTTGCGGATGCCGGCGGCGGCGATGCGGTCGGCGAGTTCGTCCATGCGTTGGGTGTCGCACATCGACTCGTCGTCGCAGAAGAAGACGTGGGGCTCGGCGATGGTTTGCAGCTCGGCCACCACCCGGGCCGGGTCGCGGCGCAGGTACTTGCCGCCGGTGATGGCCCAGAGGGCGCAGAAGTTACAGCGCGCCGTGCAGCCGAGTGAGGTGCGGATGGAGGCCAGGGGCGCGAACCATTCGCTGAAGTAGCGGCTGCGGTAGGCGGCGGTGAGGCTGCGGTCGGGGAGGGGGAGTTCGTCGAGGGGGGTGTAAGGCCGCTCCGGCGAGAAGAGCATCCCCTCGGGCGCGGGGATGGCGAGCCCGGCGATGGCGGCAAGGGGAGTGCCGTCCTCCAGGGCGCGGACGATGGCCCGTAGCGTCACCACCCCTTCGCCGCGCACGACGATGTCGATCTGCGGCTGATTGAAATCTTCGGGGCGCACCGTGGCGTGATGGCCGCCGACCACCACCGTCACCTCCGGGTCGCGTTCCTTCAACCGCTCTGCGATGGCGAGGACGATGTTGCGATGGCTGGTGAAGCCGGTGAGGCCGACCAGCTGCGGCCGCAGGCGGGCGACAGCTGCGTCGATGTCGGGATCGAGGCGGGCGTCAAGAAGGGTGACTTCATGGCCATCCTCCTTCAGGCCGGCGCCGAGGTATTCGAGGGCCAACGGCTCAAAGAGGTAAATCTGGTCCATGAGTGGATCGTTGCTCGGCGGCTGGATCAGCAGAATGCGCATATACCCTCCCCTTTAGAGTGATTGCTCCACAGCGTAGAGTAAAGACTCTAACGGTGTCAAGGGGAAAGGCCTTGACAGTCGCGGCGCTGCCGCTAGAATTATGACCGCTGCACTAATCAATTTCTCCCAAAGGAGCATCCCATGGCCCAGGAACGTAGCGGTGTCATTACCTTCAAAGGCAACCCCATGACCCTTATCGGCCCCGACATCGCCGTCGGTGCCGGCGCCCCCGACTTTCAGGTCGTCGACAATGCCATGCAGCCGGTGACACTGGCGAGCAACAAGGGGAAGGTGCTGCTGCTGGCGGTCGTCCCCTCCATCGATACCCCGGTCTGCGATACCATGACCCGCAAGTTCAACGAGGAGGCCGGCAAGCTCCCCGACAGTGTTGCCGTCCTCACCGTCAGTCTCGACCTCCCCTTCGCCCAGAAGCGCTGGTGCGGCAATGCCGGCATCGACAAGGTCAAGACCGTCTCCGACTATCAGGAGCGTTCCTTCGGCCTCAACTACGGGGTGCTGATCAAGGAGCTCAAGCTGCTCGCCCGTGCCGTCTTCGTCATCGACAGGAACGGCAAGGTCGCCTATCGCCAGATCGTCCCCGAGGTCACATCCGAGCCTGATTACGCCGCGGCCCTGGCAGTGGCGAAGAAGCTGGCCTGACCCGAGCAAACGACAATAACAACAAAGAGCCCCGGCCAGTGATGGTCGGGGCTCTTTGTTGTTCATGGTGCGATGGGGGCTCAGTCTCCCAGATTGGGGAGCCGGCTCAACGGCGGGGCGAGTTCATGCTTCTGGATCATTTGCACGCCGAGGGAACAGAGAAGTAATTCATCCTCGTTGCGCATGACGCCTTTGGCGACGGTGATGATGTTGAGTTCGCGAGCGATACTGACGATGGAGACAATCACCGCCCGGTCAAAGGGGGAGGAGGCGGCATTGCTGATGAGGCTGGCCTCGATCTTGAGCTGGGCGACGGGGAGGTAACGCAGCAGGTTGAGAGAGTTGAGGGAGATGCCGAAATCGTCAATCACAACGCCGCAGCCGAGTTCCTTGACCTTCTCCATGAAGTTCTTGGTCTGGGTGACGCTGTCGAGAACCGTGCGCTCGGGAATCTCGAAGCTGATCCGGGCCGGGTCGAGACCCTGCTCCTTGAGACAGCCGGCAATGAAATCGATGATGTCGACCTGTTGCAATGTCCGCCCGGAGAGGTTGATGGACAGGACGATTGCGGGGTTGGTGCAGGCGGCCAGCTGACGCAGGGCCTCGGCGATGACCCAGCGGTCGATACGTGGGGCCAGATCGAAACGCTCGGCGGCGGCAAAAAAAGCGCGGGCCGGGATCTCCCGATTGCCGCTGCTCATGCGGACGAAGGTTTCGAAGGCGGAGATATGCCCGCTCGTGCAGTCTTTGATCGGGAAGAAGTTGAGAGCGAAATTATGCTCGTCGAGGGCTCGTTCGATCTGCTCGCGGAGACCGCTTCCGGCGAGAGCAAGAATCTCTTCGGAGGCGATATCGCGGTAAAGCTTGAAGCAGTCGCGGCCGTGATTCTTGGCTTCATGGCAGGCGGTATCGGCCTGGGTCAGGAGTTCCGTCGGGGTAAAGGAGCTGCCGTCGATGATGGTGACGCCGATACTGCAGTGGACAGAGAAGGTATGGCCTTCGGCGGCAAAGACGAAGTCGCGCATGGCGGCGCCGATCTGGCTGGCGATGGTGGAGGCTTGCTCGATGTTGACATTGCGCAGGATGATGGTGAATTCGTCCCCGCCGAGACGGGCGAGGATGTCGTTGGTCCGCACCTTGCCGCTGAGGAGATGGCCGATCTGGAAGAGGAGTTCGTCCCCCGCCGTATGGCCGACGGTATCGTTGACCTCCTTGAACTTGTCGAGGTCGATGAAGAGGAGGGCGCTGGTGTGTTCTTCGAGAATGACCCGGGCCTTCTCGCGCTCCAGTTCGCGGTTGAAGCTGTGGCGGTTGAGAAGACCGGTGAGGGTGTCGTAGGTCGCCAGCCGGTGCAACTCACGGTCCCGCGCGTTGATGGCGGCGATGGTCGTGTTGAGGGCCTCGCCGATGGCGGCGATTTCGCTGGCGCCGTGGCTGTCGACGTGGATGTCGGTCTCGCCCTGGGCCAACTTGGCCAGGGGAATCTGCAGATCGGCGAGGGGACGCAAGGCCCGCTGGATGACGACGCGCCCGATCAGGGTGGCGACGATAAAAAATCCGAGGATGAGAAGGCAGCCGAGGAGGATATGGCGGCCAAGGCTGTCACGGTAGCTGTGGAAATCGAGGCCGATATCGACAAAACCGATGATCTTGACGTTTTCCTTCTGCTCCTTGTCGAGGGCAAAGGCGATGAGCCCGTCGCGCGAGATCGATTTGATGACCGCCGGGGCGGCTACCCGCAAGACGCCGATGTTGCCGATTTCCTTCTCGAGGCGCGGTTTTTCCGCGCCTTGCACCTCGGTCAGCTGTTCCAGCTCTTCGGCCGAAAAAGGGGTCAGCAGAGAAGTTCTCGCTTTGAAGGCGGACTGGACGTAGCGACCGAGTTCGGTGTGGCCGTCGGGGGCGACCAGACGGAGAAAGGCGATCTCGGGAAAGATGACGGCCTGCTTGCGGATATCTTCGAAGAGGTCGGGGTTGGAAGAAACAAAGAGCGGCGTGGCCAGATCGTCAAACTTGTTGAGCCACTGGATGGCCTGCCGGCGCGTGCTGTCCTTGATGACCTGTTCCGTCGTCCACCACAGGCCGGCACTCGCCAGGGCGAAGATGGTCACCGCCCAGATGAAGGCCAGCGACATCAGGCGAACGAGAATGCTGGTTTGGTGCCGCCGGGAAAACCACGGCAGCCGGTGCAACCAGGAGAGGGGAAGGGGATTGTGCTCGCGGCCAGCGGGATTCATCGATAATCCTGCAGCAACGGGCGCTGCTGGAACGGTACGGTCAACCCGAGGGTTTCAACCATCACCGGGTTGATGGTCAGACGGCCGGTGCGGGGGTGCCGCAGCCGTCCCCGGGCCATGCGGCGCTCTTCGTCGGGGGCCAGGGCGATTTCAAGGATGGTGGCAACCGTGGCCTCGGTCTCGAACTCGGCACTGACAAGCCCCCCCAAGGGGAAGAGGGTGGGAGAGAAGACCACCAGTTGCCGTCCCGATTTGACACTGACATTCATGACCTGCTGCAGATTTTCCTTGCTGATGATGCGATTGTCGGGCAGGAGCCAGAGCCCGCGGGTGGCCGGATCGAGTTTGCGCGTCAAGAGGAGGAGTTCCTTGTCGTTGCCGACTTCCGGGGTGTCGAGGACCAAGCCGAGCTTGCCGGCCTCGGTGCGGGCGAGGGTGGCGTAATCGGCCAGGTCGGGCTTGACCGGGAGAGCAAGGGTGGTGACCTGCGGGCTAATGGACTTGAACAGGCGCAGAACCTGGCCCGGGGGCGGGAGCATGCTGACCCCGATCATGCCGCGTTTGAGCAAGTCGAGTTCACGGTGATTGAAGACCAGGGCAAAGATGACGTCATGCTCTCGGGTGTAGGGGACGAGGAATTTCGCCGCTTCGATGCCGACGGCGATAATCGGTCCTGGTGCCGACTTGATCTGGCGGTCGAGGGAAAGCTCTCCCGTTTGCGGGGTATCGAGGCTCAGGACGATGGTCTTTACCCCGCTGCGGCTCCTGACTTTCTCGGCAAGGTGCCCATAAACCGCGCTCGAATCGCTCAGGACGACGAGGAGTCCTTCCTCTGCGGCCGGTGTTTTGACCGGGACTGGGGCCACTGCCGGTTTTTTGGCTGGTGGTGCGGTAATGACCGCGGTGGGCGGCGTGACCGTCGGGAGTGAGGGTTGCAGCTGGCATCCGCCGAGGGTGACCAGGGTCAGCGGCGCCAGGAGGAGTGCGATCGCCAGGTTCGCGAGACGCCAGGCTGATATCGAGAAGGGGGCCAAACAAGGCTTTGTCATTAAAGGGTCATCCATAGGGAATGCGGCCAGGGGCCCCGATGCGAATTAGAATTGTGATTTGACGTGCCACGGCGCAGGGCCCGGTGTGACGTTCGGTTGCTGTGCCGGCAAGGTGGTACGGGAGGAATCAGGTTGTGGTTCGAGAAACATAGCACAAATTGTACCGCCACGAAGAGGGAAATCTGTAGATTTCTCTTTGGCGGCGGATGGATAGCTCGCCCGCTAGTACCTGAACCAGACGGCGGCATAGGCCTGGGTTTCGCCTTCCTGAGAAAAGCCCTGGGCCAGGACCAGCCGCAGGGTCAGCGGCAGGAAGTAACCGGCATCGAGATCGAGGCGCGCCTCCAGGCCGCCGGCGCTACGGAAATCCCCGACATCGGCGCCGCCGTCGTCGAAGGCATTGCCGGCTTCGACAAAGGTAGCGCCGTGCAGCCGGCGGAAAAAGAAGGGGCCGTTGCCGACACCGCGCTCGATATTGAGCAGGGGGAACCGGTATTCGAGGGTGGCGAGAAGGGCACGCTGACCGCGCAGGACATTGACCGGATAACCCCGCAGAGGGAGGGTTTCCTGATCGATGCCGGCGAGGAGGTCGCCGGGGGTGTCGCCGCCGAGCTGAAAGGCACGCTGCGGTAACGTCTCCCCTGTCGCCAGACCGGCAAAGAGGCGGCTGGCGAGGACATGATGACGCTGCCACGGCAGGGGAAGATACTCCCGCCAGTCAAGGGTGTAGCGGGTGGTGGCGTAATCGCTGCCGAGGGACTTACGGTTGACTTCGACCGCCACCTCGACGGCACGTCCCTCCTCGGGACTGATCGCCTTGCGCGGGGTGACGGCGTTGGCAAAGCGCAGGGCCAAACGGAGGCCGGAGAGAGCCCCGGTTGGGGGTTGCTCCAGCCCCGCCGGCGCCGGAGTCAAGGCGGAAAAACGCTGGTAGCGCCACCCCGGCACCAGGTTGAAGCGTGACCAGAGGCCGGCACTGGGAAAGCTCAGATCGAGGCCGACGCTGCGGCGGCGTTCCCAGAAATCGCTCTCGTCGCCGACCGGTGGGTGGAAGAAATCACTGTAGAGGGTGGCGGCATCGCGGGCAAAGGTCTGGACCGTTGGGGTGAGACCGTCATACTGGTAGAGGAGACTGTAGGCCGGCCGCCCCGAGTCGAGCCCGTAAAGGAGCGAACCGGCCCAGCTGTGGCGACCGACGGCATCGCTGGCGGAAGTGAGGAGTCCGAACTGGGTACCATCTTCGTCGGCGCCGAACCAGGGGAGCCAGTAACGCGGCAGCAGGTCGTAGAAGGGCCAATAGTCCCCGCTTTCGGTAACCTCGTTGGCGGCGGCGGGGACGGGCCGGACCGGTGGCGGCGGCGGAGCGGCGGTGCTGGCGGACTGGCGGGTCCACTGCTCGCGATGGAGAGGGAGTCGGGCGATGTCGAAGCCGCGGGCGCTGTAGCTGGTGCAGAAGAGGGTGGTGCCGTCGGCGCTGAGGGCGGGGGCAAAGGCGCCGCCGAGGAGGTTGGTGACCTGCCACAGGCTGTTGTCGCTTGGCTGCCAGGCGTGGATATTGAAGATGCCGCCCCGGTCGGCGCTGAAGAAGAGGAGCGACCCGTCGGGACTCCAGGCCGGGCTGCCGTTGATGGCGCCGGCGTCGGCGAGACGCTGCAGTTCGTGACCGTCACGGTCGAGGAGGAGGAGGGTGAAGGTTCCCGTGGTCTCCTTGATGCCGACGGCGATGCGGGCGCCATCGGGGGACCAGCGCGGGGTGTAGTAATCGCGGCGGTCGTCCGCCGCGCTGAGAAAACGCACCTCCCCGCCGTCTGCGGAGCAGCGGGCAAGGCGGCTACCACCGGCGCGGCCGGCGCTGAAGATCAGCTCACCGCTTTGCGGATGGCGGTCCGGGCTGCCGGCGCGGGCACCATCAGTCAGGCGGCTCTCCTTGCCGCTGGGCAGATCGAGCTGGTAGAGGTCGGAAAAAAGATTGTCATAACGGTCGGCTTCGATCTTGGCGTAGATCAACCCCGAGCTGTCGGGGAGCCAGACGATGCCGGCTCCGGCCGGCATGACCAGCCGTCGGCCGAGTTCCCGCGGTTGTGAACCGTCGCTTGCGGCGACGATCAGGGCCGGGACGCGGTCGGCGGTGCTGGCTGACCAGGCAAGTTGCTGGCCGTCGGGAGAGGGAGCCGGGAAGAAGTTCTCGTCACCGCTGTTGGTCAGCAATTCCAGGGGAGTCAGTCCGCCGGCCGATACCTCTCGGCGTTTCTCATCCGCATCCATGCGCAGTTCACGCTGCCACAGCAGCCACTCCTTGCGGAAGGTCGAACCAAAGGAGGCAAGGGCTGTGGAGTCGACCATGAAAGGCAAGGGGCGGCCGGCGTAGCGGCGGCTGAAGGCTCCCGGCCAGTCGGGGCCGTACTTGTCGACCAGATACTGATAGAACATGACGCCGAAGAGGTAGGGAGTCTCTCCGGACGGCCAGCTGTCGGGAAAGACCGCAGCCTGGGACAGGGTTGGAAACGGGCCTTCCAGGGTCGCCATGCGCAGGAGCATGGCGGCGTAGCTGGAGCGGCCGCGACCGCCGCTGGTAAGGCGGGTTTCCTCATAGGTCGCCAACCCCTCGATGAGCCAGGCCGGTTGCCAGGCGTTGGGGAAATAGAGGCGGCCGAGAAGGTGCCGCAGGACGGCCGGACCCCGAAAGACGCTGTCGAGATGGAGGATGTGGGTGTACTCGTGGATGATGACGATACGCAGCCACACTTCGCGGTCGGTGATGGCAAAGGGTTGTTCCAGAGGCGGGGAGAGGTAGACGACGATGCGGTTGAAGGGCATCGGTGTCGTCAGGCCATTGGGAGCGTCAGCGACATCGGCGAGGACGATGCGGGTCTTCTCCCGCGGTTGCCAGTGCAGCTCTGGAGCAAGTTGCCTGTGAGCCTCTTCGGCGACGGCGGCGGCGGTTTGCGCCAGCGCAGCAATGCCCTGATGAAAGAGGACGGTAAAATGCGCCGTTTCCAGCGTCTGCCACGCGAGGCGCGGGTCGAGACGGGACGCGTCGGCAACCGAGGCCAGGCAGAAGGTGCTGAGAAAGATCAGGGTCAGGCGGCGCAGCATCGATTTCTCCGCAGAAGGCATGGCGACAGGGCGCCGTCAGCGGGGTAATCTTATCAGGGCCGCCGGGGAAAGAAAGCCCCTTGTCTCGGCGATTGCGACTCTGTGGGCAACGGGGGTCAGAAGAGGCGGTACTGGTGGTCGTAGAAGTGGAAAGCCCGTTTGACCCGGGCGAGGAGGGCCGCCTTGCTCACTGGTTTGTGCAGCAGGTCGAAGAAACCCTTGTCGAAGGCGCGCAGTTCCTCGTTTTCGTCTCGCGGGCGGCCGGTGACCATGATCACCGGGGTATGGCGAGAGTCGGGGAGATTCTGGATGGCGTTGAGGAGCCCGTAGCCGTCAAGTTTCGGCATGACCAGATCGGTGATGACAACGTGGGGTGATTCGGCGATGACCGCCTTGTACCCCTCCATGCCGTCCGCGGCCGTGACGGTGTGGTAGCCGGCGGCCCGCAGGATGTCGCAGAGCTGGGACTGGGCGACGCGTTCGTCGTCGACGACGAGGACGGTGCGGGAATTCGTCGCAGGCGCCTGGTCGCGCCCGAGATAGTGGCGGCAGATGGCCGCGCGAATTTCATTCTTGCTGGCAAGGTAGGGGAAGATCTGCAGGCCGTTGTCGGCGGCGATGTTGTCGACCACGCGGGTGTTGGTCGGATCGGCCATGGCCAGGGCGAGGAGATTGCGCTCGCGCTTGAGGGGAAAGAGCATGTTCTGCAGGGCGACATCGACGGGAATCATCTGCAGCAGTTCGGGCGCGACTTTCACCGCCGCCAGATTGTTGACCACCTTGTACTGGTACTGGGTGGCCAGGGCCGACGCCAGTTCGTCGCTGGTGACGAGGCCGAGATCCTCCAGGGTCGTCCCGAGGCGGCGGCCGAGGTTCTCCGATTGGGTCAGAACCCGCTGAATCGTTTGGGCGGTGACGATCCCCTGCTGCACAAAGATTTCACCGAGGCGCTTGCGTGGGCTCATGGACGTCTCCGCCGGCTTGCTATCGGAAGCTAGTCGAGAAGAGCGGTGAAATAACTTTCAATATCAGCGAGCATGAGGTCGGCATTGATCGGCACCATTTCGGCAAAGCAATGGAGGTTGACCAAGGCGTTGATATTGGCATCCTTTTTCGCCGCCTGGCGCAGGCGGTTGGCAAAGCAGGTATTGACGGTGGCGACATCGGCGTAGATGGTCTGGAGACCGGTCAAACTGAAGTCGGCCGGTTTGCCATGATGCTGGCGCAGGTACTGGGCGACCAGATGCATCGAGCTGGTGCGGAAGATGGTCTCCTCCAGGGTGGCAAAGGGGAGATGGAAGCGAACCATCGGCTTGAGACGCTCCATCGGCCGACAGCCGCTGGTGACCATGATGATGCCGATGAGGGAACTCAAGCCCATCTGCAGCGAGGTGCTCTTGAAGTAGGCGCGCTCCTCGGCGGTGACGGTGACATCGACATCCTGATAGGAGAAATAATCCTTGAAGCTCTCGACGATGTCGACCAGATTGAGGGCGATGGGACAGTGGGGGTGGGTGGCCGGAGTCAGGGAACAATTGCGGCACTGGTTGCAGCTCAACTCGGTCCAGCTCGGTGTCGCAGTCGGTTTCGGGGTGCGCCGGATGAGGTCGAGACTCCCTTTGTCAAGATCGACGCTGACCGTTTTGGTTTCGGTTTCGGAAAAGGCGAAGTGGTAGGCGATGGTGAAAGTGTCGCTCATGCGCTGCAGCTCCCCGGCAATGGAAAACGACCCCGGCACCCGTCCTTCCGGCACCGGTATCATTATTGGCTTATAACATGATTCAAACGCAATAAAAAACCTTTTTGCAGGGTAACGGCAGGATGCGCAGGATTGACGACACGAGAGCGAAAAATGTTTGTCATGGTGAACATCCGTACTATCATGTCCGCCCTGTCTTTGTTGCCAGGCATGGAGGTCTCGCGCCAGCGTCCGGGATCAGCTGCGGCGACCTGGTCTTCGTCTTCCCGTTATAGCCATTAGCCGGAGTTACTGCCCATGTCCCCGATCAATCTCCCCGCGACCAGAAAGATTGGCCATCTCACGATTCTGCGTCAGCCGCGCGTGCTCTCCCCCCGCGAGTTCAACGCCCTCACCTTTGCCGAACGACTCGACATGGTGCGGCAGGCCCCGGCCCGGGAGAAATATGCTCTCCTCATCGAGGCCGTCGATCTCGAGGCCCTGATCGAGGCGTTGCCGGCGCAGGAGCTCTATCTGCTGGTGCAGGAACTCGGCCCGGAGGATGTCCCCGAGATTCTCCCGCTGGTGACCGCCGCGCAAATGACGATCTTTCTCGATCTCGACTGTTGGCGGGGAGATCAGATGCAGATCCCGGCGGTGTTGCGCTGGCTGGCCCTGTTGCTGGAAACCGGGGAGGAAAAGACCCTGGCCATCGCTCGCGACATCGATCCCGGCATGCTGGCGCTGATGTTGCGCAAACTCGTGCGCGTGGTCCATGGGCCCGAGGACATCGACGATGAGGATTTGCGCGCTTCGGCGGTCTTCCGTGATGGCGGCTATGAGCTCGAATATCTCGAGCCGAAGGCGGCGCGACTGGTGGCCACCCTCCTCGGTATCCTTATGCGCCACGATCCTCCCCTGTTCCATCGCATCATCGAAGGGGTACGTTGGGAATTGGAGGCGATGCTCGAAGAGGATGTCTACGAGGCGCGGAGCATGCGCCTCCTCGACCAGGGCTTCCCCGATCCGCAGCGGGTGCGGGAGATCTTCTCCTGGCTCGACCCCGACAGCTACAAGCCTCTGGCCGAGAAGAAGATCCCGCCGGGACTCGGCGGCGATGGCGGGATCGCTCCCGGATTCCCCCTGGCTGTGGCCCGAGCCAACGATCTGTTGGCCGCGGTCCTCGCCGCCGGGCTGAGCGAGTCGCAGGCCTGGGAACTCGTCGCTCTCGCCAACAAGGTCATGGTCGCCGACGGTATCGAGGTCGGCAACCCCGACGAGGTCCGGACTTCGGTCGAAGGGGCTCTCGCCCTTCTCAACCTCGCCCTCGAACATTACAGCGACGGCGACCCGCAGCGAGCCCGGGAGATCTTTGCCGGCGCCTATCTCGAAGATCTCTTTCGCGCCGGCTTCGGCTTGCTGCTGCGCTTGCAGCGGCGCGCCCGTGCCCTCGCCAAGGCGGAGATCTTCCTCTGGTACGATGCCGCCCATCGCGCCTGTATCGAAGGTCTGCGCCGCGAGCGTCCGGTCTTTTTTGTCGGCATGGTCTCGCCGGAGAGGGTCGGGGAACGCCCCTTCGCCAGTCGCGCCGACCTTGCGCTGGCGGAAGCATGGCTGAACACCCTGGAGATCCAGCAGCAACTCTTCGCCGGGCCCCTGGCCGAACTGGTGCCGCCGTCTGATTGGGATCTTGGCGGATGTATCCCCGCCGCCCGTGCCGACCTGACCCTTTCCACCCTCTTTCTGACGGCTCTGGCCAACCGTCTCTGTGGCCGGCCCTTTACCCCGGAGCCGCTGCCCGTGCAGGAGTTGGTCGCATTGCACCGCCTGGTCAGTCGGGATGGCCATGTGGATGATACCCTGCGGCGGGAAACGGTGCGCTGGGTCGAAGAGCTCCTCCCCGGAGCGGGACCTTTTGCCGAGGCCGCTTTCGACGAATGGCAGGAAGGTTTTTGCGCCGTCAGTGAACAAGACCTCGATCCGCACTATATCGGTGGGTTGATCTTGCGTCTGCGTTAAGTCCCCTGCGTGCCGCGGGCGACGTTTTGCTTGTCAGAAATTTGTGAGAAGTTGTGGCTATTCTCCGGGAATCATGTTGAGTTCGCCCATAGTTCAATTTATGGGTGTGACGCCATCTGCACGGATGCCGGGGGCCGTTGATGCCGAAAATCGTACTGGTTGATGACTGCAAGCTGACCCTGACCATCGCCCGGGATATTCTCGAGGGCGCGGGGTACGAGGTCCAGACGGCCGAATCGGGGATCGAGGCCAATCGCCACGTCTTTGCCACCCCCCGTCCGGCGCTGGTGATGATGGACATCGAGATGCCCCTGCTCAGCGGTGACCGTGTCGTGCGTTTTTTCCGCGAGCGCGAAAGCACCCGGGACTTGCCGATTTTGCTCATGTCCAACAAGAGCTCCGACGAATTGGCGCGTCTGGTCCGCGAATCCGGCGCCGACGGCTATATCAAAAAACCGCTGCACCCGGAAAGTCTGCTCAAGGCCATTCGCCAGTTACTGGTCTAGTTTGACCTTCTCAGGGAGGGAAAGAAACGCCCGCCGGCTTGAAGCCGGCGGGCGTTTCTTTGTGCTGCCATTGCCAAGCTTAGCCTCGTCGGCGCCAGGCTCCGCACCCTCGGAGCGTTCATCGGTAACGCCTGCAGTCACAGGGGAATATTTAGGCAAGATCTCGAAAAAAAAGGAAAATATGGCGTCGCCCAGAGCGATTCCCGCGTGGATTAAAATAGCGACTTGCGGGCGTAAAGTTATCTGATATATTAACGACTCGTAACAACAAATCTTTGGGGAGGAGGTCCGAGATGACCCGAAGCCGAAGGCTGACTGGCCGTTGTTTTTGGCTGGCCGTGTGTGCTGGTCTGTTGCTGGGGGTACCGTTGACGGGTGCGGCGCAGGAGGTGGAGGTGCGTTCCGATACCCTTTTCCGCTTCTTCCAGCGCGACACCGCTTCCGCCAAAAATGTCATGGTGGCACCGTTCTACGAATACCTGCAGGTTGATTACGGCCGTACGGCCGGCAAGGGGCTGACCGCCCACGCCTACGCCTGGGGGCGGGCCGACCTCGGCGATGGCGATTACTACGATGACGACGCCACCGGGCAGATCCTCTATGCCTACCTGCAATATGCCCAGCCCTTCAGTAATTTTAATCTACGCTTGGGCCGGCAGCAGGTCATGACCGGAGTGATCAACGACGTTGTCGATGGCCTGGGTGTCGCCGGCGACCTCGGTTCCTATTTCTCCTACAGTGCCGTCGGCGGATTGCCGGTGGCTTACGACACCAGTTCCGGGCGCAACGGTGATTTCCTCTTCGGCGGCCGGCTGGCGCACCACTGGGGGACCCGTTACGAAATCGGCCTCTCCTACCTGAACAGTGCCGACGACGGCGAGAACCAGCGGCAACGTCTCGGCGCCGATCTTACCTTTGCCCTCCCCGGCGGTGTCACCTTTGACGGGCGGACGGTCTACAACCTGGAGAGCGACGGCATTGGCGAGCAAGTCTACCAGTTGCGCTTCAATCTTGGTCCCGTCAGTGTTCGCCCCTATTACGAGCAGTACGATTACCGCGACCAGTTCGAGACCACCTCTGCGACCCCCAATCCCTTCCGCATCCTTGCCGGCAGCGGCGAAGGCCTGCGCGCCTGGGGCACCGATCTGGTCTGGGGCGGGCTGGCCGACTGGGAGCTCGGAGCTCGCGTCCGCCAGCTCAACTACGATGTCACCAGCGACACGGCCGCCTATTACGCCCTCCTGGCGACCTGGCATGCCAGCGGACAGACCCAGGTCGGGGGTGAAGTCGGCACCATGCAGGGGGATGCGACCGGCAACGATACGACGTTGCTGCGTCTCTACTTCTATCTTGACGGCAGTGGCCAACTGAAAAAAGCCTTCCTCAGCGGCGATGCCATCTATGCCGGTTATGATCAGCCGATCTTCGGTACCGACTCTTCCTGGTCGGCTTCCCTCGGCGCCGGCCGGCGTTTCCTCGAGGACAACCTCGAAGTCAAATTCAACGGTGAATACAGTTCCGATCCCAACTATGACAGCGACTGGCGCGGCATGCTGGCGCTGAGCTATCGCTTCGGCCTGTAAGCCGGGCACAAAATAGGAGCGCCGCCATGACCGTCAAAACCTTGTTGATCCTGTCGTTGCTCACCTTGGTGGTTGCCTGTGCCACCTCCGAGCGCGGTTATCTCGTCCCATCCCAGCATCCCCCCGAGGCGGAACTCGACCTTGCCCGCCGGCCGGTCTGTACCGACTGCCATGATCGGCGCGGCAAGATCGCCTACGAGGATTTCAACCACACCCCGTTCTTCAGTTCCGGCCATCGCAGCGTCGCCGGACGCCAGGGGACGGTCTGCAACATGTGCCACCAGCCGTCCTTCTGCAATGACTGTCATGCCACGTCCGTGGAACTCAAGCCGGCGGATCGTCGCCCGACGGAAACCTTCCGCGGCGCCCCCCATCGCGGCGACTATCTGACCCGGCACAAGATCGAGGGACGGATCGATCCGACCTCCTGCTTCCGTTGCCACGGTAATCCGAAAAACGCCCGCACATGTACCCCTTGTCATAGCTGAGTCGGGGAGGACGACGATATGATCAAACTGCTACGAGGAAACTGCTTCCTGCTGCTGGCGACCCTGCTGCTGGCGGGCTGTTCCGATTCCAACCCCGAGGCCCCGCTGGCGGGAGAAGCGCACCCGCAGGGGTGGATCGATCAACACGCATCTGCCGCCAATGCCGACTTGGCCAGTTGCCAAAGCTGCCATGGCGCCGGTTTTACCGGCAGCGGCAATGCGGTGAGCTGTTTCAGTTGTCACCCTTCCGGCCCCCCTTTCGCGTTGCACCCCGCCTGGTGGGGGACTGATGCCCTCAACGAACATCTGCACTTTCATAATGCGGTCAATCCTGCCGAAAGGCTTAGCTGGACCACCTGTGCCACTGCCGACTGCCACGGAGTGGCGCTGCACGGGGGGACCAGAAACGCGCCGAGCTGTTTTTCCGCCAGTTTCGTCAACGGTAGCGGCGCGACCAACGGCTGCCATGCCGGCGGGCCGCCGGCCCCCCATGTTACCGGTGGAGCATATGCCGATCCGGCCCTGCATGGAGCCGCCGCCAAAGATTCCGCCAGCATTAATGAAAGTATGGGGAACTACTGCCTGAATTGTCATGGTCGCCCGACCAACCGCTTTGACGGTGGCATGGTCAGCGACCCCGCCATCCTCAACCTGGCGCAGGCAAACTGCGCTCAGGCCGCCTGCCATCCGGATGCGACCGCTCATCCGACCAACTGGGTGCGCGCCGACAACCCGGTGCGCTTTCACAGCACTGTCTCCAGCCAGACAATAACCGCATCATGCGCCCTCTGCCACAACACCAGCGCCGCCGGAGCCGGTCCTTTCGTCGGCGCGCCGAGCTGCTATTCGACAAATTTCACCAACGCTGACGGGACAACAGCCGGTTGTCATCCCACCGGCCCGAGCGGCGCGCCCCATGCCGTGCCGTATACCGACGCGGCCCTGCATGGACCGGCGGCCAAGGCCAACCTGATCGTTTGCCAAGCGTGTCATGCCGAGGCCGGGGGGCAGGGAAGCAATCCTCGCTTCAATACGCCGATCGGCAGTCTGCTCAATGGCTGCGAAGGTTGCCATACTGCCGGAGCCCACCCCAGCGGAGTCGACCGTTGGACCTTCCAATATGACACGACAGCGACGCGTCGCACCCATTTCGCCGCCGGTAATGTCCTGAACGCCTGCGCCCTCTGTCACAACGTCAGCGCCGGCAATATTGGCGGCACTGCCCCGGCCTGCACCGGATGCCATGTCTCGGCACCGCTCTTCCGATTGAAGTGCAATGTCTGCCATCTTCATCCGCCGGCCGGTGCCGCCGACCAGACCGGTGCGTCGACTCCAGTCGCTCACGGTCTGGTGACGACCTTCACGCCGCATGAGGCGTGTGCCATCTGCCATGGTGCTCGCGATGATGGCAGTGGGCGGCTGATCGCCAAGGCCGCCGGTTATGTACTCTTCAATTCCGCTGACGTCACCCTCAATCAAGGGGGGGATCACCTTGATGGCCACATCGAAATGAATGGGCCGAGCGGGGTCGGGGCCGGCTACAATGCCACCAACTTCGGCTGCGACAACGCTTGTCATGGCAATAATCTCACCCACCGTCTGCCGAATGCTTCCGGCATGACCATTGAGTTCGGCAACTACGGCTCCGGCAGCCTTGCCTGCAACACCTGTCACGGCTACCCGCCGGACGGCACCGCCGATTTGACCGGAGCGACCCCGGTCAACCATCTCTTCGGCGACCTTGGTGTTACCCTCAAGGCCAGCCACAACGACTGCCTTCTCTGCCATGGCACCAAGGATGACGGCACCGGCTCCCACAGTCCGGCGGCCAACTACTCGGTGGCCACCGACCACAACACCGGCAGCATCAATATGAACTCGGCGACTTCGTACAACCAGGCCAATTTCGGTTGCGACGCCGCCTGCCATGCCAATGATGCCGGGCATCAATTGTCCAATTCCGCGCTGCCGGTGGTTCTGGCCGATTACGGCGGCGGCGGGGCTGGCGCCTGCGCCTCCTGCCATGATACCGGCGTCGGCGGGGCGCCGATAGTGATTCAGAGTTCCTCGTCCCACGTCAGCACCCTGACCTGCGAAGACTGCCACACCGGCCACAACGCCGGGACGGTGATCGTCCCCAACAATGCCACGGTCGGCATCAACTACGGCGCCGATCACGGCAACGGTATCTCCCTCGGCAGCGCCACTGTCAGTGGCGCCACGGAGGCCCAGATCTGCTGGACCTGCCACGCCAGCAATAGCATCTCCGAATGGGGGCCCAATAGCGACACCAATGGGGGTGCCCCCAACTACAACCCCGGCACCCTGAACCAGTCGAGCTGGATCAATGCCACCTGGACCAGTGCCACTGCCCTCTTCAGCTACAAGACCGGGACGATCATGTCGACCCATTCGGCCAATCCGGCTGCTGTCGCCGCCGGAATCGACGCCGTGGCGACGATCCGCTGCAGCTACTGTCACGACGTGCACAACGTCGGCGCGCAGGGTTTCCGCAAAGGTTACGACAACGGCGGCAACCCGCCCTACCTCATCGGCACCTGGATGGGCAACCCCTATCCGGAGGATGGCGCGCCTTTAGTCGGCAGTACCTACCTCCCCACCCTCAACCGTTTCGGTGCGGTACCGCGTGGCAACACCAGCAGCAACGCTGTCGGCGGCTACCAAATCGACCAGAATAACGGAAATCCCACCGCTACCTGGACGGCCAATGCTTCGGCCGGCCTCTGCGAGTGCTGCCATGGTAACGGTGACGGCAACTGGACCGCCGCCGAGATCAGCGGTCTGAACACCTTCGGTACGGCCGGGCCCAATGCCGCCTGGATCGGGACCAACGGTCATGCCAATGCCGTCCTTGGCGGCAACGGCGTGGGTGCCAACATCTTCCGCAATACCGACCGTACTGCCAGCGCCATCGTCGCCGGTCAGGCTGGTGCCGGCAACCCGACCATGGCCTATCGGCACGCCGTCGGCAGCCGCGGCTATGGTTTCCGCCCGGTCAACGCCAACGGCACCGAAGGCTGGTACCTGTTGCCATCGATGAATCTCAATGACCGCCCCTACGGTTTCAACTTTTACGACTGGGGGGCCACAGTCGATGATGCGACGACCGACTCGCAGTATCACAAATTCTCCTGCTCCAAGTGCCATAACCCGCATGCCTCGCGCCTGCCACGGTTGCTGATAACCAATTGTCTCGACACTAAACACAACACCTGGGATACCAAGGCCGGGGTCGATACCATCCCGATAGCGGCCAGCAGTGTCGGTACCGCCGTCAGCCCGGAAAATAGCAATACCGGTTTTTCCAATGCCACGTCGGCACAAAACTGCCACCGCCTCCGCGATCCTGTCAATTATCCGCAGGCCAAGGGGAGCGGCTGGAATCGCGTCAGCCCCTGGACCACCCCGGGGACGCAAGATAACGGCACCATTCCGTAACCGCGCGAAAGGAGAACGCCCATGCGCAAGTATCAGAAACCAGCAGTTCTCGGCAGCAGCAACGTGCATCCCTGCTGAGTCCAAGAGACAAAGCAAATAGGAAAAGGGCAGGCCCATTCAATGGCCTGCCCTTTTCCGTTTGGCGGTGGAACAAACAACTTTCAGTAATTGCGGATGAGGAGGACCCCGGCTGCCAGCAGAGCGACGCCGAGGAGGCGGCCGGCGCTGATCGGCTGGACGGCATAACCGAGAAGGCCGAAGTGATCGAGAAAGAGGGAGGCCAGCAGCTGCCCGGCGAGGATCAGCCCCAGCATGGTGGTGGCGCCGAGCTTGGGGACGAGAACGACGGTCACGGCGACGAAGAAGGCGCCGAGGAGGCCGCCGCTCCAGATCCACCACGGCTGTCCGGCGGCGGCCGCCAATGGCGGCAGGGGGGTGCGGGCGACGAGGGCATAACCGATGAGGGCGACAGTGCCGACGGCGAAGGAGACCGTTGCCGCCAGGACCGGGGAGCGGGTGTAGAGATTGAGCTGGGCGTTGATGCCGGCCTGGGTCGGCAGGCAGAAACCGGCGGCGATGGCGAGGAGGATGTAGAAGAGGGTCGGCGACATGATGATTCCCCTATCGGCTCCCCTCGCGGATGACCTGCCCCTGGCTGACGAAGGAGATCCCCTGTCCCGATTTCGCCCCGATCATGACACACTCGATGATCGGAGCGTTGATCTCACGGAGTGCTTTCCAGCGGACGATGAAGTTGGCGCCGAAGCCGCCGGCGGTGTCGTCCTCGGGAAGATAGATGTGGGTCGATTCGAGGGGGGCAAGGCGAATCGCCTGTTTGTAGTAAGACCGCAGCAGTTTCCCCCTGGTGTCGTAGTAGTCGGCGGTGGTGACAGTGATCGTCTCGCTCATGTCGGTATTGCGGATGCTGAGAATGGTGGCGAGATGAAAGGGGATCGCCTTGGGCGCGCTGAAGACGTTGGAATAGACCGGGACATAGACCGTTTCGGCGCTGGCGAGACGGACATCGGCCGCAGCAGCCGGTTGCGGTGCGGCCAGGCTGCAACAGAGGAGCAGGGCCAAAAGGGCGGCGGCGCGGGGCAGGGCAACAAGAGAGAAAGGCGACATGGAAACTCCCTGGGATAACCTCTGGAAAATCATGAATCGTCGCACGGGGTTTAGGGGGTCCTTATCTCCCCGCCAGCTTGTCCATGACCTTTTGCACGATCGGTGCGACGGCTGCGCCCCCCTCCTTCTGGACGAAGGCGAGGACGACGGGTGCGAACCGGGTGATCATGTCGGAGTCGAGACCGAGGCTCTTGAAGGCGC
>Ga0209212_1003906_pt1 | contig 19035 bp, 16 predicted proteins | sample RifGroC2_FD_183996 | JGI IMG/M metagenome (GOLD analysis project Ga0209212, IMG submission 183996) | Groundwater microbial communities from Rifle, Colorado, USA - Groundwater C2 (SPAdes) (version 2) | ecosystem: Environmental > Aquatic > Deep subsurface > Groundwater | place: Rifle, Colorado...
GATCTGGGTGATGCTGGCGCTGATGAAATCCATTTTCTTCTTCTGGTCGCCGTTGGGGGTGATGGTGGCGGCCAGCATCTCGAAGCTGATCTGCAGCGTCATCAGCGAGTTGGACAGGTCGTGCGAGGCCATGGACATGAACTTGCTCTTCATGCCGTTGAGGCGGTCCAGCTCCTCGTTGTTGTGCTTCAGCATGTCGATGAGGCGCTTGTTCTCCTGCTCGAGGTAGAGCTTCTCCTCGGCCTTCTTGATGGCGCGGCGCAGGTAGTTGAAATCGACGGGCTTGATGAGGAAGTCGTAGACGGATTCCTGGATAGCCTTCACGGCGGTGTCGAGGGACGCGTGGGCCGTCATCATCAGGATCTGGCTGTCGGTGTTAAGCTTGCGGATGTCCTTGATGACCTCGATGCCGGTCTTGTCGGTCAGGTTGAAGTCCATCAGGATGACGTGGAAGAAATCGGAAACGACCATCTTCATGGCGTCGGCGCCGGAGGCGGCTTCGAAGACCTTGTAGCCTTCCATCTCCAGCAGGTCGCGCAGCGTCTCGCGCAGGTGCGCGTCGTCGTCGACTATTAAAATTTTGCTATCCATGAATTTACGCGCACGGCCCGTGCCCCGCGCTCTTATATTTATATTATTTTATGGGGCCCAATACAATAGCAAAGATTCAGCAAGCCGGCGCTATGGCACAAGCGGCCGGCCAACCGGGCAGGAACGCAAAACCGCGGTCTCGCACACCGTGCTCGCCGCTGCCCGTCTCGGCCCTCGCGCTACGCAAGCTCGGGCCTCCGACATGCTTTTGCTAACCCTGCCCGGCCGTCCGCCGCAGGCTTTTCTATTGAGCGGGCAAAATAGGACTCGATAGGAGCGGGTGGCGGGGGTGTGGGCAAGCAAAACCTTCCGAAGGCCGAGGCTTGCGTAGCGCCGAGGACTGAGGCAGAGTGAGGCCACGGTGTGGCCGAACGCGTTTTGCGGCCCATACCCCCGCCAGGCCCCCGCGAACCCCTTTCCCCTTCTCAAAAAGAAAAACCGCGGGGCTCGGGCTCCGCGGTTTTCGTCGGGTGTGACGGGTTATTGGGCGGGAGGCGGGGGCGGGTGGCCGCCCTGGACGATGGGGAGGTACATGCGGAAGCAGGTGCCCTGGCCCACTATGCTCGACACTTCCACGCGGCCCTTGTGGCGGTCCGCCACCTTCTTCACCACGGCCAGGCCCAGGCCCGTGCCGCGCGCCTTCGTGGTAAAGAACGGCGCGAAGATCTTCTCGGCGGTCTCCTTCGGCATGCCGCAGCCCGTGTCCTCCACGTCGATGCGCACCGTGCCGGGGTCCACCACCTCGCTGCGCACGTAAAGCTTGCCCTGCTCCGGCATGACCTCTATGCCGTTCTTCATCAGGTTGCGGATAGCCTGCGCCATTTCGTCCGGGTCTATGCTGACATAGGGGTTCTCGTGCGCGAAGCTCTTGACCACCTCGACGTGCGGCGGAATCGGGAACGACATCGTCAGGTCCTCGAGGTAGGAATTGAGGTGCATCACCTTCGGGTTCAGCTCGCGCGTGCGGGCGTAGCCCAAGATCTCGTCGATGATGCCGTTAGCCTGCCGGATCTCCGACTCGATGATCGAGATGTGCTTCAGGATCTTCGGCTCCGGGTTCGGCGTCGCGTTGGTCTTGGTCTTGATGAAGTAGATGGAATTATTGATGACGGCCAGGGGGTTGCGGATCTCGTGGCCTACGACGGAGGACATCTGCCCGATGGCGGCCAGCCGCTCCTTCTTGATCAGCTCGTCCTGCGCGCTCTTGAGCTCCCTGGTGCGGGCCTCCACCCGGTTTTCCAGGCTGCGGTTGAGCCGCTCCAGCTCCACCTTGGCGCTCATGATCTCGGCGGTCTTCACCTTCAGGCTCTCGCTCATCTGCATGAAAGTGTGCGCCAGCTCCCCGATCTCGTCGTTGGGCATGGAGAGGTCCGGCAGGTAGTCGAAGTCGCCCTCGCCCAGCCGGATAGCCGCCTCGCGCAGCGCCTGGATAGGCTGCGTGATGACCAGCGACACCGCATAGCCCAGGAACAGCACGAAGACGGTGACGATGAGCATCATGCGCCAGGTGCGCTTGAGCATGTCGTCGGAGGCCGAGTAGGCCACCGACACCGAGCGCTGGATGTAGACCACCCAGCCCAGGTCCGAGACCTCGGCGAAGGCGCCGAGCACCCGCTCGCCGGAGCTCTCCAGGATGATCTCGCCGCCGCCGGTCTTGGCGTCGTTCTGCAGCAGGATCTTCAGCACGTCGTCGGGCAGCTTGGCGTCGGCCTTGAAAATTTCTTTGGCGTTGGAATGCGCTATCAGGAAGCCGTTGGAGTCTATCACGGCGGCCTGCGTGTGCGTGGTCTCGGGGAAGCCGGTCTTGAGCAGGCTCGACAGCGCCGTCAGGCTCATCTTGGCCAGCACCGCGCCCATCGGCTGGTTGTTTACCGGGTTGGTGATCTGCACGCCCATGGTGATGGCCGGGTACTGGCCCATGTACTTCTCGAGCCCCCCCACCACCTCGCCCGCGCGCATTACCTTCGTGAACATGGCCTCGCCGGCGAAATCGCGCATCTTGCTGTCGTGCACGAAGCGCCCCAGGCGGACGGTTTCCTGCCCCAGCGCGTCGATGACCGACACTTCCAGGAAGGCCGGGTGCAGCTGCATGATATGGCTGACCAGGCTGCGCTGCTTCTCCACGTTCATGGACGCGAAGTCGGCCAGGTGGGCCGCGTCGGAAAGCACGTTGCGGAAATTGACGATATAGCTCGAGACCGTATCGGCGAAGCCGACGGCCAGGGCCTCCTGGTCGCGGGAGATGGCCCTGTTGAGCGTGATCTGGCTGAGGTTGACGAGGTAGTAGCCGACGATGCCGAGCGGGACGAGGGAAACTATCAAAAAGATCAGCAGGAGCTTGTAAAATAGCCTGCCTCTCTGCTTCGGAGCGTCGGTCATAAATTAAAGCCTTTGGACATATTGGTAACTATATTATCCCAGAAGGCTGTTACAAAATTGTTACGCTATTAAAAAACCGGCCCGGGCTGCTGCGCCCGGGCCGTTTTCGCCTACTTGGCGGCGCAGCCGGCGCCGGAGGCCTGGCCGGGCGGCGGCACCTTCTCGAAGCCGGGCGCCTTCATCAGCTCGCCCAGGCCCACCATGAACTGTTTGCCGCCGAGGATGATCGACGGGGAAGTGCCGATGCCGAGGGCCGAGGTGATGGCGAAGTCCTCGGCCAGCAGCTTCTTGCCTTCTTCGAAGCCTGCCTCCACGGCCTTCTCGTCGATGCCGGCGGCCTTCGCGGCCTTCTGCCAGTCGGGCGAGCTGTAATCCTTGTTGCGCTCGGCCAGATAAGCGCGGTGCTTGGCCGGGAAGGCCTTGGCTATGAAAAGCTGGCGGGCGTTCTCTTCCCACTCGGGCTGGCCGTGCAGGCTGGAGAAGACCGTTCCGCCCTTCTCGTCCTTCTTCACGTCGCCGATATAATGGATCTCCAGCTTGGTACCCTCGGGCAGCAGCTTGTTCTTCTCGGCGTCGAACAGCGCGTTCTCGGCCAGCACGCCGTACGGGCACTGGCTCATCACGAACAGTTCCACCGTGTTCGGCTTCTCGGCGCGGCCGGCGTAGAGGCCGCGGCGCTGCCGGTCCTCGTAGACCAGGTAGCCGCCGACTTCCTTGAACAGGCCGGCCTGCACCTCGTTGGCCAGGCGGGCCTTGGCGTCGGACGTGGCGGCCACTATATAGGCCGGCACGAACTCCAGCGCCGGGAATTTGGCGGCGCGCTCGGCGGAATCGTAATCCAGGTTCTGGGGCTTGATACCCTCGAAATAGCGGTCGAACACGGCCACCAGCTGGTCGTTGCGCATGGCGCCGGAGCTGAGCACCACCCAGAAGCCCGGCGGCGCGGGCTTGGGCTTGGGGGTATAGCCGGCGGGCGGCGCGGCGCGCCTGGCGGCGGGCAGGGCGGCGTTGACGGCCTCGTAAAGCGGCATCAGGCGCTGCGAGCCCTCGTAGCGGCGGCCGTCTATGAACAGCGCGGTGGCGTCAGCGCCGGCCGCGGCGGAGCGGGCGTAGGCCTCGGCCAGGGCGGCTTTGCCCTCGGCGGAGGCGCGCTTCTCCAGCTCGTCGGGGTTGACGCCCGCGAACAGCGCGGCGTCGCGCCAGCCGTCGGCGGCGGGCGACAGCGAGCGGGCGTTGAGATAGTTGAGCTGCCTGGCGGGCCAGACTTTGGCCAGCACGGCCAGGCGGTAGGACTCGGCCAGCTCGGCCTCGCCGCGGCGGGCGGCGAAGGTGCCGTCCTCCATTTTGGTCACCAGCGGGGACACGGCCAGCGTGGCCGCGGGCAGGCCGCGCCTGACGGCGTCCGCGAGGAAGAACCACTGCCAGCCCTGGCCGTCCATGGCCTCGAGGTAGAGCGTCATGCGGCCGCCGGCGGGGGCGTCCTTCGCTTTGGCCGGCGCGGGGGTCTGCGCCGCGGCGGCGGAGACGGAGAGGAGCGCTGCGAGGAGCAGGGCGGCTTTCTTCATTTTATTTGCCCTTCCTGGCCAGCATCTGCCGGATGCGTATCGAGAGTTCCTGCACGTCGAAAGGCTTGGTCAGGTAATCGTCGGCGCCCAGGCTCAGGCCCTGCGTCTTCTCCTCGGCGGAGAGGAAGCGGCCGGTCATCATGATCAGGATGAAGTCCTTGGAGAAGCGGCGCAGCTCCTGGCAGATCTGGAAGCCGGAGGAGTCGGGCAGCTGGATGTCCATGATCACCACGTCGGGCTTGTTCTTCTTGGCGGAGGCGATGCCCGCCTTGGCGTTGGCCGCCTCGAAGCAGGTGTAGCCTTCCATGTCCAGCACTTCCGCGAGGCTCTCGCGCAGGTGGTTGTCGTCGTCGATTATCAGGATCTTGTGTGCCATAGTGTTTTTTCCTTTTGCAACGCTTATTTGCCGGGCACCAGTTTGTAGCCTACGCACGGCACGGTGTGCACGTAGCGGGCGGCCTTGCCCATCTTGGAGCGCAGCCGGCGCACGTGCACGTCGACGGTGCGGGGAGAGCCGAAGTAGTTGTAGCCCCACACGCGCTCTATCAGGTACGGGCGGGAGAGCACGCGGTTGGGGGAGCTCAGGAAGACGTAGAGCAGGTCGAACTCCTTGGCCGTCACGGTGATCTCCTTCTTGGCGATCTTGACGGTATAGCTCGACATGTTCAGCTCTATCTCGCCCATGTTCAGCACTTCGTCGGGCTGCACGGTGACGGTGCGGCGCACCACGGCGCGGACGCGGGCCACGCTCTCGTGGAGGTCCTGGCTGTAGCTCAGCACCTCGTCGGCGCCCAGCTGGAAGAAGGCCAGCTTGTAGGAGATCTTGGGGGTCTCGCGGCCGCCGTGCCCGTGCGGGATCAGCGTTTCCGTGGTCAGACCGGAGGGCATGTGGTCCAGGTAGGTGTCGGGCGATTCCAGCGCCGCGATGACCGGGATGTTCTTGTTCTTGGCCCGCAGGTTCTTCAGGAAGGTCAGGCCTTCCTCGTCGGCGAGGTTCTGCCCCACCATGACGATGTCGAAGGACTTCTCGGCGAGCATCCCCATTACTTCCCGGGCGCGGTGCGCGGTGACTACCGAGTAGCCCTGCCGCGACAGCATCTCCAGCATGAGAGACGCCCTCGAAAGGTCCTTCGAGGCGAATATGATGTTTATTTTCACGGATTTCTCCTAGGAGCAGGCGGCTGCCGTGCGGCGGCCGGGGCCCCGTCCGGGGCTCCTCCGGCCTGCCGCTCCGGGTCAGTCGTGATGGATCTCTTCGATGTCGAACGTGACTCCGCGCAGGCCGAGCACGCCGGTGAGGACGTTGTAGACGAAAGCGGCGAAAACCAGGACGGCCGTGAAGATCACCACGTAGAGCAGCGCGTACAGGCCCACGCTGAGGATCTTCTGCATAAAGCTCATGGAAACCATCTGCATGTTGGGGACCACCATGAACGTGATCACCCCGCCGAGGATGGCCAGGCAGAAGACGACTATCGGCACGGAAGAAGTAACCAGGGAACCCACGCTGATGTTGCGCACTTCAAGTTTCATGTTTCCTCCAGAAATATCGCCCCCGGGCGCGGCAAAGCGCCCGTTGTCATATAATACATAATTATTTAAAGCAAATAGCAAGGCCCTGCCGCTTCAGCGTGCCGCCGGGGCGGCAGGTACGCAAAACACGTTCGGCCACACCGTGGCCTCACTCGGTATTCGCCCGGCGCGCTTATGCAAGCGCCGGGCTCAACGACGGTTTTGCTTAACCTGCCACCCCGTCCGCCCGCGGCGTTTAGAACGGAACGTTGGCCACCTTGCTGACGAGGTCCCGCATTGGGATTTGAACCGGACGGTGGGAGTTGGAGCGGCCGGCGAGGGTGTGCGCCCGGAAGGCCGTCACGGAGGCCCGAGCTTGCGTAGCGCGAGGGCCGAGTGACGAGGGCCGAGCACGGTGTGCGAGAGCCCGGGCCTGACGGGCGCATACCCTCGCCAGGCCCCGCGAACCCTTTCGGCTTACATGCTGATGCCGGCTTTGGGGTAGAAGAGGATCAGGGTGCGGTTGGTCTCGGCGGTCTGGCCGACGTGCAGCACCTTGACGTTGAGGTTCTGGTTCTTGAAGACGGCCTCGCCCTCCACGGGGGAGTCCGGCATCTCGAAGGCCTGGCCCACCAGGCGCAGCAGCGTCTGCTGCTGGCTGTCCACCACGTCCAGCAGGTGGATGTTCTTGGCGTCCATGCCCTGCGACAGCTCGAAATTGGCGTAGAGGATGCTGTTGTTCTCGTCTACCACGATAACGTAGTTGTTGCCGGGGACGATGATGTTCAGCAGGGAGCGCCACCAGCGCTGCTCCGCCTCCTTGTAGGTGCGGTCGCGGTTGGAGATGCCCTCTATCTCGGTCTTCATCTTGCCCATCAGCCGGGTGATGGACCCGGCCAGGTCGCCGAACTCGTCGGTGCGGGCCGGGAAGCGCAGGTCGAAATTCTTCAGCGAGACCGTCTCTATGCTCTCGCGCAGCGCGTCCATAGGCGAGATGACGTAGTGATGGAAGAAGAAGTAGAGCGGCAGCCCCAGCAGGAACAGCACGCCGATGGCGCCGAACACGTACTTGCGCATGGCCGAGCCGATAAGCACCTCGGCGCCGGCGCGCGACACCATCAGGTCTATGATGCCTATGATCTCGCCGCGCACGGAGAACGGTATGGCTATCTCGTAGAAGGGTTCCCCCTTCACCTGCCGCACCTTGGGCATTTTAGAAAGGTAGGCCTGGCTGATGGCGTCCGTAGGGGGCGGCACCTGCTTCTGCATCTCGTCCCACCCCATGCCGATAAAGCGCGATTCCTTGTGCCAGCGCACGGTGCCCTTGCGGCTCAGGTACAGCGCGGAGGTGATGCGCTCGTCCTTGGTCATCGACATCATGATGTCGTATTCCTCGAACGAGATCGCGTTAGCGTTGTTCAGCAGGCCGTTGCGCATCGTCGGGGCGTAGGTCTTCACGCTCTCTATCACGTCCTGCTTGAGCTTCTCGTCGAAGGTCCACTTGAACAGGTTGTAATAGAAAACGCCGCCCAGGAACATCACGTAGATGCCTATGCCCACGAACCACATCAGCCACTTGACCGTAAGCCGCATATGTTTGTCCTTGCCAAAATCTGGCGGGCTTGTGGCCCGCATGAATAGTTTACAAAACGGTTGTTAACGGCTTGTTACGCAATTATTAATTCTCTCAAATTAAAGAGGCGCGGCCGCGTAAAAAGGCCGCGCCTCTCCCTCCGGCCGGACTTATTGACCGCCGGCCAGGATCTGCTCTATGCGCTTCAAACCCGCGGCCGTGTCGGCGTTGGTCGGGTCCAGCTGCTTGGCCTTGGTCCACTCGTTGCGGGCCTCGTCGTAGTTGGAGTTCTGGAAGTACTTCAGGCCCTCCAGGTAATGGGTCTGCGCGGCGGCCTTGTTCTCCTCGCTCACGCCGGCGGGCTTCTTGGCCACTTCCTCTATGGTCATACCCTTGCGCTTGGCGTCGGCCTCGGCCTTGCGGCGGTCTTCCTCTTCCTTGGCGCGGCGCTCTTCTTCCTCGCGGGCGCGGCGCGCGGCCTCTTCGGCGCGGCGCTTCTTGTCGTCGGATTCCATCTTCATCTGCTGGCGGGCGCGCGAGATGAGGTTGTTGAGATAGGACATGTTGGAGGTGTAAGGCTTGGCCTTGTCCCACTCGCCGATGGCCTCGGGGTAGCGGCGGGCCCCGTAAAGCTTCTTGCCGGCCGCGACGAAGCCGTTCTCGATCTCGGTCTTCACCTCGTTGAGGAGCTTGCCGGCCTTGGAGTCGCCAGGCTGCACTTCCAGCGCGCCGCGCAGCCCCTGGTAGGCGGCCAGCAGCTTGCCCTGCGCGTAGAACTCCAGCGCTTCCTTCAGCCGGTCGTTGGCCTTCTGGGCGCGCAGCTCGTCCTCCACGCGGGTGATCCACTCTATCGTCAGCCCGTCCTTGGGCTTGATCAGCAGCGCGTTGTAGAAATTGTCCAGCGAGCCCTTCAGGTCGCGCGCCTTGTAGTCGGCCGCGCCCTGCTCGAAATAGTATTCCTTCAGGTCGTCCTTCATCTTGGCCAGCCAGTACTTGGCCTTGATATTATTGGGCGACAGCTTCACCACTTCCTGCATCTTGGCGTGCGCCTCCACGATGCGGCCCTCCGTGTAATACGAGAGGGCGTTCTTGAAGCGGTCCTCTATCATCAGCTTCTCGCTCATGCCGGGGCGGAGGCTCCCGCGCAGCTGGTTGGAGGCCTCCAGCAGCATCTGGGCGTCCTGGTTATTGGGGTCGATGGAGAGGATCTTGGCCGCCAGGTCCTTGGCGTCCTCGTAGTTGCCGCGCTTGTAATACTCGAAGGCGTTCTCGTAGACGTTGTTGAGCATCGTCCCCTGGAGCCGCTGCTTCTCCAGCTTGATGGTCTCTATGAACTTGCGCTTCTCGTCGAGCTCGTTCAGCGAGCCCAGGCCGGTCTTATGCAGGTCCAGGAACAGGGACTCCTCGCTCTTCACCCGTTTCTGGGCGTGGAGCGGGGCGCAGAGCGCCGCGGTAAAGATGGCCGCCAGGATAATGTTCGTCATAAAAGCCTCGTCAGAACGGCATGCCCCCGGTCACCAGGTCCATGATCATCGGGGACAGCATCAGGATGAAAACCGTCGGGAAGATGAAAATGAAGAGCGGGATGAGCATCTTGGTGGAGGCCTGCGCGGCCAGCTTCTCGGCCTTATTGAGGCGCCTGAAGCGCATGTCGGCGGAATAGTTGCGCAGCAGCTCCACGAGGCTGGTGCCCAGCTCGTCCGACTGCACTATCAGGCCCACGAACGAGCGCACTTCCTGCAGGCCGGTGCGCAGGGAGAGGCGGCGCAGCGCGTCGCGGCGGGAGTAGCCCAGCTGCACTTCGTTGATGGTCTTCTCGATCTCCAGCTCCAGCCCGGTCTTCACGGGCGCGATCTTGACGATGCGGTCGAAAGCGGTCATGTAGTCGAGGCCCGACTCGATCATCAGCGCGCCCAGGTCCACGAAGGTGGGAAAGTTGCGGATGATGTCCTCCTGGCGCGCGCGGATGCGGCCGGAGTACATCACGCCGTCGGGCAGCATGAAGCCGATAGGCGCGAACAGCAGCGTCAGCGGGGCCTGCGTCAGCGCGAAGGCCGCCAGCGGCAGCACCGAGCCGGCTATCAGCTTGAGGTGCAGCATCTTCAGGGGGTTGGTGGTAGGCGGGCTGCCCAGCAGCATGTAGGTCTCTTCCAGCTTCTTCTCCAGGCCGAGCCGCTTGGCGAAGAACAGGTCCAGCTTGTCCCACATGTTCTTGCTGTTCTCCAGCTTGTCGAACGAGGACGTCTGCCTGCCCTCCATGTCGCTGATGTCGCCTATCGGGGAGCGCTCCTCCTCGCGCGGCGCGAAGAAGCGCTGCACCACCGTGAAGGCCGCGAAGGACCCGATCACGGAGACGATTATCAGCAGGGCGCTTGTAAGCTTATCCGGGCTCATACTCTTATCTTCCCCAGGCTGGCGACCACTTTCATGCCGATGCTGATCCAGATGATGCAGAAGAACAGCACGCCCATACCCATCGGGCTGCCGTAGAATTTGATCATCGTCTCGGGCTGGAACATGAACATGACGCCCACCATGACCCACGGCATGATGCCGACGACGATGGACTGGATCTTCTGCTGCGCGGTCATGGCCTTGGTCTTCTCTTCGAGCTTCGACTCCTCGCGGATGTCGATAACGATGCGCTCGAACACCTTGGTCAGGTTGCCGCCGACCGCGCGCTGCAGCACGATGGCGCGGATCATATAGGAAAGCATCTTGGATTCCACGCGCTCTTCAAGCACGCCCAGGGCCTTCTCGAAGGTCATGCCGAGCTGGTAATTCTTGATGACGAGCGCGAACTCGTCGGAGATGGGCGGCATCAGGTCCTTGGACACCATCTCGAAGCCCTGCACGATGTCCAGGCCCGAGCGCAGACAGTTGGACAGCAGGATCAGGCCGTCCATCAGCTGGGCGTCTATCTTGCGGCCGCGCGAGGCCTTCATGGTGTTGAGCACGAAGGCGGGCGTGCGCATGCCGATGGCGAAGCCGGCGGCGGTGAGGAAGACGAAGACGAAGATATTCATCGTCAGGGCGCCGATCAGGGCGAAGAACGCCATCGGGCCCAGCACCAGGTACTTGACGTTGATGTTGATGAACTGGCGCGAGAAGGCCTCGCTGAAGACCTCCACCTTTTTCGAGTAGTCGCCCATCATCGCGTTGGTCTTGGAGTCGTTCATCGCGAAGAAGGCCTGCACCGCGAGGAAGATCAGGATGATGCCCAGCATCGACAGCGCGACGGACATGACCTTGGCGGCCTGCGATTCCTTGGCGGGAGGCTCGTACTTGCGCGGGGACTTGAACAGCGCGCGGAAAGAGTCCTGGCTGATCACCGCGGAGGCGGTGACCGCCTCGGCGTAGGCGCGCTGGTTGGTGCTGGAGATGGCGTCGGCGATGGATTCCATTTCCTTCAGGATCAGGGCGAACTGCGCCATGATGGTGCGGCCGCGGCCCTGCATGGAGTCGCCCATGTTCACGTCGCGCGTGCGGGCGCGGTACAGGCGGTCCATGGACATCTGGAAGCGGATGCGGATGTCGGCGTATTCCTTGACCAGCAGGCCGGGCTGGATATTGGCGCCGCCGGCCTCGGGCGGGAAGGTCTTGCGGGTGAGCTCCAGGTACTCGTAGAGGATGGACACCGGCGTCTGCCAGAGCGCCGCCTCGGAGATCTCCCCCTCCTCGGGGTCGCGCCAGACCTTGCGGCCCAGCATCTCCGGAACGGCCGTCTCTATCCACTTGGGCATCTCGTAGGTGACCTTGGCGCCCTTGCAGGTCATGTTGTAATTGAGGATCTTGGGATCTTTCTCGGCGGCCAGGTAGTAGTAGAAGAGCTGCATCTTCAGCGCGGCGCAGGAGACCTCGTCCATCTCCGCCTGCGTGAGGACGCCGGCGTAGACCGGCCTCGCGGCCAGCGCGCCCAGCAATAATATCAATGCCGTCAGTTTTTTCATATGCCCGCCGGGCCGCTACTTGCCGGCCCTCTGCCGCCGCTGCTCCTCCGTCCAGAACATCTCCACGGGGACGTTCATGCCGTGCGTCGCGAAATCCTTGTAGAACTTGGGCGGATCGCCGGTGGCGCTGAAATAGCCCACCACCTTGCCGTTCTCGTCCATGCCGGTCTGGTGGTAGCGGAAAATGTCGTGGATGAGGATCTGGTTCTCCTCGCGGCCCGTGATCTCGGTGATGGCTGTGATCTTGCGGGTACCGTCCGAGAAGCGCGTCAGCTGCACTATCATGTGCACGGCGGACGCGATCATTTCGCGCAGAGCCCAGATGGGCAGGTCGGCGCCGGCCATCAGACACATGGCCTCCATGCGGGTCAGCGCGTCGCGCGGGGTGTTGGCGTGAATGGTCGCGAGGGAACCTTCGTGACCCGTGTTCATGGCCTGCAACATGTCCAGCGCTTCCGAGGACCGGACTTCGCCTACCACGATGCGGTCGGGGCGCATACGAAGACAGTTCTTCACGAGGTCGCGGATGCTGACCTCGCCCTTGCCTTCGATGTTCGGCGGGCGGGACTCCAGGCGGACCCAGTGGTCCTGCTGCAGCCGGAGTTCGGCGGTGTCCTCTACCGTCACGATGCGCTCGTCCTCGGGGATGTAGCTCGACAACATGTTCAGGAAAGTGGTTTTACCGGTACCGGTACCGCCCGAGATGATGATGTCCTTGCGCAGCTTCACGCAGGCTTTCAGGAAGTCCACGCCGGTCTGCGAGATGGAGCCTTTCTTGATCAGCTCGGCGTCCGTGAACGGCTTGGCCGAAAAGCGCCGGATGGTCAGCGTGGGGCCGCTCACGGCCAGCGGCGGGATGATGCCGTTGACGCGCGAGCCGTCCTTCAGGCGGGCGTCCACCAGGGGCACGGATTCGTCGATGCGGCGGCCGAGCGGCGCCACGATGCGCTTCATGACCTGCATGATCTGCTCGTCGCTGCGGAACTGGTACTTGGTCAGGATCAGCTTGCCGGCCTTTTCGATGTAGACCTTGTCGTGCGCGTTGACCATGATCTCGGTCACGGCGGGGTCGCGCATCAGCTCTTCCAGCGGGCCCAGGCCCAGGATCTCGTCCAAAAGCTCGTTGATGAACTTCACGCGCTGCTCGCGCGTCAGCGGCGTGCCGGATTCTTTCTGCAGCAGGCCGTTGATGATGCCGTCCACCTTCTTGCGGGTCTCGGCGTTCTGCGTCGGGTCGTCGGAGATCTTTATGCGCTCGGTCTCGAGCGCGGTCACCACGTTGCGGTGCACCTTCATCTTGAGCTCTTCCCAGAACGGCGGCACGTCCACGCGGGGCGCGGTGGCCTGCGAGGAGGCCTGCGACTGGGTCGGGGCGGCCGAGGTCTCTTTCTCGGTCTGGCGCCACAGCATGTCGGAGCCGTGGGCGAACTCGGCCACGGAGACGTTGGAGACCCACTGCTTCTCGCTGGGCTTCAGCTCGGCCAGGCGGCCCAGCAGCACGCGCAGGATGCGCACCCACTGTGTGTTGGGCTGCTCCGTGATCAGGATCTTGTTCTGGTTGGCGTAGGCGGGCAGCGCGTCCTCCCACGGCATGAAGGCCAGCACGTCCTTGCCCATCTGCTTGTAGAACTTCTCCACTTCCTTGGGGCCTATGGCGCCCGGCATGTCGAAGAGGTTGGCCACCACCTCGAACTTGTTCATCGGGAAGTGCAGCTCGTTGATCTCGCGGAAGATGCCGGCCGTGGCGTTGAGCGAGGAGACGTTGGAATTGGAGACCCAGAAGACCAGGTCGGAGATGTCGAAGGCGAAGACCTGCATCGGGAAGTACGGGTCCACGTCGATGAAGATGTCGAAGTTCTGCGACAGGCGCGACAGCATGGGCAGGATGATGTCCGGGGACATCTTGGCCACGTCGGAGCGGCGCTTGGCGAGCGGCAGCACGCCCACGCCCCACTGCGAGATCGGGACCTTGCCCTTGAGCAGCGCGCCCAGCGCGGTGACGGACTCGCGGCCCACAGAGCGGATCAGCTCGGCCATGGACGGCGGGTTCAGGCCCAGCAGCTGCGCGTGCTCCGCGCGGCACATCGGGTCCAGCGGGATGATCAGCACGTTGCGCTTCTGGTAGTTGGCCCAGGCCAGCGCCAGGTTCATAACAATGGAAGTCTTGCCCACGCCCTCTTTGGGGCCCGAGAAAGTGATCACACGGGGAGCTATGTTAATTGGTTCTTCCATATACTACCTGCAAACCGCCAGGCTGCTTACTGCGAGACCGCTGACCGCCATTTTTACGCTGTTTGCCGTCCGGCAGTCCAGCCGTCCGCCGCCTTACTTTATGATGTCGAAAGTCACGAACAGGAACAGCGAGCTCTGCTCCTCCACGATGTCCGTGGAGCTGAACAGCGCGCCTATCAGCGGCAGGCTGCCCAGGATCGGCACGCGGTTCTTGGAAATGTTGCGGTTGCTGCGCTTCAGGCCGCCGATCACCAGCGTCTCGCCGCTCTTGATCTCCACTTCGGTCTGGATCTGGCGCGTGATCATGGACGGGATCGTGGTGCCGGAGGCGATGACGGGCTTGGAGTAGTCGGGGTTAGAGACCTCGAGCTGGATCTGCACGTCCACGGTGTCCTTCTTCTCGGTCAGCACTACCGGCAGCACTACTAGGATCACACCGAACTTCTTGAACTCGGCGCCGACGCCCTGGGCGTTGGAATACGGCACCGGGATCTCGCCGCCCACGGTGAAGTTGGCCTGCGTGCCGCTCTTGGTGATGACCTTGGGGTTGCTGAGCAGCTGCGCCTTGCCTTCCGTCTCCAGCAGCTTCAGGGAAGCGGCCAGCTGGGTCTTGCGCTCGAAATCGCCCAGCGTGATGATGCCGGGGATGCTCTTCTCGGAGAAGTCGAAGAACTGGTTCCACGAGAAGCCGCGCGTTTTCTGGATGGAGCCGCTGATCTCCACGATGTCCGCGCTGACGGCCACCATGTGGGTCTGCTGGGCTCCGGCCAGGGCAGGCAGCAGCAGCGCCGCCAAAGTTAACAGGGATTTTTTCATATATATATCCTTACTTGATCAGCCGCTTGAAGGAGGCGATCTCCATCGGGTGCAGTTCCACGTCGCCCAGACCGCGCACGATCACGGCCACTTCGCCCTGCTTCACGGAGAGGGCCAGGTACTGCGCCTCGTTGGGGTTCAGCGCCAGCGACAGCGCGGCTTTCTCGGAGAAGGCCTGGTCGGCGTTCTCGGCGGCGGCCTTGGCCTTGGCCTGCTGGCCCGAGAGGCCCTGGCCCAGGTTCGTACCCACGCCCAGCACCAGCACGTTCTGCAGGATGGTGGCGGTCACCTTTTCCTTGCGGTTGTCGCCCATCACGGCGTCGAAAGTCACCAGGATGTCCACGCGGTCGCCGGGCTTGATGAGGCGCAGCAGGTCGTTCTCCAGCGGCAGCACGCAGCCGCGGTAGCCGGGCGGCACCTTGACGGAGAGACCGGACTCGGGGGAAAGCGAGATCAGCGCGCTCTGCGTGATCTGGTTGCCCTTGGGAATGCGGATGCCGGTCACCAGGTTGGTGACGAGCTTGATGTCGGACTGGCTCTTGACCTCGTAGGCGTCCTGCTCGAGGTACATGCGCGGGATCTCCCTGGTCTCCACCAGGTCCACGTTCATGATCGTGCGCGCCGGCAGGTCGAAACGGGCGGTCAGCACGGTGGCGCGCTCGTGCTGCGAGGCCAGCGCGCGCTCCTTGGAGGTCAGCACCCACCAGTAAATGCCCGCGGCGGCCAGGGCCAGCAGCACGGGAACGAGCATGCCTTTCTTTTCCATATAGATATTCTCCAATTAAACTGTTAACTTACCGTTAAATCCGTGTTAAATCTGCGAGACTGCCTGCCGCTAGACCGCCAGACTGCCGGACCGCTATCTCTACGCTGGCTGCTGTCTGGCGGGCAAGCAGTCCAGCCGTCTTGCCGTCTTCACTGGAAGTACGGCTTTTCCACCGGCATCCGCACCATCACTATGATCTTCTTCTTCTTGCTGCCCTTCGGCGGGTCCGACAGGAAGTAGCTCGAGCCCGGGAAGATCAGCTTGCCGGTATAGGTCATCTTCACCAGCAGGTCCTCGCCCATCTGGCCCGACTGCGGGTCCTTCAGGGTCGGCACAAGCGTGCCCTCCACGCTGGCGCTGGGGTCGGACGGGAACATCTTGCCCATCGCGCTCTTCATCTTCGCGTTGGCCATGCCCTGTCCGCCGCCGGTGCCGCCGCCCGTAGGGCCGGCCACCAGCGAGCCGATGCGCGCCAGCTCATAGGCGCAGTGATGCGCCAGTATGGTCTGGAAGCCCATGTTGCCCATCTCCATGATAAAGAACAGCAGCAGCATGAAGACAGGCAGGACGAGCAGGAGTTCGATCGTCACCTGTCCAGCCCGCTTTACCCGCGACAACAAGCCGCGGGCTGCGGCGATTAAGCCTTTCATGCCCATATGGCGCGCACCCTCCCCGGCCGCCCGGGAAAGACTGAAAAATCCGCGGCCCCGGCCCGCGCCGGGACCCACTATACGGCTTCTAGTTGTTGCCGCCGGAAGCGCCCAGCGTGCTGGCCGCGCCGTTGATCATGCCCTGGATGCTGGAGAACAGCGTCGGCATGTACTTCTTCAGCGCCACGCCGGCGATCAGCACCACGCCCACGACGACCGCGAGCATCAGCAGGTATTCCACGGTGTTCTGGCCTTTCCGGTTCTTGAACAGCTTATTCATTTTGCTTTCCTCCGTAAAATCGCGCTTTTGAGGGCGCGGGTACCGCAACTAAATCTTTACCAGGGGTCTTCCTTGTACATCTTGATGATCACCAGGCCGCCGCGCTTGAACTGGTTGGCGAGCGCGTACTGCAGGGCCTTGAACATCAGCACGAAAATAAAGAGCAGCGAAACCGTCACCAGCAGGTACTCTATGGCCGTCTGGCCTTTTCTGCCGCGGGGTCTGAACATCACAGCCTCAGAACTGGAAGCGCAGCGCCAGCTGCCCGGCCTTGCCCAGCGCGCCGTAGGGCGCCATCGTATAGTCCAGGCCCATGCCGTAGCCCAGCGCCTGCGCGCTATAGAGCCCCACGCCGAAGGACCAGCCCGCCACGTCCGTCATGCCCAGGCGCTCCAGCGTGCTGTCGTCGGTGTTCTTGCCGTAGCTGTCCGCGGGCGTATAGCCGGCGCGCAGCGACACGCGGCCTACCTGCAGCAGCTCTTCCGGCAGGTTGAATTCGATGCCGCCGCCCAGCCGGCCTTTGCGGTCGGAATAGGTCTTCTGCTCCAGGGCCAGCGTCATAAAGGGGTTAAAGACCCAGGCCCCGCCGATGCGGTTGACCTTCACTACCTGGTGCGCCTTGCCGGAGAAATTCTGCCCGGCCCAGCCGAACGAGAGCTTGCGCCCGATGCGCAGCACGGCCCCCATGTCGAACACCAGGTTCTTGTACTCGGTGGTATAGTTATCCTCAAGCACTTCCTTGGCGCTGACGCCCACCAGCAGCTTCTCCAGGAAGAAGCCCTTGGCTATGGTGACCGAGGCGTAGCCGTTGCGCACCTTGATATCGGTGCCGTACTGCGGCTTGCCCTCGCTGTCGCGCACGTCGAATTCCTTCAGGCCGTAGTACGCCAGGTTGATGCCGATGACGGACTGACCGATGGGGTGCACGTAGGACATGTACTGGCCGGAGTAGTCCTGCACCCAGCTCAGGTAGGAGAAAGACACCTCGCGCATCTGGGCGGAGGCGATGCCGGCCGGGTTGATGTTCATGGCCTCGCCGCCCTCGACGAGAGAGACGCCGCAGTTGCCGAGCGCCTGAGCGCGAGGGCTGCCGGTCGGGATCTTCATGAAGGCGGCGCCCTCGGTGCCGATCTTCGAGTCGCCCGCGGCGGCGGGCAGCGCCGGCAGCAGCAGCGCCAGCGCGAGCAGGGCCGGTAAATTTTTCTTGGTTTTCATAACTCTTCCTCTTTCAGTTCCCAGGTTGCGCGTCCCGGCCTTACGGGATCAGGATCTTCTTGATCGTCTGGCAGACGTCCTTGGTGCCGTCCGTCGCCTCGAACCGGATCACCGCGAAATACACGCCCGGCGCCAGCGTGCGCCCGTAGCTGTTCACCCGCGGCCAGCAAGCCTCGTGCGTCTGCGTCACCGTGCACCGCCCGTTGCCGTCTATGTTGTCGCCGCCGGCCCGCGGGCTGTTCACGTCCCCGTACTGCCGCTTGTACACCAGGTCCCCCGCGATATTGTAGACCTTCATGCTCACCCAGCCGTTCAGGATCATAGGGATCTTGAACCAGCCGTTCGTCCCCGTGTACGGGTTCGGCGCGAAGAAGCTCTCGTGCGCGAAGTCCGCGCACAGGTCCGCCGTGCCGCCCCGCGTCACCGGGATATTGGAACTGATAACGTCAGGCGCCAGGACGTTGCCCGTCACGGACCCGTCTATCGTGCTGATGGCGTCCGTCACCGTGGAGCCGTACACCTTGAACACGTAGTTCCCGTCCGCCACCTTCGACAGCGTCAGGTCCGTGCCGTCCCAGTATTCGGATATAGAGGTGCGCGCCGGCCGCACGCCCACGATGCGCTTCACCAGGCCCCGCGGCGGGTCCTGCCAGCCCACAGGCACAGACGTGCCGGGCGAGTAGATCTTCGTCACTACCTTCATCGGCTCCGATACCTGGTAAGACACTATCGCCGGGTTCTCCAGCGTCAGCGGCACGATCGACACGTCGTAGATCCGCAGCGGGTCCACGTCTATCGTCATCTGCACCGTCGCCATCGAGTTCAGCAGCGGGTCGATGTCTATGTCCTTGGCCGTGATACGCACGTCGTAAGAACCCGCCGCCACGAAATTGGCGTTGTCGTCCTTGCCGTCCCAGAACTCTTTATAAAGAATGTCGCCGTCGCGCACGCCCCGGTCCTCGTCGATCACCGTAGCGATCGCCTGCCCGTGCTGCGCCCCGCCGTTGGCGTCCAGGATCTTCACCGACACCTTGGACTGCCGCGTCAGCGCATAGTCGATCTCGTACGGCGGCAGCTTCACCGTGTCCGAGGAATTGTACATCGTAGGTATCGTAGGGATCACGTCGAACATCGTGAAGATGATCTTGCCCCGCGACACGTCCACGTAGCCGTAGGTCTTGTCAGTCGCGTACAGCACCTGCGCCGTGCCCGTGCTGTAGGCCACCAGCGTGAACGGGTACCGCCCGTCCTCCACCAGCCGCCCGTTGGTGTCCCGGCCGTCCCAGTACTCCGTCACCCGGAACCGCCCGGGCCGCATGCCTTCCACCGTGTACTTGGGCGTCGCCGCCACCGACGGCGGCCACACCGACGGGTTGATCACCGTGCTCGTGGGGTAAATGTTCAGCTTCACGTACATCGGCTGCGACAGCTCGAACGCTATGCGCGCCGTGTCCGACGTGCCGCCCATCAGCGGCGTGGTCCGCAGGTCCACCGTGCGGAACATGT
>Ga0209212_1003907_pt1 | contig 19034 bp, 6 predicted proteins | sample RifGroC2_FD_183996 | JGI IMG/M metagenome (GOLD analysis project Ga0209212, IMG submission 183996) | Groundwater microbial communities from Rifle, Colorado, USA - Groundwater C2 (SPAdes) (version 2) | ecosystem: Environmental > Aquatic > Deep subsurface > Groundwater | place: Rifle, Colorado...
TTCCAAACGTAACAGACGTTTCACTGGAACCATTAGGAGGTATTTCAATTCTACAAGATTCCATTATACAGGGAAATAATATAAAATTAATATCAAAAACAGAGACTACTTCTGGCCTTACAACTCCTAATGCTGCAATAAACATTGACGGACTAATACAAGCTGATGTACTGGCTGGTAATTCTGGCAAAATAACTCTTGTTTCTGAACAATCTTCTGGTCTTACCACTGACACAATTGGAATTACACGAATTAGTACTGTTGCTAACGCTTCTATTATCGCTAATGGATCGAATGCTGAAATAAATATACAGGGTTATAATGTAAATATATCTGATGACGGATCAAACATTCTCGTGCCGAACATTATCAACTCAGGCGGAAATATTTCAATAAAAGCTCAAAATAATATAATTTTTGATGGATCTGCCACTACGGCAAATACAGCTTATTTAGCTTCAGGAAATCAAATTAAATTTTTTAATGACACTCTTAGCGGAAATATAACAACAAGCACAACTACCGGAAATACTTATATTAAAACCCCAGATTTGCTTCTTGATACAACAGGTGGAATTATAAAATCTACAGGCGGGGACATTTATATAGGTCATATTCCTTCTAGTGTTTCAGGAGTGCCTGCAGTTTCCGGCACTTTGAATATATCAACACTTGGAACAAGTTCCAAGATAAATGCAAGAGACGGTGCAGGCGATATATTTATAGGTAATAACGATAAAACGTCAACTTATCAAAATGTAAATATTAACGGAGCTTCATATACAACACCTAAAAGCTTAACTTCTTTAACAAATTTTATAGGAAAAAATATCAATATTTTATGGCCGATAATTGATGATAATGTTGCTTCTGTAGTTGAAGAACTGGTTCTTTTAAATCAATCACCAACTCCAGATGCAGGTACTTCTACAGGAGATTTAACAACTAATACGAATTTTGACAATTCTTCAAACTATAATGATCTTTCTACTTCTACTGAGCAATCTTCTGTAGTAACTACTGAAAATGATCAAACTTCTTCAGAAACAAGTGAAATAAATTTAAACGAAATTTCAGTAAATAATGAAACTTCTACATCGACTAATAATGAATCTACCGTATCCTCCAATACTGAAAATAACGAAAAATCTTCTGCAAAACCTGAAGAAAATAAAAAAGATTCAAAAGAAACAAAATCAGATAATAAAGGATTAAGCTCAGAAATAACAAAAAGAGGTATTTTAAACATTAATAAATCAAATTACAAAAATTATTATGGAGATGAACTTGTAAAATCTCTGGAAAAAAATAACAATAAACAAAATGAATTTATTGCGGATGAGAAAGCGGCTGATTATGCATTGAAATCCGGATATAATCCCGCAGGAATGGTCGGATTTTTAATGTCTGTATATTTCATTGAAAAAGCTGGAAATCAATTAATTGCTAATGATTCTGTAAAAATAAGCAGTGTTTTTACAGAACAACACCCTAAAACAATCTACAGAATTAAAAAAAGTGAAATCCAGCTTGACAAATTAGGAGAAGCCGCTCGAATAGGGGGACTTACCAGAAAAATTCAATTAGATGAAATTAAAAAATTGATTAAATAAAGAAGTGGTAAATGATAAAAAAATATATTGAAAAAAGATTAAATTTGCTTTTAGGACTATCAATAGGGCTTGTAATGGCCTTATTGATTTCATTTGTTAATATTTTTGGTCTCTTTGATACTTTTGAACTGAATACACTTGATTGGCGCTTTAAAACACTTCATGCATTTCGACAAAAACCTGACGACAGAATAGTTGTAATAGGAATTGATCAGTTTAGCAGTTCAAAAATCGGCAGATGGCCATGGAAAAGAGAGCAACAAGCAAAAATTATTAATTTTTTAAAACTATATGGCGCAAAATCTGTAGTTTATGACATGTTTTTTAGTTACGAAGACGAAAAAAATCCTGAATCAGATGCAAAATTTGTAGATTCAGTAAAAAAGGCAGGTAATGTTTATATGGGTAGCCGATTTATGCCAGTTGAAGATGACTATAAACAGGATTTAAAAGCTCTTTCTAAAAGTAAAATGCAGGACAATTCTATAATTGATTATTTTGATATCTCTCCAGTAGATGCAACAACTTTAATTTCAAAAAACAAAAAACTTGGTTTTCAGCTTCCATTTTCCAGTCTTGAAAAAGTAGCAAAAAAATATGGAACTGTTTATGCAGGCGAAGCAGATTATTTTAGCAAAATAAGATATCAAAATTTGCTTTATAAAAATGGAAATGATCTTTATCCGTCACTTTCGCTAGGTTTTGCAAAAGATTTTCTTTTTGAAAATACTTTTCAGGATTATATAATTAAAATTCCTGTTGATGAAAAAAATCAACTTATAATTAACTGGCATGCAGGTAAAAAAGAGAAGAATTCAGGATATTTATTTCCATACAAACAACATTCAGCGTGGAGATTTATTGAAAGCTATGACAATTTATTAAAAGCAAGTAAAGCTTGCGGAGTTTCTCCAGAAAAATTTAAACAAATACTCGATAAATTGAATTATTACGAAAAAACTGGTGAAAATTATCCTCAGGAATTAAATAAATATTTAGAAAAAATTCCTGAGGATTTTGAACTTAAATTTGATGGTAATGATCCAAATGATTTATTTAGGAATAAAATTATTTTTATTGGAATTACAGATACATCAACAACTGTTCGAGATCTTATTTCAACGCCGTTTTACGGAGAAATTCCAGGGGTTTATCTTCAGGCAAATGTAGTTGATAATTTGATTAACAAGAATTTTCTTTACAAAGAACCAAAATCCGTAACAATTTCAGTCATTTTTATTCTTGCAATACTAACAAGCTTAAGCATCTTTTGTATAAGAAATTCTTTGTTTGGAATAGTTTATTCTGTAGGCTTAAATATAGCTTATTTGTTAATTTCGATGTATGAATTTGCAAGATATAACTGGTGGTTAGATATAATTTATACAGAACTGGCAATAATCTTAACTTTTTCAGTTTCAAGTGCTATATATTATGTTATTGAAGGAAAAGAAAAAATCAAAATCAAAAAAGCCATGTCAAGTTATATTTCTCCTCAAATAATGGATGAGATTTTAAGTGACCCTAAAAAACTTAATCTTGGGGGCACAAAAAAAGAATTAACTATTTTGTTTTCTGATGTTAGAGGATTTACAACTTTATCTGAAAATGCAGAGCCTGAAGAAGTTGTAAAAATGCTTAATGAATATTTTTCTGCGATGGTTGAAGTTATTTTTAGAAACAATGGAACTGTTGATAAATTTATAGGTGATGCAATAATGGCTTTCTGGAATGCTCCTTTGCCAATCGAAGATCATGCTTACCTTTCTGTTAAAACAGCAGTTGAAATGCTTGAAGCCCTAGAAAAACTCAAAGAAAAATGGGCAAAAGAAAATAAAACAGGAATTGATATAGGTATTGGAATTAACACTGCAGATGTTACAATTGGAAATATTGGGTCAGAAAAGATTAAAGATTATACAATAATTGGCGATGGTGTAAATACAGCCTCTCGACTTGAGAGTGCTACGAAAGAATATAACGCTAAAATAATCATTAGTGAAACAACTTATGAAAAAGTAAAAGATAAAGTCATTGCCAATTATCGTGGCGAAAGCAAATTAAAAGGCAAAGATAAACTCATAAAAGTTTATGAAGTGGTAGGTTTAGTAAAACAAGGAGAATTTGTATGAAAAAAGAACTTTTTGTTTCAATTCTTTCAGCTTCTTTTATTTTAAGTGTATTAACTGTTCCTGTTTTTTCAGAAAAGATTAGCGCCAAAAACAATGTTAAACCTGCTAATAAATACCAGAAATTTTTAGGACAGAAAAAGGCAACGGGTTTGGATTATTCAGCACAGTCAACAGCAGGTGTTGAAGGTGTTGGAAAAGCAGGCTTAAAAGCTAAAAATCATGACAAAAAAGTTGATGATTTAAAAAAAGACCTTTATGGAGGAAAACCTGTTAATGTTGTTAAAAAAGTAATTAAACCTAAAAAAACCAAATAAGGAAAAATAACTATAAATGACACAGTTTAAACCTTTTATAATTATATTAGGCCTTTTAGGGTTAATATTTTCGGGCTTTTCTGCTCCTGTTGCTGCAAACCCCGCTGAAAACCCAAAACAAGACGAAATTTCCAAAAAATATGGATTTACTATTGAAGAAGAAAAAGAAATAGGTTTTCAGTCGTCTATTGCTCTTATAAAAAGATACGGTCAATACAAAAATAAAGATGTAACTAAATATGTGACCGGCATAGGAGAAGCTATAGCCCGAAAAATCTCTAAAAGACCTGAAATAAAATACAGATTTATTGTTCTTGATACTGATGACGTAAATGCTTTTGCAGCACCCGGCGGATTTATATTTATTACAAAAGGTTTATTGGAAATTTTATATAATGAGGCTGAACTGGTTGCAGTTTTGGGTCATGAAATTGCGCATGTAGAAAATGGCAACGGGATTGAAGCAATATCCAATGATCCGGAAATAAAAGAAAAAATTCAGGCAATAAAACAAACTGTTACCTTGAAGGAAGGTTTAAACCAGAATTTTGAAGATCTTTTTGATAATGAATTAAGTAAAACAAGTAAAAAGCCTTTACCAATTGTTAATTTTGATAATATAAAAAGTTTAAATGATATTAAAGTCAATCAAAACAAATAACTATTTTGTGACAAGATACAACTTTCTTATGATTACAGGAGTTAAAAATCGAATGTACAATTAATTGTACAACTCAATAGATTTTAAATGGTATAAAAGGCTTTATAGTGAAATTAAAGCACGTAATTGTTTTATTATTTTGCTTGGCATTAACCTCCAAAGTTAATGCTGTAAATTTGTTTACTCAAGAAAGAAACACCGCACTTGTTTCAGACGTTCAGGTGGCTAAATCTTTAAATAAAAATCCCCCAGAATTAATTTGTGAAAGAAAAACATCACCGGTTTCAGAACAAAATATCGTTTCTGAAAAGAATATAAAACTCGCTATTTTAGCAAATAATGACAAAAAAGAAACTTTGATTGAAAAAAATCAGACAGATAAAAATAATCAAAAACCTATTGATCAAAAAACAACTGAACAACAAATGACCGTTTTAATAAAAAAAATAGATGTGGAAGGATATGAAATACTTACTGATAAAGAAATCAGTACTGTTACATCAAAATTTGAAGGGAAATATTTAACACTTGAAGAAATAAAAAAAATACCTGATGAAATTAATGATATATATAGAAATTATAAAATATTAACTGTTATAGCATACCTTCCGCCACAAGACATAATTGATAATACGGTTAAAATAAAAGTTTTAGAGGGCAGAATCGGTAAAATTCGTGTTGTAGGCAATGAAAAAACAAATAGTACTTACATAAAACATGTATTAAATCAAAAAGAAGGCGATATAATTTTTGTACCTGAAATAGAGCAGAAAATAATTAGTTTTAATAAAAATAGTGACGTAAGACTTTCCGCCTCGATAAAAAAAGGAGAAAAACTAGGCACAACAGATATTGAACTTAATTTAAAAGAGAATAATCCTTATCATTTTGGTTTAAGTTTTGATAATTCCGGTACAGACAACACCGGTCTATATCAAACAGGAATAAATACACAAATTGATAGTCTTTTGGGTTTTAGAGACAAATTAATGAGTGGTTTTCAGGTATCCAAAGGTATAAACTCAATATATAGCGGATACGAAATACCCTTAGGGTATAGTGGCTTAAAACTCGGCGGAATACCCAGCAAAGGTAATTCTTCAGTAATCGAGGGGGCTTTTAAGGATAGTGATATTAAGGCTAAATCAACCAATTATTCCGTTTATCTTTCAAGACCTGTTTATAACTCAAGAAAACTTTATATTGGTTCAAATGCAAGTTTAAATTTCAAAACAAGCAAAACTTATATGCTTGGAGTACCAATTGAAGAATTGGGAGGAGATCCGACTTCAAGAATTACTTCTACAAAACTGTCATTAATTTCTATATTAAACGATAAATACGGTCAATGGACTCATAGCTCTAACGTCCATTTAGGAATGACCGCCCTTGGAGGAAAGGAAGAGTTTTATAAATACACAGGTAGCATTCAAAGAACAACGTTACTTGGAAAAAACAGCATGTTGATTCTAAAAGGAAGTACACAATTAACAAGTCGACAGCTTCCTCCTCTTGAAAAATTCCAAGTAGGCGGTGTTGATACAGTTCATGGATATCCTGAATCATATTCTGTTGGGGATTGCGGGTATGTTTTAAATTCAGAATTTAGATATCCCTTAGCTTTTTTACCGAAAAAAATAGGCAAATATGAATTCAGAAAAAGATTTCAAGGTATAATATTTATGGATATGGGAAGAAATTATTATAAAGATAAAGTTGCTTCTTCTGAAATAATTAAGCTAATGGGTGTAGGTGGAGGAATTCGTTTTAAAATTTCAAAATATTTATCCGGTAGAATTGATTATAGCTATGGACTTACGCATAGAAACGATTCAATTAATCTGTCAAGGATTAACTTCCAGATAGATTCAAATCCGAATTGATCCGCGTATTTAAAGAGATAAACAGATTTTTTATGATCTATTATATGAGGTAAAGTATGCGTATTCTTTTTCTACATAGAAATTTCCCGGCTCAATTCAGGCATCTTGTAACTTATCTTGCTCAAAATGGGCATGAAGTCGTGTATCTTACAAATAGAAATGATGGAATAAATATTGCGGGGATTAAGAAAATCCCTTATAGGCTTCATAGAGAAGTGAAACCTGAAACGCATCATTACCTTAAATTCACAGAAGATGCCATACTTCATGGACAGGGAGCATTAAGAGAAGCTTTAAAATTAAAAGCAGCAGGGTTTTATCCTGATGTAATAATAGGTCATTCTTGGGGACCTGTAAGTTTTACAAAAGACGTTTTTCCAAAAGCTAAGTTAATAGCATACATAGAATGGTTTTATAACTCCCATAATTCCGACATTGATTTTATTAAAGCTCCTGATATAGACACAATGGCAAAAACACGATACAAAAATTCCCATATTCTTGTTGACTTATACACCTCTGATAAAGTTATAACCCCAACCAAATGGCAATTAGAACAAATACCAAAAGAATTTCACGATAAAGCTTCTGTAATTCACGAAGGAATTGATACAGACTTTTTTAAACCAGATGAAAATACTGTTTTTGAATTTGAAGGCAAAAAATTTACCCGCCAAGATGAAATTATAACTTACGCTACAAGAGGGATGGAGCCATATAGGGGATTTCCTCAGTTTATGGAAGCAATTTCAATCATTCAAAAAAGAAGACCAAATGCTCATATTTTTATTGCAGGAGAAGACAGGGTTTGCTATGGGGGAAAACTTCCTGACGGAAAAACTTTTAAAGGACTTATGCTTGAAAAATATGATTATGATTTATCACGACTTTATTTTACGGGAAGCTTGCCTTATACAGAATATGTAAAACTTCTTCAGATAACATCTGCGCAGGTTTATCTTACTTATCCGTTTGTTCTTAGCTGGTCAATGCTTGAATCTATGTCCTGCGGAGGACTTGTCCTAGCTTCGAATACTCCTCCCGTGACAGAAGTTATTCAGGATAATTTTAACGGTATTTTGTTTAACTTTTTTAAGCCGGATGAAATAGCCAATAAAGTTGATTTAGTTCTTAATAACAGGCAAAAATTTGATCATTTAAGAATAAATGCAAGACAAACCATTGTTGAAAATTATAACCAGAAAGAAATGCTTAAAAAACAGCTAAAACTTTGCGAAGCAGACGTCGAAATATAAATTTCAAAACAATTCAGGTGCTCTAGATTTTAGTTCTTCATTCAATTGAGGTAATTTTTCAATCATTTCATAATACCAGTCTGTCCGCTCCTGATAATGCATTGATAAAAGACGATTTTCGGCTACATAATTATATGCATTCTTTGCAAGTTCATGCCTAAAATCGACATCCTCAATCAATTTAACAAGTTTTTCCTCAAATTCTTCTACCGAGTTATAAATAAGTCCTGTTTTTCCTTCATCTATAGTATTTTTATAAACTGTAGGACTTGCAAGTGCTGCAACTCCGTGTCCGGCACATTCTATAAATTTAAGATCAGACTTCATTGAATTAAAGTGGTTAAATTCAAGAGGAAGTATTGCTATATCGCATTGTTTTAAGATATTTTCATAAACATTATATGGACAATAAGATTTAAATTCCTTGTTTTTTGTATTTAAAGAGTCAAAAAACAACTTATCATGAATAATTTTTACACTTATTTTATCTTCATAATCTGATATTACTTTGTTTAAAGAATGTAAAATCGGCTTCCAGTCTTCTTCCCTGTTTAAAGCACCAAAAAATATTGTCGTTTTTTCATTTTTATAAGTTCTGACAGGAGGCAAATAAGCTAACTGGTTTTTAAAAACTTTTACATTAGGATTAAATTGCTTTAAAAATTCAGCCAACGGCTCTGTTGAAACTTGAACCCCATGACAGCTCCTGAATGCAAAGAAATTATTCTTTTTAAATTGCTCTTCCCATCTCAGTGGGTCATCATCAATTTCATTTATCACAAGGTAATTTCTTGAGAAAAGTTGTTTTTGCTGGTCGGGTTTTTGCGAAATAATTCTTTGCCAGATAAAGACCTTGTTTTCATAGGAATTGCCGATGTTTAAATCAACAGTTTTATTAGATTCAACTGTTTTTACGCCGGGAATGGTCGAACAAAAACTATGAGGTTCTGTTACCCTTACTCTTGAACAAACTTTTTCTTCTCCTATCATTGTCTGAATTAAAAGAGGTTTTATTTTGACTCCAGATTTTACTGCCCTTACGATATATTGCAAACTTTTTATTTGTGAACGAAATTGCTTTGGATCAACCCCAAACTCTTTAATAACAGGTGTAATCAGGTCATTAAATTTCTTAAATAATTCTAGATTATTACCGATAGGTTCAAATTGTCTTGGTTGTATTTCAACAATTTTAAGCCCACATTCAATAAAAAGTTTTCTTATGTTATTCAGAGTAAAAAACCTTAAATGAGTTGAATCAAGTAAACCTTCTTTTGTGTAGTCCCACTTGCCTTGAAGAAGGTTAAACAAAATAGACCAGTGCTGAATATTAGGTATACAGGCTATAATCTGACCATCATCTTTAAGATAATTTGAATGATTTTTTAAAACAGCTGCCGGATCGTAAAGATGCTCAAGTACATCTCCATATATCAAACAATCAAGGGAATTCAGGCTAATATCACAATTGCCAAGGCTTATATTTTCAACATCGCCGGTTATAACTTTGTTTAATCTTTCTGAGGCAATTTTTGCAGCATCCGGGTTTACTTCCAAACCGGTATAAAACACTTTAGGATTAATTTGTCTGTAAGCTTCTCCTAATACTCCTGCACCGCAACCGACTTCTGCAATAAAGTTGGCATTGCATGGGATCATCTTTAATACATCAGGATTTATTCTATTGTAATAATCTTTATTCATAATTTTTTGTATTTTTAAAATCCTATTAAATCAAGGTTTTATCATAAAAATAGGAACTGGAAAAGTCCAGCTCCTATTTTCTAGATGATTTATACTTAATTATGCCAAGAATTATTCATATACAGGCTCATAAGTTCTGAACTATTTTTGACATCTTCAACGCTCGTTAAGAAAATGCTATGCTGTGCCGCATAAGATGCCATATTCTGAATAATTGTATTTGCTTCAGTATTTGTAATGTAAGTACCGTCATTAAGCTGGATTTTTTCTATTTGGTTATATGTATTGCTACTCCAGCTATTGACAGTTATTTTATCATTTCCTGCTGAATCACCATAATCAAGATAGAAGTTTGTTGAATCTTTAAAAAATGCAACATTATTTTTAGTTACCTGATTTCCAAGCTTAATCAAATCATTTTCATTATATACATAGGAGAAGTCATTAATTACATCCTGACCATCTCCAAGATTGAAATTGTAAACATCTGCGCCTAAGCCGTTATATCCACTATCCATAGTGTCATTTCCAGTTCCACCGGTAATGGTATCATTTCCTTCACCTGCAGAAATTGAATCATTTCCAGCCAGTCCATATATATTATCATTTCCAGAAGTGCCGTTTAATGTATCATTGCCGGAAGTTCCTTCAACAACTACCATACTTTCAATATCAGTAGTTGTAAGTGTTGTAGCTGTTTGAGAGAAATAAAACTGCTCAATTTTGTTATATGGAGAACTTGGAGCATTCAAGTAGTAGTCTTTAATAGTTATTTGATCTTGGGTTCCATTAATTTTAAGAACAATATCATTTCCAACTTTTGTAATATACAGATCATTCTGTGTTATACCACTGCCAAATGAAATTTTATCGTTTTCATTATATACGTATGAATAGTCATTAATTACATCCTGACCATCTCCAAGATTGAAATTGTAAACATCATTGCCAGCACCGTTATATCCACTATCCAAAGTATCATTTCCAGTTCCACCTGTAATGGTATCATTGCCATCGCCTGCTGAAATAAAATCATTTCCAGCCAGTCCATAAATGTTATCATTTCCAGAAGTGCCGTTTATAGTGTCATTACCGGAAGTTCCTTCAACCACTATCATACTTTCAATATCTGTATTTGTAAGTGTTGTAGCTGTTTGAGAGAAATAGAACTGCTCAATTTTATTATATGGAGAACTTGGAGAATTCAAGTAATAGTCTTTAATGGTTATTTGATCCTGCGTTCCATTAATTTTAAGAATTAAATTATTACCACTGGCTGTTACATACAGATCATTCTGTGTTATACCGCTGCCAAATGAAATTTTATCGTTTTCATTATATACATAGGAGAAGTCATTAATTACATCTTGACCATCTCCAAGATTGAAATTGTAAACATCAGCGCCAGCACCGTTATATCCACTATCTATAGTGTCATTGCCAGCTCCACCTGTAATGGTATCATTGCCTTCAAGTGCTATAATTGAATCATTTCCATTGGTGCCTGTTAAAACATCATTTCCTGAAGTTCCGGTTATGGTATCACCTTCGCTCTGGTTAAACAGGGCATCTATTTGTGATGAAATCATTGTTGATGAATCATTTGCAAATGAAACTGTTTCAATTTTATTTGAACTGTTCAAGAACCAGTTTTGAATTTTAATCTGGTCAGATGAGCCGGTTATTGTAATATTAAGATCATCTCCTTCCTGTGCAAAATTAACATTTGACCTTAATATATCTGAAGAAAAGGTAATATTGTCAGTTCCTGCGGTATCTGAAATAGTATCATTACCAAATCCTGAGCTGAAATTATATGTATCATTTCCTGAATCACCGGTTAAAATATTATTTCCGCTGTTTCCTGTAATTGTGTTATCAAGAGTATTTCCAGTAGCGTTAATAGAAGATGACCCTGTTAAAACAAGGTTTTCTACATTACTTCCTAATGTAGAAGTAATACTTGAATTTACTGTATCTGTTCCTTCGGTTGAATTTTCAGTTACAACATCGCCAGTATTATCAACATAATAGATATCACTTCCAGCACCACCGATCATTGTATCAGCGCCTGAAGAACCATCAAGTACGTTATTGCCTGAATTACCTGTAATTGCATTATTTAAGGTATTACCAGTTCCGTTAATATTAGATGTCTCTGTTAAAACAAGATTTTCTACGTTACTTCCTAATGTATAAGTGCTGCTTGAATTTGCAGTATCTGCTCCTTCACTGGCGTTTTCAGTAACAATATCTCCGATGTTATCAACTATATAAGTATCATTTCCGGTGCTACCTATCATAGTATCAGAACTAGAACCACCATCGATTACATTATTACTCGAGTTACCGGTAATGATATTATTTAACTCATTTCCAGTTCCATCTATATTAGCTGTGCCTGTCAGAGTTAAATTTTCAACATTAGCATTAGCTCCAAGAGTGTAAGTAATACTTGAATTAACAATATCTGTTCCTTCTGCTGAATTTTCTATTACAACATCGTCAACATTATCAACATAGTAAGTGTCGTCGCCAACGCCACCCGACATAGTATCAGCACCAGAACTACCATCTATTACGTTATTAACCATATTTCCGGTAATTACGTTAGATAATTCATTTCCTGTACCATTTATGCTATCTGTGCCTGTTAAAGTAATATTTTCAAGATTTGCGCCTAATGTATAGGAAATGCTTGAATTAACAGTATCTGTTCCTTCATTTGAATTTTCTGTAATAACATCTCCAGAGTTATCAATAATATATGTATCATTGCCAGCTCCTCCAATCATTGTATCAGCGCCAGAACCACCATTAAGAGTGTTATTTCCGTCATTTCCAGCAATTATATTATTTAACTCATTTCCAGTTCCATCTGTATTAGCTGTTCCTGTCAGAGTTAAATTTTCAACATTAGCATTAAGAGTATATGAAATATTAGATTGAACTGTATCAGTTCCTTCATTAGCATTTTCAGTTACAACATCTCCAACATTATCAATAATATATGTATCATTACCAGAGCCACCGATCATTGTATCAGTGCCTGAAGAACCATCAAGTATGTTATTGCCTGAATTACCTGTAATGCTGTTGTTTAAATCATTACCAGTTCCATTAATACTAGATGTACCTGTTAAAACAAGGTTTTCTACGTTACTTCCTAATGTATAAGTAATGCTTGCATTAACTGTATCAGTTCCTTCATTAGCATTTTCTATTACAACATCTCCAGAGTTATCAATATAATAGGTATCATTTCCAGCACCACTTGACATAGTATCAGCACCAGAACCACCATCGATTACGTTATTACCCGAGTTACCGCTAATGATATTATTCAATTCATTACCGGTACCACTCACATCAGATATTCCTGTTAATGTAAGATTTTCAAGATTTGATCCCAATGTATAAGTGATATTTGAATTTACTGCATCTGTTCCTTCATTTGAATTTTCTGTAATAACATCTCCAGAGTTATCAATATAATAGGTATCATTGCCAGCACCACCGATTAAAGTATCTGCGCCAGAACTACCATCTATTACGTTATTACCTATATTTCCGATAATTATGTTATTAATTTCGTTGCCAGTTTCATCTATATTAGCTGTTCCTGCCAGAGTTAAATTTTCAACATTAGCATTAAGAGTATGAGAAACGCCGGATTGAACCGTATCTGTACCTTCATTAGTGTTTTCAGTAATAACGTCGCCTGTATTATCAACATAATAAGTATCGTTTCCGGTTCCACCTATCATTGTGTCAGAACCAACACTTCCGTCGATTGTATTATTGCCTGAATTACCAATAATGACATTATCAAAATCATTACCAGTACCATTTAGATCAGATGTTCCTGCTAATGTAAGGTTTTCTACATTAGCACTAAGAGTATATGAAATATTAGATTGAACTGTATCAGTTCCCCCATTGGCATTTTCTGTTACAACATCGCCAACATTATCAACATAGTAAGTGTCGTCTCCAACGCCACCAATCATTGTATCATTACCGGAACCGCCGATTAAAGTGTCATTACCTATTGCGCCATCAAGAATATTGTCTGCGCTGTTTCCTGTAATTACGTTATTTAATTCATTTCCGGTTCCATCTATATTAGCTGTTCCTGTCAGAGCTAAATTTTCAACATTATTACTAAGAATATTGGAAATATTTGAATTTACAGTATCTATACCTTCATTTGAATTTTCTGTAATAACATCTCCAGTATTATCAACATAGTAAGTATCATTACCGGCACTGCCCATTAATGTATCTGCGCCAATTCCTCCATTAAGAATATTATCTGCGCTATTTCCTGTAATTATGTTATTTAATTCATTGCCTGAACCGTTAATATTAGATGTTTCTGTCAAGGTAAGGTTTTCTACGTCACTGCCAAGAGAATAACTAATGCTTGAATTTACTGTATCAATTCCTTCATTAAGGTTTTCAGATACAACATCACCTGCGTTATCAACAATGTAAGTGTCGTTGCCAGTGCTACCTAGCATGTTGTCAGCGCCAACGCCACCATCTAAAATGTTATTTCCTAAATTTCCAATAATGACGTTATTTAATTCATTTCCGATTGCATTAACATCAGAAGCTCCTGTTAAAGTAAGGTTTTCAACATTTGCAGATAATGTATATGAAACGCTTGAATTTACCGTATCAGTTCCTTCATTAAGATTTTCAACAACTACATCACCTGTGTTATCAACAATATAGGTGTCATTTCCAATAGCTCCTGCCATTGTATCAGCACCTAATAGTCCATAGACTATATTGTCAAAAGTATTACCATCAAGGCTATCGTCATTTTCTGTTCCATAGATCTCGACAGCAGCTTGATTGTATCTATCCATAATTTGTTGAGTATTTAAGGTAGATGCATCTGCAAACTCAAAATATTCAATTTTACTTTGATTGTTTACAAACCAATCCTGAATAGTTACTTTATCCCAGAATCCTCTGAATGAAACAACTAAATTATCTGATTCTTTTGATAGAACCATATTATCCTGAGTAAATCCTGCAGCGAATTTTATTCTGTCAGAGCCATCTGTATCAACAATAAGTTTTTGCCCCTCAGCTAAGATATATGTGTCGTTTCCAACACTACCTATTAAAGTATCCTTTCCAAGTCCACCATCAAGAGTATCATCACCTGCTGCGCCATCAATAATGTTATTTTTATCATTGCCGGTAATAATATTGTTTAATTCATTTCCGGTTCCATCAATTGCTGAATTTCCTGTTAAAGTAAGATTTTCAACGTTTGCAGATAATGTATTTGAAACGCTTGAATTTACAGTATCAGTTCCTTCGTTAAGATTTTCTGTAATGACATCTCCAGCATTATCAACATAATAAACATCATTGCCAACTCCGCCAACCATGGTATCAGCTCCTAGTTTACCATCCAGAACGTCATTACCTGCATTTCCAAGAAGAACATTATTTCCCGCATTACCTATTAAATAGTTATCAAGTTCATTACCTGTTGCATCAATATTCTCTGTACCTGTTAAAGTTATATATTCCACATTACTGTTTAATGTGGAACTTACGCTTGATTGAACTGTATCTATGCCTTCATTATAGTTTTCAGAGATAACATCTCCCATGTTATCAACAATATATATATCATTGCCAGCGCCGCCCACCAATGTATCAGCTCCAACTGCGCCATCAAGTATATTGTTTCCATAATTGCCTGTAATGACATTATTTAATTCATTACCAGTCCCTTTAATGGCAGAACTTGTAAGTATCAGATTTTCTACATTATCGCTTAATTTATAACTTATAGCAGATTGAACTGTATCAGTTCCTTCATTAATGCTTTCTATAATAATATCGCCATCATTGTCGACAATGTAAGTGTCATCACCAGATCCACCAATCAAACTATCAGAGCCAATTCCTCCATCAAGGGTGTCATTGCCTGCTCCACCAGAGAGAATATTATTTGCTAAATTACCTGTTAAATAATTATCAATATCATTGCCTGTAGCATTGATATTCTCTATTCCTGTCAAGGTAAGATTTTCCACATTACTGCTTAACGTATAACTTACACTGGACTGAACTATATCAGTACCTTCATTAAGGTTCTCTATAATGATATCTCCAGCATTATCAACGATATAGGTGTCATTACCAATACCACCTATCATAGTATCAGCACCAAGGCTATCATCAAGACTATCGTTACCCGCATTTCCTATAAGAGAGTTATTTTCAGCATTACCTGTTAAATAATTATCAAGTTCGTTGCCTGTTGCATTAATCGCGCCTGTTCCTGTTAATGTAAGGTTTTCAATATTAGCTCCAAGAGTATAAGAAACATTTGAATTTACTGTATCTATTCCTTCGTCAAGATTTTCTGTAATAACATCTCCTGTGTTATCAACGATATATGTATCATTGCCAGCTCCACCAATCAGTGTGTCTATGCCAGACTTACCATCAAGAATATCATTACCTGCATTTCCGGTAAGAACATTATTTCCGGCGTTGCCTACTAGAGAGTTATCAAGTTCATTACCTGTTGCATTAATATTTTCAGTTCCTGTTAAAGTAAGATTTTCCACATTATTGCTTAATGTATAACTTGCATTCGATTGAGCATTGTCGATGCCTTCATTAAGGTTTTCAATTATGACATCTCCAATATTATCAACGATATAGGTATCATTGCCGCCTTTACCGGTCATGGTATCAGCTCCAACTCCGCCGTTTATTACTTCTGTCCAGACAGATCCTGTGATATTATCAGCATTTTCTGTGCCATTTATTGGAGAAGAAACTATATAATTAATAGCATTGGTGTTTTCAGAAGTTTCAATAACTCCATTATGGTTGGTATCTTCTTCAACTAAAGCTGCTGTATATTCATTAAAACTTAAGTAATCATCTTTATTCACATCATAAAGAGCGAATGATTTATTTGCATATTCACTTGAAGAAACGCCGAATTGTGGATAAACAACTGAAATATATTCATTTTTACTAAATGTTTCCGAATTTCCTTCAATGTTCCAAGAAGTTGAGGCAAAATTATTAATACTGTAATTATAAAAAGAATTATACTGAGTTTGAGTCATATTAAACTGTGAAAAATTAACGCCTTCTGTCTGCTGGATTTCTTCAAGCTGTTTTTTAAATGCTATTTCTCTTATATCAACAGTAATTGTATTATCAGCAAGTTTTATTTGCTCAAGCTGCTTTTTGGTATCAATCGATAATCCGTTTAAGCTGTACCAGTCTTTAATGGTTATTTGGTCTGTTGTTCCACTTATGCCTACTATAAAATCATTTCCATTTTTTGTATAAGTTAAATCATTTATAGATATTCCTGTTCCAAATTGTAAAATATCAACATAACTAGGATCATCACTACCGTAAGCTGTATCTATAATTACATCCTGACCGTCACCTAAATTGAAGACATAAGTATTTCCGCCGCTATTGTTTGCAGCAATTGTATCATTGCCAACTCCGCCTTCTAATACAGTATAACCTGCATAAGTTTCTATATAATCATCACCGGAGCCGCCTTTTATTGTTGTTAAGTATGAACCGTAAGTATTATCATAAATAGTGTCATTGCCATCTCCACCGTCTATGAATTTGTCGCCGTAATTTACTGATGCATCTCTTACACCTATGGTTATGCTATCATTGCCTGCGCCGCCATAAATGCTGTCATTTCCGGCATTAAGTTCTGTTATTACATCATTGCCTGCTCCGCCATTAATAATTTCTATAGCAGAGGCTCCTGTAATACTATCAGCATTTTCTGTTCCATCAATTGCATTGTAAGTGGGAGGAGTAGCCCAATTATTCCATTCAGTAATATCAACAGAACCATTATTGTTTATATCTGCTTCCGCCATTGCTTTAGTAAATTCGTTAAGAGTTAAATAGTCATTTTCATTAACGTCATAATTTGGGAATACAGAATTTGCTAAAGTGGTTCCATAAACATTAGCAAATTCTGAGAAACTAGCTGTTGATGCATTTCCATCAGTATTCCAAGAAGCAAAACTACTAACCATAGAGTTGTAAAGTGCATTATACTGGGTTTGAGTTAAACTAAGGTTTGAAAAATCCACACCTTCTGTTTGTAGTATTTCTTCAAACTGTTTTTCTAAAGCTTTTTGCCTTATATCAACAGTAATTGTATTATCAGCAAGTTTTATCTTCTCAAGCTGCTTTTTGGTATCAATAGAAAATCCGTTTAAGCTGTACCAGTCTTTAATGGTTATTTGGTCTGTTGTTCCACTTATGCCTACTATAAAATCATTTCCATTTTTTGTATAAGTTAAATTATTTATAGAAATTCCTGAGCCAAATTGTAAAGTATCAACATAACTAGTTGAATCATTACCAGCAGCTGTATCCCTTATTACATCCTGACCATCTCCTAAATTGAAGATATATGTATTACTTCCACTGGCATTTGCAACTATGGTATCATTTCCTGTTCCACCTTCTTCAACTGTATAACCATCATAGGTTTCTATATAATCATCACCAGAGCCGCCTTTTATTGTTGAATAAGCAGCATAAGCATTATCATAAATAGTATCATTGCCATCTCCACCATCTATGAATTTATCGCCATAATTTATTGCTGCATCTCTTACACCTACAGTTATACTATCATTGCCTGCTTCGCCATAAATACTGTCGTTGCCTGAATATAATTCTGTTATAGTATCGTTAGCTGCTCCGCCATTTATTACTTCTGCCCAGGCTGATCCTGTAATACTATCAGCATTTTCTGTGCCATTTATTGAGGAATAAGCTACAGAATTAATCCAGTTAGTGTTTTCCGCAGCTTCAATCGTTCCATTATGGTTTGTATCTTCATCCGCTACTGCTAAAGTAAGTTCATTAAGGCTAAGGTAATTATCTTTATTCGCATCATAAAGATCAAATACTTTATCTACAAATTCACTTGCATAAGCTCCAAGTTGTGGAGTCATAACATTAACATATTCATTAAAGCTTGATGTTGTGGGATTTCCATCACCACTTGCCCACGAAAGATAACTAGTAACCGAAATATTATTATAAAGAGAATTATAATATGACTGAGTCAGATTATACGGTAAGAAATTAACTCCTTCTGTCTGCTGAATTTCTTCAAACTGTTTTTCTAAAGCTTTTTGCCTTATATCAACAGTAATTGTATTATCAGCAAGTTTTATCTTCTCAAGCTGCTTTTTGGTATCTATACGACCGGATGCATCATAACTATACCAATCTTTGACCGTTATTTGATCATTAGTGCCGCTTATTCCGACTATAAAATCATTTCCAGCTTTTGTATAAGTTAAATCATCTGCAGCTATTCCTGAGCCAAATTGTAAAGTATCAACATAACCAGGTGAATCATTTCCGGCAGCTGTATCTCTTATTACATCCTGACCATCTCCTAAATTGAAG
>Ga0209212_1003912_pt1 | contig 19019 bp, 15 predicted proteins | sample RifGroC2_FD_183996 | JGI IMG/M metagenome (GOLD analysis project Ga0209212, IMG submission 183996) | Groundwater microbial communities from Rifle, Colorado, USA - Groundwater C2 (SPAdes) (version 2) | ecosystem: Environmental > Aquatic > Deep subsurface > Groundwater | place: Rifle, Colorado...
AAACAATGTGCTCTGTTATTTAATTGACATCATGGGCGCTTAGCTCAGCGGGAGAGCACTGCCTTCACACGGCAGGGGTCGCAGGTTCGAAACCCGCAGCGCCCACCAAAAATTAGCTGGTTAGCCATTAGGCTAACCAGCATTTTATTTTTGGAGCACTTTTTGTTCCGATAACATCAGAAACCTCTCGACACGCCAGACCTTATCCCCCAGAACGGCCCTTATCGAATACAGGCTCGCTCGGGATTCTATCAGGGAGGCTGACGTACTCTATCAATCCGGAATGAGTCGGCGATCTGTCATGAATCGGCTCTATTACGCCATGTTTTATGCGGTGCTTGCCCAGCATTGCCACCCTGAAGAAGTATGCCCAGGCGGTGGGGTGCAAGCGGGAGGTTCATCTGGTGGCGCAACGTTTCGGCGTGGTGAGCGTCGGGCTCTTCGGCAGTTATGCCAGGGGAGAGGCCCGTGAAGATTCCGATATCGACATTGCCATAGAGATCAAGTCCGAAAGGAAGTCCTTGGGGAATTTCCTTGGTGTCAGGCGCTATCTTGAACAGCAGTTCGGCAAAACGGTCGATCTCGGTATTGAGAGCACCTTGAGGCCATTGGCGCGGGAAATGGTAGCCAAGGAGATCATCCATGTCTGAACGTCCGCAGCTTCTCTATTGCCAGGATATTCTGGAATCAGGCGCGGCAATACTTTTCAAAAGGCGGCCAATATGCCACCTTTATGGCGCTCTTTCAATATTGACAGAAAGGGAAAAAAGTTTTACAACGTGGGCATGAAAACAGTGACCCAAACAATAAACGTCGTCGTAGTCGTCACCTTGTGACGGCTCTGCGCTGCCATTAACCGGAGCGCGGGCCAAAAGCCCGCGTTCTTTTTTTGTATCACGAGGCCGCGGGATTTTTCCTGCGGCCTTTTTTGTGTGCGCTGCACAATTTATCTTACGGAGGTATCGTCACATGCAGATCAGCAGCCATATTCATGCCGTAAAAATCCCTTTTACCGTACCCACGCCCCTTGGTGCTATCGAACGCTTTGTTTACGTATATCTGGTCTGCTGCGGAGAGCAGGTTACCATGATCGATAGCGGTGTGTCCGGGGCCGAACAGATAATTTTTCCCTATCTGGAAGCAATTGGCCGCAACCGTGGAATCAGCCGCCTGTTGTTCACACACAGTCATCCGGATCATATAGGCGCCGCCCGTGCCATCCATGCCACGACCGGCTGTATCGTTCTTGCTGGCGAAGCGGAGCGCAACTGGATTGAGGATACCGAACGTCAGCTGGTCGAGCGACCGGTCCCCGGCTTCAATACTCTGGTTGACGGACCGGTAAGTGTGGATCGTGTCATTGATTCCGGAGATCTGCTGGAGCTTGGTGAAGGCCTTACACTGGAAGTGATTGCAACTCCCGGGCATTCCGGCGGTTCGCTGTCATTCTTCCTGCGTGAAGAAGGGGCGCTGTTCTCCGGCGATGCCGTACCGGTGCCGGGTGATCTGCCGATCTACGATGATTTCTCTACGTCTCTGGAAACTCTTGAGCGGCTGCAGCGGTTGGATGGCGTGAAACTGCTGCTGGAGGCATGGCAGGAACCTGGTACGGCACAGCCAGCCGGGCGGTTAGCTGCCGGCTGTTCATGGTTGCAGGTGGTTGACGCGGCGGTTCGGCAGCATGCCGGAGGAAAGCCGAAGCCGGATGCCATGAGTCTCTGTCGCCAGGTGGTTACGCAGTTAGGACTTTCACCGTTGGCGGTGAATCCGCTGGTGGCGCGATCTCTCCGTTCGCATAGTGTGGAGTAGCACTCTTTTTTCTGCAAAATTCAAGAGGCGGCCAATCGGCCGCCAGCCACTGGTTCAATCCTAGTAGCGCCCACCATGAAAAATCAAGGGGTTAGCCAAATCGGCTAGCCCCTTTTATTTTGCGGTAAGTCCAATGTTCATAAGTATGACAATCCTTGTCAAAAGGTCAAACAGCGCTATTATTAGTGCAATAATAAGGAGTGTCGGTAAGTTGGCTGTATAGAAAAAAGGTCGGCTCTTGTGCCATGACAATTGAAGGAGAAACCGCCATGCCATCTATTTCAAAAAATGATCCCTGCGCATTGTTAAGTCCGTTCGAGATGGATGGACTATTACTGAAAAACAGAGTCGTGATGTCTCCTTTGACACGGTCGAGGGCGGGCGTGGAGAGGATGGCGAACACATTGATGGCCGAATACTACTCCCAAAGGGCCTCTGTCGGATTGATCATTACCGAGGCAACAGTGGTCTCGGAGCAGGGTATCGGCTGGCTGAACAGTCCCGGGATTTATACCGACGCACAAGCCGAAGCCTGGCAGACTGTTGTCTCCGCGGTACATGCCAAGGACACGCCGGTCTTTCTTCAGCTTTGGCACTGCGGGCGGGCATCCCATACATCCTTTCACGAGGAAGAGGGGCTTCCGGTCGCCCCTTCTGCCATCAAGCTGGAGGGTGACAATATTCATACCCCCATCGGCAAGCTGCCGCATGAAACGCCACGCGCCCTCGAAACAGACGAAATACCGCTCATCGTCGAGGACTACCGCCGCGCCGCCGAGCGGGCGATGAAAGCCGGATTCGACGGAGTGGAAATACACGCGGCCAACGGCTACCTCATCGATCAGTTCCTGCAGTCCAGAACCAATCACCGCATCGACCGCTACGGTGGGACCCTGGAGAACCGCTTCCGGTTCCTGGATGAGATCGTACGGGCGCTACTTTCCGTCTGGCCGTCTGGCCGGGTCGGCGTGCACCTTGCTCCGAACGGCAATTTCAACGACATGGGGTCGCCCGATTTCCGCGAGACTTTTCTCTATGCGGCACGACAGTTAAACCGGTACAACCTGGCCTACCTCCACATTATGGATGGTTTGGCCTTCGGATTTCACGGGCTCGGACAGCCAATGGCCCTGGCAGAATTCCGGACCGAATTCGATGGCCCGCTCATGGGAAATTGCGGCTATACGCAGGAAACAGCTGAAACTGCAATTCAGAGCCGCCATGCGGATATGATCTCCTTTGGACGGCCAATCATCAGCAATCCCGACCTCGTGGAACGTTTCGCCAACGGCTGGCCCTTGAATACTCAGGCTGACATGAAGGTTTGGTATTCTTTTGATGCTGCCGGTTATACCGACTTTCCACGGTATGGTGACCCGGCAGGGTGATTGTGAATTTAGCGGACCACCCCAGCCGAGGCGGCGATAGTGATTGGACTGCTCCAGTGGTCCGGGGGATCGGCTGCGACTGCATCGCCTTCCGAGGAAAGTGAAGTGCAGTCCCATTGTGCCTGAATCGCAAATTTCAACTGGAGGTCAGTATGGCGTACGTTGCGACCATAGCCGGCATTTTCCTGATTTTCCTGGTCCTCTGGGAGGGATTCGAGACCATCGTCCTGCCGCGCCGGGTCACCCGCCGCTTCCGCCTCACCCGGTTTTTCTACTGGAACAGCTGGCGACCCTGGGTGAAGATGGTCAAGATTCTGGTCCCGGCCCGACGGCGAGAAAGCTGGCTGAGCTATTTTGGCCCACTGTCGCTGCTGTTACTCCTGAGCTTCTGGGCAGGCGGCCTGATCATCGGTTTTGCCCTCATACACTGGGCGCTCGGCTCATCATTGCTGGCCATGGACAGTAGCAGCGGCTTCCTCACCGACCTCTATCTGAGCGGCACCACCTTTTTCACTCTTGGGCTGGGAGACGCCCTTCCCCGCACTTCCCTGGCGCGTCTGCTGGTAGTCGTCGAATCGGGAATGGGATTTGCCTTTCTCGCCCTGGTGATCGGTTACCTGCCGGCGCTCAACCAGTCCTTCGCCCGCCGCGAAGTGAGCATTTCACTCCTCGACGCCCGCGCCGGCTCGCCTCCCACCGCTTCGGAGATGCTCCGCAGGCACGGCCATGAACGGGGGAGGGAGGCGCTACGGCAGCTCCTGCACGAATGGGAGCGCTGGTCGGCAGAGTTTCTCGAAGGACACCTCTCCTATCCGGTACTCGCCTATTTCCGTTCCCAGCATGATAACCAGTCGTGGCTTGCCGCCCTGACTGCGATCCTCGACACCTGTGCCCTGATTATGGCTGGACTGGAGGGGGTTTGCGAGCGCCAGGCGGAACTTACCTTCGCCATGGCCCGCCACGCCGTGATCGACCTCTCGCTGGTCTTCAGGACCAGTCCGCGGCAGCCGGTCCCCGAACGGTTGCCGCCGGAGAAGCTGGCGGAGCTGCGCACCCTCCTGGCTGGCAGCGGGCAGAAACTGCGGGAGGGGGATGCCGCCGACCGGAAACTGAGGGAACTGCGCCTGATGTACGAGCCGTATGTCCATTCGCTGGCCAGCTACTTTCAGACTGGTCTTCCGCCCTGGATTGCCGAGGAAAGCTGGGTGGACAATTGGCAGGGAAGCTTCTGGGAGCGGCCCGCCAAGGGAGGAAACGCGACAGTGGAAATAGGGAATGAGCATTTCTGATATTTTGCTTGGCAACGCCATGCAAACAGGGAGGAACGCTTGAACCATCAACTTGAAAACAGACGGGCGCTGGTAACCGACGACGGCGACAAGATCGCGTCACTGGTGGCCTGGCTGGCCGGGCCCGGCTACGTGATCAAGACCAGTTTCAGCATTGACGGGCGGGGGACTGCGTAATGCTCAACATCCTCATGAAATCACCAGGCAGTATTGCTGTAGACCAGAACAAATCGGTCGCGCTCATCATTACGCATACCATCAAAGCGGGCGAGGAGAAACGCTACGAAGGCTGGCTCACGGAAATCCTGAGCGCGGTCAGCAGTTGCCACGGTTATCTGGGGAGGGAGATCTTTCGCCCTGCTCAAGGGACGAGGACATACACCTCCATCGTGCGCTTTGATACCAACAACAACCTGAATGCCTGGGTTGAATCGGAGACACGCAATTCCTTCGTCGGCAGGGTGAGCGATCTGCTGGAAAAAGGTGACGTGCATGAGATCAGGACCGGCATCGATTTCTGGTTTACACCTGAAGGTTTGAGATCGCCAAAACCATGGAAGCAATTCGTCCTGACCCTCTCGGCTGTCTATCCGTTAAGCCTGATTATCTCCAGACTTGTCACCATATTACTTTCTGTCGCACCGATTCTGGCTCATCCGCTCATCAGCGGGTTGTTGATGGCCGCATCCCTTACCGCGCTCTTGACCTTCGTGGTTATGCCGCACTATACGCGACTGATGAAATGGTGGCTTTATGACGAAACGGGGTGAAGAGGAAGACTTAAATTGTCTGGCGCAGATTGGCTGAGGTGATGGGAGGTGTGCACGTGTCAGAGCTGGGACTCTTCGTACTGGTGCCTACTCACTCTAAGTCGAGTAGGCTATATTTTTCTGAATAACAGGCGTGCCGTTGGCATATCTCCCTGCAAGATCTCTTCAGCATGAAGTATCTCGCCCTCAAACCCTTCGAAAATTTGTCTGAGCTCGCCATGCCGCAGTAGATAGGCGGGGTTATGCGCTGCCATAAGCTGTGGTGATTCGAGGATTGTATCAAAGACAAGCAGTCCGCCCGGGGTAAGGGCCTTCACCTCATCGGAGATGAGTGGCCGCAATAGAAAATTGAAGTTGATAATGAGATCAAATTTCTCCGTGATTATATATCCATCCAGATCTGCCTGCCGGAAATCAACAAAAACACCGTTTTCTTCAGCCCGCTTCTTTGCCTTGTCAAGACCCACGTCAGATATATCCAATGCTGTTACCTTGAACCCTTGCAGTGCCAGATAGATACTGTTGCGACCTTCACCGCAGGCTATGTCCAGGGCAGTTGTGCCTGGTGCCAGACGTTTGATCCGCTCGATCTCTTGGGCGAGGAAGGGGGATGGTCGATTTCCCAGATACGACTCTTCCGAGTCGAAGCGTTGGTTCCATTTGATCCGGTCTTTTTCCACTCGACCTCCTCTTGGATTTGCAATTATGCGAAATAGCCCTGAAACGCTATTTGCAGTATTGCAAAATGGTTGCTGAAAAAATAAACTAACGCACAATATGCTGAAATAACACGGCTAAATTGAATTATGGAAGTTCGTGCCAACACACATTTTATCGTAAGGCATCGGCCAGTATTGTGTAAGCAATTTGCAAGAGTGCAAAACGCTATACAGGCAAAAAGCCGTTATAGTTTGATGTGAATTGCGCAACATGGCGAAATAACAGGAAAAAAACCGTTATGAAGCGTCTTGGCACGCCGTGTGCTGTATACATGAATGAATGCATTATGAAAGGCGTGTCAATGGCAAAAACAAACGTCTGTCCATTCTACGGCAAAAATGATGATTACTGCGACGTTGGCTGCGGCTACATATCGCCTCATGATGTAAACATGATAATTCGTTATTGCAGTGCCAGATATCCGGAGTGCGAAAAATATATGGAGCTGGTGGACCGATTCCCGAGTGAACTGATTAATCTGGTTAAGTGTTAATTCTATATACAACATCTAATAGGGAAGGAGTTAATTATGTTTTACCATCTGGCAACAAATTTCAACGGATTTCACGCTGTACTGGCACTTACAGTTACCATGCTGTTTGTAATAATTACACTGGCAAAGGAGAAAAGAGATGAGCGAAAGAGAGCTTGAGCTGCTGTCGAGGATTGAGGAGCTTGAACGTCACACCTGGCGGAACAGCGCCATTCTGCGTTCGGTTGCCATGGTGGCTTTTACAGCTATTATCGGATTTGTGATCGCTTCCGGAGTTGTCGGTGGAGGTCACGGCAGCCACTGGTCCGGGCCGGCCTGGAACACGATGTGGCTCTATGGGCTGTTTGCAGCTAATGCTGTGTCCATGTTCTGGACGACACACAAGGAATAATACGAATGCCGCTTTTCCGCAATCTCGGCGTTGATCTTCGGTATTCCTTGTGCGGCGTACCTCGCTGGTACGCCTCCGCGTCATACCTCGATCGCCTTGACCTTGCGAAAAATCGACATTCTTGAAGAAACAATAAAACGGAGGAAACTAAAATGCCAATGAAAATATCGAACGCCATATTGCTGCTTGTTGTCTGCGTGGTCTGCGCAGCCTTCAATATGCAGCTCTTCGCCGGTCTGGACGAGATGATGGGCGATCAGTACTGGGTTATTGACCACACACAGGGAGATCACGGCTGGTACGCAATGGGTCTGCTGCCGCACGTTAAGAAGGTACCCAAGGATGTAGTCAAGGCGGCCAATACCGATCCGCTCATCAAAGAAAAATACACAATCTACGCCCAAAGCGGCGATTTTGCCGGTAACTCGGTCTACGGCATCTGTTTTGGTATCCCGCTGATCATGTATCTGATCTGGTTCGCTTTCATCATCGGTTTCCCGGATAAGGTCGATCCCTACCTCCTGCCGCGCAAGATATTTACAATTGCAGTTATCATCGGCTGTTCGGTGGTTGCCAACCTCTTTCTGATGCGCATTGCAGGTGACTTTGCCCGTGAACCTATGTCCCGCATCGCCAACGTGGCCGGTAACCATGCCTCGTTACTGTTCCATAATGCAGGTATCTGGTTCGCCATCCTCTTCTCGGCCCTGGGAACCCATAACCACTCCTCCAGCGAGGTAAAAGCTCCTGACAGCCGCAACTGGCAGACCCAGGCCAATGAAAAATTCAACTGGATGTTCACCCTGCTGGGGGTTGTCACTGTCCTGGAAATAGCCCTGGTTAAAAACAAACTGGCACTTCCGGATGCCGCTGTCGACTACTCGGTCTGGATCATTTGGGTTGTGATTTTCATGCGCATGTATGGCTTCTCGCCAAAATACTGGATCAAACGTCCCACCGGAATCGCCATCATGTTTATCGGCACGGCCTTGACACTGCCGCTCTTTTACATGCTGGAGCGTTTGACCGGTACCCATGGGGCCGGATTTGCATCCCCGATCCTGGCCAAGGCGCTGGGAGCTGAAAACCAGAATATCGGCTTGTCGCTGATGATTTCCATATACCTGGTTTTCTGGATGGAATTTGCGACCGCTATCCGTATGAATGGCCCGGCTAAGAAAACCGTAGCCCAGAGGATTTAGGCCCAACCAACCCATCAAGAGGAGTGATCATGTCAGATGTTATTAAAAATAAAGGATGGAGCGTGGTTGGCGCAGGTCTGGCAATCAACCTGGCCCTTGGCGTGCTCTATGCCTGGAGTATCTTTAAGGGGGCCATCAAGGCCTCCATTGAAAAAGGCGGAGAAGGAGCATTCCAGTGGGATATAGCTTCGATCAACGACCCCTACGCAGTTTGTTGTCTGATCTTTGCCTTTGCCATGATTCTGGCCGGCAAGTGTCAGGATAAGATCGGCCCGGCCCGTACAGCCCTGATCGGTGGCCTGCTGGTGGGTTCGGGCTTTATGCTCATGGCATTTTCAAATACGTATATTGCCTGGGTAGTTGGTTTCGGTGTCCTGGCAGGAGCCGGCTTCGGCTTTGGTTATTCCGCAGCCACCCCGCCGGCGCTCAAGTGGTTCTCCCCCTCCAAGACCGGCCTGATCGCCGGGATCGTGGTGGCAGGTTTCGGAATCGCTCCGGTCTACATTGCACCGCTTGCTTCCTATCTGATTGGCGTGTTTGGTATTCAGAAGTCAATGATGTTTCTGGGTATCGGTTTCACCATAGCTGTCTGCGGCCTTTCCTTTGTACTCGCCAATCCGCCGCAGGGTTATGTTCCGGCTGAACCGTCCGATCCAGGACCATTGGCCAAGCAGAACGCGGCCAAGCCGGTGGTGAATGCCACGGTCAGTGAGATGCTGCGCAACTACAAGTTCTATGTCCTCTGGGCTGCTTTCTTCATCGGTTCCGGTGCAGGCCTGATGGTTATCGGCAGCGTGGCCGGCCTGGCCAAGAAAAGCATGGGGCCCATGGCCTTTGTGGCCGTTGCCATCATGGCGCTTGGTAACGCCGGTGGTCGTGTCGTGGCCGGGGTGCTTTCCGACAAGATCGGTCGTCGCGCCACCCTGTTCATCATGTTGTCCATGCAGGCCGTGATGATGTTTATCGCCATGGCGGTTGTAAACTCCGGCAGTGCCGTGCTGCTTGTGCTTTTGGCCAGCTTCATCGGCTTTAACTACGGTTCCAATCTCTGCCTGTTTCCCTCATTTGCCAAGGACTACTGGGGTACCAAGAATTACGGACTGAACTACGGCGCGCTCTTTACCGCCTGGGGCGTTGGTGGTTTTGTTATGGGCAAGGTCTCGGAGATGCTCAATGCCCAGCCCGGCGGCCTCAGCAAATCCTTTGTGCTGGCGGGATTGCTGTGCGCAGGCGGCGCAGCTCTGACTATCTTCCTGGCTGAGCTCAAACCCGCTACCGTTGAGGATGAGACACCCTCTCAGTGGAAGGAATTCTGGTCTGAATTCAGGTTGGGACTGCGTGTCTTTGTTGGATTAGATCAGGAAACAATTCGTGTGAATCGTTAGTTGCCCCTTGTAAACCGGGTGATAGTTGCCACCGCCACCCGGAGTAGTTTTGTTGAATATACGGTGGCGCTTATATCAGCCTAACGGCACTGTTTTCTGCCATGAAAATAGGAGGGCCCTCGCTTTTAAAGGAGGGCTTTCGCTTTTGTGCGCCAGGATTGACAAAATGCCGGTTTTATTTTCTAAGCTTGCACCTGCTGGCGGGCTGGTGTAGTTTTTGAATCGGAATTGCGGATTGATATCTTGAGGTGATCGTATGCTTGCATCCACCGAACGTCCCGATCTGGCCGGTTATGCCTGCGCCAGTGCAACGTCCAAGGGCAGGAAGCATCCTGAGGAGTTTCGCGACAACCGGCCGGCCTTTGAGCGGGACCGGGACCGGATTATTCACTGTGCGGCCTTTCGGCGCCTGGAGTATAAAACCCAGGTGTTTGTCAACCATGAAGGGGATTATTATCGCACCCGTTTGACACACTCCCTGGAAGTGGCCCAGATCGGACGGGCCATTGCCCGCAAGCTCCATCTGAACGAAGAGCTTACCGAGGCCCTGGCCCTGGCCCACGACCTTGGGCATACCCCTTTCGGCCACACTGGCGAAACCGTGCTGGATGGTCTGATGGTGGATTATGGCGGCTTCGAGCACAACCTGCAGTCTTTCCGCGTTGTAGATCAACTTGAAGAACGTTATCCCGGCTTCAACGGTCTCAACCTGACCTGGGAGGTGCGTGAGGGGATTATCAAACACGCCAGCCCCTACGATGCGCCGCTTGCCACGATGCGTGAGTTCCTGCCGGGTGTGATCCCTTCCATCGAGGCGCAGATCATCAACTACGCCGACGAGATTGCTTACAACAATCACGACATCGACGATGGCCTGAAATCGGGCTACATTACATTGGATATGCTGGGGCGTATCAGCTTGTGGGATCAAGTCAGCTCCGGGATGCGCCGGAAACATCCGGGTATCGATGACAAGCGTCTGATGTACCAGACGATCAGCGCCTTGATCGGTTTGCTGATCAGCGACCTGTGTATCACTATCAGTTCAAATCTGGAGCGCTTTGGAATTACGTCGCTGAATGACTTGCGGCGGGTTAATCTTCCCGTGGTTCATTTCAGTGAAGCTGTCACTCTGCAAAATCAGGAACTGAAGCGATTCCTTTTTGAACAACTCTATCGTCACCACAAGGTGGACAAGATGCGGGTCAAGGCGGAGCTGTTCATTACCCGTCTCTTTGAAACCTATCTGCGCTACCCGAATCTGCTCCCTCCCAAATACCGGGCGCGTTTCGACGCCTTCGGCCTGCAACGGGTGGTTTGTGATTATATCGCCGGCATGACCGACCGCTTTGCTCTGGATGAATACAAACGGCTGTTTGAACCGTATGAAAGGGTATGACCATGAAGAAGTGCGACACTCCACAGGAACAGTACGATTTTTTCGCCTTTCTCTCGCGGATGAAGTACATCAGCCGGTGGGGGCTGATGCGTAATACCGTGCCGGAGAATATCCAGGAGCACAGCCTGGATGTGGCAGTCATCGCCCATGCATTGGTAATGATCCGTAATACCTATTTTAATGGAAACCTCGACCCGGGAAGGGCCGCCCTGTACGGTATCTTTCATGATGCCAGCGAGATTTTTACCGGTGATATGCCGACACCGGTCAAACACTTTAATCCCAACTTCAAACGCTCGTTTCACCAACTTGAAGATCGGGCGCGCCGCAAGCTTCTGGCTATGCTGCCGCCTGAGCTGGCACGAGGCTACGAGCCGCTATTTTTCTTCGAGGGTGAGGAGGAGTATCTGGCCCTGGTCAAGGCGGCCGATAAGATCGCGGCTCTGGCCAAGTGCATCGAGGAGGAAAAATCCGGCAACCTGGAATTCCGCAGGGCAGGACTGGAACATCAGGAACATCTTGCCGCTAGTCCGCTGTCCGAGGTGCGTTATTTTATGGAAAAGTTTCTACCCGGATATCGCTTGTCATTGGATGAACTTAAACTTGGATAAGGTTTGCATGGGCGTACTGTGATTTCATAACAACAAAACGATTTTTAAATTCTAATATTAAGTTGTTTTGACCCTGGTGTTTGCGGATTTCGCAGAAACCAGGGTTTTTTTGTGGCTCTCACTAAAATTAAAGAAAACGCATTAGCTGGGTTGTATATTAAAAAAACATATTGTTGATGGAATTGGTTTTGTATTTGCAAAATAAAAAAATGAGTGGTGTTGGTAACTTACAATAGATTAATGAGATAAGTTTAATTTATGGAGAGCGCTGGCAATTCTGATTTAACCAACTGAAAAACAGGAGAATAGGTGTGGTCTTGATCCCTGGTTTTTTAATGTTAGCTACTGTGAATAATTGGTGTCGCCTGGTCATATCGCGAGATGATGTCCTGCATATGACTGAATTGGGTGCTTTCACTGCATGAGGATGAACCCAGCAAAACAGGAAACAGCGCCAAGCCGTAACGACAGTAAGGAGCTCAAGCTTTGACACATGGAAGCAATATGAAATGTAAAGCATATAGCGTGTCCCGTAAGGAGTCGGAGATGATCAGGCACTGTAATAAGAGAACGTCTGCTTGCCAGATCGTAACTACGTGTATCTCATTGCTGGTGTTCATGCTTATGGCAGGCAATGTTTACGCCGCGCTGTCATGTAACGGCTGTCATAACATGCCGCCTGCCGATTCCGCCGGAACACGCGATGCTGCAACCGGTGCCTTCAAAGGCAATCATGCCGGTCATGCAGGATCAGCGGTTAATTCATGTACAGCTTGCCATGGCGACGCTGTTTCAACGTATACGTCGGCTCACAGCAGAGTGAAGGTTTCGAACAGAAAAACTCCCGTCATTAACATAGCCGCCAAGATCCACAACTATTCCACAGCCAACGGCAGGGCATATTACAGCCGAGGCACCTTCTTTAACCAGACCTCTGTTCCACCCGCTAACTTGGGAACCTGCTCCAATGTCAACTGTCACTTTGAGGCAACTACGCCAGCCTGGGGCACGGCAAATTTTGCCTCCCCGGCCGACTGCAATCGCTGCCATGCCGTTGCTCCAGCAACAGGGACACACCCAATAAACGGCAACAAACACGCCACCTATTACGGTGCCGGCACGACATCCTGTGTTAAATGCCACCCTGACCACACCGTCGAGGCAAAGCCGTTCGCCCATGCCACCAGTGCCGGTGGACGCAACCTGCAGGTGAGTTTTGCAGCGGCTCCCAATAATGGCGGGGGAAGTTATTCCGGTGTGCTTAATGATTACCTGCCCAGTCAGACCAACACGTTTGGAAACTGTACAGCCACCTACTGCCATAGTGCCGGCACAAGTGCCATTGCCCCGTACTCTGATCCCGTTCAGATTGCCGCCTGGGGCGGCAGTCTGACCTGCAAAGGGTGTCACAAGGCTGATCTTGCCTCTGGAGCTGATATCACTTCGGGAAGTCACCGGGCTCATGTCAACGGCTTCGGCATTGCTTACAATACCATCAAGTGCGTAACCTGCCACCAATCCACCGTCAGTTCCGGCATGACCGTCGCCGATACGTCAAGTCACGTGAACAAAAAGGTGGAAGTCGCCTTTGATAATAGCTCCGCCGCTGCCGATGGGTCCTACAACGGACAACTTGCCAAGCCGGGATCGCCGTCGATCAAGGATCCCGGCACTGCTGCCGGTTCCTGCGCCAACGTTTACTGTCATTCCACCGGTCAGGGCGCCAACGGTACCTGGCCCCCCGCCTATCAGAGCCCCACCTGGGGCACTGCTGCCAGCGGTAAATGCGGCACCTGCCATGGAGTTGACGGCAATCAGCACTCAAGTCAGGCTACAGCCAATGTTATCGCCTCGGGCAGCCACACCAAACACTTGAGCTCCACCTTCGGGTTGTCGAGCGCAGAAACCCGATGCGCCATCTGTCACTCCACATCAGCCGGATTGACCCAGGGGGGTGGTTGCCAGTCAGCGGTTTGTCACACAAACATGGCGTCCAAGCATGCCAACTACGAGGTAAACGTCGGCATGCCCGCCCTGTTCGGTGCGTCTGCCAGCTACAGCGGCACTTCCAAGCCGGGAGACGGCTATGGCACCTGTTCCAATGTCTCCTGCCACAACAGTACCACCACCCCGGCCTGGGGCACGGCCACTCCTCTCAGTTGCCTCGGTTGTCATACGCTTGCCAATCTTCTGGCCAGCGGTTCCCATGCCAAGCATATCAGCGCCAGCGCCATGCCGACCATGTACAACTACACGGCCAACCGCTCCACTATCGCTGAATATGACTTTGGCTGCTCCAGCTGTCATCCGCTGGACATTGCCGGTCATATAAACGGCAATATTAATGTGACCCTGAAAAACAATGAAGCCGGAGTCGGCTCGCTTAGAACTAAAAACAGTGCAACCGCCGTCGGCATCGGAGTTGCCAACAGCGGTATTACAGGCACCACCAAGGTAAGCGTCATCTGTAACGCCAGCTATTGCCACAGTAACGGCAATGCCTCCGCACTTGTTTATGCCACTACCCCCAACTGGTATGGCGGCACCTTCAGCGGCGACCGTTGCGCCAATTGCCACGGCAATGCCCCCAACTCCACCATCGCCGGTTCCAAGGCGCACTACAACAACCGCTTCCTAGGCTATACGTCCACCGCCGGTGGACATCAGATCGGCATCCATGCCATGAAGATCTACAGCAGTCCGGGCGGACTGGCCCGTGCCGGAACAGCCGGCTCCAGCAGTCATGGCAATGCCGCTACAGCCACCACCATCAGCTGTAATATCTGTCATTATGCTACTGTGACCACCGCCCGCAATGACAGTAACCCGGTATGCGTAACCTGCCACTTCTCCGGCAATACGGTCGGCGCCCAATCCGGAAATACGGCAGCTATCGCCAACAAGTCCAAGCACGTCAACGGCACTGCCGACATCGCCTTCAAGCCGGTTAATATCCTCTCAAAGGCACAGATGAGGGGGGCAAGTTTCAATATGTCGCTTTACAGCAGCGCCTGGAAACGCAATGTAGGTTACAAGGCCAATGGCGCCTACGATTCGGCAAAGGGCGCGCTGGACACTTCAAGCATGTGGAACAGCACAACCAAGACCTGCTCCAACGTAGCCTGCCATAATGGACAAAGTGTAAAATGGAGCGATAACGACGGCGCAACCAGCTGCGTCAGTTGTCATACGTCGCTTTAGCGCCTACAGGGATGGAACAGGCTCCTCCCGCTTTTAAAAGCGGGCAGGATTGAAGTTATAAACATTTAAGTTCAGGAGAAAGAGTTGCCATGGGAAAATCACTCGCTAAAAAAATCAGGGGCATGAATTTGCGGACAAAGGTCTCAATCGTGTTCATGTTGCTCATGGGCAGCTTCCTGTACCAGGGTATACTCAAACCTCTGATCGGCGATACGGCTACCAAAACCTATTACTTCACGACCGATAACACATCGGTCAATCTGGGGGGCGACGGCAACACCAGCACCTCGGCATCGCTGGGCGGCAGAATATCCATGAAAACCGGGGTCTATGCCACTTCCCGCAGTGTGACCGCCGGCTCCAACACCAACGAGCAGAGGATGATCAGTGCCTACAGTCCGGTTTACGCCACCAAGCAGACTCTGACCGCCCCGGCCGTCACGATCGGCGTCCGTGACCGCAACGGCACCCAAAATTCCATCTTCTGGAAGGCCTACGTCTATAAATACAACCCGGCGGTAGCACCCGGCGCCGGTAAACCCACCAATGTGGGAGCCGCCAATAACGCCACCCTGCTCTGGACCACGGATGAGATGGAGGCCCACCCCTCGGTACAAACACCACTGGAAATGAAATTTACCAACCCCCAGCCCAAGGATATCGAAGCCGGCTATCGGGTCAAAGTCGTCATAACCGCCCGCATGGCCAGCACCGCCTCATCGGCCCGCCTGTACTGGGGTAGTTCCACCAACTATTCCTTCTTCACCGTTACCGAGGCAAATTATATAGCCGACTCCCTGACGGTTACCAATCTTTCCGATTATTACGGCGGCGCTCTGTTAAACGTGACCCAGGGTGACTCCAATGTCCCGATGCTCCAGTTCGACCTGTACTCCAACGTGGCCGGCGGCGCCACCTGGACCGGGGGCAAACTGGATAAGATCGGCGCCAACACCTCTGTCTGGCTTAATATCGATGAGCCAGGCGACGTATCCTTCTCGATTTTCAAGGATACGGATGGCGACGGAGCTTTTAAAACCACTGACACAAAGATCGGCGGCCCCTACGACTTTAACCAGTTGATCGCTCAGTCCTATACCCTGACCACGGCCCAGACTGTCACGGCCACGCCCCAGCGCTATTTCATCACCTACAGCATCCGCAATAACGCAACCTCCAATACCACGGTCGGGGCTCGCATCGTCCCTGACGGCACCAACAGCTATTTCACGGTCACCGGGGCGGCCGGAGGCGTGACCAACGTCACCAGCACCTCATCCTCCACTCCCAATATCCAGTTCGGCGGTACGGCGGTGATCAAAAACTACCCGGCCGACTGGGATAGCGGCACATCCCTGGCCGGCATAGTTGAAAGCGGCGGACCCGGCATCACCGACTCCACCTGTATCACCAGGACCACCGCCGGTGCGGATTTCCCGTTGGTCGGCCTGCTCAACTACCCGGCCCACAGTTGCACCAGCGTGGCCGGCCAGAACTTCTCCACCACCTCCGCCCAGACCGACTTCATCCGGCTCTATTTCGGCGGGGCCGGTTACCATTCGGACATGCTCTCCGTCAAGGGTCGCAGTCTGACCTATCGCGTCCGCACCCCTGCCGGCGGCGGCACGGTCACGCTGCAGCTGTTCTACGTCACCAGCGGCGGCGCACGGGTCAATGCTCCGATAACCAGCAAGTACACCACAACCTCCTCGGTCAGCCAGACCATCAGCACCTCCCTGGCTGGGCAGAATTTCAGCAACGTGCCGCAAGATGCCCGCCTGGGCATCCAGATCGGTGTTACCGCAAACATGCAGATCGGCCTCGGCAAGGCGGTCAACGCCCAGCTGCAGGTGGAGGAGACGGCGGCCGAAAATGAGAACGTGGATGTCGGCAACGGCTTCCCGACCGCCAATGCCAATGTCTATGCCGGCGACACCGGCAAGGTGATCAACTCTTTCACCCTGACATCATCAAAACCGCTCGCAAATGCAAAAATTGTCAACTCGATCACGATCAAGGGCAGCGCCCTTTTCAACAGCCAGAACGTCAAAAAGGTTTGGATCTACTCTGACAACCCCGGCGACGGCACCCTGGGTGTGGTAGACGGGGCCGATACCGTGATAGGCTCGACCACCACGATAACTGGCAACAATGCCGTCATATCCGTCGGCAACCTGCAGGTCTACACGACGGTCAAGAGATATCTGGCGGTGGTCGACATCGGCGATGCTCCCAACACCAACATAACCCTGACTGCACTGGTCGATGACCTGGCAGTAGCCACCAGCGGCACCATCGGCGAAAACATCGACAGTTCCTCGTCCACCCTGACTATCCTGCCGACCACCACCCTTGAAGACGCGGCGGCCGAGCCGGACAGCGTGATCCTCCCCTCCGGGGCCGGCTCCACCAAGCTGGATGCGTTCCGCATCAAGACCAACGGCGGCATCAACGACACCGTCAGCAACGTTAAGTTGACGCTCTCCACCACCAGCACAACACTGCCGGCGGGCAAGGTCATCTCCGATTACGTGGCGCGTGTTGACATCGTCACTGCCGCCGGAGCATCCCTGGGGCACCTGACATCGCCCACCCTGGGCAATGACTGGCAGGTGACAACAACCGGCCTGGCCGCCACCACCACGCTGACCGACTATTATGTGGCCATCACCCCCAAGCCCGGTCAGAGCATGACCTACAATGTCAAGGCCAATGTGATTTCAATCGTCCACTCCAGGACCACCAACCGGCTGCTGCTGAACGACGCCCTGACCGCCACGATCATCATGGACCAGCTGCCACCCGGCGATCCTTCGCCTCCCCAGGCCAAATCGACTCTTACGGCCGTTACCGGCACCTATGGACTTGACGCCGACCTGGCCCAGATCAACCTGAGCTGGACCCCATCCACCGATGCCAGCGGCAGCGCGGTCAGCTATATCCTGGTGCGTGGCCTGGGCAATGCCCCGCCCCCCCGTAACTGTAATGCTGACGGCGTCAAAACCATCTTGGTCCCCGGCTACGTATCCGGCACCTCGTTTACCGACAAGGGACTGGATGAAGGCGTCTCCTACGGTTACCGCGTCTGCGCCAAGGACTCGGTTAACAACGTCAGTGATGGCTCGGCCAAGTCGACCACCGCCAGCATCAAGGATCGCTGCACCAGCGCCCAGATTCCGGAACTCTCCATCAGTCCGTCAACCTCCTACATCAAAGCCGGCAACAGCGTGTCTTTGGCTGTCGGCATCACCAGCACCGAAACCGGAGCCTGCACCCCGACCACCTATACCCTTTCGATTGTCGGCAGCAATCCGGATGACAGCAATTTTAATCCGGCCACCTTCGAAGGCAACAGTTTCATCATTGCACCCAACCGGGGCTCCCAGTACACGCACCTGAATATCTCCGCCAAACCGGGCGCTATCCAAAATGCGGAGAAGATCGTCAACGTAAAAATTACAACTGATAAGGGCGCTGAATACCTTTATCCCGACCCGATACACGTAAAAGTCAATAAATTTGGCACGATGATGCATAGCAGCATGCAGCTGGGCACAGCCAAATACGGCCAGTGGGGTATGGACTACGACTGCGCCAGCTGTCACTCGCCTAACGCCAATAACATAAAACAGGTCAAGGATGTCATCACCACCCCGACCGGCAACCGGCCGGTGCTGTTTTCGATAGTCTCCACAGCCAGTAACGCCAACGTGGCCGGCGTCTTCGGCAATGATCTGCGCAGCGGGACCACTTCAAGCAATGTCTGTGAGGTCTGTCATCACCGGGCCCGCTTCCACCAGTATAGCGCCTCGAAAGTGGCCTGGAAAACCCACAACAACAACGGCGACTGCATGAGCTGCCATTCCCACAGCATCGGCTTCAAGACCCTGGCCACCGGCCTGACCTGCGATGACTGCCACGGCAATCCGCCGATCATCCAGGAACAGCTGGTATCGCCGCCGACCAACGTCCTGTTCCCCTACGCCACCAATGCCGGCTCCCATGACAAGCACAACCAGCGCGGGCTGAAATGCCAGACCTGCCACAGCAACGGCAACCATCTGCTGACATCCCAGCCGGACAAGAACATCAACATGGGCTTCAAGGTCAACAACACTAACTTCCCCGGCTTCCATGGCCAGTTTTCCAGCGGCAAAATGCGCTCGCTGGTTCCGGGCAACGGCTACACCTACGTAGGCGCCGCCGGCATTACCATCGAGCAGGCCCCCAGCACGATCATGAACTGCAATGTCTATTGCCACGGCTGGGAAAATAACGGTGGCTACAACACCGAACCGGCCTGGACCGGCATCACCCAGGTCGGCTGCGGCTCCTGCCATGCCGCCACCAATTCAGTGCCG
>Ga0209212_1003913_pt1 | contig 19019 bp, 21 predicted proteins | sample RifGroC2_FD_183996 | JGI IMG/M metagenome (GOLD analysis project Ga0209212, IMG submission 183996) | Groundwater microbial communities from Rifle, Colorado, USA - Groundwater C2 (SPAdes) (version 2) | ecosystem: Environmental > Aquatic > Deep subsurface > Groundwater | place: Rifle, Colorado...
GAGTTGATGACCGCGCCGAGGCACGAAATGAAGGTGATTCCACACCGGAACAGATATTATGCTGGGATGGCTTAAACTAGCGCCATTCTAGCCTGTCCCCTTTAACATTCTATGCAAAGGGGGCAAGCGGCATTAGCTTGCCCCCTTTTCTATTCACATCATCGGTGTTCTTCTGCTACGCCGCCAAATTGATCTCTGCCACCACCTTCTCCCACGGCGCCGACAGGCGCTTGTCCGCCGTTCGCACGATGAGCCCGACCCGCTCCAGCGCCCGCACGTCGTGGTAGACGTTCTTGTAGTCCCGCTGCAATCGTTTGGCGAGGGAGCGGACACTCTCCGGACCCGACTCGTGCAGAACCTTGAGCAGCTCCAGCCGGCGCGGGGTCAGAACCTGCAACAGCGCGCCCAGATCCTGGAAATAGAGCCGCTCCACCGGTGCCTCGCCCGGCTCTCCAGCCTCGGCCCGCCGCCACGCCTTTACGAACTCCTGCGCCGACTCCTCTTCTGACCTGATTTCGATCCTGATATCTTTTTCCATGTCTAATCTCCTCGCAGTCGCCGGATATCGGCCAGGAAATCGGCGACCAGAACCTCAACGTCCCTGAACCGGTAGGAAGACTCGCCATCGCTGCCATGCCGATGATCGCCCTTGCCGCGCTCGTTGTCGTAGGCACCAGGCAGTTGCCTGCGGCATCCCCGTAGTAGAGCCGATATTTCAGCCCGAACGAATGATGCGCAGTGCGCGGCACCCGCCAGAGGACCATCTCGCGTAACGCCCCATCGGCATACAGGTATCGGGAACGATGCAGAAGTTCGGCTGCCATATGGTATAAGGTACCATCATTCCAGCTTGAGGCAAAGCTGGAAATTGTTCAACGATCTCAGATTCTCAAAGTTTCGGTATGTCATGTGTATCCATTCCCCCTCATCCCCCGTCTAAGGCAGACAACAGGCGGATGGCAGCGGGACGCAGTTGATTAGTTGACTAGCGGAAGGCAATATACTGAAATTACTTAAAAAATACAGGGACTCAAAACAATAGCCCGCGCCTGGCGGGCTATTGTCGTTTTGCCAATCCCATTTCTATGCCGCATCCTTCACACGTATCTCGTCCAGCAAGTCTGGATGACGGTCGAGAAAGCACAGGAGCTTGTCGAGAGCCTTCCCCTGCCGGATTTCACCACGCTCGTACCGCAGACACCAGTCCAGAGTCGCCGGTCCCGGCCGGCAGCCGGGTGGCTTTCTTTGCTGGTCCAAAGAAAGTCACCAAAGAAAGGACCATTTTGGCGCTGCGCTCGGCATTTCTGTTGCCGGCTTTTCAGGATGTTCACGATGACGCTGCACAAGACCAGCGCGGTGCTTTCGGCAACGGAAGGCGGGGGCCAATGGATTCGGCCCCCTGGGGGATGCGTGCTGCAGAGAGTTGATTGAGATCAAAGCGCAAAATTCACCGTTTTTGGGGCCCGCATAAGAATCGGGCCCCGCCTTCCGTGCCAAGGACCACCGCCGCAGTCAACGCCCCCGGAATAAACCGGTCACATAAAGGACGGCGCAAGAGATGCCCTCCGCAGGAGAAAAAGCCATTTTTGCATACTTTTTTTGGCGCTTGCAAAAAAGTATGGCATCTGGCGGGACGCGACCCGCCGGTTCGCACCTCCGACGGCACCAACGGCCCGGCAGCGGCGCTGGTCCGGCAGGCGTCGCGTTGATGAACCGTAACGCGACCTACGGGACTATTGACATACTTATGGTATCGCCTATACTACCACTATGAAAATCGATATCGTTCTGGATACCAACGTTCTCGTCGCGGCGCTCAAATCGTCGCGTGGTGCCTCGTTTCGCCTCCTTTCGCTGGTGGAACATGACCGTTTTACCCTGCATCTATCGACTCCGCTCGTCTCGGAATACGAAGCGGTTCTGAAGCGTGGCATAACCGCCCTCTCGGCGGAAGAGATTGATGATATCATCGACTTCCTCTGTTCGAGAGCGATCTTGAATAAAATCTTCTATCTTTGGCGACCCGTGTTAAAAGACCCGGATGACGATTTTGTTCTGGAGCTTGCGGTCAAGGCCAATGCGGCTATCGTCACCTGGAACGTCACCGATTATAAACAGGCAGCGCGGTTTAGTGTCGTTGTGATGACCCCCCGCGAATTTCTTACATCCCTGGAGGTATAACCATGAGCACAATCAGTGTTCGTCTTCCCGATTCGATCCATAAGATGGCTAAGGAAGTTGCCAGCGAGGATCACATTTCCCTCAATCAATTTATCGCCTCGGCAGTGGCTGAAAAACTCTCGGCCCTGACCACGGAAACATATCTGGCCGGTCGTGCCGCTCGTGGTTCTGTTGAGAAGTTTCATGCCGCCTTAGACAAAGTTCCGGCGGTTGAACCGGATGAATTCGATCGCATCTGATCGGCGCGGTTTGAGCTCTGCCCATGAACTACCTCAGCAACTCTCCGCCTCAATCCTCTCCGCAACTCCAGCGTCGCCCGGCCATTGTACGCCATCGCTACTAAAAATTCTCCACGCTCATGTGTATCCATTCCCCCTCATCCCCCGTCTAAGGCAGACAACAGCAGTTCATCTGACCGACGGAGGACAAGTATGAAAAACAGAAGTTGTTGCCCACCAGAGAACAAGACGGAGAATCAGGACGGGTACGAAACGGTGCGGATCGCGCAGGCGCAGAACAACTGTCGTCTCTGCGACGACTACGCCGAGCGGCAGAAGGCCAAGCCGGTGGCGGTGCTCTGCTGCGAAGGCGCCTGCCTGCGCGGCGAGGTGGCGCGCCAGGCGGCCAACCTCCTCTGTCACACCCTGGCCCCGGAGAAGACCGCCCGCATCTGCCTCGGCGGCGCTTTCACCAAGGACACCGGCCAGCGCGACCTGGTGCGCACCGCGCCGCGTGTGCTCGCCCTGGAGGGGTGCCACGTCAACTGTGCCTCGCGCATGATGCAGGGAGTGCTTGCCGGGCTGACGCCGGAAGTGATCGCGGTCGATCGGCTCTACGACTTCGACCGGAGCCGCTTCGGCATCGAGGAGATGTCGCCGGAAGAGATTCAGGCCCATGCCCGCACCGTCGCGCAGCAGCTGGCCGCAACCCTGTAACGCTTGGAGGAACTGCCCATGACCAAGATGAGAAGTTACGGCATCGCGGCGCGTGCGGACGACCGCTTCAAGGTTGAAGTCACGGCCGGGACGCGCACTCTTATTGTCGATCAGCCGCTGGCGGTCGGCGGCAGCGACGCCGGGGCGACGCCGATCGATCATCTCCTGGCCGCCCTGGCCGGCTGCCTGGCCACCACGGCGCGGATCATCGCGTCCCAGCGCCAGCTGCCGCTGCACGGCATGGCGATCCAGATCGACGGCGCCCTCGATCTGCTGGTCCTCGCCGGCAAAAGTGCCGGCCATGCCGGGCTCTCCGGCCTCGCCATCCGCGTCAGCCTCGATGCCGAGCTGGCGGCGGCGGAGCGCAGCGCGTTTCTGAACGAGTTGCGCGTCCGCTGCCCGGTTTATGCTACCATCGCCGCCACCACCCCCATCACCCTGGATGCCGCATGACCCTGCACGATTTCGACAGTATTTACCGGGAATTCGAGCCGAAGATCCGCCGTTACCTGCGCCATCTGGTCGGCGAGAACGAGGCAGCCGATCTGACCCAGGTCGTCTTCCTGAAAGTCAGCCGGGGGCTCGCCTCCTTCCGCGAGGAGGCGAGCCTCTCCACCTGGATCTACCGCATCGCCACCAACACCGCCCGCGATCACGTCGCTTCGGCCGCGACCCGGCAACAGGAGCGCGAGCAGCTGCTCGTCGCTGAGGAGGAGTCCCTCGACGATTTCCCCGACCGCGCCGCGCCCGGTACCGACCACGCTTACGTGCGCCGCGAGATGAGTGCCTGTATCCGCAGCATCGTCGACCAGTTGCCCGAAAGTTACCGCACCGTTCTCCTCCTCGGCGAGTTCGAAGGGTGTAGCAACCCCGAGATCGCCGCCATCCTCGACCTTCGCCTGGAGACGGTCAAGGTCCGCCTCCATCGCGCCCGCGCCCGCTTGCGCCAGGCCCTGCAGGCGCAATGCAGCCTCTACCACGATGAGCGCAACGAACTGATGTGCGATCGCAAACCGATCGTCGTGGCAAAGTAAGGGACGCCCTCTTTCATTCGTGAGGAAGGTTGTAACGCAAAACCGCCGTGCCGGCATTGACCGGTACGGCGGTTTTGCGTGTTGGAGCGAGGTGCCGCTATCCCGTGGCAGCCAACTCCGGGCCCCGGCTATCTCCCGCCGGTCGAGATGTTATACTTCTGTTGGAACCATTATCGGCAGCAAAACTCGAACAGGAGAATTGCCATGCGCGCCTTCGCCCCCCCACTTTTCGTCCTCCTCGCCCTGCTCCTGACCCCCGTCGCCCCGCCATCGGCAACTGCCGCCGGCGGGGGCGGGTCGTTTCCGGTGCAACGCGTCGACTCCGATCTCGACCGGGCCAACCAGGCCATCGCGGCCAAGAATTACGATCGGGCCATCGCCTATTTGAACGCCGTCGTCGCGCGGGACGATCGCAACGCCGAGGCCCACAATCTCCTCGGTTACGCCGAGCGGATGCGCGGCAACCTTGCCGCCGCTTTCCCGCATTACGAACGGGCGCTGGCCCTCGACCCCAAACACCGCGGCGCGCACGAGTACATCGGCGAGGCCTACCTGCAAGGCGGCAACCTGGCCAAGGCCGAAGAGCACCTGGCCCGGCTCGACAAACTCTGCCGTTTTTCCTGCGCCGAGTACCGCGACCTGAAGCGCGCCGTCGCCGACTACCGGGCCCAGCACCCGCAATGACCGGGAGCCAACCATGGCCGTTCTCCCGCCCTATACCCCGCCCGGAATTCCAGGGACAATACGGATTTCATCTGCCCCCGAATTGTCTCAGCAACTCTCCGCCTCAATCCTCTCCAGCAACGCCAGCGCCGCCCGATCGTCGTACGCCTCGAACAACTCGCGGATATTGTTGATGTACGAGTGCAGCAAAAACAGCTCGTCGAGACAGCGGCCGCCATTGCCGTCCGGCTGGCCGACCAGCGCCAACTTCTCCTTGAACTTCTCCCAGAAGCGGTTGCTCTTGCCCGGGTCGTCGATATGGCGGCGCAGCAATACCATGAGTGCGCGGGCATTCTGCTCCCCGTCGATGCCGACGAACGACACGTAGCGATCCGGTTTTGTGTCTGGTTGTGTCAAGGTCCCCGCCTTTCTTCCGTTCGGTTATGTGTTTTACTCCACCCCCACCACCTTGAGGGCAAAGGTCAGCTCGCACCCGGCCAGGGGGTGGTTGGCGTCGAGGGTCACCTCGGTCTCGCTGACTGCAGCAACGTGCATGACCTGCGCGGTTCCGTCGCGAAAGTCGATGCTCAATTTCTGGCCAACGCTGAGTGATTTATCGGCGGGAAAGAGGGTGCGGGGGAGGCGCAGCAGGTTCTCCTCAAGGCGCGGACCGTAGGCGTCCGCGGCGGAAAGGACGATGTTTTTGACCTCGCCGGCGCGCATGCCGAGCAACGCCTGTTCGAGGGCCGCAAAGACCTCGCCCGCGCCGATGCTGACAGTCAGCGGTCCGGACTCCTCGGTGCTGTGGAAGATGCGACCGTTCTCCAGCGTGCCGATGTAATGGAGTGTGACGGTGCTGCCGGGTTTGACTTCGGGCATGGCGACCTCCTGCTGGAGGTCCTTACTTGCAACTTTTTTGCCGGATGCAGGGAAGGGCACAGGGAACGGGAAGGGAGGGGGGTATAGGCCATCGCCCTTGTCTCTCCTTCGTTTGTTGATACGCGGGAAAATGCTGATAAAGTTTTCCTGTGGGCCGCCGTCACGGTGAGAATTTATGGACAAATGCATGCAGCGCTGTGTCCTGCTGGCAGGACTGATGCTCGGTTCTTTGATGGCTCATGCCCAGCCAATTCCGCAAGAGGTGTCGACGGTTCCCGCTAACTCGGCCGCGGTCGCATTTCCCTTCCGGTATTCCTCCGTATTTACCCACTATCAGCCCTACCAGGAACAGCCGCTAATCCCTTGGCGCGAGGCCAACGATCAGGTGGGGCAGATCGGCGGCTGGCGTTTCTATGCCCGGGAGGCGCAAGTGCCGGATGCGGAAGTCACCCCCACCGACTCTCGGTCTGAGCCTCACCCGCCCCAGCCGGCCGCCCCCTCCGTCGCCGACCCGCACAGCGGGCACGGGAGAAAACCGTGAGTCGGCGGCGGTCGAAGCTTTCAGCTGTCAACAACGTCTTGCTGGTCGTTCCGGTGTTGGTGATTTTATCCGGCTGCTCCAGGGTCGACTTCGACCAATCCCTCGCCAAGACGAATCGGCTGGCGGCCCAGTTCACCCAGGGGCAACTGGTGCTGGCGCAAACACGGGAACAGAGAGAAGAATTCCAGCGTATTGCCGGCGAGCTCTTGCAGAACCCTCTCAGCCAGAATGACGCGGTGATCCTCGCCCTCGTCAACAGCCCAAGACTCCAGGCCTTGCTGGCCCGGAACTGGGCGGATGCGGCGAGCGCCGCTCAGACTGCGCGGATCGCCAACCCGGTCTTGACCATCGAGCGGTTGCGCTCAGTGAATGAAGTCGAACTGTCGAGCCTGCTCGCCTTTGGCCTCCTCGATCTATTGACGTTGCCGCAACGGCACAGTCGGGCGCAGCGCCTGCTCGAACGGGCGCAGTTGCAGTTGACCAGCGACGTCGTTGCCCAGGTTACCGAGGTGCGACGAGCATGGGTCAAGGCGGTCGCCGCGCAACAGAGTCTGGTCTATGCCCGTCAGGTCAACGATGCCGCGCAGGCGAGTGCCGAGTTGGCCCGGCTGCTGGAATCGGTGGGCAACTACAGCAGATTGCAACGCGCCCGCCAGCAGGCGTTTTATGCCGAGGCCGTGACCGCATATGCGACCGCGCAGCATCTGGCGCTGGCGCAGAAGGAGGCGTTGATCCGACTCCTGGGGTTGACGGATGACCAGGCCCAGATCCTCGCCCTGCCGGAGAGATTTCCCGAGTTGCCGCCGGCCCCCCTCTCTCCTGATGCGGTCGGCAAAACTGCCGGTGCCGCCCGACTGGACATTCAGCTGGCCCAGGCGGACTACGCAGCGGCCGCAATGGAGCAGGGTTTGACGACGATCACCAGCTTCACCGATATAAAGCTGGGTCTGCGGCACGAGAGAGTCGAAGATCGTGCGGCCGGGGAGAAGACCACCAAGCGCGGCTTCGAAGTCGGCGTCCGCCTGCCCCTCTTCGACTGGGGCGATGCCCAACGCGATGCGATGAATGCCCGGACTTTGGCGGCGTCCTCGCATTTTGAAGCCACCGTCCGCGCCGCCGGGTCGACCCTGCGCCAGAGCTATTCCGCCTATCGGACCGCGTACGACGTGGCTCGGCACTACCGCGATGAAGTGGTGCCACTGCGTAAAGCGATCTCCGAAGAGAATCTGCTGCGCTACAACGGCATGCTCATCAGTGTCTTCGAACTGCTGGCCGACTCGCGTGAGCAAGTCAAGAGCGTCATGAGTGCGTTGGCCGTCGAAGAGCAGTTCTGGCTGTCCGATGCGGTCTTGCACGCTTCTTTAATCGGTCAGCCGAGCGTAGCCGCGGTCGGTTTCACTCCCGGCGGAGAGGACGAGCCGGGCGATGCGCTCCATTGAAATCCCGTTACATCATCTGCCGTCATGGAGTTCCGACGCGCAGCGGGGAGATGGCAAATGAAAACAAGAAGAGATTTCATAAAAAGCATCGGGATCGCCGGCGGGGCTGTGGCAGTGGCGGCCGTCAGTCGTGCCGCCCTGGCGGCACTGCCCGAGCCGGTGCTGCAAACCGGAGCGGAGACTCTGCCGCCGCTGGTCCCGAACAGTGGCCATCCCTACAACCCGGTGGTGACGCTTAACGGCTGGACCTTGCCCTGGCGGATGAACAACGGGATCAAGGAGTTTCATCTGGTCGCGGAGCCGGTCGTGCGCGAAATGGCCCCCGGCATGAAGGCCCACCTGTGGGGGTACAATGGGCAGAGTCCGGGGCCGACCATCGAAGTGGTTGAAGGTGATCGGGTGCGCATCTTTGTCAGCAACAAGCTCCCCGAGCATACCAGCATTCACTGGCACGGGCAGCGGCTTCCCAACGGCATGGATGGCGTCTCCGGGCTCACCCAGCCGGCCATCCAGCCGGGTAAAACCTTCGTCTATGAGTTTGTGGCCCGGCGCCCCGGAACCTTCATGTACCATCCCCACGCCGATGAAATGACCCAGATGGCAATGGGGATGATGGGTTTCTGGGTCACCCATCCCAAGGCCAGGCATCCGTTGATCGACGAGGTCCAGCGCGATTTCTGTTTCCTGCTCAACGCCTACGACATCGACCCCGGCAGCTATACGCCCAAGATCATGACCATGCTCGAATTCAACCTCTGGTCGTGGAACAGCCGTATATTTCCGGGGATCGACTCGCTGAACGTGCGCTTGAACGACAAGGTGCGCATCCGCATCGGCAATTTGACCATGACCAACCATCCGATGCATCTGCACGGGCATGAGTTTACGGTGACGGGGACCGACGGCGGACCGATTCCGAAGAATGCTCGCTGGCCCGAGGTCACCACCGATATCGCCGTCGGCCAGATGCGACAGATCGAATTTATTGCCGCCGAAGAGGGTGACTGGGCCTTTCATTGCCACAAGAGCCACCACACCATGAACGCCATGGGGCACAATCTGCCGACCATGATCGGGGTCGATCACCGCAGCGTGGCCAGAAAGATCACCAACCTTATCCCCGACTACATGGTGATGGCGGAGCGCGGCATGGCGGATATGACCGAAATGGCAATGCCGCTCCCCGATAACACAATTCCGATGATGACCGGCGAGGGGCCGTTCGGTTCGGTCGAGATGGGGGGGATGTTCACGGTGGTCAAGGTACGCCGGGAGCAGAAGGCCGGAGATTACAGCAATCCCGGCTGGTACCAGCACCCGCCGGGGATGTTGGCCATCGAATCGAATGGGGCAACGCAGGAACCGGCGCGCTTGCAGGCCGAATCGGGGCAATCGATGCCCCGCAAGGAAAAGCCTGCGCCAGAGATCGAATTGCAGATTCGCAAGCCAACCGGTCATGTTGGCCATTAATCTCAAGAGGTGAAGGTATGCAGAGCAATATCATGATGACAGTGATAACAGTCTTTCTCTTCTCTTCTGCCGCCGGCGCCAGTGGCGATCACGCCGGTGGGCATGGCCCTGCCGCGACCATCGGCCAACCGGGCAAGCTGCAGAACGTCACGCGCACCATTACGATAGATATGTCGGATGCCATGCGCTATACACCGGCGGAGCTCACGGTCACGCAAGGGGAAACCGTGCGATTTGTCGTCAGGAACTCCGGCAAACTGAAACACGAAATGGTATTGGGCACTGAACAAGAGTTGACAGCGCACTACGAGGTCATGAAGAAGAACCCGGAGATGGAACACGCCGACGAGAACATGGTGACGGTCCAACCCGGCGCTACCGGCGAAATCGTCTGGCAATTTACCCAAGCGGGGAAAATCGATTTTGCCTGCCTGCTGCCAGGGCACTATGAAGCGGGGATGAAAGGGACCGTGCGGGTGAGTCGACACGCAACCGCCATTGAGCCGTCATCCGCTGCGGCGGTTCTGACAGAAGGTGTCATCCGCAAGATCGACAAAGCCAACAACAAGATCACGATAAAACACGGGGAGATAAAAAACCTGGAGATGCCGGGAATGACGATGGTCTTTCAAGTCAGAGACCCGCTTTTGCTCGATAAGGTGGTTGCAGGAGACAAGGTTAAATTCAGGGCTGAAAAGTCTGGCAGCGCTTTTATTGTCACTGACATCCAGCCGGAGTAGTCAGTGCGTTTAAACTGTAGATGCAAACCGACCAATGTCGGCGAGAGGCTTTTTATCCTGAATCCGTCGGCCCTTGGGCCGTCACTTTGAGAAGGAGCGAGACGATGAATACCCTGAACGGAAAGACTGCCCTGGTCAGCGGTGGCAGCCGTGGCATCGGCGCCGCTATCGTGCGCGCCCTGGCGGCGGAAGGGGCCAATGTCGCTTTCACCTACAGCAAATCGGCAGAGCAGGCCGAAGCGCTGGCCAAGGAACTGACGGCGGGGAAGGTACGCGTCAAGGGGTACCGCGCCGACGCCGCCGACCCGCAGCAACTGCCGGTGGTGGTCGACGCCGTGCTGCGCGATTTCGGTGCGCTGCAGATTCTGGTCAACAACGCCGGGGTCGGCAGCGGCGGCATGGTGGGGGAGATCCCCTTCGAGGCCTACCGGCGGGTGATGACGATCAACGTCGACGCGGTCTTCGTCCTGACCCAAGCCGTGGTCAAGGTGCTACCGGAGGGCGGGCGTATCGTCAACATCGGCAGTGTGCTGGGCGAGCGCGCCACCACGTCGGGGCTGAGCGCCTATAATGCCAGCAAGTTTGCCGTCGCCGGCCTGACCCGCAGCTGGGCCAAGGACCTCGGTCCGCGGGGCATCCTGGTCAACGCCGTGCAGCCGGGGCCAATCGACACCGAGCTCAACCCCGCCGATAGCGCCCATGCCGACTTCATGCGCAGCCAGACCGCTCTGGGGCGTTATGGCCAGGCGGCGGAAATCGCCAGCGTCGTCGCCTTTCTCGCCGGTCCCGGCGCCACCTACCTGACCGGCGCGACCATCAACGTCGACGGCGGCTGGAACGCCTGAAGCGCCGGAGAGGGCAGACCTGGCCGATTATCTGACTACCGGGCCCAGCACCCGGAATGACAGGAAGACAATGATGACCGTCATCCCGACCTATACCCCGCCCGATTTTACCCGTCCGGAACTGAAGTCCGCTCCGGTCGTGCGGGTCGCGCCGGCGCCGGCCGACGGCGTCCTCCCCGAGCGCTTCCACGCCACCTCGAACCTCCCCGAATATATCCATCTCGGCGGCGGCCGCTGGTTGCTGGCGCGGCAAGGGCGGATGGACGGGGTGCTGGTGCTGCGCGGCGATGTCCTGGAGGTCGTCGAACCGCGCCGGGTCCGGCAAGGCGATCCGGTGGTGATCGCCCGCAGCGAGCACGGCGAGGAGGGCCTCTATGTCCATGCGGCGGGTTTTGCCGCGACCGCCGGCGCCGCGGCGGAGTTCGCTTTCCGCACCCGCGGCACCCGCGAATCCCCCTTTTCCCGCTCTTACGACACCCTCTATGAGGTCCTGCAACACGATCGTCGCGATGGCTATATCGTCTGGGTGCTGGGGCCGGCGGTGGTCTTCGACCGCGACAGCCGCGATGCCATGAGCGCCCTGATCGACGCCGGCTATTGCCACGCCCTGCTCGCCGGCAACGCCCTCGCCACCCACGACCTGGAGGCGGCCCGCTTCCGCACCGGCCTCGGTCAGGATATCTATAGCCAGGAGTTGCGGCCGGGCGGCCATTGCAATCATCTCGACATCATCAACCAGGTGCGGCACTGCGGTTCGATCCCGGCGGCGCTGCGCGAACTGGGGCTGGCCGACGGCGTCATGGCGGCTTGCGAGCGGCGGGGGGTACCGTACGTGCTGGCCGGCTCGATTCGCGACGACGGCCCGCTGCCGGGGGTGATCGGCGACGTCGGCCAGGCCCAGGACGCCATGCGCGTCCATGCCCGACGCGCCACCACGGTCCTCGCCCTGGCCACCCAGCTGCATGCCATCGCCGTGGGCAACATGCTCCCCGGCTACCAGGTCGGGACGGACGGGACGGTGCGGCCGGTCTTTTTCTATGTGGTCGACATGAGCGAGTTCGGCGTCGACAAGCTGGCCAACCGCGGCTCGCAGCAGGCGCTGCCGATTTTGACCAATGTCCAGGATTTCCTCGTCAACCTGCGCCATAAACTCTGTCGCGCGGAGGAGCCGTCATGAGCAGAGCACTGCGCATCGTCGGCGTCCCCCTCGACCTCGGGCAGAGCAAGCGCGGGGTCGACATGGGGCCGGCCGCTCTGCGCTACGCCGGACTGGCCGAGGGGCTGGCGGCGCTGGGGCACCGGGTGATCGACGCCGGCAACCTCGCCGTGCCGGTGCGCGAGACCGTCTTGGCCGAGGCTCCCCGGCACTATCTTCCTTCCATCGCCGCGGTCTGCCGGGCCACCTACGCTGTCGCCCGCCAGGCTCTGGCGGCGGGGGAGACACCGATTTTCCTCGGCGGCGATCACAGCCTGGCCATCGGCTCCATCGGCGGGGTGACCGACAGCGCCCCGTGCGGGCTGCTCTGGATCGACGCCCATGCCGATTTCAACACGCCGGAAACGACCCGCAGCGGCAACATCCACGGCATGACCCTGGCCGTCCTCCTCGGCGACGGCTATCCGGAACTGGTCGCGGTCGGTCGCCCCGGCGCCAAGCTCAAACCGCAGGATGTGGTGCTGCTCGCCCTGCGCGACCTCGACCCGGGGGAGCGGGAGCGGCTCAAAGGCAGCGGCATCACCGTCTACACCATGCGCGACATCGACGAACGGGGGATCGGGGCGGTGGTGCGCGAGGCGCTGGAACGGCTCGAACAACATCACCGCCTCCACGTCAGTCTCGATGTCGACTGCCTCGACCCGCAGGCCAGTCCGGGGGTCGGCACCCCGGTGTCTGGGGGCTTAAGCAGCCGCGAGGCCCAGCTGACGATGGAGCTTATCGCCGACTGCGGCTGCTGCGGCAGCCTCGATATCGTGGAGATCAATCCGATCCTCGATCAGCACAACCGGACTGCCGTCCTCGCCGCCGAGCTGGCGGCGTCGTTGTTCGGCAAGCGGATTCTCTAGCCGCCCGTGGCGAGGAGGCCCATGCAACCCAGTGACCTCAACGAGCGTATCGTCGCCCGCGGCCAGGCGCTTTTCGCCGCCATCGCCGACGAAAAGCCCGCGCTCTTCTCCAGCGCCACCTGGACCGGCCGGGTGTTGCAGTGGTCCCTGCAGAACGAGGAGTTCAAGACCAGCCTCTTCCGTTTTGTCGATGTCTTCCCGGTTTTACACGGCTCACAGCAGCTCACCGAGCACATCCGGCAATATTTCGGTGCGGACGAACAGCTGCCGCCGGTGCTGGCGACGGGAGCCCGTCTGGCGGGAAAGCTTGGTCCCTTGGGTGGGGCGCTGCTGGCCAAGGCGATCACGGTCAATCTCCACGAACTGGCCCGGCAGTTCATTCTCGGCGAGAGCACGGAGGAGTTGGCCCAGCGTCTGAAAGTGCTGCACCGCGAAGGCTTTGCCGCCGTCATCGACGTGTTGGGCGAGGCGACCCTGTCGCACGCGGAATCTGGAGAGTATCTGGCCACCTATTTGCGGTTGCTGGAGGTGCTGGCGGCGGAAGAGCGCCGCTGGCAGGCGTTGCCGGGGCTGGCGGGAGCACCGGCGATCAATCTGGCGGTCAAGCCGACGGCGCTCTACTGTCTGGCCAATCCGATGGATTTCGCAGGCTCGGTGGCGGGGATTCTGGCGCCCCTGCGCCGCATTGCCGAACGTGCCGTCGCCGCGGGGGCCTTCCTCTGCATCGATATGGAGTCGTACCGCACCAAGGAAATCACCCTTGAGGTCTATCGACGGCTGAAGCGGGAGTTTCGCGACTACCCCCATATCGGCATCGCCCTGCAGTCCTACCTGCGCGACAGCGAAGACGATCTCGCCGAGTTGCTGGCATGGTCCGCGCGGGAGCAGCTCCCCATCTCCATCCGTCTGGTCAAGGGGGCTTACTGGGATTTTGAGACGGTGCGGGCGCGCCAGATGGGGTGGGAGTGCCCGGTCCGCAGCAGCAAGTCCGACACCGATGCCGCTTTCGAGCGGATGGCGGCGGCCATCCTGCGCCAGCACCGCTTTTGCTACTTTGCCTGTGCCTCGCACAACATCCGCAGCATCGCGGCGGTGCTGGAGACGGCACGCAGCTTAAGGGTGCCGGACGACCGCTACGAATTTCAGATGCTCTACGGCATGGCCGAGCCGGTGCGTCGCGGCATCCTCGCGGCGACGGGGCGGGTGCGGCTCTACTGCCCCTACGGTGCGCTGGTGCCGGGGATGGGCTACCTGGTGCGGCGCCTGCTGGAGAACACCGCCAACGAATCGTTTTTGCGCCAGACCTTCGCCGGTGCGGCCGAGATCGAGAAGCTGCTGGAGGACCCGGAAGCGGTCTTGTCCCGCCTCCGTGCGCAAGAGCGCGATGCCGTCCCAGGGGATGCGGCTTCAGCAAATGCGCCGGCTTTCCGCAACGAAGCGGCCGCCGACTTCACCCGCCCCGAGGTCCGTGCCGCCTTCCCCGCCGCTCTGGCCGCCGTTCGCGGCCGGGCCGGCGAGACCGCGCCGCTCTTCATCGCCGGCCGGGATGTACTCACCGCAACGACCGTCCCGAGCCGCAACCCCAATCGCCCCGCGGAAATCCTCGGTCACGTCTGTCAGGCCGGAACCGACGAGGTCGAGCGCGCCATGGCCGCCGCCGGGGCGGCCTTTCCCGCCTGGCGGGCCACGCCGGCGATGGCACGGGCCGCCATCCTGCGGCGGGCCGCCACCCTGGCGCGGCAGCGCCTCTACGAACTGGCGGCCTGGCAGGTGCTGGAGATCGGCAAGCAGTGGGACCAGGCCCATGCCGACGTGAGCGAGGCGATCGATTTTCTCGACTACTACGCCGCCGAAATGCTCCGCCTCGGCGTCCCCCAACGGCTGGGAGAACTGCCGGGGGAGGAGAATTTCCTGATCTACGAGGGGCGCGGCGTGGCGGCGGTGATCGCCCCCTGGAACTTCCCCCTCGCCATCGCCTGCGGCATGGTCGCGGCGGCTCTGGTCACCGGCAACACCGTGGTCTTCAAGCCCTCCGGCCTGACCGGCCTGACCGGACGGCGGCTGGTCGAGCTCTTTGCCGCCGCCGGTCTGCCGGACGGGGTGCTCAATTTCGTTCCAGGAGCGGGGAGCGCGATCGGCGACCAGTTGAGCGCGCATCCCGACATCGCCCTGATCGCCTTTACCGGTTCGCTGGAGGTGGGACAGCGCATCGTCGAGCGGGCGGCGGTGGTGTGCCCCGGCCAGCGCCAGTTCAAGCGAGTGATCGCCGAGATGGGAGGGAAGAACGCCATCATCGTCGACGCCGACGCCGATCTCGACGAGGCGGTGCCGCAGGTGCTGGCCTCGGCCTTCGGCTTTCAGGGGCAGAAGTGTTCGGCCTGTTCGCGGGTGATCGTGCTGGAAGCAATTCATGAGCGCTTTGTCGAGCGGCTGGTGGCGGCGGCGCGGGCCTGGCGGCTGGGGCCGGCCGAGGATCCGGCTTTTGATATGGGGGCGGTGGCCGAAGCAGCGGCGCAGCGGCGGATTCGTGACTTTATCGAAGTGGGGAAAGAGGAAGGGGAGCTGCTCTACGCCAGCCCGCTCCCGGAGGGAGAAGGCTACTGGGTGCCGCTGACCATCTTCGCCGGCATCCGGCCCGAACACCGGCTGGCCCGCGAAGAGATCTTCGGGCCGCTTCTTGCGGTCATGCGCGCCGCCGATTTCGATCAAGCCATCGCCTGGGCCAACGCCCCCTCATTTGCCCTGACCGGCGGCCTCTTCAGCCGCTCGCCGGCCAACATCGCGCGGGCCGGCAACGAATTTCGGGTCGGCAACCTCTACATCAACCGCGCCATCACCGGCGCCATGGTCGGCCGCCAGCCTTTCGGCGGTTGCGCCCTCTCCGGGTTGGGGACCAAGGCGGGGGGGAGCGACTACCTGTTGCACTTCATGGACCCGCGGATCGTGACGGAGAACACCCTGCGCCGGGGGTTCGCGCCGGCGGCGAAGGGTGCGGGGCAAACCTAGCCGCCGGACGCCTTTAGTGCCGCCGTTTTTCCGTCTCGACCCGCTCCCGCCACTTCTTCAGCATCTCGATCACCCGGCTCGCCTCGCGGACGGTCAGCCGCCGCAGATCGCTCCTGCCCGTCACATGTTCGATGAACGCGGTCAGCGCGCCTTCTTCCGGATGACGGACGGCCCCGCCGACTTCCAGCTGGTGCCAGAGGAGGTGCAGCAGGCCGAGCTGGCGGAGCGAGGCGGGGCGCCAGCCCTTCGCGCGGAAGAGTTCAAGGAGATCGGCGGCCTCGGGCACGCTGAGGCCGGCGGCCGAATCCCGGTGATAGCGATTGCGCAAAATACCCCGGTAGGTGGCATCGTCCAGCCCCAATTCCTTCTTGGCGATATGGATTTTGGCCAGGTCGCTACGGCTCGGCATCGTTCCTCGCAATCCCTGCCCCTTGCTTTAGGGGATCAGCACGATCTTCCCCAGGGTGTTCGTCTCCATCACCGCGTGATGGGCGGCGGCCGCTTCGGCCAGGGGCAGTTCCCGGCTCACCACCGGTCGCAGGGTGCCGTTCGCCAGGCCGGCGGCAAATGCGGCGTGCATCGACGCCAACTCCTTTTCGCTGGCGTTGAAAAGGGTCATGCCGAGGATGGAGGCCTCGCGTCCCATGGCGGTGCGCGGGTCGATCACGACGGTGCCGCGGCTGCCGATCACCACCGCCCGGCCCCCGGTGGCGAGGACGTTCAGATCGCGATCGAGGTTGACGTTGGCCAGCATCTCCAGAATGACGTCGACCCCTTTGCCGCAGGTCAGTTCGGGCAACTGGTCGAGATAGCCGGCCGCGCGGTGGTCGAGGACGTGGTGCGCCCCTTGGGCCAGGACCAGCGCCCGGCCTGGCGCCGAGCCGGCGGTACCGATCACCCGCAGCCCGGCGGCCCGGGCCAGCTGCAGCGCCGCGATCCCGACCCCGCCGCTGGCGCCGTGCACCAGCACCGTCTCCCCCGCCTTGGCGCCGGCGCGCTGGAAGAGGGCGCGGTAGGCCGCACCATAGGGAACCCCGATGGCCGCCCCCTGCGCGAAGCTGATCCCTTGGGGCAGCGGCTGGGTCTGAAACTCCTTGCACAGCACCTGCTCGGCGTAGGTCCCGGAGAGGGAGCGGGCGATGTAGACCCGTTGCCCCACCGCGCGATGCCGCACCTCCGGCCCGATGGCGGCGATGATGCCGGCCGCGTCCTGCCCCGGGGTGTAGGGGAGCTTCAAGTCCGGCCGGTAGAGACCGGAACGGAGATAGGTGTCGACCGGATTGACTCCGACAGCCTTGACTGTGACCAGCACCTGTCCGGCGCCGGGGGCTGGAGCGGGCACCTCTTCCAGGAGCAGCACTTCGGGCGGGCCGAAGTTATTGACACGAATCGCTTTCATGGAGTGAACTCCTTTCCCCCTGTCCCCGATGGATCGTTCGCAATTACGGCAACTTGCGTTCATAACGCAGGAGCACCACCCCGGTTTCGAAGGTCCGGCTTTCAACTAGTTTGAGATCGCACCGCTCATTCAGGGGAGTGAACTGCGTCTTGCCGCTGCCGAGAATGACCGGGGTGACGAAGAACCGGTAATCGTCGATCAGCCCCAGTTCAGTGAGGGCGGCGACGAGGCTGCCGCTGCCGAAGATCACCAGATCCTTGCCGGATCGTTGCTTCAGCCGGTTAATTTCGGCACCGAGGTCACTACCGGCCAGGCGTGCGTTGCGCCAGGTGACCGTATGCAGCGTGCGCGAGAAGACGACCTTGGGCAGATCGTTCATGGCCGCGAAGATGACCGGATCTTCCTCCGTCGCCGTCGGCCAGTAGCCGGCCATCAACTCGTAGGTCTTGCGTCCGAAGAGGATGGTCTCGACCGAGCGGAGCATTTTCTTGCAGTAGTCGGCCGTCTCCTCGCTCCAGGCAAACCAGTCGATCTCCCCTTGCGGCCCGGCGATAAAACCATCGACGGAGACGATGTTCGAGACGATGACCTTTCGCATGTACGCCTCCCTGACCAATGACGGGAATTCTGCGCGTCGCCCCGACTTAATGCCAGGACAAGGTCAATCCCGTCTGCGCCCCCGGTCCCTTTCCCCGCCACGATCCCGATCTCCGCTCCGCCCGCGCTCCCGCTCTTTTTTCTCCCCTTGCCCGCTCCGTCCGTACCGTCGATAATCTCTGACCTCAGGGGTTTTTCGCTCCGGCTCGCGTGGCTTGTACTCCTGGTGCTCGCGCTCCTGCTCGCGATCGGGAGCGCGAAGACCGGGCTGCCGCTCATCGTCACGTGGGGAGCGGCGTTGCCCCTGCTGGGGCGGCGGTGCCGGTTGCGGGCGCGGGCCCGACCAACCGTCCTGCCGGGGTGGTGTCGAGCGCGGACTTCCCGGCGCTCCGGGACTTCCCATGGCCGGCTCATCTCTTCGGCCCCGCTGGTCGGGCGAGGGGGCTTTGCGTTCGATCCGCGGTTGAACATACTCGCGGACCTGCGTGTCCCGCGGCTGATAGCGATAATGACGCTGATGCAAGTTTCTTTGTTCTTCCCCTCGCGGATAACGATCGCCCGAGTAGCGCCGTTGGTAGTCGGGACGTGGGGCAAGTGCCGGCGTTCTGTCGCGGTGCCAATGCTTCCAGCCGCTGTGGCGGCGCTCCCAATCATGGCCCCAGTGCTGCCCCCAACGGGGAGGCTCATAGGCATGCCAACCGAAAAAATACGGAGGCGGGCGCCGGTAATAGACCACCGGGATTCGCAAGATGAAGAGAGGGACAAAATCGGGCTCCACCATCCACCAGGGGCCGTTGTACCAGGAACTGGCATACCAGTAATCGTCCTGGTAGACCCAGTAGTAGCCGTCGTAAAAGAAGTAGTTGGCCTCGATTCCTGGCGCGTAGTAGACCGGGTAGCCCGGCACTGGCGCGAGCACCGGGTAGATCGGCAGGTTGATGCCGATGCTGACATGGGGAAGGCCGATGCCGATGCTCACCTCGGCGGCCGCCGGCGGCCTCAGGCACAGCAGCAAACCGAGGATAACAACTCCATGGCGAATGTTTCGCATCCTTTCCTCTCTTTCGCGAAGCTGGGTCGGCGACAACGCCGACGACCAGCAGGTGTCCTCAAACAACTTTTGTCTTTCATTATATTGCGAGATGGAGGGAACTCAAGGTGTGTTGCCCCGCAGGTTGTGGCGTCCCCAGCCGGCAAAAGAAAGTGCCGGAGTCGACATTGCCTTG
>Ga0209212_1003915_pt1 | contig 19013 bp, 20 predicted proteins | sample RifGroC2_FD_183996 | JGI IMG/M metagenome (GOLD analysis project Ga0209212, IMG submission 183996) | Groundwater microbial communities from Rifle, Colorado, USA - Groundwater C2 (SPAdes) (version 2) | ecosystem: Environmental > Aquatic > Deep subsurface > Groundwater | place: Rifle, Colorado...
CGAAAGAAGGTCTGCAGACGCGGGCCGAAAATTTCGCTGATCGCGGAATCGTCTTTCGATCTTATAGCCGCGGCTATTTTTGCATGCTGTTCGGAGCCGTCAGCCATGGCCTCGGACGGAAGCTGTTTCTGAACGTCTTCGTCGTAAAATCTGAATTTCTGCGGACATTCTTTGTAATTATTAATTTGCGTAAACGAGAGATGTTTTGCTTTCACTATTCAGCAGCTCCTTTCTGCGCCGGTTTGTAGTAATCCGGGCGTGCATCTATATCTTCTATTATTTTGGCCTGCTGTTCAGCTTCTATGCTGTAGCAGCAGAAAGAGTTGAAGGCCTCGAGGACTTTATCCGGCAGCGTGCCGAGCTTGAAAAATTTCTGGCGAAGATCGGGAATTATGATAGGCGCAATGTCTTCCTTTACCGTTTTGAAAACTTTTTTTGTTTTTGTTTTATCTTCATCGGTGGGAAGCGGAGCTTCGAATGCAGCGTTATCGAATGATGCCGTTTCGTCAGGTTCGGCCGCGGCGTCGCTTTTTTTTGTGGCAAGCGCGATGCGCTCTTTAAGGTTTTCTATGATTTTCGCCGTGTCGCCGTCGCAGATCGCGTAAATCGCCAGAAGTGTTTTCATATCAAGTCCGCTCTGCTTAAAGAGTTCTTTGATAGGCAGCGTCATTTCGGCCAGCACTTTTTCTTTATGCCATTTCGCTTTAGGTACGCGCGGCTTTGAGGGCTGCGGAGTTTCGTCCGTCGTCTGATCTGCGTTTGAATCGGCTACGTTGTCTACTGCAGGTTCTTTGGCGGTTTCCGTTTTATTCGCTGCGGGTTCATTTTTTGCCGGTTCGCTTATCTGCAGCGGCTGCTTTTCGGCGGTTTTTTCCGGCGCCGGCTGCGACTTCGACTGGCGATATTCGGCGTAAAGTTCGGCTGTATTAGCTTTTGAACCGCGTTTGGCGGCAGCATCCATGAATTTCTGAAATTCGGGATCGTTCATGGCTTTGACCAGTTCCATTTTGTTCACTATAGGTGCGGCATTCGTATCTTCGGCCGTGATCGTGATTGTGTTTGAGTTTTCTTCGTTCCAGTCTTCGTCTTCGGAATATGTGCCCTGGAATTCGGACGGATAGGCAAGACGCAGGCATGCCGCCTCGGCTACCTTCGCCAGCATCATGTGAGGTTTCTGCCAGAACTTCGTGATGTAGCCGTCTTTCGTTTTTTTCACGTATTCGTCGTATAAAACCGTCGTGATAAACGGGCGGCGGCCTTTGCGGTGAACGACGCAATATGCCATTTTTACTGTGCCACGGTCACGGAAATTCATTTTGTGTCTTGATATTATAAGATTATTGTCGATGACGCCGCTTTCGAAATCATCTTTTTCGCATACTACGCCGGTAAAGTGGCCTTCATAATCCGGCATTTCGGCGGCGCGTTTGCGGTAGAAATCGCGAGCTAAGAAGATCGCGGGCGGCTCGCTGTCTGATACTTTGACAGCCCATATTTCTTTCTTGAAAGGATTAGCACCGGTGGTTTTTCCGAGTTCGAGAAAAACTTTAAATTCCATGTCTGTTAATTTGGGGGCGAAGATTTTTTTGATCTCGGCCTGCTGCTCCTCCCAAACGCTTTTTAAAACGATTGCATTTCCATTATTACTCATAGGGTTGTTTCCTCCTTGTTTTTTTTATCTCTGGCTTACTTTTTCCAATATTTCCGCGAGTTTGTCGTCGCGCTGCGTTTCCGTCGGGAACTCTAAAATTGTTTCGCCGGGACCGTATTTGTTGGCGATCCCTATTCCAAAAACGTCTTTGCCGTTTATGCGGTTCATTCCTTTTACTGTAATAACTATTCCGATACAGTCGACGGGCACAAATTTTTTAGTGGTTTCATCCGCTGTGTGAATTATGAATTTGTCTTTTACGAATTCAGGGGTATGCATTGTTTTTTTAACTCCTTATAAAAAAAATAACCGGTGCTCTTTATTTTGAACACCGGTTTTTCGTCAGTCGGGCGACGTTTTTCATTTTTTGGTTTTCACTACGCTTTAGCCAGGGCAACGGCTTTTCCGTAGTCGATTGTTACCTGGCCGATCTTAATCGCTTTTTCGCTTACTTCGATTTTCAGACCGGGAAATCTGCGCTCCAAGGCTTCAGTTATTTTCTTTCTTGTCATGGGCAACACTTCCTTTCAATTTTTCTTCTACTGCCTCGATAATAAATTCAGCAGCCGAGGTATAACGAGGCGTTAATTCTTTTTCATTGGCTGCGTTGATAAAGTTTTCAACGGCCTGCGCCAATTTTGGATTGCTTACAAAATCGATTACCGCTTTCGTTGGGATCGTGATTTTTTCCATTGTCCTTTCACCGCCTTTGCTTTTAAAATGTTTTTGTGTTATAATGAACTTGAAACAGCCTTAAAGTTTGTTTTAAAAGATTTTATAATTTAATTGTAATCTATTTGCTTACGTTTGTCAAGTAAAAGATTACGATTTTTTAAAATATTTTTTTGTCAGTGTTTTCAACGGTTTTAGTTAGAGGTGACTTATGAGAAAATTTTCCGAAATTATTGAATTAATTAGAAACCACAAAAAGTTAAAATCGGAATCTCAAGTAGCAGAGCTTTTCGGCTTCACTCGCGGAGGTCTTTCGAGCCATAAGCAGCGAAATTCTTATCCTTTTACAGAATTAATTGGGTTTTGTGAACGTGAAAAAATATCCATCGACTGGTTGTTTCTCGGGAATGATGATGCTCAAGATCAAATTGAAAATCTCAAAGCCGGCCTTCGTTATTTCGAAAAAAGAGTTTTAGAATTAACAGAACGGCTACGTGAATGTGATCCAGATTTCGCAGAAAAAGAACCTGACCCAGCAGAATATTTCCCAAAAGGTCATAAAAAACTTAAAAAATGAAAGGACTATATTATGAAAAAAGTTTTTTCGGCGCTGATCTTGTTTTTGTTTTTAATCGGTTGCGGCGGTGGTGGAGGCGATTCTTCATCGGCCGGTCTTTTGACATCACTTCCCCTGGTTGCAGAACCTTCTGATACACGAGGAAAAGCCGACGCCGTACATGTAATTGAAAGTCTTGAATTTCCGCAAATAATAACAGCAACACGTGCCATCGAGGTCGGCGACGATACTCTGCAAAACGCCGAAAATCTTGTCACTCAAAGCCCGATTAATAAGGCTATTACAGCCGATCGCGCTGGGTTTTATTCCGGCTTTTCCTATTCTTATACGGTTTCCTGTAAATTTTTAGACGAAAACAAAAACGAAATAACCAATCCCGATCAGTTTGCCAAAATTTCCGAAATAAGACGCGAGCGCAAAGGCTATGTCGGGAACTTTTCTTTTGAAAGCTCGCTGATATTCGAAAATATAAGCGTTTCTCAATATCAGCGCGGTCAAATTTGGATTTTTTCGGCCAAGGCTATTCATGTTGTTTCGCTGATGAATGCTGCGACAAGTTATTCATGCTCTGAAGAACATAATTTGAATTGCACCGTGAATTTTGCAAGTAGAACGGTCTCATTGATTTTAAACGGCTTTACCAATTTCAATCTAAATGGATGGAGCGCCGAGTTGAAAGTTGTCAACAATCAAATTTTTGGATGGATTAAAAAGGGTGATGTTCCGCAAGGCAGCGTGGCGATCACAAACGACTCTTGCGTCATTATCGATTACGAAACCGGCGACGAGATAGTCATCACTTCGAACAATATTACTTATAATATAAAAAATGGTATAGCTAACGAATTTGAGGGTTCATGGCGTGGCGCCTGGTCGCAGGGCAGCGCGGACGGAACAATTCATTATTTGATTTCGAAAAAAGGCGAAATCAGCGGTACTATTTATCATCGCGACGCTAACGTCGAAGGTAAAATTTGGGGTTTTGCCGCACCAAGTGGTAAATTTTACGGTTGCTATAAATATCCAGATGGCAAGGTTTATGGAATTTCGGGTCAATTTTTAAAAATCGACGATTATGTGAGAGCAAACTTCACCAGCGTTGTTAATGGTTCACCAACCAGCGGTGTTTCTACGCTTCAAAAGAATTAATACTAATATATTAAATATTAAATTGTGAACGATCACAACAAAGTCAGCAAATAAAAAACCGCCGCGGATCCACCTGGACCAACGGCGGTTATTTTTTTTATAACGGCGGTTGTTTATATGTATTTTCTTTTCCTTAATTCGTTACGGGGCGCAACTGCGGCCGATAACAACGGTTATCTTCTCACCTGGCTGACCATCGTACGGAAATTGTAAGATGGCGCCATCTTCAAATCTTATCTCGGCCATTCGGCCACGTCTTCTTATTATCTTTCCTCTCCATATTATCATTTTTCTCACCCCTTCGGAACGCTTTCCTGTATTTGTTTTCAATGTTTATTCGAAAATATTTTCGAGCGCTTATGTTTTAATTTTATCATGTTCGGAAAAATAAGTCAAGGCATGGCTGCGCGGCTCAAAATCAGCCATGACAAAAGCCGTAAACAAATTCAACCCCTGATTTTTTCGGCTTAAAAAAGTTTGAAAAAAATTTTTGCCAGATTTTCCGCCTTAAACCGGAAATTGATGATGAAAAAAATCATCTATAAACAATAAATTTTTGAAATAAATTTAAGTTTAATTTAAATTGCGCTTGTGTTCGCTTGCGTTTTTTCACCTGTAGTTGGTCCTGTAGTTCGGCGTGTAGTTTTGGCTGTATGCTTTTGAAAAACCGTTTTTTAGAGGTCGCAATCTAAAAACGCTTTTTATTTTTCGCCTGTAGTCGCGCTTGTATTTAGTCCTGTAGTTGTGCCTGTAATTTCTACCGAAAAAGCACGAAAAAATCAGTTGTTGCGTTTCAGGTTTCATGCGGGTTTGCACGCTATGTCCGAAAAATCGATAACCATGCACCCGCTCTGTCGGTTATGCAGGTTTTCAGTCGGTTGAAAAGTATCGTTAATCCGTGTTAAAACTTTCTGCGCGCCCGCCGTTACTGATTTTTATCTCGCAAAAATAATTAAAACCCTTATATCTTCTCGCTTATATCCTCAAAATTATATTCTGTTTATTGCATATACTTAAAACTTTTCAAAAATAAAAAATTAAAAATAGAGTACGTCTAATTTACCCCCTGTTTTTTCCGCACCCCCTATTTCACGTTTTTAAAATACAGGAAGTTTTGAGGGGCTAAAAATAAGAAAATCGATAACCATGCACCCGCTCTGTCAAACACTGGTGTTTTCAGCCCCCTCTTTTCCGCCGCTTTTTAGCGTTTTTTCGCGCCATTTCAATAATGTTTTCCTTTTTTTTAACTTTTTTGTCTTTCCCCCAAACTTCGCCCGCCACCCAAATTTTCACAAATACTTAAATTTTCGCCCACCCCCAAAAAGTGCAGCACCATTTTTTCCCCCCGCCGAGTTATGATTTGTTTAGAGTTCATTTTATTTTTGCTGAAAGAGGTTTGCCAATGCCCTCACGCGCTAAGAAAGAGGCCGCTAAAAGAGCCGCCATTAAAAGAAAACTTAAACCCGTTATTAAAGCTAAAAAGGCTCAATTCCTTGAGGTTTTGAAGGCTAAGGATGAAAACGGGGATAATATTCCGGCTGGCGCAGGTGAAAAAGTGAAGCGTGTGCGACGTTTTGAAAAGCATGATCGTGTCGCTACCGACGAAACCGAGCGTCGCATTGCCGAGAAATCCTTGCTGAAAGCGGAAAAGGTGCTGGACTCGATCGACGTGAAGAAGCTCCCGCCCCAATACAAGGCCGCGGCATATGACACTCTGATCAGGAACGCCAGGCTGCTCATGGGACAGTCGACGTCAAACGTGGCGAAGGCAGACTTGCGAGTGATCGCCCTGAAGGTCATGGACGCCGAAATCAAAAAAGGAAAGTCGGACGCAAAAACGGTCGATTTCACCGTTACCGCAGAACCGGCGGATGAGAACGAATATTCCGAAGATGTGATGAAGCCTGCCTTTGACAGCGAATAACAGGGAACCCTTATATTATGGGAACACTCGACAGCAAGGCATTGTGTCAAAGTAAGACGACCCGATAACTGACATTATGTAAACCACAGCAAAGGGCCGGGTTTGAAAATACAATAGACTGGTCGCAGCCTCGAGTCTGAAATTCAGACTGTCGAGCTGACCAGATAGGGGGGGGAGTACCCCGGCCGGCTTTGGTTGAACCACCCATCCCCCCCATCTTATCCCCCGCGAAATTTATATAGTTTTGGAAAAGTGCTTATGAAAACGCCTGATAATGAAGAAGTTTTAATACATGCCTATAAGCGGTGGATGTTTGATATATACGCGTTCGTGAAAGAAGCGATGCGAGTAGAGCAGTCGACGGAGCCGGAAGTGAAGCAAATAGACCCGCAGCAGCGCGAATTTTTAGATGCGGTTTCGCTGATCTGGAAGGCGAAATATTTTCACTGGAAAGGCTATCCGATGACGGCGGCGCTGAAAAAAGCGTACAAGAAAATGGGTGTCACGGTTAAGGCGGGCAAGGGCACGGGCAAAGACGCTTGTATGGCGTGGGTTCAAATCTGGGCGCTGTTTATGTGGGGGCACACGAATTTAAAAATTTATGTGACGGCGCCGAACGAAGCGCAGATAACGCGAGATATAACATGGCCTGAAATACAGCGCTGGCTTGACGCGAAGGACAAAGACGGGAACTGGTGCTTTGCGGGCCGGGAAGAAATCATTATACAAAAAGAGCTCATTTATACGAAGCGCGACGAAAAGACCGGCGGAAAAGAAAAGGTCGGCAGCTTCTTAGCCCCGAAAGTTGCGCCAGCGCAGGCGGACGATCAGAAGGCGGCGAAAACGCTCGACGGTTTGCACGAAACGTTCATGCTGGTTTTTGCCACCGAGGCCGACGGCGTAAGGGAGCCAGTCTTCACTGCCTTGGAAACGACCCTTACTCGACCCATGAATCTTTGTATTATGGCTTTTAATCCAACGCGCAACAGCGGATTTGCGGCAAAAACGCATAAGGACGAAAGCGAAAAAGAACACTGGATAACGATCACGCAGAACGCGGAAGAAAGTTCGCTGGTAACGCGTGAATCGATTGAAAAGAAAAAGAAGCGCGGCGAAAATTCAAATTATTACCGCGTTTATGTAAAGGGCGAATTCCCGCTTACTGAAAGCGATTGCATTATCAAGTGGGAATGGATAACCAACGCCGTGCATAACGACATCGAGGACGACGAAGATTATCCGGTCATCGTCGGCATAGATCCCGCGGGCGACGGCAGCGATCAGACCTGCTGCGTGGCAAGGCGAAAAGGCCACATCATAGCGATTGAAAGATTTAGCGGCGAGCCGGGGAAAGAAACAATCGGCGAAAAATGCCTGGCGTTCCTTTACAAATACAAAGCGAGCGATTGCGTTGTCTTAAAAACCGGTGTAGGCGCGGACGTATATTTATATCTTTTGAAATATTTTCATAAAGTCAAAGGTGTCGCGGAGATGCACAAGTCCGAGCACCCGGGAAAAGCGGGCATAAAATTTTTCAACAAACGAGCGGAAATGTGGGACTTGTGCGCGGAAGCCTTTGAAATGGGCTTAATCAAATTGCCGCATGACACGGATTTAATGGCGGAGTTAAACGCTTCGCGGTGGCTCGAAGAAAAAACGATGAAGCAGGTCGAGTCGAAAAAGCTGATAAAAAAGCGGCTTGGCTATAGCCCTGACAGTGCGGATGCAGTGATAGCAACCTTTGCAAAGGGATACGATTACGCAAGGCTGATAGGGCGGAGGGCGAAAAAGCGGCCGGCTGATACGAGCGGCGGCGAGAAATCATGGATGACGGCGTAAGGAGATGAGATGGATAGATTTTTTTCGGCGTTAAAAAACGCGGGGCACGAACATATAATTTATATGCAAACACCGCAAACCGGCGTTACGACGGTTACTAAGGGACATGCTCATCCTGTTAAGCTGGAGACAGCGGAGCAGGTAACACGCGACGTCCTGGGGAACCAGACTGTAACATCCGAAACGCGGTATGTGGTTTTACCCGCCGGCGAAGATATGCACACTCATCCTGTGGCGGAACTCACCGTTAAAACTCCGGAGAATAAAAAGGACACCCGCGACGAGTCTGATATTGTCGGCGAGGTTTATTCGTTGCGCGAGAAGGCGAAAACCTTCGACGAGGCGAGCCGTAAAGAAGCTGAAATCGACGAAAAGTATATGACGGAAGATCAGTGGGACGCGGCGGCGAAAGCAAAAATGGAAGGCACCTTCCGGCCGGCGCTGACTGTAAATGCTCTACAGGCGAAGATAAAAGCGTTAAGCGGTTACCAGCGGAGCAACAGAACCGACTTTCGGTTCAGGCCTGTCGAATCGGGCGATACTCGCGCGAACGATATAGGAAACGAATTGGCGAAAGTAACCTGCGAGCGCATGAATTACTGGAACGAAGAAACCGAGTGCTTTAACTCTCAGGCGACGGTTGGTCTTGGCTTTTTATACGGCTACATCGATTACGAGCGCGACTTCCGCGGCGTACCTAAAATCATATATGTCGACTGGCGCAAGGTTTATCTCGGCCCGCATTACAGAAAAGACGCTGACGATCTTGAATTTTTTTCAATCGAAGACGTCTATAGCGCTGAAAAAGTTAAAGCAATGGAGCCTTCCAAAGCCGCTGAAATTGAAAAGATGTTCGTCGGCGGAAAAGGTTTCGGCGCGACGGGTGACGCAAAAAATATTTATCCGGAAGGTTACGACCAAACTGTCGTTGACATTTTAAATAAAACTATTCGAATAATCGAATTACACAGATACGAATACGAAACCAGATATATATTCATCGACAAATCCAATAAAGACATCGTTTTAAACGTGACCGGAATGGACATTGCGACGCTGAAAACTATTCCCAATGTTGAGATCGTTACGAAATCCAAACGCAAAATTCGTATGACGCGCGTCGCCGGCACGGTCCTTTTATGGGACGGCTATCCGGAATTAATTAGCGACGAGTTCAGTCTGTGGCCGATTTACGCTGAAAAAGACCGTGAAAAATGGCGCGGTAAAGTTCGTTTCGCGCGCCCGCTATGCGATCTGAATAACAAATATATCAGCACCGGCGCCGACATCCTGAACAAAATGAATGGCCGCGGCTATTACATTTACGATTCGATGTTCAAAACTCCCGAAGACAAAGAAGAATTTAAAACGAACGTGTCGAAACCCGGGTTCGTGCAGGAACTCGAAGACGGGCAGCCGCAGCCTTTCAAGGAAGAAGGCGTGAAATATCCGGCCGAACTCGAGCGCGCGATCAGCTTCAATTTGCAGATGCTAGACATGATTATGAATATAAATCCCGAGCTATTAGGACAGCGCGGCGGAGCCACCAGCAACTTAATGGAGGAAAGCAGAAAACAGAGCGCGTTACTAGGTAATGAATTCTTGTTCGACAATTTTTCAATGATGAAAGTAAAAATAGGACGCTGGTTTCTACACGTATTCCAGAAGGTTTACGGGCCGGAACGGGCGATCAGAATTTTAAATAACTCGAGCGCGCAGCAGGACTTTATGGTGGGCGGTGTTCCTTATTCGCAGATGGACAAGGACGCATTACTAAAATTATTGAAAGACGTTGATTTCACGGAATACGACGTAATTATAAGCGAAGTCAAGAAATCTGCGTCACAAAAAATGCAGAACCTGCAGCTCTTAATCGAAGCCGCCAAAGCCGGTATGCAGTTCCCGCAGCCGCTAATATTAGAATATCTTGATATTACCGACGAGCAAAAACAGAAAGCGCTTGAATATATCTCGCAGCAGATGGAAGCGGAAGCGGCGAAAAATAATCAGCAGTCACAAACGGAAATTTTAAAAACCGTTATAGCGGCTTTATCCAAAGCAGGAATTATGCCCGGAAATAATCAGGCGGCAGTGGCCGCTTAAATACAGGGATAACCGCGAAATGCGGCCCCGGATAATATAGAGGAGTTCCCCATGTTAGACAATGAAAAAAAGAACCAGGCGGCGCAGGAAGCGGCTTCGAATCAGAACCAGGACGGCGAAGTTAAGCAAAACGATCAGCAGACGCAGGAAACCAAAAAAGCCCCGGTTTCGGAAACCGACACGATGCTCGAAATGAGCGATGCAGAAGTAGCGGAAAAATCGGTTGAAGAACTGGATAAGCTGATACAGAAAGCGTCTCAAAAGCCCGGCACCCGAAAGGACAATGCCGGCGAATTACCTCCGCAGCCCGAAGTAAAAAAACAGGCCGACGCGTCGAAGCAGGGCGAGAAAAGCGAAAAACCTTCCGTTAAGTTGAAATCTCCTGACGGCGAGGACCGCGAAATAAAATCGCTCGAGGAAGCGCAAAAATTCAACGGCCGGCTGACTAACGAAATGGGGAGCCTCCGTAAAGAAAACGAAATGCTTAATACGAGGTTAAAAGCCTTGGAAGCGCAGATTACGGTGAAAAACGAATCGACCCCCGAAGCTCAGGAACTTCAGAAGAAGAAACAGCGCGAGCTTCAGGATAAGGTACTTACAGATCCCAAAAGCGTAATTACGGAAATCACGAAAGAAATCATCGAAGGCACGGAAGCGGAAAAAGCGCAGAGAGAACAGAAACAGCAGCAGCAGCGCCTTGAAAACGTGAAGTTTATAAAAGAGCGACACCCGGAAATTCTCGACGAAAAAAAAGGCGTGGAAATCGCCAACAGCGTTACGGAATTTTTGGCCGCCGACGGCTATACGCCGGAAGAAATAAACTACATCAGGCGCGATCCGTTCGGCTCGCTCCCGCCCGAACTTCTGAATCTTTATATAACGATCGGGAAAATGAGAGTGGCTATGAAAACCCTCGAAGGGAAGGCGACTCAAACGCAGAATCAGGATCAGGATTTAATTACGAAGATAAACGCCGCGGCAAATAGCGCGTCAATTATAACTAAAAACGGGCAAGGCGTGCCGGGCGTGAAAAGTGAAATACTGGACGACGTATCAGTAAACGCCATGTCCACGGATGAAATCGATAAAAAAATTAAAGAGTATTCGAAAGGGTGATAAATTATGAGAGGAATGTACGAACTTTCAGCTTCCGCCTCTAACGTTAAAAAGTTAGTCGAGGAAAAATTAAGAAAACAGGCCGTCGAAGCGTCGTTTTTCGCGTCGCTTGAAGGAACGGCGGAAGGCTCTATAGTCCAGATAAAAACGGAACTCGAAAAAAGCGAAGGCGCCAGCGTAACGCATACGCTGCTCAAAGAGCTTAAAGGCGAAGGCGTCGAGGGTGACGAAGAGTTAGAAGGTAAAGAAGAAGGCGCGGAAACGGCGGAGTTCACGACTTCCCTGCAGCTTTACAGACACGCGACCAAAGTAAAGGGCGGACTCACCTGGCAGTACGATTCGTTCAACATGCCGCAGCAGTCGCAGGAACTGTTAAAACGCTGGATGACCCGCAAGATCGACACTCTGCGGTTCGCGGCGCTTTATGCAAACCATACCAATAACATCTATGGCGGCGACGCAACATCGGTTGCCACTCTCGAAGCTGCCGACAAATTAACCCCGACCCTGCTCCGAAAAATCCGCGTCATGGCCGAAACCGGAAAGAACGGCGCATTCGAACCGCTCGTTCCGTACATGTACAAAGGCGAATGGTACTTCTTCCTCGTTACCCATCCGGAAGTAATTTACGACTTGAAAGAAGACGCCACCATGCAGCAGTATCTTATCAATTCGCTGCCGCGCGACATCAGGGAAAACCCCGCGTTTACCGGCGCCGAAATGATATTCGACGGTATCGTACTGAAGCCGAACAGAAGCCGCGTATTTATATCGAACAAGGGCGGCTCCGGAAGCGTTCCTTACGCGAAATCGCTGTTACTCGGCGGCGGCGCACTGCTCTGGTCGTGGGGCGAAAGGCCGAAGATAATTCCGCAGGTCCGCGACTACGGCCGCATCAAATCGTTCGCAATCGAAATGATTGCGCACGCCGACAAACCGCAATTCGACAGCGTCGACTTCGGCTCGATGTGCGTCATCACGTCCAGAACGCAGGTTTCATAATAATTAAAAATCGAAAGTGAGGGAAAACACATATGTCTACTACTAAAGATATCAGAAAAAACGCTTTTAATCCCATAGCCAGCGTTATCAACGTCGATCAGGTACAGGTGGATTTCAGCTATAAAAATCAGGAATTCAACCTTGACTTTTCGCTGGCCTCCGGCGACACCGGCCGTATAACGCTTCCGGTGGGGAAAATAAGAATCAAAGGTCTCACGACTCAGGTTAAAACCGCCGAAGGTTCCGCGGCGACGATCGACGTAGGTTATACCGGCTCGGCCGCGTATTTCCATAACGACCTTGACGTGAACGCGGTCGCGGAAACCATATCGAGCGCGGCCGTCATCGAAATCGATAACAGCGCCAACGACAAATATTTAACGATCTTGGCGAACGCGGCTCTCGCAAACGCAAAGCTGCTCCTCCTGGTCGAGGAAATACTTGTTGACAGAGCGTCAGTATAAGGCGGTGAAACAATGAAAAAAACTCTTTTAATTACGGGACTGCTGCTGGCGCTGTGCTTCGGCGTGGCGCTGGCGCAGACCTACAAGATGACCCCCTCGGGGTTTATGAACGCCGACCTGATACGCTTCCTTTACGACTCGCAGGCGCAGCATGAGGCCATGTGCTTCAACAGCGGGGCGCTCGCGAACGCGACGGAGGCAGTATCAATCGCGACGGCAATCAATTACACAAAAGACGGTGTATTCGGCCAGATCGCCACGGGCACTATTGCGCTTTCGGGCGCGACGCAGGAAGTATCGACTACGAAGCTATACGTTTTCTCGTACGATATTCCGAACTCGACGACCGAAGTTACGCTCGGCGCCGTCGGCGAAACTGACATACATAACATTACCACGCCGGCCGGTAATCTCGTTTTCGGCTATTTAAAAATCGTAACCGACGGCTCGACGCAGTTCGTTCCAGGAACCACTTCGACGGCTGCGGCGGGTATAACGGAAACGTATTACAATCTGGCGATTATACCTTCACGCGTGCGCGTGCAGTTGACAAACGACTGATGCTGTTTCCTCCTCAGGTTGTTTGTTGAAGTAGGCGGGGCGGTGATTAGAAGACCCACCGCTCCGCCCCCTATATATCAAAGGAGCTGAAATGGACCTTGGAACTTATGTGGATAGACTATTAGAAAGTTTAAAAACGGTTTTCTCACTCAACAATAAAATGACGGCCGACAAGGCGAACAGTTTAACGCGCGGGTTTGTAAAAGCAGAAGTGGATGCCGCGCATAAATTTTTTCTGGAACACGCGGAATTAAACAAGAGCTATCAGTATATCAAAACGACCAAAAAGAAGCGTATATACGACCTTGACACCACTCTTTTAAAAATATACGAAGTCAATTATTTTTCCGAATTCCGGACGCAGCCATTGGACAAGATCTTCAAAGAAGATTTCAAGGCGGCGAAATCGATCAGCAATCCCGACATAAACCCCACATATTATGAAGATTATAGCGATCGCGGCAAGATCGTTATTTATCCTTCGCCGCAGTACGACGATGAAATAATCGAAATTTTCGGACTTTTCGAAACCGCCGACTTATCGGCCGATGCCGACCTGTTAAAAATTCCGACGAAATATTACAGCCAATTCAGGAATTACCTGATAGCGAAAATACAGATAATGGCGGGCGTCGGCGTGGATCAGGAAAACCTCAATACCGTTCACGCGCTGCGATCGCTCGAAAAAAGTTTAAAGGCGGAAGCTATCGAATGCCGCCGTGACAGAGATTTTTATAATCCGAATAGAAAGAAATTTGTTGAAGGGAGTATATAAATGCGAAACGGCGATTACAACGAAGCCCAGCCAATAGTCGAAGTGGTGCGAGTTCTCGACGGCATTCTCGAATTCCGGACGAAACTTACCGACGAATTAATTTTCGATGTTCAGCAGGGACTCGTCCGGTTTTACGATACGGCCGATGCCGTCACCTTGCAAGCGAACGAGAGCGACATAACCTACAAAGGCGTTACGCTGGGCTATTCGAGCACGGCGGCCACGATCACGCTGGACGATTTTACCGTAAATATTCCGTGTACGGCCGGAACTATAATGGACCTGGTAGTCCATGCGACGCGCAGTGCAGAAGCGGAGGCAATGTCGCACGTTGAAATAACGAACTGGAAAACGTTGACGCCGATGAAAATAAACGCGATTTCGGCGAACTCCGTTAAAACAACGGGCCTCGAAATTTTGTTCTCGATAAACGCAGGCACGACCGGCGTCGACATCAACGTGAAAAACGCGCTCGGCGGCACTTTAACGTATTCATACAAAACCAGAATGACAGTATAAGGCGGTGAACAATTTGAGAATAAAGAGATATGATTTTATAATTTTAGCGGTTATTTGCGTGCTCGCCGGTTCGCTGGCTTATAGCGCAAGTTACACGATTCACGACATGGTTACCGGCATCATGCACGATGCGAAGGACATTTATCGCACGAATACCCGCAGCGTCGAAAACGACATTGCCAGCAACGAAGTGAGAATAGCCGGTCTGCAGACGGAAGTTGACAGCGACGAGGCGGCCCTCCTGGCCGATATTGTAAATTTGGCGACCAACTATTACACGGCGGCGGCGGTTAGCGGCTATTTAGCCTTGAAAGCAAATGTGGCAGACGTATATTCAATAGTGGCGGTCGATCTTCTTTTGTTAGATAAGGCCACCACGGCGGCCGTTGCGTTGAAAGCAGATCAGACGGAAGTTGACAGTATAGAAGCAGCTCTGCTAGCGTCAATTTCGAATTTGGCGTCAAACTATTGGACTGCGGTTAACACGAAGGCATACGTCGACGGGACCGATGAAGTGCAAGCGGCATCCATAGCCTTGAAAGCAAACTCAGCAGACGTCAACACGACCGGCGAAATATCGCTGCTTCTCGCAGATAAAGCCGACACGGATAGCGTATATTCAAAAGGGGCGGCAGACATACTACTTGGCGCGAAAGCTGATTCGAGCGCTCTGGCCGACCACACCGGCGAAGTAAGTGGCGCTCATCAGGGTTCAGCGATAGCGATTGACAGCAGCGGCTTTGTCGGTAATTTGTCTTTAGCGGATAATACAACGCAGAAGGCCCTTGCAAAACTCGACGGCCTCTCCGGCCTCCCGGCAACGAACGCGATCACGAAGATATACGGCGACTCGGATATTATCGGCTGCGATACCGGCGCGGTGTGGCTTGCCGGCACGAACGGCGTAACGATATATAGATCGGGCAATACATTTGAGCTGAATATTGACAGCGCGACGAAGTTTAACAGTTATACAACGCTGACCGCAACATCGCAGGAAGTGGCGGTACACAACGATGATTCAACTAACGTTCACGGCATAGCGGACACGATAGCGCTCGCAACGAAAGCACAAACCTCAGAAGAAGTGGCGGTACATAACGAAGATGCGAACGCGCATCTTGCAAAATTCGCCGCCATACCATTAGCGACAGCGATCGAAGACACTGCGATATTTATCAGCTCCAACGTCTTTGAGTTCAGTGACGACTTTGACACCTCGGCTGTGGTAATTTATCGCAATGGCATCATGCAGCCACGAAGACTGTTTACTACCGAAGACGTATCGAGCAAGACACGAGTTACATTTATCAGTGCGGTAAACGACAGCGACGAAATCATTCTCATATCCAATAAATAGGAGGAAGTATAACATGAAAAAGGTATTATTCATAGCCGTTATCGGTATTTTATTATTCTCAACGATAGCATTCGCGCAGGGGGGATTCGTAAGCCCAGACCAAGTGACGCCTAATGCACCTCATATGGTAAACGACCATCTGTTCAAAAATGTTCCTTTCCCTGGTGTTTTTCAAATGTCAAATGTTTCGCAGGTCAGTTTTAGTGGCTTTATCGGCATGGGAGGTAATAACTATATCGCTTACGTGGCGTCTAATTCTGGCACCGCCCACTATAAGTTCAGAGCCTTCAAGATGTCAGGGGGAAAGATAACGCAAAAAGGTTTAGTCGTATCGTCATCTATTAGTGGCAATTATGTAGAACCCTGTGCGGTGTCATTATCTTCCACGAACGCTGTTTTTGGCTGTACCGATGGCACTAATTCTTTCAAATCGTACTGTATTACTCTGGACACGTCAACGCTGCAATTAACCATAAGTGCGGCTAATACGGATACGACAGCAAATTATATTTCGCCTAGACACCTAAACTTGCTACGTTATTCCGATACACAAGCCATTGCTATAGCATACGAGTCAAACTATAGTCTAATAAGTTTTAGATACGTAAACACGTCTGGCGGCGCTATATCGTCTGTGACTGGGCATTCGAACAAATCCTCTTCGGGAACGCCAACTTCCGTACACGCCAACTATTCTACAGCTACGAATATAACCGTGACATACTACGACTCTGGTTCTAGCACTAACGCGCTTACGGCTTACCCGAATGGCAGCACATTTTACATAAGTAATGCTAGCGGTCTCGGTGTCAACACGGGGTCCTTCTCTACTACAATGGCGTTCAAGAACAAGGGAAGATGTGTTACAGTAGGTAATACCTCATTATTCGCTTGTGCTTTTTCGGTAACTGAATCTACTACTCCTTCTGCGTTTACTTGGTCCGGAAATGCCGGTCCTCTCATGGAGATTGGAAGTCAGTCTGCCGTGTACCAAAAAACAAGTATTGTGCTGGACGATACCTACGCCGTAATGCTTACGATTCAAAGTAATGAATCATCGTGCGTACCAACCCTTTTTATGATTGGTTCTGATAATGAAGGAACTATATCTTCGAATCCCGACCTAAATTCAACGGTAAATCTGTGTGATGTTAAACCTCTCATCAGTAACATTATCAACACTTATGTAACCACCGGAAATACTTCAACCAAAATGTATTTTACCCCATATCTCGGAATATATAACACGTCTGGGGGTTATGCTTTAGACACCACCGAACGAAACTACTGGTATTACGACTCTACGGAGAAGATATTATATTTTGGTGCTCCGTGGTGTTGGAATGGCAATCAGAATTCAACCAAAGGAGCAGGCGCAACCTTTATGATAGTACCCATCAAGATTGAGATAGATGAAGCTGGGGCAAGATTTGGAACACTAAACTTGAAGTAATGAAGAATTTATACTGTCGCTGAAATTATGATTGACGCTAATCGTTCGTTATCTTAATTGTACTAAAAAAATATTTTTAATTTTGATGTCGGGAAAAATAAATCGGAGGTAAAGTATCATGAAAAAAACCTTATCAGTTCTCACCATCGTCGTTCTCATGGCAATTATGTTTTCCGCGTTGGCGTTCGCCCAGGCGGAGAGAGCCAAATCTTCACCTGTCAAAATAACCACAGTGTCGCGCGCTGTCGAAGTTGCAGCCCCGGCGCCGGTCGCTTCGTCGTGGGGCGAAAGAATATTCACTATCGGTTTCGTGCAGGATATGATTCAGATCATCCTTCTGACCGCGCTTCCGCTGCTGTTTACCGGAATCGGCTGGCTGTTTTTCAAGTTATTTAACTACCTTGATAAAGCGGCTGACAATATAGAATCCGATCTCGGGAAAAAAGCGGCACACACGGTAATAAATGTCATGCGTGGAATCGTAGATCGCATTGGCGCCACTCAACGAAAGAAACTTGAAAAGAAATTAGCTGACAACAAAATTACAAAAGAAGAATTTACGGAACAATTGACGGACCTCGGAAAAGACGCCATAGAAGAAGCGAAAGAAACCGTTGGCATAAAAACGCTTGCGCAGGCCGAAAAGGAAATTAAGGACTTAACAAGCCACATGGCGAACGAACTCGAATCTTACGTCGAGCAAAAAAAAACGAACTCATCGATTACGTTATTACCTCAAGCATCGACAGCGCCCGTGAGCAGTGCACCTTCAACGGCAAAGGTGGCTTAATAAAAGCACATTCTATCCCGATAAATTCGAAACTCCGGATCGGGCAATTTGCGTTGAATGACGGAGATGTCCAGACGGGGTTTCGAATGAAGCTCGGGTCCGCCGGCCAGCCGACGGTATTGTACCCGGTTAACACATCGCGAATAAAGCGCGAAACGACGTATGACATAAAGTTTTGAGAGGCGATTTCAATGGATATATTTTTATGCTTAGGTGAATTTTTTTACGCCTTCTGTAAATTTCTTGACTGGTGTTTTAAGGAGAAATAGCGATGATTAAAAAATGGTATATGAAACTCGTAACGCTTTTCTGGTCGCTGATATACGGCGAGTGGACGAAAGAAGAAAAAGAAAAATTATACAACGATCTCGATGATGTTCAGGCGCTCGCGGAATATCTCAAAGTCAAAGGCTTCAAGTGGGGCAACGACGGCCAGAATTGGAACATCAAGGCCGATACATTCGAACGCCCCGAACGTCTGCTATCGCGCGGCTTCGGTAACTGCGGCGACTACATGAGATTATTCGAAGACTTCTTGAAATTTAAAGGCGTCGGTCGCTACACGCAGTATGAACTCCGCGACGGCTACGGTTGGCATTACATTATGATTATCGACGGCAGCATATTTCAGACAAACATGAGGCTGCTACCGATGCAGGGCGACGAGGGCGGATCGATACTTTACTACTTCCCGAAATACGAGGAAGTGCACATCATAGACGAATGGGAGGGAAAATAGATGTTAGATACCATGACGCGCCAGGAAAAGGCAATACGTTTTATGCTCCGCAACGAAGATTATAAATGGGACTCGCGCGCAAAACTTGAAAACCTTAACGATGGCGCCGGCCTCACATTCGCCGGATTAACGGAGCGCGACGATACAAAATATCTGCCGTCCGACTGCCCGACGATAAGGGCGCTCGCCGAACTTTACAAAGTCGATAAGTGCAAGGCAATAACCATAATAATCACGACCTATATCAAAGCCTACTGGAATCCGAAATATAACGAACTTATCAACGAAAGACTTGCAATCCGGCTTTTCGACCTCGGCG
>Ga0209212_1003916_pt1 | contig 19012 bp, 15 predicted proteins | sample RifGroC2_FD_183996 | JGI IMG/M metagenome (GOLD analysis project Ga0209212, IMG submission 183996) | Groundwater microbial communities from Rifle, Colorado, USA - Groundwater C2 (SPAdes) (version 2) | ecosystem: Environmental > Aquatic > Deep subsurface > Groundwater | place: Rifle, Colorado...
CCCGGCAGCAACTCCTGCTGCGGGTTGGGGAACACCGCGCGCAGGGTCACCGAGCCGGTGCCCTCGTCCACCGACACCTCGGAGAACTCCAGACGCCCGGCGTGGGCGTAGACGCTGCCGTCGGGCAGGGTCAGACCGACCTTGGCCGCCCCGCCGGCCTGCTCCAGCTGGCCGCTGGCCAGCTCGCGGCGCAAACGCAGCAGCTCGCTGGCCGACTGGGTCACGTCGACATAGATCGGATCGAGCTGCTGGATCTGCGCCAGCGCCGCGCTCTGGCCGTTGTTGACCAGCGCGCCCTCGGTCACCGCCGAACGGCCGATGCGCCCGCCGATCGGCGCCAGCACCTTGGTGTAGCGCAGATCGATGCGCGCCCGTTCCAGCGCCGCCTCGGCCTGCAACTGGGCGGCGTGCGCCTCGTCGTACTGCTGGCGGCTGACCGCCTGATCGGCCACCAGCACCTTGTAGCGCTCGGCCAGCGAGCGGCTCGACAGCAGCGTGGCCTCGGCGCTCTTCAGGGTCGCCTCATAGGTCGCCGGATCGATCTGGTACAGCTGCTGGCCGGCCTTGACCACGCTGCCCTCCAGGAACAGACGCTTCTGCACGATGCCATCCACCTGCGGCCGCACCTCGGCCACCCGGTAGGCCGCGGTACGCCCCGGCAGCTCGGTGGTCAGGGTGAACGGCTGGGCCTCGAGGGTCACCACCCCCACCTGCGGCGCGGGACGGGCCTGCGGAGCGGCCTCTTTCTGGCAGCCGGCCAACAGAAAAAGCGACAGCAGGGCGGCGGAGCCCAGCGTCGCGCGTGCGGAAGCGCTTTTCATCGGAAAGCCTCGAATCGGTGAGCACAAGCAAGGGTAAGCGTAGGGGAGAAGATTGCATCTCCAATGCCAGCCAATATACTTACATTCGTGTTTGTTTGTAAACGCGAACCTGTTGCAAGCGTTTACCCGATCCCCCGAGGCATCGGCCAGACGATCCCGCTCGCCGCGGGCGTCGATTTTTGTGAAACTGCGCCCCCTTCACGCACAGGGAAGTCGCCATCCGCCGCCACCGGCCCGAGAACCAGCATGGCCCGCAGAACCAAAGAAGAAGCCGAAATCACCCGGCAACAGATCCTCGACAGCGCCGAACGGGTGTTCGCCGCCAAAGGTGTCGCCCGCAGCACCATGGCCGACATCGCCGCCGATGCCGGGGTGTCGCGCGGCGCCATCTACTGGCACTTCACCAGCAAGACCGACGTGTTTCATGCCATGTTCAACCGCCAGCACGACGCCAACAAGGTCGTCTGCGCCGCCGCCCGCAACAGCGCCGAAACCGATCCGCTGGGACAGATGCGCAGCATCCTCACCCATTTCCTGTGCAAGGTCGTCCACGACCCGCAGCAGCGCCGGGTCAGCGAAATCCTCCACCACAAGTGCGAGCTGGCCGGCGACCAGGAAGACCTGCGCCAGCACCTGCAGGCCACCGGCGACGAGATCGACCAGGACATCGCCCTGTCCCTGCACAATGCCGTGCAGCGCGGCCAGCTGCCCGCCGACCTCGACCTGCGCCGCGCCGCCATCGCCATGCATGCCTACATCCACGGCCTGATCGACAACTGGCTGCTGCGCCCGGACAGCTATCCCCTCGAGCGCGAGGCCGAACACCTGGTCGACGCCCTGCTCGATATGCTCCGCAACAGCCCGGCACTGCGCCAGCCCGCGCAACACAGCCCGTGCCGGCCGGCGCCCTCTGCCCCCTGACCTGCGCCGCCTCGATCCACCGGGCGAGCCCGCGCGGCGCCGTGCACCGCAGCACATCGGGATGCGCCTCCAGCAACTCGCGCCACGGCAGACCCGCAGGGGCAGCTTGCCGGGTTTGCCGCAGATCGGTGGCAAGCGTCATGGCCGCCGATCTGCGGCAGTGGCGCGATCCCCGCAAGCGAGCGCTGCCCTCAACCGACAAACACCTGCTGCCGATGCCAGGCGACGAACGCGACGCTGGGCAGGAAGCGCTCGGGCAACTCGATCTGCCGGCCGGCCAGCGGCCGCAGCACCTCGCGCACGAAAGGCTCGTCGCGCTGGCGCAACTGCTCGGAGAGCGTGACCGTGAAGTCGTCCTCGAGGGTAATCAGGCCCTGGTCGAACGCCCGGTCGTGCAAGGCCGACAGGCACAGGCCATTGGCCGGATTCAGGCGGTTCGCCTTGTCGGCATGCCAGGGCACGATATGGCTGGCCAGCAACAGGCGCGGCTCGGCCAGTCCTGACATGCAGCAGCGCCCGCGATAACTGCCGAGCACCGCGCGGCGGAAGAACTGCTGCTTGATGCGCTGCTCGACCAGCACCTGGCGGGTGGCGCCGGTAAAGTCGGCTGGCACCTCTTCCTCGGCTACTTCAGCCGGCAGGCCATGCTTCGCGCAGAACGCCGCCCGCAGACCTTCGCACTCAAGCGCCAGCCCCTCCCAATCGGCATGGAACTGCGCCCAGATTTCCCGATCCAGCTTGGACGCGCCATCCAACCCCTTGCGCCCACTGGCGACGATGGCCGGATCGAGACTGGCGAAGTTGACCAGCTTCATCGCCAGCGCCGAAGGCGTGCGCCCGATCAGGCCGGCCAGTTCGACGATCTCCGGGTGACGGCTGTGTAACTGGCCGAATGACAAGCGACAATAAAGATGAAAAGCCAGCTTGAGCTGGTCGGGCGTCCAACGGTTATTGCTCATTTCGGATCAGCCTCCTTGCGAATCAACATGCCTCAAGCCAGCAACTCGAACACCACACTCATCGGTTTACTACCGCTATGGCTGCGGTAGCGCACCGGGCCGTGGTAGATGAAGGGCACAGCCTTGCCTGCTTGCTTCCCATCCTCGCGAATAAACAGGTGAATACTCAGCCCGAGCTTTTCATGCTCGATAATTTCCCGCCCACGCTTGTTCTGCGGCGTAGTGCTTTTCTGACTTTGCCAGTGGAAGGTGTGCTCGTCGATCCAGTGATCCAGATAGCGGTGATCCTTCTCCTTGCCCTTTTTGTTCAAAGTCACCAACAACACATGAGCCTTCGCATCTGGCAAGACCACATGCCCGACATTCCAATTCCCCGGATTGAACTCCACGCCGAACAGCGGCGGAATCTCCTCGCGCATCAGCCGCTGGCCCACTGCCATTTCCCGCGGATCGAGCACCGCCCTGAGGCGGGCAAAGGTGCGCAGCTGTTCCTGTAACTCATCGGTCACAGCTATATCGGCGTAGTCGGGATTATTCGCGCGCAGCACATAGCTGCCGTCGCGCTCCTTGAGGATAACCCGCAGCAGGTATTGGTTGTCGCCGGCGCCGTCCTGGCGTTCGATGGCCATGATCGAGCCGGTGATGGCACCGGCACTGCTCGGGCTGATCTGCTCCAGCAACAGATAGTCGCCATCCTGGATCGGCTGCTTGCCGCCATTCATCGAGTTGCCCGAGGCGCGGGCGATGAAGTGGCGGGCCGGATCGAGGCGGCCATGCCCCTCGCCGAGAAACCGGTACTCCTCGCAATCGGCCGTGCCGGTCTTGAAGTGGCCGCAGGCGATTTTCAGGTTAGGGAAGAACGGCAGTTCGGTGCCGGGGCGATCAATCGGGACTGGCGGATGCCCAGCTTTTTCAGGCACTACGTAGGCCGCCAGCCGGTAGTCCACCAGTTCCTGCAGCCACTCGGCAAACGTCTCGCGGTGCGCCTCGGCAACCGACCGCGTGGGGCGCAGCGTTTCGCCGTCGATGCGGAAAAACACCCGCTCACCGGGTTTGCGCTGCTCACCGGTCCAAACCGCGACGGGATTATCCAGCCAGTGACGCTGCCATGCCGCATCCACACCGCTACTGCCCTGGCGCAACGCTGCGGGCAGATCGGCCTGCAACGCGCGGCGGCGCTGCAGCGTCTGCCAACTGCGCTCGGCCAAAGCGCTCAGGGACGGCGCCACGCGCCAGCCGTCCAGCTCCTGGAACGCCTCCAGCAGGATCATCGCCAGGCTGTCGTCGATCTTGCGCACCTCGACTTCGGCCAGCAACGCCTGCTGGGCGCTCAATACCTCGCGCTCAGCGTCCGTCAGATCGCCCATCGCCTCGACCAGCGAAAACCAACTGCCGAACTGCTGGCGCATCTCGCGCAGGCTGGCGCCGAAGCGATAGAACTCGCTCAAGCTCGGCCGCCGCCCCAGCCCTTCGCGCAGCGCCTGGTAGTCCTTCTGCACGCCCTCGCCATCCAGGGCCTTGAGGAAATCGATCAGCTGCAGGTCGTAGTTGATGAAACAGCCGTCCGGCAGTTCCAAGCGATGCTCCGCGGCGGCACGCGCATAGTCGGCCAGTTGCCGATGGTTCATGCTCCGGCCCATCAGCGCCTGCGGCTTGTGCAGGAAGCTTTGGTGGTTGCCGATAAAGTCGAGCACCACCAACTGCTCCTTGCCCGGTGCCTTGCGCAGGCCGCGACCCAGTTGCTGCAGGAAGAGGATTTTCGACTCGGTCGGGCGCAGCAGCATCACCGTATCGATGGCTGGCAGATCGACGCCTTCGTTGAACAGGTCCACCGAGAAGATCGCCTGGAGCCGACCGTCAGCCAATTGCTCCAACGCCTCGCCGCGCGACAGGGGCGACGTGGCATACACCGCCGCGGCGCGCACACCCTGCTGCTGGAAATACTCGGCCATGAACTCGGCATGGCGAATCGATACACAGAACGCCAGCGTTTTGCTCTGCGCGTGGCTGCGCCAGGTTTTCAAGGCATGCCGGGCACGACTGAGGGTCGCCAGTTTGCTGGCCAGTTGCGTGGGATCGAAACGGCCGTTGCGCCAAGGAATTTCCGCGTAATCCACGCTGTCGTCGAACACGCCGTAATAGTGGAAGGGCGCGAGCAACTGGCTGTGGATGCCGGCGAACAAATCGCGGGCGAACACCAGATTGTCGTCGCACAGCGACAGGATATCCGACTGGTCGGTGCGATCCGGCGTGGCGGTCAGGCCGAGCAGGAAACTCGGTGCGAAGTGGTTGAGCAGGCGGTGATAGGTCGGAGCGGCGGCATGGTGGAATTCGTCGATCACCACGTAATCGAAGTGCTGCGGCGCAAAGCGCTCCAGATGCGCCACGCGGCCCAAGGTCTGCACCGAAGCGCACAGCACATCCACCTGGATGTCGCGCTGCTGCCCCCGATAAAAACCAACCCGCGCGGTCGGCCGAATGCGCAGAAAAGTTTCCGCCGCCTGATTGAGGATCTCCTCGCGGTGAGCGACGAACAGCACCCGCCGCGCACCGAACTGCTCGGCATCGAAGGCCGCCAGCCAGGTCTTGCCCAAGCCGGTGGCGAGCACCACCAGACCGCGGCGGTACCCCTCTGCGCGGCTGTGCAGCAAGGCCTGCAACGCCTCGCGCTGGATCGCGCTCGGCTGTGGTGCCGGCTCCTGCTCCTGACTCCCCGGCGCAATCGCCCGCGGCGGCGGGATGCGCCGGGCTTCATAGGCGTCGATCCAGGCATCCGAAAGCGGCTTGGCGCGCGGGTGGGCGAACAACTGGTCGAAGCGTAGGCGCGCCTCGAGAAAACCCGCATCGCCCGGATAGTCGATGCGGTAGTTCCACTCCAGGCCATCCTGCAGCGCCTGGCGGCTGATATTGCTGGAGCCGATAAAGGCCTGGCCGCGCAACCGGCCGTGCTGATCCAGCGCGGCGAACAAATAAGCCTTCATGTGAAAGCTGCTGCCGGCGCTTTCATAGACGCGCACCTCGGCGCCCTGCTCCTGCAACAGCATCAGCCGGCGCAGCGCGTCGGGATCGGTGACATCGAGATAATCGCTGGTGATTATGCGCAGCCGCGCCGGCTGCAGCGCCGCCGCAGCCTCGTCACTGCGGGTCAATGCGCCCAGCAAGTCCGGCAACAACAGGCGCAAGCCGGTGCTTTTGACGAAGGCCACCGCCATGTCGACTTGACTGGCGGCGTTGATCGCCGCGCACAGGTGCGGCAGGAAATGATCGGCCTCGCCGCCGGTCACCAGGCGGGCCGGCCCGGCGGCGACACCACTGCTGTTGTCCTCGCAAGGCTCCCACTTATCGTTCACGCGTCACGTCCTTGCCCTACTGCATCCTCATCGAGCGGCCATGCTATCACCCCGCCCACCCCTCTTCCCCGCCCCAGCGCCTCGCCCCAGCAGAGCCATGAGGCCAATCCAAGCACCTGAAAGCCTGACGCTAGTGTGCCGCTGAGCGTCGCCCGGACAGCGCAGTCCGGCGCGCCCCTCTTGCCTGCCCGGCGCACATGGCCAACACTCGCAGCAAGCGGTGGCGCCCGGGGGCGCGACCCCGTTCAATTCAGGAAAATGTGAGCACTAGCATGTCGGACAGAACAGGTAGCAGCGCCAGCTACAGGCAGCGCGAGTCGGGGTATCGGGACAAGGCCCTGAAGATGTATCCGTGGGTCTGCGGGCGCTGCGCGCGGGAATTCAGCTATTCCAACCTGAGCCAGCTGACGGTCCACCATATCGACCACAATCACGACAACAATCCGGCCGACGGCAGCAACTGGGAGCTGCTCTGCCTGTATTGCCACGACCACGAGCATTCCAAGTATTCGATCTACAACGGCGAAAACGGCAGCGCGGTGATTCCCGGCGAGAAATCGCCGCAGGTGAAGCACAACCCGTTCGCCGACCTGAAGGCGCTGATGGACAAGCAGCAGAAATAATTCCGACTGGCTGCCGGCGGCGCAGCGCTGGCCCGGCATGGCCTCTGTTAATATCCGCCCCATTCCCAATTCCAGGAACATCCCCATGCAAGAGCACGAAAAGCCCCTTGACGAGGCCGAAATCGACCAACTGAACGAACTGCTGTTCACCTACTCGGAAAAGGCCGAGCAGGAACACGGCAAGGACGGCGAAGAGGTCGACTGCATATTCAGCATTTCCGAGCTGGACGGTTTTCTCACCGCGGTACTGACCGGGCTCAACCCGATTTCGCCGGCGGAATGGCTGCCGGCGCTGTGGCGCGGCAAACTGCCGAAATTCGAGTCGGAAGCCGAACTGCAGCAACTCACCGACCTGCTGATGCGCCACATGAATTCCCTGGCCGAAAGCCTGTTCGACGAGCCGGACAACTTCGCGCCGATCTACGAGATCGGCGAGGACGAGGACGAGGTACTGGTCGACGAATGGTGCTACGGCTACATGCGCGGCGTGGAACTGCGCAACAACGACTGGCAGGCCCTGCGCGACCAGCAACCGGAACTGCTGTTGCCGTTCATGCTGCTGAGCGGCGCCTTCTCGCTGGAAGACGGCGAGGAAGTGTCCGCCGAAGACATGGCCGAGATGAGCGACAATCTGCCGGACCTGGTATTCGCCGTGCGCGATTTCTGGCTGGCCGAGGCGGAAAAGCCCAAGGCGCCGAAAACCGGCCGCAACGATCCGTGCCCGTGCGGCAGCGGCAAGAAGTTCAAGCAATGCTGCCTGCACTGACGCCTCGCTGAAACAGCCCTCCCCGTTGCCCGCCGTCATTTACACTATTATCTGATCTATTGACGGCGGGCAGCCGTCTCTATAAAAAGCAGACGCTTATCCGCAGCGAAACAGGGTGCAAGGATTGCGCGGATTTCGCTTGGGCGGATTCCCTTATTGCAGACCTTATCTACACCTCGGAGACACTTGATGTCCAAGTTGCTGGAATTTCGCAAGGCCGAACAGGCGCTCAGGGAACAACTGGCGCGCCTCGAATCGTTCAAGCACGACAAAGAACTCGAGCGTGAAATAGAGTTCGAGAACAAACTCAAAGGCCTGCTGCAGGAGTACGGTTTCAAGCTGCAGAACATCGTCGACATTCTCGCCCCGCAGCCGATCCATATTGCCGAGCTGGATATCGGCCGGCGCACGCGCAAGACCCAGATCTGGACCAATCCGATCACCGGCGAAGTGCTGGAAACCAAGAGCGGCAACAACAAGACGCTCAAGGCCTGGAAAGCCGAATACGGCGAGCAGTTCGTCGCCGGCTGGCTGCAGAAGGACTGAGTTCCGTCCGGTCCGGCCGCAGCGGGGCGCACGCTGCCCGCGAATGAGCTCGGCCAGCCCGGCGCGTGGCGAGCAGCACTCGCCCCGTCCCCGCCGGCAACGCGCTGCCGGTAGCCGGCCGCCGGCTTTTCTCGCACACTGCCTGCGATCCGAACCGGCCGCTGCGGCCCTTGTCAGGGAGTGATCCGTGTTGCCCGCCCTCCGCCTTCGCCCTGCCCTCCTGCTGCTCCTGTTGCCGCTCGCGCTGCTGGCGTTCCTCGCCTGGCGCCACTGGCAAGGCCCGCTGCTGCCGGCCTACCGGGTCGAGGCGCGGCCGCTGGTGCAGCGGGTGGTGGCCAGCGGCGAGGTCAGCAGCCAGTCGCTGGCGCGCATCGGCAGCGAGCTGACCGGGGTGATCAAGGCGCGCCATGTGCGCGAGGGCGACGCGGTGCAGCCGGGCGACCTGCTGCTGGAGCTGCGCGACGACGAACAGCAGGCGCAGCTGCGCGAGGCCGAGGCGGCGCTGCGCCAGCTCGGCGAGTCGGAGCGCCCGCAGGCGCAGGCGACGCTGCGCGAGGCCGCAAGCCGGCTGGCCCAGGCCAGCCTCGAACGGCAGCGCCGCGACGCGCTGTTCGCCCGCCAATTGCTCGCCACCGAGGCCCGCGACCAGGCCCGCCACGCCGAGGTGGCCGCGCGGGTGGCGCGCGACCGCGCGCAACTGGCCGCCAGCGCGCTGGCCGAGGGCGGTAGCGCCGAGCAGCAGGCCCGCCAGCGTCTGGAGCAGGCGCGCAGCACGCTGGCCAAGACCAAGATTCACGCCCAGGTGGCCGGCACCGTGCAGACCCGCAAGGTCGAGCCGGGCGATCTGGTGCGCCCCGGCGACACCCTGCTGGAAATCGCCCGCGCCGGCAGCCGCGAAATCCTCCTGCCGCTGGACGAGAAGAGCCTCGCCCCGCTGGCACTCGGCCAGCGCGCGCAGGTGATCGCCGACGCCTGGCCCGAGCGGGTGCTGGCCGCCCGCGTCGGCTACCTGGCGCCGGCGGTGGACACCGCGCGCGGCACCCTCGACGTGCACCTGGAGCTCGAGGAGCCGGCCGATTTCCTGCTGCAGGGCATGACCGTCTCGGTGAACATCCAGACCGCCCGCCGCGAGCGTGCGCTGGTGATCGCCAACGACGCCCTGCAGGCGGTGCAGGGCAGCCGCGCCGAGGTGCTGCGCGTGCAGGGCGGCCGGGTCGAGCGCGTGCCGGTGAAGCTGGGCCTGCGCAGCAGCAGCCTGAGCGAAGTGCTCGAGGGCCTGGCCGAAGGCGACCGGGTGCTGGCCGGCGCGGCCGCGGCCGGCCAGCGCGTGCGCCTGGCGCTGCAGCCGCTGCCGGCCGGCGTGGCGGAGTAGACCGATGCGCCTGCTCGACGCGCAGTGGACCGAGTGGAAGATCGCCCTGCGCTTTCTCGCCGACAACCGCATGCAGACCCTGCTGATCATCGTCGGCATCGCCGTCGGCTCGGCGGTGATCGTCTTCATCACCGCGCTGATCACCGGCCTGCAGGCCAACGTCATCGAACGCACCCTCGGCACCCAGGCGCACATCCGCATCCTGCCGCCGGACGAGGTCAACCGCGTGCTGGCGCCGGCCGACGGCACGCTGGCGCTGGATCTGGAGCAGCCGCGCGCCCAGCGCCTGCGCTCGATCCTCAACTGGCAGGACGTGCGCGACGTGCTGGACGCACAGCCCGAGCTGCGCGCCGTGTCGCCGCTGATCAGCGGCCCGGCCATCGCCCGCCGCGGCGTGGCGCGCGCCTCGGTCAACCTGCTGGGCATCGACGCCGAACGCTACCAGCGCATCATCCCCATCGCCCCGGAGCTGATCGCCGGGCGCTTCCTGATCGATGCCGACCATGCGGTGATCGGCAAGGAGCTGGCCGAGGACCTGGGCCTGGGCATCGGCGACAAGCTGCGCCTGGACGCCGGCGAGGGCCGCGAGGCGGTGGTCGACGTGGCCGGCATCTTCGAGCTGGAGGTGCGCGAGCTGGATGCACGCTACGTCTACCTCGACCTCAAGCAGACCCAGACCCTGCTCGACCTGGCGGGCGGGGTCACCGTGATCGAAACCGCGGTGGACGAGATCTTCCAGGCCGAGGCGATCGCCGCGCGCCTGGCCCGCCTCACCGGCCTGCAGGCGGAGAGCTGGATGGCCACCAACGGCCAGCTGCTCAACGCGCTGCGCTCGCAGACCATGACCACCCAGATGATCCGCCTGTTCGTCGGCCTGTCGGTGGCCTTCGGCATCGCCAGCGTGCTGGCGGTGAGCGTGGTCCAGCGCACCCGCGAGATCGGCATCCTGCGCGCCATGGGCAGCCCGCGCGGGCAGATCCTGCGGGTGTTCCTGCTGCAGGGCGGCCTGCTCGGCATGGCCGGCTCGGGGCTCGGCGGGCTGGTCGGCTGGTCGCTGGTGCAGGTGTTCAACACCTTCGGCCCGGGGCTGTTCTTCATTCCCGTCGAGCCGACGCTGATCCCGCTGGCGATGGCGGTGGCCACCGTCACCGGCGTGCTGGCCGCCGCGGCGCCGGCGCGGCGCGCGGCGCGGCTGGATCCGGCAGTGGCGATCCGTTATGTCTGAGTTCATCCGCGACCAGGAAGTGCTGCGCCTGGCGGCGCTGAGCAAGGCCTACAACCCCGGCACGCCGCTGGAGCAGCAGGTGCTGCACGACATCGACCTGCGCCTCACGCGCGGCGAGCTGACCGCGCTGATCGGCCCGTCCGGTTCGGGCAAGAGCACCCTGCTCAACGTCATCGGCCTGCTCGACTCGCCCAGCGCCGGCGAGCTGTACCTGCTCGGCCAGCCGACCCGCGAGCTGGACGACGCCGCGCGCACCCGCCTGCGCAACGAGGCGATCGGCTTCGTGTTCCAGTTCCACCACCTGATCCCGGCGTTCAGCGTGCTGGACAACGTGCTGATGCCGCTGATGATCCGCCACGGCAAGCCGCGCGCCGAGGACATCGCCCTGGCCCGCGAGCTGCTGGAGGCGGTCGGCCTGGCCGAGTTCGCCGACAAGAAGGCCAACCAGATTTCCGGCGGCCAGCAGCAGCGGGTGGCCATCGCCCGCGCGCTGGTGACCCGCCCGGCGCTGCTGCTGGCCGACGAGCCGACCGGCAACCTCGACACCAAGACCGCGGAAAGCGTGTTCGCGCTGTTCCGCCGCTTCAACCGCGAGTTCGGCTGCGCGGTGCTGGTGGTGACCCACGACCCGCGCCTGGCGGCCAGCTGCGCGCGCACCGTGCAACTGGTCGACGGGCACATCGTCAGCGATCAGGCCAACCTTCCGTAGCCGCGCCTGCCGCCGTGCGGGCGCGGCCCGCCCGCGCGCCTAGTCCGGCAAGCGGCCGCTGCACTCGATCAGCTGGCGCTCGTCGGCCTCGAGCTGCTGCGGCATGTACTCGCGGAGGAACTCGACCCAGGTGCGGATCTTGGCGTCCAGGTACTGCCGCGACGGGTACAGGGCGAACACCCCCAGCGGGAACAGCGTGTGGTTGGGCAGCACCCGCACCAGGCTGCCGTCCTGCAGGCTCTGCAGCGCCGAGTACACCGGCAGCGCACCGATGCCCATGCCGGCCTTGAGCGCCACGCTCATGGCGTCGGCGGTGTTGACCTGGAACGGGGTCTGGCTGACGGTCACCAGTTCCTGGCCGTCGGGACCCTCGAGCAGCCACTTGTCCAGGCTCATCACCGAGTTGACCAGCCGCAGGCAGCGGTGCCGGGCCAGATCGCCCGGCTGGCGGGCGAAGCCGTGCTTGTCGATGTAGCCCGGCGCGGCGCAGAGGATGCTGTAGGTCTTGCCCAGCGGCTTGGAGATGAAGCCGGAGTCCGGCAGCTCCCGGGCGATCACCACCGAGATGTCGTAGCCTTCGTCGAGGATGTCGGTGGTGCGGTTGGCCAGGGTCAGGTCGAAGCTGACGTCCGGGTACTTCTCGCTGTATTCGGCGGCGGCGTTGATCAGGTAGTGCTGGCCGATGCCGGTCATGGCGTGGACCTTGAGGGTGCCGGCGGGGCGCGCATGGGCGTCGCTGGCCTCGGCCTCGGCCTCGGCGATGTAGCCGAGGATCTGCTCGCAGCGCAGCAGGTAGCGCTGGCCGGCCTCGGTCAGGGCGATGCGCCGGGTGGTGCGGTGCAGCAGGCGCGCGCGCAGGTGGGTCTCCAGGGTGGCGACCGCGCGCGAGACGTAGGAGGTGGTCAGGTCGAGCCGCGCGGCGGCGGCGGTGAAACTGCCGGTTTCCGCCACGCAGACGAAGGCACGCATGTTGAAGAGGATGTCCATTGATCGCTTCCGGACGGGAGGGCGGTTCGGCTGCGCGGGAAATCCGTGACCCAGGGCCGGCAAGCCGCGGCGGCGGGCGGGTGGCGCAGGCTGGCGGCTGACGTGAATTGTGTCACGAAGCCTGCCAAGGATTATGACCTGTCCGTACACAATCCATCATCTAACTGCCCGCTTATCCTCGCCCGCCCGCGCTCTTAGAATCGCCAGCCTCCTCGGCCCCCACGCCCCCATCCAGGATGTGCTGCAGTGCCCGCCATCGTTCGGCCCGGTCTGTTCCTCGCCAGTCTGCTGGCTGTGTTCTCCTCCCTTTCCGGCTGCATCGACAGCGGCGGCATCGCCCCGCAGGCCGAGCTGGCCGACAACCCCGAACTGCTCGGCGGCCGGGCCATCGAGCAGGCCGCCCGCGCCGCCGGCTGGCCGCGCGAGGCGTGGTGGCAGGCCTATGGCGACGCCCAGCTGAACGCCTGGGTCGAGCGCGCGCTGGCCGGCAGCCCCGACCTGGGCATGGCCGCGGCGCGCCTGCGCCAGGCCGAGGCGCTGGCCGGCGTCGCCGCCGCCGCGCTTGCGCCGCAGGCCGGGCTGGACGCCAACCTGCAGCGCAAGCGCTGGCCGGACGACAACTTCTACGGCCCCGGCCCGCTGTCGCGCACCACCAGCTGGAACAACACCGCCGCCTTCGGCCTGAGCTACGACCTCGACCTCTGGGGCCGCCTGCGCAGCAACCGCGAGCAGGCGCAGAGCCTGGCCCGGGTCGCCGCCACCGAACAGCGCGCCGCGGCGCTGGAGCTGCAGGGCAGCGTGGTGCGCGCCTATATCCAGCTGGCGCGCCAGTACGCCGAGCTGGACATCGCCCGGGCCGAGCTGAAGCAGCGCGAGCAGCTGCTGGCGCTGGCCGAGGAGCGCCGGCGCATCGGCCTGGGCACCGAGCTGGAGGTCGCCGCGGCCGAGGCGCCGCTGCCGCTGGCCGAGCGTCAGCTCGATCTGGCCCGCGAGGCCATCGCCCTCAGCCGCAACCAGCTGGCCGCGCTGGCCGGCGCGGGACCGGGGGCGGCGGCGCAGCTCAAGCGCCCGCAGCTGACGCTGCACGCCAGCCCGCGCCTGCCGAGCCGGCTGCCGCTGGAGCTGCTCGGCCGCCGTCCCGACGTGGTCGCCCAGCGCTGGCAGGTGGCGGCGGCGGCGCGCGGCATCGAGGTGGCCAAGGCCGACTTCTACCCCAACGTCGACCTGCTCGGCAGTCTCGGCTCGGCAGCGACCCAGGGCGGCGTGCTGGACTTCCTGCGCTACGACAAGCTGACCTACGGCCTCGGCCCGGCGCTGAGCCTGCCGATCTTCGACGGCGGCCGGCTGCGCAGCCAGCTGGGCGCACAGACGGCCGGCTACGACCTGGCGGTCGAGCAGTACAACCGGACCCTGGTGCAGGCGCTGCGCGGCGTATCCGACCTCCTGATCCGCCTGCACTCGCTGCACGAGCAGGAGGGCTTCGTCGCCAGCGCACTGGCCAGCGCCCAGCGGCGCGCCCTGCTGGCCGGGGAAGCCCACGAGCGCGGCCTGACCGACGCGCGCGCGGTGCTCGAGGCGCAGAGCCTGGTGTTCGAACAGCAGCGCCTGCAACAGCAGGTGCACGCCGGACTGCTGGCCGCCCAGGCCGAGTTGTGGGTGGCGCTCGGCGGCGGCGTGCTCGACCCCGGCAGCGGCCCGAGCGCGGCCCAGCTGCAGACCCGGGAGGTACGCCTGCATGTGCCCGGCCGGCCCTGAGGAACGCAGCGTGAGCCAGACGCCGGCCGGGCCGGCCAGCGCCCTGCGCCGCGGCCTGGACGACTGGGCGCAGAGCGAGGGGGTGACCTGGGCGTTCGTGTTCAAGGCCCTGTTCACCGCCTTCGTCGCCCTGTGGCTGGCCTATCGCCTGGAGCTGCCGCAGCCCAACACCGTGCTGGTCACGGTGTTCATCGTCATGCAGCCGCAGAGCGGCCAGGTGCTGGCCAAGAGCTTCTACCGCATCGTCGGCACCCTGCTCGGGCTGACGGTGATGATTCCGCTGATCGCCCTGTTCGCCCAGGAGCGCGTGCTGTTCCTGCTCTGCCTGTCGCTGTGGATGGGCCTGTGCACCGCCGGCGCGGCGCGCTACCGCGACTTCCGCGGCTACGCCTGCGTGCTCGCCGGCTACACCGCGGCGCTGATCGGCCTGCCGGCGATCGCCGAGCCGGAGGCCGCCTTCATGCAGGCGCTGTGGCGGGTGCTGGAAATCAGCCTGGGCATCCTCTGCTCGGGGCTGATCAGCGCACTGATCCTGCCGCAGAACAGCGGTGCCAGCCTGCGCCACCTGCTGGCCACGCGCTTTCGCGACTTCGCTGCCTTCGCCGGCGCGGTGCTCGCCGGCCAGCTCGACGTGCCGCGCCTGGAGCAGCTCAACGCGCGTTTCGCCGGCGAGGCGGTGCTGCTGGAGAACCTGCGCAACGCCAGCTCCTTCGAGGACCCGCACTTCCGCCTGCGCAGCGGCCGCCTGGGCCGGCTGAACCAAGAATTCATGGTGCTGTCGACCCGCTTCCACGGCCTGCACCAGCTGCTGCAGCGCCTGCAGGGCGTCCCCGGCGAGCAGGTGCGCGCGGCGCTGGCGCCGTGCCTGGCCGAGGTCGGCGGCCTGCTCGCGCCGCTCGGCCGGCACCTGTGCAACGAGGCCGACGCCGAGGTGCTGGCCACCCGCCTGGAGGGCAGCAAGCGCGAGCTGATGCAGCTGATCCGCGATGCCCGCGCCCGGCTCGCCGAACAGCAGCCCGGCGACGAGCAGCTGCTCGACTTCAATACCGCCGCCGAACAGCTGTACCGCTTCGCCAACGACCTGCACGACTACGCCCTGACCCACGCCTCGCTGGCCCTGCACCACCACGACCGCGAACAGTGGCGCGACAGCTTCACCCCGCGCGCCAACGGCATGGCCGCGGCGGTGGCGGGGATGCGCTGCGCCCTGCTGATCCTCGCGCTCGGCAACTTCTGGATCGCCTCGGCCTGGCCCAGCGGCAACACCTTCGTGCTCACCGCGGCGATGATCTCGGCGCTGACCTCCACCGCGCCCAACCCGCGGCGCCTGGCCTGGCAGCTGCTGGTCGGCGCCAGCGGCAGCGCCGTGCTCGGCTGCCTGCTGCAGTTCTGGGTGCTGCCCTGGCTGGACGGCTTCGCCCTGCTCTGCTGCGCGCTGGCGCCGGTGTTCGCCCTCGGCGCCTGGCTGCTGGCGCGCCACCACACCGCCGGCTATGGCACCGGCCTGCTGCTGTGGTTCTGCATCGTCGCCCTGCCGGCCAACCTGCCGCCCTACGACTTCAACCGCCTGCTCAACGAATACCTCGCCGCCCTGCTGGCGATGGGCGCCAGCGCGCTGGCCGCGGCGCTGATCCTGCCGCCGGACCGCCCCTGGCTGTGGCAGCGCCTGGAACACGACCTGCGCATGCGCGTGGTGTTCGCCGTCAGCGGCAAGCTCAAGGGCCTGGTCGCCGGCTTCGAGAGCGGCACCCGCGACCTGCTCAACCAGGCCCACGGCCTGGCCCGCGGCCGCCCGGACGTGCAGCGCCGCCTGCTGCGCTGGATGTTCGCCGTGCTGGAGATCGGCCAGGCGGTGATCGAACTGCGCCAGGAACAGGCACGCCTGCCGGACGAGCCCTGCTACGCCGAGCACATGCCCTGGCAGGGCAGCGTGCGCGCCATGGGCCGCGCCCTGGTGCGGCTGTTCATCCAGCCCGACGAGAGCAACCGCCAGCGCGCCCTGGCCGCGGTCGAACAGGCCATCGTCAGCGTGCGCCAGACCCCCGAGGCGCGGCCGCCGCAGTTCGACAGCTCGCCGCTGCGCCGGGTGCTCAGCCACCTGCACTTCATCCGCAGCTCGCTGCTCGACCCCGACTCGCCGCTGGCGAGCCATGCCGCCCTCACCGGGAGCCCCGCCCATGCCGCGTGAAATCGCCCTGTTCGGCGTGTACCTGCCGAACCTGACCCTGCTGTTCGTCATCACCCTCGCCGCCGGCTGGGCCATCGACCGGCTGGTGGCCTGGTGCGGCCTGTACCGCCACGCCTGGCACCCGACGCTGCTGCGGGTGAGCCTGTTCACCTGCCTGTACGGCGCCCTGATGCTGTCCGTCTACCACTGAGAGGCCCCCGCCTCGCCCACCACCTTCGAGCCTGGATATGTTCTGGAAAAGAATCATCAGCGTCGTTTTCACCCTGCTGGTCTTCGCCGCCGCCGTGCTGGTGGTGCGCACGCTCTGGCTGCACTACATGGACTCGGCCTGGACCCGCGACGGCCGGGTGCGCGCCGACGTGATCAACATCGCCCCCGACGTCGCCGGGCTGGTGATCGAGGTGGCGGTGCACGACAACCAGCCGGTGAAGAAGGGCGACCTGCTGCTGCGCGTCGACCCCGAGCACTACCGCACCGCGCTGCGCCAGGCCGAGGCGCTGGTCGCCGCACGCAAGGCCGAGCTGAGCATGCGCGAGGCCAACGCCGCGCGCCGCGCCGACATCGACGAGCGGGTGGTGTCGCGCGAGAGCCGCAGCGACGCCAGCCATTTCGCCGACGCCGCGCGCGCCGACTACCTGGAGGCGCAGGCGCAGCTCGACGAGGCGCGGCTGAAGCTGGCGCGCACCGAGGTGCGCGCGCCGACCGACGGCTACATCACCAACCTCAACGTGTTCGAGGGCGACTTCGCCAACCGCGGCGAGCCGGCCATGGCCCTGGTCGACCGCCACTCCTACTACGTCTACGGCTATTTCGAGGAAACCCGCCTGCCGCTGATCCGCGTCGGCGACCACGCCGAGATGCGCCTGATGAGCGGCGAGCGCTTCAGCGGCCGCGTCGACAGCATCGCCCGCGGCATCTACGACCGCGACAACCCGGAAAGCCGCGAGCTGACCGCCGACGTCAACCCGACCTTCAACTGGGTGCGCCTGGCCCAGCGGGTGCCGGTGCGCATCCATCTCGACGCGCTGCCCGAGGGCCTCGAACTGTCGGCCGGCCTGACCTGCACGGTGATCATCAGCCCGCCCAGCGGCGAGCCACGCGCGGTACCGGATCGCTGGTAGCCCGCACGGCTGTCGGCGCCCGGACGATAGACCGTCGCTTTCGACCCTATTGGAATATCAACGAAGAACAAGGCACGCACCGGGTATAAAATGGCCGCCCGCGCACAACCTGCCTGCGTGCCCCTGTCCACTTTCGGAGTCCTCCAGCCATGTCCGACAGCCTGCCCCCCTGCCGCGCCTGCCGGAGCGGCCCCGGTTTTGCCAAGCCGCTGAGCATGGCCTTCCAGCCGATCGTCGACCTGCCCCGGCGGCAGATCTTCGCCCATGAGGCGCTGGTGCGCGGTGCCGACGGCAGCAGCGCCGGCAGCCTGCTGGAGCAGCTCGACGCCGAGAACCGCTACCACTTCGACCAGCAGTGCCGGATCAAGGCGGTGGAATGGGGCGCCCAACTGGCGGTGCCGGCCCTGCTGTCGATCAACTTCATGCCCAATGCGGTCTACCGCGCGGAAACCTGCATCCGCGCCACCCTGGAGGCCGCGCGGCGCTGCAACTTCCCGCTTGAGCGGATCATCTTCGAAGTCACCGAACAGGAGCAGGTGCTCGACCTCGACCATCTGATCGGCATCCTGCGCGCCTACCGCAAGCAGGGCTTTCGCACCGCCATCGACGACTTCGGCGCCGGCTACGCCGGGCTCAACCTGCTCGCCGACTTCCAGCCGGACCTGCTCAAGCTGGACATGGCGCTGATCCGCAACATCGACCAGGACAGCGTGCGCCAGGTGCTGGTCGACGGCGTGCTGGGCAGCAGCCGGCGCCTCGGCATCCAGGTCATCGCCGAAGGGGTGGAGACCCGCGGCGAGCTGGAAACCCTGCGCGGCATGGGGGTCGAGCTGTTCCAGGGCTACCTGTTCGCCAAGCCGGCCTTCCAGGCCCTGCCCGAGGTGAGCTACCCGGACTGACGGTCGCCGCAGGGCGCGGGCGCGCTTATCCGCGCCGCCCAGCGGCAGCGCCGGAGGGCAGAAAACCCGCGCCGCGGTCTTCTGCGTCCTCAGCCCCCTGACGCCTCAGTGCCCGGCCGGCATCGGCTCCTGGCCGGCGCTGTCGCGGGCGTTTTCCCAGCCGCCGCCGAGGCTGAGGAACAGGTTGACCTGGTCGGTCGACAGCTGCGCCTGCGCCGCGGCCAGCGCCGCTTCGGCTTCGGCCAGGGTGCGGTCGGCGTCGAGGCTGTCGAGGTAGGGCATGCGCCCTTCGCGGTACAGCCGGCGGTTGTATTCCGCCCCGGCACGCGCCGCGTCGCGGGCCTGGCGCAGCGCCTGGCTGCGGTTCAGGTTGTGGGCGTAGTGGCTGAGCAGGGTCTGGGTCTCGCGCAGGGCGTTGAGCACCACGCCGTCGAAGCGCGCCAGGGCGGCGTCGGCGCCGGCCTCGGTGGCGCGGATGCGCGCGTGGTCGACCTTGGTCGGGATGTGCCAGGCGATGCTCGGCATCAGCGCCCATTCGCGGGTGATGGCGCTGCCCATGTGCTCGGTCATGCCGGTGTAGCCGAAGTTGGCGCCGAGGTGGATCTCCGGGTACAGCGCGGCGGTGGCCACGCCGATCTGTGCGGTGGCGGCGGCCAGCTCGCGTTCGGCGGCGCGGATGTCCGGGCGGCGCTTGAGCAGCGCGGCACCGTCGCCGGTCGGCAGCGCCGCGGCCAGCTGCGGCGCGTGCTTGCAGGCGGCGACGGCGGCCG
>Ga0209212_1003919_pt1 | contig 19006 bp, 18 predicted proteins | sample RifGroC2_FD_183996 | JGI IMG/M metagenome (GOLD analysis project Ga0209212, IMG submission 183996) | Groundwater microbial communities from Rifle, Colorado, USA - Groundwater C2 (SPAdes) (version 2) | ecosystem: Environmental > Aquatic > Deep subsurface > Groundwater | place: Rifle, Colorado...
CGCCGGCGCAGCGGCGCGATCGTCAAACTCACCCTGGCGACAGGGCTGGAAGCCATCGCCGCCGCCGGCCTCGATGCGGCCAGCTTGCCCAGCGTGTTTTCCTCGTCGGGTGGCGACGGGGAAAACTGTCACGCCATCTGTGAAATGCTCGCGTCGGATGACCGGCAAATCTCCCCGACCCGTTTCCATAATTCCGTGCATAACGCCGCCGCCGGTTACTGGAGCATCGCCACCGGCGCGATGACCAGCTCATCGGTGTTGAGTGCGTTTGACGCCAGTTTCGGCGCGGGCCTGCTGGAAGCGCTCACCCAGGTGGTGGTGGATAACACCCGCAGCGTCTTGCTGGCGTGCGACACCGCCTACCCGGAGCCGCTCTACCGCGCCCGCCCCATCCCCGATGCGTTCGGCATTGCACTGGTGCTGGCGCCGCAACGCAGCGCAAAGGCGCTGGCGCAAATCGCCGTCAGCCTGACTGACGCCGATGCAGACCGGCTCGACGATGCCGCACTTGAAGCCTTGCGCGTCGGCATTCCCGCAGCGCGCGGGTTGCCGCTGTTGCGCGCTATCGCACTGCGGCAAGAACAGCGCGTGGTGCTGGATTACCTCGACGGCACGCGCCTCGCCGTGAAAGTCGCGCCATGCTAAATCAAACCAGACCCATTCCCCTCTCTCCTAACTCTGATGGAACGACTAGCCATTCGACTAAGCCCGCAAGCGGGCAAGTCGCTGGTTATCTCCCGCAAGCGGGCGAGAGGGACGCAGTCTCGCTGCGCGAGTTTCACGTCAAGCTGGACCGCGCCTGGATTGCCCGGCATATCCCGCATCAGGGCAGCATGTGCCTACTGGATCAGGTTGAGGCATGGGATCAGCAGCGCATCCAGTGCCGCGCGAGCAGCCATCGCGCCGCCGACAACCCGCTGCGCGCTAACGGCCGGCTGGGCGCCGCCTGCGGTATCGAATATGCGGCGCAGGCCATGGCCGTACACGGCGTCCTGCTGGCGCCGCCGGACAGTGCCCGCGCACGGGTCGGTTATCTGGTCAGCGTGCGCGGCACACAGCTGCATGTGCCGCGGCTGGACGGCATCGCCGCCGATCTGCGAGTGGAAGCCGCCTGCATCACGCGCGGCGAAAACAATATCCTCTATCAGTTCAGCGTCAGCGCGGCGGGACAACTGCTGCTGGAGGGCCGCGCCGCAGTCGTGCTCGATGCCGACGCGCTACTCCCGAACGAGTCCTGGCCACGCTGAGTGCCGCGGGGCTGACCCAGGTTAAACGCCATCTGGAAATCGGCATCTTTTCAGAATATCAAGCGGTCAAGGCCAGCCAGCCTGAGTAATCATTTATCGTCCCCGCGCACGCCTTGCCAGCAAAACGGGCAGGCGCAGCACAAAGCCGACAAACAGGCGCATGTGCATCCAGGTCAACAACAAGTTGTCGCGCAGGTAGCGGAAATGCGACACGCCGCCCTCCTCCGCGCGGTAATAACGCACCGGGGCGGGCAGATTGACCGGCCTGATTCCGCGCCAGCACAAACGCACCACGGCTTCGGGATCGAAGTCGAAGTGGCGCATCCACATCTGGGCGCGCATCACCTGCCGCAACGGTTCAACCGGATACACGCGGAACCCGAACAGCGAGTCGCCAATGCCAGCCCACAGCGTTTCCAGGTTGGCCCACCAGTTGGATACGCGCCGCCCTTGCACGCGCAGGCCCGGCGCACTGGCATCGAATACCGGCACGCCCAATATCATCGCCGCCGGCTGACGCGCGGATTCCGCCATGAATGCGGGGATCAGCTCGGAGGGATGCTGGCCGTCCGAATCCATGGTTAGCACATGGCTGAATCCCGCCGCCGCCGCCTGTTCCAGGCCATGCAGCACCGCCGCACCCTTGCCCTGGTTGCGCGGCAGGATCATCACGCGCAGGCCGGTATCTTCTGCGGCCATCGCCAGCAAGCCTTCGGCGCTGCCGTCGCTGCTGCCATCCACCACCACCCACACCGGGGTCCAGTATAGTCGTGCCGCGCGCACGGTTTCATAGACTCTGACGCCGGGGTTATAGCTGGGAATGAGGACCAGATGCGTGGTCGATGGCGTCGTAATGACAGGGGCAGTCGTCATGGCAGGGTACGGTCGGCCTGCGCGGGCAGGGAGTTGGCCGGGTAAAACGCCGAGCCTTGAACCAACTCATGCGCAAAGTAGTGTTCCAGTTCAGCCATGAAATGCTGGGTATGCTGCGGCGGATCAAAGCGCCGTCCCAAGCGCACCCGGTAATGGATCGGCATCGGCGGTTTGCGGAACAGCGGCCAGCCTTTGCTCAGATACGCCGAATCGGTTTCTATCAGAACCGTCTGCACCGGCACCTGTGCATGATGCGCGATCAGGCCGATGCTGCCCTTGAGCGGATTGACCGGACAAGAGGTGGTGCGGGTACCTTCCGGGAACAGCAACAGATGGCTGCCGCTGGCAAAATCCTGTATTGCCTGCTGCACCATGCGCCGCACCGGTTCGTTGCGGATGTAGCGCGCCAGCCGGGCACCCGCTCCGAGAAAAATATTGTTCATCAGATCGGCTTTAAGCACGCAGGCGACATTCGGCAAGCGTGAAATCACCATCACCGCATCCAGCAGGCAGGGATGATTGGGCGCGATGATCAGCGACGGTTCATCGCGCAGGGCATCCAGCGCCTCCAGGTCAAAGCTGCAGCGGCGCGACAGGCCAATGCTGGCAAGGTAAAAGCGAAACGCCATCATCGTGACGTAACGCCCCAGCGCCCGCCCCCGGCGCTCGGACAGCAGCGGGTAAATAACCAGCGCAACCGGCGTCCATGCCAGGCACAGTATCCCCAGCCAGGCCAGGCCGAGATACAGCACCAGGTAATCATAGCCATTCAGCAAGACACGCATGGTCAGCCCCGCTGGCCTGACAGCAACGGATGCGCGGCAGTGGCCTCGATCTCCAGCAGCAAATCCTGGCGGCACACCTCAGCCTGCAGATAGACCGCGTTGGATGCGATACCCACTATGCGTTCAAGTTCGGCGCGGATCTGCGCCAGATCGGCAGGGTGGCGCACATAGACCTTGTAGTGCAGGCTGGCCAGATCGAACCCGGGCTTGCTTGCCAGGTGATTTGCCTCGTCCAGCACCGCCTCGATATTGGCCATGGTTTCGCGGGTTTGTGCCACGACATCGGCGGGGTGCAGGGTTGCGTGGCCGACAATACTGGCGGTGCCGGACACGAACAACACTTCATCTTGCCCCAGCCGCACCAGACTGGCACGCGAAAACGTCGGGCTGCGCGGGCCATATTGCTGCGGATATTGGTAGGCACTGATCTGGCGCGGGTTTTCAATGTTCAGCGGCGCCACGCGTCCGGCCAGAAAAGCAATGGTCAACGGCCCCCGAGTTGAACCCCCTTGTCCAAAACCCCCTTGTCCAAAACCTAGCGCACACGCGGCGGGGACATTCCCCACCACATCGCGCCCGTGAGCCAGGAAAGCGTCCTGCCGCCCCAGGTTGAACTGGCGATAGCGCTCCAGCCCGAAGCTGTGGGCGTTGATGTCGGCGATGTAATTCCAGAAGCGGAACAGATACGGGTAATGCAGCGTGTCGAGCAGCGCAAACACCTGGCGATAGACAGACTCGGCGGTCTGCTGCAGCGGCGTTTTGCCAGCACCGGCTTCAAACAGGGTTTCAGACAGCGCAATCACGCCAAACAACACTTCATCGTCATGGCGGTAATGGATATCGCCGCACCGCCCCTGCGTCAGCGGCCCGCTGCCATGCCAGACTTCGCAGATGGATTCGCCGGCATCCAGTCTCTGCATGGGCACGCACATGCAGGGAACCTCCATGTCAGCTTGCATCCGGCTTTCGACAGCATCCGCAGAAAAACAGATCGCGCCGAGCACGCTGTTTTTCCACTGTGCCGGTTGTTTCAAAAACGCTGACATGGACAGGTTTGCGCCATGCGGGTTTGGTGCTGTGTCGCGCATCGGCTCACCGCTGCGCCGGTTTGATCCACAACCCGGAAGTTGGGTTTGCGCAACCGATGACCCGTACGGCGCAGCCCGAAACCCGTGCGCCGGACGCTGCAGGGAGAGTATTCATGGCTTAACCTCTGGCTTGTTATTCATCTCCCCGAATTGTATCGTATCGCCATGAATACCAGTCCATCAATACTGAGTGCACCCGAGATGAAAATCCGCTTCACACCCGGAGCCGCGCGCGAACCAGGCTTAGCTCCGAGAAATCTTGCCTTATTTTTTAATGGAGTTGCTGGTAAATCTTTTCAGCAAGCGCTTTGCTAATTCCTTCCACCTGACTGAGTTGTTCGACACTGGCTTGCGCCACTTCGCGCAGCCCGCCGAAGTGGGTCAGCAGGCTGCGCCGCCGCTTGTCCCCTACCCCGCTGATTTCCTCCAGGCTGGAGGCGGTGCGCGCCTTGCCGCGTCTGGCGCGGTGCCCGGTGATGGCGAAACGATGCGCCTCATCGCGTATCTGCTGGATCAGATGCAATGCCGGATCATCGCTGCGCAACTGCTTTGCCGTGCCGTCGGGAAAAACCAGTTGTTCCAGGCCTGCCTTGCGTTCCTCGCCCTTGGCGACCCCGACCAGGGCCAAATCGTTCAAACCCAGTTCCTGCATCACTTCCATTGCGATATGCAATTGCCCCAAGCCGCCGTCGATCAAGATCAGATCGGGGCGTATCAATTCTTGTTTGGTGCCCTCCTCCTTCGGCCCATCCCTTCGATGTGACTCAGGACAGGCTTCGGCAAGCTTCTGGTAGCGCCGCGTCAACGCCTGGCGCATCGCCGCATAGTCGTCGCCGGGCGTGATGCCGGTGATGTTGTAGCGGCGGTATTGGCTGGTGCGCATGTCGAGATTCTCATACACCACGCAGGAAGCCTGTGCCGCCTCACCCATCGTATGGCTGATGTCGAAACACTCGATACGCTGCAAGTCCGGCATATCCAGCCATTCGCGCAGCCTGTCCAGCCGCAGCTTCTGCCCGCCCTGCTGCGCGATGCGCTGCTGCAACGCCAGTTTCGCGTTGCGCTGCGCCATCTCCAGCCACTGCCTGCGCTCGCCGCTCGCGGCCTGGCTGATCTTCACCGCGTGTCCGGCCTGTTCGCTGAGCAACTGCGCCAGCGTCTCATCATCGCATGCGGCATCCAGCACCAGCAACGGCGGCACGCTGCGATTCAGGTAATGCTGCGCGATGAACGCCTGCACGATCTCATTCGCCGGCAGATCTTCGGCATGTTCCGGGAAGAAACTCTTGTCGCCCAGATGCCGCCCGCCGCGCACCATCGCCAGATTCACGCAGGCCAGCCCATCCTGCTGCGCCAGCGCGATGATGTCGGCATCCGCCGCCCCGCCGGTGGATTCGACGAACTGCTTCTGCTGCACGGTATGCAACGCGCGCAACTGGTCGCGCAACGCGGCGGCCTGTTCATAATGCTGCGCCTCAGCCGCGCGCTCCATCGCCGCCCGCAAGGTCTGCTCGACCTCCTGATGCTTGCCTTGCAGCAACAGCACCGCATTGCGAATATCGGCCTGGTAATCTTCCGCCGAAACCAGATTCACGCAGGGGGCGGTGCAGCGGTGGATTTGGTGCAGCAGACAGGGGCGCGTGCGATTGCTGAACACGCTGTCCTCGCAGGTGCGGATGCGGAAAATCTTCTGCAACAGCTGGATGCTTTCCTTGGCGGCATACGCATTCGGGTAGGGACCGAAGTATTGATGCTTGCGATTGGGCGCGCCGCGATAGTAGGTCAGACGCGGAAATTCCTCCCCGGTCAGCACGATATACGGATAAGACTTGTCATCGCGAAACAATATGTTATAGCGCGGTCTTAATGATTTTATCAGGTTGTTTTCGAGCAGCAGCGCCTCGGCTTCCGAGCGCGTGACGGTGGTTTCGATGCGCGCGATATGCGACACCATCAGGCGGATGCGCGGCGAGACATTGGTTTTCTGAAAGTAGGATGCAACGCGTTTTTTCAGTTGCCTGGCCTTGCCGACATACAGCACCTCGCCCTTGGCGTCGAAAAAGCGATACACGCCTGGCAGCAACGGCAGGCTGCCGAGTATCGGTTTTGGGTCGAATTTGGAGCGGGTCCTGCCCGCGACCTTCTCAATCGCGGGCATGGCCCGCTCCAATGTGTTTTGCGATGTCGTTGATCACCGCCTTGAACATCGCCGTAGTCAGGCGTTTGGTTTGGGTGTTGTAGCGGCTGCAATGGTAACTGTCATAGAGCGTCAGCCCGCCCGGCAACTCATGCCGCGCACCATGTCCGAACGCGAAGCTGCTCTTGCGCAGGTTCAACGCCATCAGCACCGCCTGGTGCGCGATCGTGCCGAGCGCCAATATCGCCGAACCCTGCGGCAGCATCGCCAACTCCTCTGCCAGATAGTCATTGCAGGCGCGGATCTCGCCCGGTTCCGGCTTGTTCTGCGGCGGCAAGCAGCGCACCGCATTGGTGATGCGGCAACCCAGCAAACTCAGGGCCGAATTGGCATTCCCCGCCGCGTCCAGCGGTTCGGCGCTGCTGGCAAAGCTGTATTCGTGCAATGCGCCGTACAACAGATTTCCGGCAAAATCACCGCTGAACGGCCGCCCGGTGCGGTTTGCGCCGTGCATGCCGGGAGCCAGTCCGACAATCAAAAAGCGGCTGCCCGCCCCACCGAACGAGCTTACCGGCAAGGCGTGGTAGTCAGGATGTTCGTCGCGTACCTGGTCGAGAAACCCGGCCAGGCGCGAACAGCGGCGGCAATCTTCATTGAATGTAAGCATATGTTTCACGCGGCGGCCTTCTCTTCAAACTCCAGCACGAAACTGCCCTCGCCATCCCGCCCCAATATCCTGACCAGATACGGCATCGCCTCCTGCAACATGCCGTGCAAGGTCCACGGCGGGTTGACAATGAACATGCCGCTGCCGTGCATGCCGAAGCCGTCCTCGCTCGGAGTCTGTACATTGAGCGCAACATGCAGCCAGCTCTTCACCGGCAATTGCTTGAGCTGCTCCGGCAACTGCCGCGCCTCGGCGCGCTGCAATTGCGGATACCACACCGCATAAATCCCGTTGGCGAAGCGTTGCAACCCTTCAAGCAACGCCGCCGTCACGCGCCGGTAATCCTGCTTGTCCTCATACGGCGGATCGATCAGCACCAGCGCGCGGCGCGGCGGAGGCGGCAGCAAGGCCTTCAGCGCGCCGAAGCCGTCGGCGGCCTGGATCAGCACCTGCCCGCCATGCCCGGCAAAGTTTTCGCGCAGGATTTCGCTGTCGCTCGGATGCAGCTCGAACAGCCGCATCCGGTCCTGTTCGCGCAACAGCTCCAGCGCGACCAGCGGTGAGCCGGGATAGAACCTCAACTGCCCGTCCGGATTGAGGCGCTTCACCAGTGCTACATATTCCGCCAGCGGCGCGGGCAGATCGTCGCGCAGCCACAACCGCGCGATGCCGCTTTCATATTCCGCGTTCTGCGTGGCATAGCCGCTATCCAGGGCATAGCAGCCCGCCCCGGCATGGGTATCGATGTACCAGAACGGTTTGTCTTTCTGCGTCAGGTAGCGCAGCAACTGCACCTCGATAAAGTGCTTCAGCACATCGGCGTGGTTGCCTGCATGAAAGGCGTGGCGGTAACTCAGCATGGGTTCGGGAATCGTAAATTGTGCAAGGCGCAATTGTGCCACGCCCGCCCGGATAATGCCCCATCTGGCAAAATAGTCGTGATGTCCGGTATATTGACTGCCGGGTAATTTCCGGGGAGAGAATAATGGGCAAACTATATAAGCAATTGACGGACGATCTGACGGGCTTCATCCAGCGGCAGAAGCTATTCTTTGTCGGCACTGCCGCAGATGACGGCAGGGTCAACGTATCGCCGAAAGGCATGGACACCCTGCGCGTCGTCACCGAAGACCGGGTCGTCTGGCTCAATCTCACCGGAAGCAGCAACGAGACGGCGGCTCACCTGCGCGAGAACGACCGCATCACCCTGATGTTCTGCGCGTTCGAAGGCGACCCGCTGATCCTGCGCCTGTATGGCCATGCCCGGATATTCCACCCGCGCGATGCGGAATGGGACAGCCTGCTCCCGCTTTTCCCGGTTATCCCCGGCGCCCGCCAGATCATCGACATGTCGATCGACCTGGTGCAGACATCCTGCGGCTTTGGCGTGCCATTTTTCGAGTTCAAGGCCGAAAGAGACCAGTTGGAAAAGTGGGCCGAGAAAAAAGGCCCCGAAGGCATCCGGCAATATTGGGAAGAGAAGAACCAGATAAGCCTTGACGGCAAACCCACGGGGATCGTGGCGGAATAAGCGCCGCAGCGCAACGCGGTTATGCGGCAGGCTGGCGGCGTGATCTCGAGAAACAATCCAAACCCGCCCCCTTTGACCCTATCTGCCGCATCCTGACCAGTAGAACTAGACCGAAGCAACTAGATATTTTGGCGGATATGTTTTCCAGGAGTGAATGGATAGTATTCGTGCCTCAAGATTGACTAATCAACCGAGGTAACTGGATATGAAAAAGGCGTATTTAGCTCTTACAGTGGCGGCTCTGGCGATGGCCGGCTGCTCTAAACCCAACAACTACACCCCTGCAGCAGGCGCTTCAGGTGCGGATATTTTCAAGGCTGCATGCCTCGAGTGCCACAAAATAGAAAACGGCAAGATTTTCGAATTGGCTGCCGACAATGCGAGCGCTGCGGCTATCGCCAAGAAAGTTACCGAAGGCGGCAAGATAATGTCGTCCTTCCCCAACATCAAGGGTGAAGAGCTGAAAGGCTTAAGCCAGTACGTAATCGATAACAGCAAGGTTAAATAGTTTTTTACCTAGCCAGTCAATATTGATTCGGCACGCGAAAACAATTCGACTCCGACACCTATCATGTTTGGAGCACAGCCTAGGGTGAATCAAGCCGCGCAGCAGGTTTTTGAGGCGCCCTTCGGAGTGCTCAACAGACAAGGATAGCGAGTGTGAGACCCGGAAGAAACGACCCCTGCCCTTGCGGCAGCGGGAAAAAATACAAGAAGTGTTGTTCCGATAATCCGGAAGCAGCCTCTGCATTCCAGCCCCAACGAACACCAAACCAAAACGCTTCGCAGGGGACGCCCGGCCACCAGGAGATCGGTGCTCTGGTGTCGCTCTTCAACCAGCAGCGTTACATGGAAGCCGAGCTTCTGGCGCGGTCGATGACGGAAAGCTTTCCGCGCTTCGGGTTCGGCTGGAAGGTATTGGGCGCGGCGTCCAATCAATTGGGGCGAAGCGCGGATGCGCTGGCCGCGCTGCAGAAAGCTGCGGCGCTGTTGCCGGACGACGAAGAGGTGCAGTACAACCTGGGCAGCACGCTGCATAATCTGGGACGGCTGGACGAGGCCGCCACCGGCTACCGCCGCGCGCTGGCGCTCAAGCCGAATTACGTCGAGGCGCACAACAACCTCGGCAACATCCTCAAGGATATGGGTCGGCTCGACGAGGCCGCCGCCAGTTACCGGCGCGCGCTGCAGATCAGGCCGGACTACGCCGAGGCGCATTGCAACCTCGGCAATACCCTCAACGAACTGTGCCAGCCGGTCGATGCCGAGGCCAGCCTGCGCCGGGCGCTACAGATCAAGCCGGATTTCATCGAGGCACTGAACAGCCTCGCGCTGCTGCTCAATGCGCAAGGCGACCCGGCAACGGCCCTGAATATCGTCTACCACTCCCTGCATCTCAGGGAAACGGCGGAAGCCAAAAACATCTTCGTCGCCTGCGCCAAACACCTGCACTTCACGCAGGACGACAGCGGCATCCGCACAGCCATGGTTCGCGCCTTGACCGAACCCTGGGGGCGGCCCAGCGAACTGGCGCAGGCTGCCACCGGCCTCGTCAGGCTCGGTGCGGACATCGGGGGGTGCGTGGCGCGGGCAGTCAGCGCATGGCCCCGACGGCTGGCGGCGCAGGAGTTGTTCGGCGCAAGCGGCCTTGCCGCGCTCGCTAATGATGCGCTGCTCATCGCCCTGCTCGATGCGATGCCCGTCTGCGACATCGAAATGGAACGCTTCCTGACTCTGGCGCGGCATGCCCTGCTCGAAGCCGCCATGACGGCCTCAGGCGATGAGACGCCTTTTGGCTTCTACAGCGCCCTCGCGCGCCAATGCTTCATCAACGAATACGTGTTCTGTTACACCGGCGACGAAATCAAGAAAGCGCATGATTTGCGCGATGCGCTGGCGGCGGCGCTGCAAGCCGACGCCCCGGTGCCCACCCTCTGGCCGGTCGCGGTCGCGGCCTACTTCCCGCTCTGCTCCCTCCCGCTCGCCGCGCGGCTACTGGAGCGGCAATGGCCTGAAGAAGTTGCCGCCATACTGCAGCAGCAGATACGCGAACCTGCGGAAGAACAGCAACTGCGCGCCACCCTTCTGCGGCTGACCGGCATCGAGGACGAGGTGTCGCTGCGGGTGCAGAGCCAATACGAAGAAAACCCCTACCCGCGCTGGATCAAACCCGATCCCGCCGTGAAGGCAAAGAACATCGCCGCCGATCTGCTTCAGAAATTCCCGCTGGCGTCCTTCAAGCGTCCCAGCCAGAGCAACAGCATCGACGTGCTGGTCGCCGGTTGCGGCACCGGCCAGCATTCCATCGGCACGGCGCAGCGCATTCAGGGCGCGCGGGTGCTGGCCATCGACCTGAGCCTGAGCAGCCTGAGTTACGCCAAACGCAAGACGCAGGAACTGGGCCTGACCTCAGTAGAATATGCGCAGGCCGACCTGCTCAAGCTCGGCTCGCTCGGGCGCAGCTTCGATGTAATCGAATCGGTCGGCGTGCTGCACCACCTCGCCGACCCCTGGGCCGGATGGCAAGTGCTGCTGTCCCTGCTGCGCCCCGGCGGCTTCATGGAGCTCGGCTTTTACAGCGCGGCGGCGCGGCGGAATATCGTGCGGATATGGGAGTTCATCGCCGAGCGCGGCTACGGCTCCTCGGCTGATGAGATTCGGCGCTTCCGCCAGGATCTGATGGAGTCGGGCAACAGCGCGGATTTCGGGGCGGCCCTGAATTCGGCGGATTTCTTCAGCACCAGCACCTGCCGCGACCTGCTTTTCCACGTTCAGGAACAGCGCATGACGCTGACCGGCATCGATGAGTTTCTCCGGAAAAACAACCTGGTATTTCTCGGATTCGAGATCGACGCCGCTGTCCTGCATGCCTACAATCGATGCTTCCCCGATGACCGCGCCGCCACCAACCTCGCGCAGTGGCAGATTTTCGAGAACGAAAACCCCGACACCTTCAGCAGCATGTACCACTTCTGGGTTCAGAAAGTTGGATAAGCCTTATAGCGTTTTCCATAGTATAGTTCGGCGAGTTTTTGAATAACAATCAGGGGATAAAATGCAAAGCCAGTTAATCAGAGTTACAACGAAATCCAAAACACCGCTTTATATCAACATCTGCGCCGATGAAGATCAAAAAATCTTCGTCCTGATGAACATCACCGCATTCACCGTCGGCACCTATTTTGAGAGCGCGGAAAAAGCACTGAAAGAATGCATCGAGGTGACAAATAAAGTCATCAATTACAAGAAGGATGGCGACAGGATTGAAGCGCTCTATTCAGATCCAGGCGGCGCATTCATCACCAATGAAGAAATGACAAATCTCCTGCTTCAACCCCCTGCTGCCGCTGAATGATCTAGTCTTGTAAAGCATCAAAGGGAGGTATTCGTTAGCTTGACCTTGCCCTGTAAAAACGTATTTCTTAACTGAGGAATGCTTTCTGTTCTGCGAACCGTCCTTCGAAAAGCTGCTTTCGATTGGGAATGGATAGACCGCTGTCCAAAAGTGAAGATACTGCCTGAACCGAAAAGGCGGGTGCGTTGATTAACACATGCCGAAACTGAACGCCTCATAGCGGAATTGCCGGAACATTTGGCAGCGATGGTGCAATTTAGCTTGGAAACAGGTTTGCGGCAAGCCAATGTAACAGGGTTGCAGTGGTCGCAAGTGGATTTGGTTCGTCGCTGTGCGTGGATTCATCCTGACCAAGCAAAAGCTCGCAAGGCGATTGCTGTCCCTTTATCCAATACCGCTGTATTGGTGTTGCGGGAACAAATTGGGAAGCATGAAACACACGTATTCAGCTATCGAAGCAAGCCAGTAATGCAACCCAATAATGGCGCATGGATTAAAGCGTTAGCGCGTGCAGGAATTGCCGATTTTAGATGGCATGATCTGCGCCATACATGGGCAAGCTGGCACGTTCAAGCGGGAACGCCGCTTCATGTGTTGCAAGAGCTGGGTGGCTGGGAATCGGCGGAGATGGTGAGGCGATATGCGCACCTTTCTAGCGATCACCTTGCCGGGTACGTTGAAAAGTTTTCTGGATTGCAACTTGTGAGTGGCTACGATTTGGCTACGTTACCACAAATACAAAAGAGCAAAACTCATCTAACTCTTTGAATTTATGGGGTGACTGATGGGGCTCGAACCCACGACAACCGGAATCACAATCCGGGACTCTACCAACTGAGCTACAGCCACCACTGATAAAACAACTAGCCATTCGGCTAAGCCGACAAACGACATCAGCAAGCCGCTGGTTATGAACTTTGCTTGTCCGACACTGGTGTGCCCGACAGGAATCGAACCTGCAACCCCCAGCTTAGAAGGCTGGTGCTCTATCCGGTTGAGCTACGGGCACAATTCTTTTTCGAGTCTATCTGAATTTTTGTTGAAACCTGGTCGGGGTGGAGAGATTCGAACTCCCGACATCCTGCTCCCAAAGCAGGCGCGCTACCAGGCTACGCTACACCCCGAAGGCTGCGCATTATACAGACGCAGGCTTATAAATCAATTTAGTTTTGGTATTTTTTCAGCTTGGGCGAGGCCAGCATCAGGTAATAACCCATCGACCATAAGGTGAGCAGCGCGGCAAGATACAGCAGCAACGATCCGATCATCTGACAATCGATCCCCAGCAGGTGTTCATGGTACAGCAGCAGCAATATCGCGATCATCTGAAAAACGGTCTTGATCTTGCCCAACATGGAAACCGCGATACTCCTGCTTTCGCCGAGCTTGGCCATCCACTCGCGCAACGCGGAAATGGTGATTTCACGCCCGATGATGATGAAAGCAATGATCGCGTCGGCGCGCCCCAGTTTGACCAGCACGATCAACGCGGCCGCCACCATCAGTTTGTCGGCGACCGGGTCGAGGAACGCGCCGAACGCGGAAGACTGGTTCAGTTTGCGCGCCAGATAGCCATCCAGCCAATCGGTTATCGCTGCCAGCAGGAAAACGCCGGTGCTAATGAGGTTCTTTAAATGAGGCGCAAGCGTGGCATCCGGCAGATAGAAAACCGCAGCGAATACCGGGATAAGCAGGATTCTTAACCAAGTGAGCAGATTGGGGATGTTGCTGAACATGCGGTTAACGTGAAATTCGCGCAGCGATTCGTTCGCTCCCTCGCCCTCTGGGAGAGGGTTGGGGAGAGGGAAACGGGTATAGCAGCTTCATCATCAAGGTTTGTGGCTTTCCATGACCGTTAGTGTAGCTGCTGATAAATCTTTTCAGCAACAAGATATTGATTATTTCTAAATGGAGTTGCTGGTAAACCGCTTCAGCAACAAGATATTGATTATCGATAATCTGGAGGCAAGGTCATAGCTTCCGGGAAATCGCGGCAGCGTTGTAATTTGTAAGTCGGGTTCTAACCCGTCATGTCGGAATAATCAGAATGGAATAATCGGGAACAGCCCACGAATCTTGTTCATGCAAAAAGCCTCGCATTGCTGCGAGGCTTTTTTCTGTCGTTCGTTGCGACAATTCGCTCCGTCACAGATGCACCCGTTATTTCAGGTCAGCAGGCTTGGCGCGCGTTTTTGCGGCAACGTAGTCCCCATGAGAAATGTGGAGAAGGTCGGCCATCCTTCGCATTAAATGGTTTTCATGTGCGCTGATCTGGCTGTCGGCATAGGCAACTTGCCACATGTATTCGATGATGCGAACCTTTTCAGGCAATTCCAGCACCCGGTTGATGAGGGACGTGAACTGGTGGAAATCATTGGCGGCCGTTGCCGTCCGGTGTCCCAGTTCGGAGAGTTGCGCCACTTCTGTATCCGCTAGCTGAAACCTCTCCTTGAGGATATTCAGGATCGTGGCCTGCTCTTCGTCTGTGCTATCGGCATCTGACTGCATGACTTCGATTAGCAGCACAGCAGTTGCCAGTTGCAGGGTATGTTCGGGGCGGCTCTCGACACTGGTGGGGGCTATGATTGTAGATAGAAAGTCACTTAGTTTGTTCAGCATGGCTAATCGTTTTTCAACAAGGTTTTTGACAACAACGGGGTGCCGCGATGCCAGCCCACAATTATTCTTTTTTCGATGCTGGTGGTGATTCTGGCGGTGGGACTGCACGCTAATAATGAGGCGGCCTTTCGTTCGCAGGCATTTCCTCATTCCCTGCTTCAGCCAGCGATTGGATGCGTCTTGCGAGCGATGCACAAGTCGCTTCAAGGCGGTCCAGCTTTTGTTGCTGCTGATAGACCGTTTTGTCCAGTTCCTCGATCAGATCTTCCTGGAAGGTGATTTTTGCTTCGATGTTTACGATACGTTCTTCAATCATGAGGTGGCTCTGAAAGTTCGGCGACTGGCCGGGGAATGGCGCTTATTTTAAAGTGTAGCTAGGGTCAGGTTGAATTATTTTTTAACCTGAGTTTCGGGTAGATGCTCCGGTTTTGGTCAAATCGTTTTAACCATTCCGTGTATTCCGTTAAAATCACTCCTTGAATTTGTACACCCACATCAATCCAGAATCCAATCACATGACAACTATCCGCCAAGAAGACCTGATCGCCAGCGTCGCCGATGCGCTGCAATACATTTCCTACTATCATCCGCTCGACTACATCCAGGCGCTGGGCAAGGCCTATGAACGCGAGCAATCGCCCGCGGCGCGCGATGCGATCGCGCAGATCCTCACCAACTCGCGCATGAGCGCGCAGGGACACCGGCCGATATGCCAGGATACCGGCATCGTCGCGGCGTTCGTCAAGGTCGGCATGGAGGTGCGCTGGGATGATGCGACCATGGGCGTCAGCGATATGGTCAACGAGGGAGTACGCCGCGCCTATACGAACCCGGACAACCTGCTGCGCGCCTCGGTGCTGTCAGACCCGGCCGGAGCGCGCAAGAACACCCGCGACAACACGCCGGCGGTGATTCATTACGAGATCGTCCCCGGCGACAAAGTCGAAGTGACGCTGGCGGCGAAGGGCGGCGGCTCGGAAAACAAGTCCAAGTTCGTCGTGCTCAACCCCTCGGACAGCCTGGTTGACTGGGTGCTGGAGACCGTTCCCGAAATGGGCGCGGGGTGGTGCCCGCCGGGCATGCTCGGCATCGGCATCGGCGGCACGGCGGAGAAGGCGATGCTGCTCGCCAAGGAAGCGCTGATGGAGCCGATCGACATCCACGAACTGCAGGCGCGCGGCGCGAGCAACCGGGTGGAAGAACTGCGTCTGGAACTGTACGAGAAGGTCAATGCGCTGGGCATCGGCGCGCAGGGGCTGGGCGGCCTTACCACCGTGCTGGACGTCAAGATCAAGGATTACCCGACCCATGCCGCCGGGTTGCCGGTCGCGATGATTCCCAACTGCGCCGCCACGCGCCACATCCACTTCACGCTCGACGGCAGCGGCCCGGCCGAACTGGTCCCGCCCTCGCTCGACGAGTGGCCGAAGGTCGAATGGAAAGCCTCCGCCGACTCGCGCCGCGTCAACCTCGACACGGTCACGCGCGAGGAGATCGCCACCTGGAAACCGGGCGAGACGCTGCTGCTGAACGGCAAACTGCTGACCGGACGCGATGCCGCGCACAAGCGCATCGCCGAGATGCTGGCGCGCGGCGAAACCTTGCCGGTGGATTTCACCGGCCGCTTCATCTACTACGTCGGCCCGGTCGACCCGGTGCGCGACGAAGTGGTCGGCCCGGCCGGCCCGACCACCGCGACGCGCATGGACAAATTCACCGACCTGATGCTGGAAAAAACCGGCCTGATCGGCATGGTTGGCAAAGCCGAGCGCGGCCCGGAAGCGATCGCCAGCATAAAACAGCACAAGGCGGTTTATCTGATGGCGGTCGGCGGCGCGGCCTACCTCGTGTCCAAGGCGATCAAGGCGGCCAAAGTGCTGGCCTTCGCCGACTTGGGGATGGAAGCCATCTACGAATTCACCGTGCAGGACATGCCGGTTACCGTGGCGGTGGACAGCAAGGGTGTTTCAGTGCATGAAACCGGCCCGGCGGAATGGCGTGTGAAGATCGGAAGGAGTTGGAGACATGGTCGCGGATCATGCGCAAAAGGGCGCGATAAATCGCGCCCTTTAGTTTCTCAATAACTACAACCTTTCGGGTTACGCGATAAGACCGCTCTTGTACCCTTTAGGGTGAACCCGACCTACGGCTACTTGGCTTTTCTGCTGATCGCCTCGACCACCGCCTCGCCCAGTCCGGCGGGCGATTTGGACACTACCACGCCGGCCGCTTCGAGCGCGGCCATCTTGTCCGATGCCAAGCCCTTGCCGCCGGCGATGATCGCGCCGGCATGGCCCATGCGCTTGCCCTTGGGCGCGGTCTGTCCGGCGATGTAGCCGGCCACCGGCTTGGTGATGTGAGCCTTGATGTATTCCGCCGCCGCTTCCTCGCGGTTGCCGCCGATCTCGCCGACCATGATGATCGCCTCGGTCTCTGGATCGTCCTGAAACATCTTCAGGCAGTCGATAAAATCCAGCCCCTTGATTGGGTCGCCGCCGATGCCGATGCAGGTGGATTGACCCAAGCCGAGCCTAGTGGTCTGAAACACCGCTTCGTAGGTAAGCGTGCCGGAGCGCGACACCACGCCGACCTTGCCCTTTTTGTGGATGAAGCCGGGCATGATGCCGATCTTGCATTCATCCGGGGTGATGATGCCGGGACAGTTCGGGCCGATCAATATCGCATCGTTGGCACGCAGCGCGGCCTTGACGTTGAGCATGTCCAGCACCGGAATGCCTTCGGTGATGCAGACGATCACCCTTATTCCAGCATCTGCCGCCTCCATGATGCCGTCCGCGGCGAAACCGGGCGGCACGTAGATCATCGTGGCATCTGCGCCGGTGGCACGCACCGCGTCGCGCATGGTGTCAAAGACCGGCAGGCCGAGGTGAGACTGGCCGCCCTTGCCCGGCGTCACGCCGCCGACCATCTGCGTGCCGTAGGCGATCGCCTGTTCGGAGTGGAATGTACCCTGCTTGCCGGTGAAACCCTGGCACAGGACTTTGGTGTTTTTATTTACGAGAACGCTCATGGTGTTTTCCTATTCACTGAACTGCGGCCACTGCACGCTTGGCCGCGTCGGTCATGTCGCTGGCGGAGATCACGCCGACGCCGCTTTCGGCCAGCATCTTCTGCCCCAATTCGACGTTGGTGCCTTCGAGTCGCACGATCACCGGCACTTTCACGCCCACTTCCTTGACTGCGGCGATGATGCCGGTCGCGATGATGTCGCAGCGCATGATGCCGCCGAAGATGTTGACCAGAATCGCCTTGACATTGCTGTCGGACAGGATGATCTTGAACGCCTTGGTCACCACCTCAGCCGTCGCGCCGCCGCCGACGTCGAGGAAGTTGGCGGGCTGGCCGCCGTGCAGCTTGATCAAATCCATGGTCGCCATCGCGAGGCCGGCACCGTTGACCATGCAGCCGATGTTGCCGGACAGCGCGATGTAGCTGATTTCACATTCTTTCGCGGCGACTTCTTTCGGGTCGATCTGGCTGTTGTCGTTCATCGCGGCCAGCTTCTTGTGGCGGAACACCGCGTTGTCGTCGACGCCGATCTTGCAGTCGAGCGCCACCAGATTGCCGGTCGCGGTCACGATCAGCGGGTTGATCTCGGCCATGGCCAGGTCGTTCTCGATGAACAGCCGGTACAGATTCTTGGCCAGCTTGCCGAACTCGGCGATCTGCGTGCCTTCCAGCTTGAGACCGAAGGCCAGCGCGCGGCACTGGAAGTCCTGCAAACCGAGCAGCGGGTCGCAAAATTCCTTGAGGATTTTTTCCGGGGAATGTTCGGCGACTTCCTCGATCTCCATGCCGCCTTCGCTCGATGCGACCAGCGCGACGCGTTCGGTCTCGCGATCCACCGTCAGGCTGATGTAAAGCTCGCGCGCAATCGGCAGCGTCTCTTCGATCAACAGGCGCGACACCATCTGTCCCTCGGGCGCATTCTGGTAAGTCACCAGCACTTTGCCAAGCAGCGCATTCGCCGCCTCCTTGACCGCCTCGGGCGAGCGCACCAGTTTCACGCCGCCGGCCTTGCCGCGTCCGCCGGCGTGGATCTGCGCCTTGACCACCCAGGCGTTGCCGCCCAGCTCCGCAATCGCGCCGTCCGCCTGGGAGACGCTGTCTATCGCCGCGCCGCGCGGCGTGGCAATGCCATATTCGCGCAACACCTGCTTGGCCTGATATTCATGCAAGTTCATTTGAATTTCCTAAAGTTGTTGTCGATTGAACATGTAGGTCGGGTTAGGTGCGGTTTTGCACCGTAACCCGACGTTTTGTGCAGGTTATGTCGGGTTACGCGATAAGGCCGCTAACCCGACCTACTCCTTCTAATCAAATAGCCGCCAGCGCCGCATTGAGAGTTGCGCTGGGACGCATCGCCTTCGATGTCTTGTCGAAGTCAGGGTGGTAGTAGCCGCCCATGTCCACCGGCTTGCCCTGGGCTGCGATCAACTCGGCATTGATCTTCGCCTCGTTGTCCGTCAGCGCCTTCGCCAGCGGTGCAAAACGCGCCTTCAGCTCGGGGTCCTTGTCCTGCGCGGCCAGCGCCTGTGCCCAGTACAGCGCGAGGTAGAAATGGCTGCCACGGTTATCCAGTTCGCCGACCTTGCGGGCTGGCGAGCGGTTGTTGTCGAGGATCTTGGCATTGGCCTGATCGAGCGTATCCGCCAGAACCTGCGCCTTCGGATTCTTGAAGAC
>Ga0209212_1003920_pt1 | contig 19002 bp, 15 predicted proteins | sample RifGroC2_FD_183996 | JGI IMG/M metagenome (GOLD analysis project Ga0209212, IMG submission 183996) | Groundwater microbial communities from Rifle, Colorado, USA - Groundwater C2 (SPAdes) (version 2) | ecosystem: Environmental > Aquatic > Deep subsurface > Groundwater | place: Rifle, Colorado...
ATCCCGGCCGCTGACCTTCCGATACTTACCTCGCTTCAGATAACGATGATATCCATGGTAGCGGCGATCTCGGGGCGTTCGCTCGAAATCAGAAGCATGAAGGAGATGCTCGCCGCCATAGGTATAAATATAGGCGGCGCGTTCATATTAAGAGAGATCGCCAGGGCGCTTTCAAAATTATGGGTCGGTTACGGCAACGTCATATCGGGCGCGATCGCCGGCAGCACCACTAAAATATACGGCAAAGCGGCGATAGATTACTTTATTAACAATAAAGACGAAAACACCATCAGGAAAGCCGTAGATAACGAGCTGATGACCATCAGGCAAACCTCGGCGTAGAGAAAGCCGCTGTTCATGTTTTTAAACCTGCCGTTTCACTAAAAAGAGCGTGAACGGCGGGTTTAATTAAACAATGCCGCCGGTGCCGCGCCGAATTTTGTTCACTTCAATTAAAGCGCAGGCGGTGTTATTATTTTAAAAGCGCGGCGTGCGCTAAAACAAATAGACACTAAATATCTATTAAATAACTTGAAATTTTAACTTGAAATTGCTAAAATTATAGCATTAAATCAATAAAATTAAATATAGAGGTTCTTTTATGATAAAAGAGATCAAAAATGCTATTTCCAATATAGCGGCCAATATTAAATTGAGCCCGAAAGTTAAAAAATTATTTGAAAGCAAATTGCCTCAATCAAATAATACCTCTGCCGATAAAAAACCGCCTTTGAATTGTGAGATCCCTTCCGCCGTAAAGCCGCCGCAGGAAAATATCAGTGTCGCCGACAGGAAAATTTATGTTGAGATCACCTTTCATGCGAAGACAAATGTCGAAAAAAGGATCGCTGATCTCGAGCTGAGCCGAAAAATGATCCAGAAATTTCCTGCCGACTGGCGTCTTTCGCAGAGCGGCAACATCGATATTATCTTTCTGTCAAAAAATAACCTTCCATTGCTTATAAACGGCGTTCAATCAATTATTAAAACTATTACGGAAACAGGCACCGATTTTACTCAGGTGAGTTTCGTTACGAGCCACGAATTTGGCTCGATCCATAAAAAGAGCAATTCGGTCATTAAGGCAGGTTTCATGAGCCGTAACAGTTTTCTGGCGTATATAGAGGTTATGATAACCAGGTACTCCCGTGAAAAATGGTTTGAAAAAGTCAATAAATGGAGTGAAGTCAGTCATATTTACTCGCCCAACGTGGTTATCACGGACGAGGAAACCGTATATGTAAGGCAGGGTGAATGGAAAAAGAAAAAATTAGACGATGAGATCACCTATACTCCGCTTTACCCAGTTGAAATAATTTCCGGAAAGGTAAAAATAGGTTCGAAAATAGGCTATCTCGAATATGGCCCGCGCTGCGTAAGGATTATTCGTGGAGAAATTGACAGGAGCATTCGCGGAAAATCATACTGGGCGCTCGAAAATTTCGCTAAATGCGATTGATGTTTTGCCCGGCGAAAAATTGCCGCAAATTCTTCCTTAGATGTTTCTCTATTTAAAAGTTAAAACATGCCATTCCAGTTGTTGATCATCATTTGTTTCATGCTTTTTACCTCGACTGTGAGGTCTTCCTTGATCTCTCGGATCTGCCTTTCCGCATCTTTTTTGTAGTAATCATGTCCGTAATATATAGCCGTGACGGCGCAAAGAAGCGCTATCCAGCCCCAGGGTCCCGATACTATTGCGGTCGTGGCGCCAGCCCAGCCGACCGAAGCCCCGGACCACCACACTACCAGTGCCATCCACAGCCCCGTCACTTTAGCGGTCAGGGCGCCGTAAGCGGCAAGCACTGCGGTCGAAACGCCTATAGTTGATATAATTCCATTGGCCGATGCCAGCGCGGTGTCCAGCTTCGAAATGTTGACCGTCATGTTTCTTTCTATTTTGATTTTGCTGCGGTAGTTTGAGGCTATATTTTTAAGTTCCTGCTCGAGGCCGCCGAACACTTGCCTCACGAATTCTCCTGCCATCAATTCATTCATTACGTCTTTCGTGCTTTTGCCCTGCGCTGCGGCCTGCGCTTCAATCATAGATTTTACCCGGATGAGGTTGGTCTCTTCAAAAAATGAATTCATTTTTATTCCGAAATAATTAGCTGAATTTGGGTTGAAAAATTCTTCTATGGCGTAAATGCCTTTTTGCATGAAAATTTTTTTAAAATTTTCTATTCGCTTTTTGATTAAAATTTCTTCCTTTTGCGCGTCAATAGTTTGCGCGAATGGCTGAAATGGCATATGGGCCGTCATCAACGCGGATATTAACGCTAGCGTAACTATCATTATCCATGATATGAGAGCGTTCGCTTTTTTGTTTATCATATAAATTCTCCTTTCAATTTTGATGTTTGAGCGCTTATTATTAACGGTCGTTTAATTCTCTAACATTACTTTTCGTTGTTACAGACTGCCGCCTTTCAGATCAATTGTTATGTTTCCTGACTCGTAAATTTGAGGTACCTGAAGTATCACTTTGTTGATTATATTAACCACGCACTTTTCCGAGCAATCGATGAAGAGCTGGCGGAAATTTCTGAGTGATCTGTCTATCACATCTTTAAATTTCATCTTTCCGCCAACGTAGGCGAGCTCTTCTTTGAGTATTTTGATAAAAACTTGTATTCCGTATTTGATAGAGTTTATAGTGTCCGGATTATCACCAATATGTTCTGCGGGAATCATAGGTATAAGTACATCCGGTACTTTATTGATATGTTCGTCGATGTTTGATATGCCCAAAAATGCGCAGGCAATGATGAACGCCTCCGCGCATGCGTCGTACTGAGGATGTTTTTCTCTTAATTCTTCATATTTTTTGATGAATTCATCTCGTTTTTGAGGCGCTATTTTTTTAATTATCTCATCGCACAGCGTCTTGTTCATGGCTTCCGTACCGGGAACGCGGCTTTTGATATATTCATACAAAGTGCCGCCCTTATATTCGAGCCTGACGCTTGCCGTATCGATGCCCGCCGCTTTCGCTATGCAGCCGGCGGTAACTTCTTTGAGTTTCCGGTCAATGATGTCGGCGAGATTTAATATGAAAAATTCAATATATTCGGGTTTGATGATATATCTGTTAAACCCGTCCATAAGAACTTCAGGATCGTCCCTTTTGCTGTAATATCTGTCGGTGAACCACTGCGTCGAGCTGATCGCGTGATTGAAGATGTTTTTGTCCGCGCTCTCCGCCGCCATTATTTTGACTTCAACTTTTGTAAGTTCGAGCATGGCGATCATGTCATTTACGGCGATTTCGAGTTTATCCCTGTTTATGACGATGGGGCAACCGCCGGCTGAGGCGTCTCCGCTCCGGAAATATTGAAGCGGGTCGTTACCCGAAAAGAGAAGACCGGAGATGATAATTACAACCGCGGCGATTATTACCATAAATCTTTTATTCATACTTTACCTCCTATAATTTTAATTACATAATAGTCTTTATCTTTAAATTTAAATTATTTTTGGTCCCAGAACATAAGGCTTTCGGTCCGCTCTTTCAATCCATCCAGATAGGTTTTCGGCTTTTCAGGCGCCGCCAGGCCGAGCACGAGATAAGTCAGCAATCCTATGAGAATGCCGGGACCGCCGGCTATGAGGGCTATAATACCGCAAATCAGGGCCAGCCTGAGGTTTCTGCCCATGTTCCTGATTCCCGAAACAGCGCCGACGAGAAGGAAAAACAGTACGACTATCACATATGCCCACATATAGACGCCTCCTTTTAAATTAACTTATCATTTAGGTCAGTCTTGCCGCCGTCTTTTGGCAGAATAAAATTATAGTAATTTTTATTAAAAACATTGATTTAATGGCGTATATAAAATTGTGTTCGCAGTCTTGTCTGTTTTTATGCGCACTCAATGCTCTCTTTAACCGTTCTGAACTTTCCGGTGGTAATGAAATTGTGAGTCGCTTCAATAACTTCCGGAGCTCTCATAATGAACGTATGAAATCTTCTTGTCATAAAAGAATCTGCCATTCCGTCAATCCAGGCCTCTTCCGGTTTAACCTTGCCGTCTATATTAGATGCGATAACGCCAAGGTGAAAATTAACGGAAGGTAATTTGTGACAAATGCCTCGCGATCCCGTTTCTAAATCTTTAAGCACTTCGCTATATACAATTTTCGCGATCCATCCGGCCCGGTCTGCTCTTTTGCTTCCCTGGTTCGGAGGGGCTAATTGCACGACGTTTCCCAGATTTTTGAATTCTTGTATATATTTTCCCAGGATCGCCCTTAATATTATGCCGCCCATCGAATGAGTTACGAAATGAACTTTTTTAAAAGCCGCAATGGATGCGTTTATAATTTGCGGTTTGACGATCAATTCTGAAATTTCTTCGATATTATGACCCATAGACGAATAATCTACGTTCACTATCGCATATCCCATATTCTTGAAATATTTTTGCATTTTTCGAAATGAACGAGAGCTACGGCTTAATCCGTGAATAAAAACAATACATTCACCATTAAAAAAATTTGAATTGTTCGTTTTAAATGTTTTGTTCATAATATTCCTCCTTCAATAATAGTTTTTATAGTTATTGCAATCACCGTCGTTTCAGTTTTATTTTTTTATAAAATTATTATTATTTTTTTAAAAAGATACCGTAAATAATGATGATTCGAACTTTTGAATGTTTCCTTACGAAAGCCGATCGCCGCGCGGAAGTAAACAAGACCATTGAAAGGATCCGCGGCATTCTGGTATACGCTCACGGCATTCGATCTGCGATCTTGAAATTTTAGGTGGACGAATCTAAAGAGGCTTTTATGATGTTCGAAAATATTTAAAAAATATGAAAGCGGAGGCGGCATAAACGATCCGATCGCCGGCAACGCGCTGTTTTTCATAGAAAAGATACTGTCGGCCCTGGAGCGTTTAGAACTGGCGCTGGAGTATGCCCAGAGGTCGAAAGAGATACTCGGGAATATCGAAATGAACGACCTTTATAAAAACGCAGAGGATCTGATAAGTGAAATAAAAATAAAATGTAACCGTATAAAATAAAAAACAAACGCCGCCTTTTACGGCGGCGTGATCAAGGTTCAAAACGGGCCGTGCGTGGCTCAATAATTCGCCGCGCCGGCCCGTTTTTTATTTTTGCGTATGTTTTAAATATAAAACGCCTAATGAAAGAGGTTTCACTGATCCTCATAAATAATCCACATACGCTGCTGGTATGAAAAACAGCGAGGGACAGTCTAATTGTCCTGTTTCAATCCCTTATGAATCAGGGAAGCGCGCGCTGTGGAAAATATGGAAGAAGTAAAAGTAGTAGAAACTAAAGTTTCAATCCCTTATGAATCAGGGAAGCGCGCGCTGAGCAGGATCTGAAATGAATTTATACATGCGGGTTTTCAGGGGCGATTTTGCAAACACGAAAAAAATTCATAGTGGTTTTTCGAGGTTTTTTCGGGCAAAAGATCTTGATTCTCTTAAAACCCTAAACCACCGCGTTTTTTGACTACATGAAAATCGAAACGAAGAAATGCGGGTTTTCAGAGGCGCGGAGGGTTTTCAGTTAATTCTTTCAAACATCAAGCTCAGTCCTTAGTTTAGCATAAAATTTGTCAAAATACAATCGTTTTTTCAAATTTTATTGAACTTTTATAGATTGCCCTCGTCGACCTATTTTCTTTGCCAATGATTTTATTTTATATGTTAAAAAACATTAACCTGGTTGCCGGCAGCACCTTTAAAAAAGCCAGCCCGGGTTCATATACATTGGATAAGTTATGATATATTGTTGATAGCCATAAGCCTTGTTTTTAAAGCAATTGCCGTAAAAATTCCTAAAATTTTATATGTTTTTTTGAAAACGGCGGCCGGGTGCGGGACGCAATACCAGCCCCGAATCTTGATCGAAGGATGGTGGAGTTATGAGATTTGAAGATATGTTTCATCAAATTTTAAGCGTTCTTCATTTTATTATGGTCATCGTACTGAATTATTGCTATTCAAATATTAGAATTTGATAATATTGTTTATTTTATATGTGTTTATTAGGTTTATATGTCTATATGTTTGTATTTGATAATTAAAAAGGAGAGATGAAGATGAATAATAATAAAGCCGTGAAATTCCCCGAGCTGAAGAATTCTTCGCCTGAATCCCGCCACATCGATTTCGCGGGCACAGTGAACGGGTTCTACGGAAACCTGCGAAAACTAGAAACCGCCATAGCCGCTTCAGCTGTCCTGGTTAGCGATAAAAAAGAAGCACTGTCAAAGATGATAGGCTGGTTCATCAATTCTTCGAAGGTCGAGCTCGAAAAACTCTCCAGGACATCTGATGACGGTCTTAAAGCCTTAGTTTCCAGGAACAACAGCCTTCTTACTAAGATGCTTTCAATGTGGGCGAAAGAACTTAATAATTATATCAAGGTTAATGACTTCATCAGGGAGTTCGAAGACAAATTCCTCGTCATAGTTTTCGGCAAGGTCAATTCGGGCAAAAGTACTCTCGGTAACGTCATATCAGGCATCAAATATTTCAAATCCGAAAATTTTTCCGGGCAGCCCGGCCTGGTCATCGATACGCTCACCGCTCCTGAATTTTTCATGTATGACAGATCGAATATCAAAAACCACATCGACAATCTCGCCGAACTCGAAACCGAAGGATTTAAGGTCAAAGAGACCGAATCGACCTCGTCCATCCAGGGTTTCAAACTCAATGCCATGAGCTGGGTCGACACGCCCGGCATCCACTCGCTCACTAAAGAGAACGAAGAGCTCGCCAAAAAATATGTCGGCGGCGCCGATCTGGTGATATATGTCATGAACTCCGATTCGCCCGCAAAAGCCTCGGATATGGCTGAAATAGAATCGCTTATTGAAAAGGAAAAGAACTTCATGATCGTCATAACCAAATCCGACACGACCGAAGAAGACCAGATAGACGGCGAAATAGTAAGCGTCATTGTGCCTAAGAGCGCTATCGACAGGAACGACCAGTCGCAATACTGCCTCGCCGAGCTCAATAAATTGAACTATGGCGATAAGTTGAAGAATAAAAGCGTTATCCACACTTCTTATCCGCTATACTCGGCCGCTCTGGAGACAGGGGACTCCGGATTGGTCGAAGCCAGCGGCTATGCGGGACTATACACCGCGATGCATAAAATTTTCTCTGAAGAGGCCGTCCAGATCAAGGCAAAATCGCCCGCCAAAAGGCTTAACGGCTTTATCAATACCATTCTCACGCAAAAGGGCGGGTACAACGTTTACGGCATCAGAAAAGCCTTCGCCGACAATCTTGCCGAGATCGAAACCCGTATCGCGAAGCTCGATAAACTCAAAGGCAGGATCGCCGGTTCGGCTATATTCTCTTCCGACGTTGAAATTGACCGCATAGTGAACAGATGCGCCGATGAAGGCCTGCCCGCAGCCGAAATGATCGCCATGGTCGAGGCCGCCGTCGGAGAGGCCGTAAAAAACGCCGCGGCGCCCGTGATAGAAAGTGAGATCAGATCGTTCAACAAACAGTATGCCGAAAACTTCAGGACGAGTATCGGCGATGCAGGTGTAGATTTCGAGCAGCGCTACGCCGAATACACATACAATGAAACTGCGCATGTGACTTTTTACAGCACCGGCGGCGGCTTCCTGGGCGCAGTTGTGGGATTCGTATTAGCAGGACCGATCGGCGCGATTGCCGGAAGTATGGCCGGCACATTCATAGGCGGCGCGATCGGAGAATGCGACAAGCGAGTCAGGACCGGGCGCGTACACGCCGGCGACAACAGAGACGAAGTTATAGTCGCGGTAAAAGAACGTGCGCGTGCCGCCATTTATGCCGCATGCGATTCAATGGTTGATAAGGTGAGGGACGATTACTACACGAGCCTTAAAAGGTCCGTTGAAACTATTCTTGCCAATATTGAACGCCTGGTGGTTAAAATAAACGATCTAAAATTAAATTAATTGATGTCCGGACAATGTGGTCCGAGTTATCGGTTTTTATAGTTGGTAGTTTTGATAAATAATTTGATTTGAAAGGAGCAGTCTATATGCCATTTCCAATAATAGCGTTGCCGTTTATTATAGGCGCGGGTATAGCTCTTATAGGCGGTATCATAGCCTCCGAAAGCAGCCGTTCTTCAGGCGGCAGCCGCTCATACACGACCAATGACGAGGACGCCGCCAGAGCCGCCGCGGTCGATCGCGAGAAAAGTGCCGCCAGGGCTCGCACCAGGGAGGATATAGAGCGCTACTTTAACGAAAACTTGTCGAGAATATTGAGTTTATATGAGATAAACACATACGGCAAGGGAGGCAATGTCGTTTCATTCGGCCTCGAGGATATAATGGACATTATCGCCAGCGGCGGCAATTTTATCGAAGCCGTTCATTCATGCTTCGCCGACAGCTGCGAGGATGTGCTGAACATCGCTGCAGCACTGGAAGAACATTCCGGCACTATCGAAGAATTAATGCGCGACCTGGCAGACAGAGCGCGGAACATTGAAAGTCCCGAAGGCCTGATCGGCGCCGTCAGGAAATACGCCGGCGCTGCACCCGCTAAAAACCTTATCGTCGAAGCTATCACCGCATACAGACAGCTCGGCGTCAATGAGACAGTCATAGTGAATACAGGCCTGCTGAAGGCCGGCAAAAGCAGCATGTTCAACGCTATATTCGAAAACGCTGAAAAATTCAGGACGAGGAGCGTCAGGGCAACGGTTGAAAACCAGGCGGAACATTTATCCGGCCGCACATACATCGATACTCCCGGCATCGACGCGCAGGAAGCCGATGAAGCGAAAGCCCGTCTTGAACTGAAGAGGGCCGACACCGTTCTGTATGTGTTCAACCTCAACTGCGGCGGGTTCGAGCAGAGAGAGATCGAATATCTCAGGTCCGTCACCGCCGGTTCCGAACATCCCGCCGGCAAATTCTCTAATTTCATATTCGTCGGCACATTCCTGGACAAAGTGGACATCAGGCAGGATATGAGCGCTGCCGGGATCGTCGATCACGCCCAAAGACAGCTGAAGGATAATTTCGGTATCACCCCCGGCATAATTTGCGTATCGTCGCCGCGCTATCTCAAGGGTATTACCGAAGGCAAGAGCGAGCTGGTAAGAAGAAGCGGCTTCAATGAACTGAAAAGCGCCATAGCCGGAAAGCTCGATTCCAACCGTGCCGCGATAACCGCCGCCAGAAAGTCGAAATACAGGGCTGCGCTCAATAAGGTGATCAAATTCCTGGCCGCTGAACGTGAAAAATCCGTCGCCGAAATTAAACTGATCGCCGATACGGTGCTGTCTAACAGCGGCGGCCTCAAGGCCGAGCTGGAAGAGCTTCTCGACGGCGCCGCCGAAAAAATAAGACAATACGAAGTTATATGACAAAACAATCGTTTGAAAAGGATATTGGAAATAAAATACAAAAATTTTATAAAATTATGAAGGTAAAATAACGAGACAATAAAAGAATAAAAGAACAAAATAATAAAATATAAAGCAATAGTAATCAAAGAAAATGCAGCAAATTAAAATAAGAACCATAAAAAATGAAAGCCACAAAAATTTAAAGGAGGAAAGAGTATGAATTACATTCACAGAGCTGTAGAGTCGGTGAAAAATGTCGTCAGAAGGGCGGCCGGCCTGTATGAAAGCCACGTCGGTGATTTTTCCGCGCACGCCGCTTTTCTGGATGCAAAGCTGTCCGATCTTTCTTCCTCTGTTATAATATACGGAGTGTATAATGCAGGCAAAAGCTTGCTCATAAACGCCATCATAGGCCGTGAGGCGGCGAAAGTGTCTGACAAGCCCGAGACCTCCGTGGTGAGATCATATTCATGGGGAAATTTTGAGCTTATCGACACTCCCGGCATCGACGCGCCCATCGAACATGAGAAGATATCGGCAGAAGCGCTCAAGCGCGCCGACGCCGTTGTTTTCGTAATAAGCACCAACGGCGATTTTGACGAGATCATTGTGGCGTCTGAAATAATCAAAATAATATCTGCGAAAAAAAGCCTGATCCTTGCGCTTAACAGAAAATCCGCGTTCAACGAGAAGAACGCCGCCGACGCCGGAAAACTCGAAAAGCTCGAAGCCAACATAAGAAAACTTGCCGATGCCGCCGGCCTTTCCGCCGAAGAACTGAACAGAAGATACTATTATTCGGTAGTCAACGCAAAAAGTGCGCTGGTCGCGAAACTTGGCAGGAGCCAAGGCCAGGACACAGAACTTCTGCTCGAAAGTTCCGGCATACTTGCGCTCGAAGAACTTATCGCACGCGTCATCAAGGAAAACGACGGTGCCCACGTGCTTTCCAACGCCGTCAGATATGTCGAAAGCGAGATAATAGTGCCGATAGCCCACTCGCTTAACGGCAAATTCGAATCGGCCGGCGGCTCGGAGATCGGCGAATGTTTTGACTTCATCAACGCTAAAAAGAAGGAAGCGCAGGCTTTGTGCAAAAACGATGCGGCCAGGCTCATAAGCAGGGCAGTCGAAGGCGCCGCGAGCGGCGACAGGGAAGCTATGAACCTCTTAGACCGTGATCTTTCCGGCTCGATGGTCGTTACGATCAAAAACGCCTTTAACGAGTCGCTTGATTTTGTCAGGTCAAGGTTCGAGGGCGTCGCAGATTTAAACTTCGAGGCCGCCGCGCGTTTGGCCGAAGGTCCTGAGGTCGAAGTAAGGCTGAACGAAGAAAAGATGTCGAAATGCTTTGATGACGGCATGATCGATGCCGAATTCGCGTCCGGGCCCTCTGAGGTCGGCGAAGCGAAGAGCCCCTCACCTGCCGGCGCGGCTGAAAATGTCATGAAACTGGCGAGAACACTGGCCAGGTGCGGCGCCGGAAAGACCGCCGGGCGCGTCATTGTCAACGGCGGAATCAAGGCGTTCGGCAGCGGGGTTAAATATATGAAAACGGTTTCGATCATCGGAAAGTCAACCGCCAAAAGCCTCGGCAAGTCGTTAAAATTCATGAACAAACTTGCCGGCGTCGCCGCATTCGCCATCGACGCGCTGTTTTCGATAATAGAATACTCTCAGGCATGCGAAAGGGACAGACAGGATAGAGATAACAACAAAAGAACCGCGCTCGCCGCGGAATCGCGCAAAAAAGAGATACGCTCGCTCATGGAAAGCGACCTCAACGCGGCGCTGCCGGTGCGCATCAATGAAACTTTCGCCGGACTCGAATCAATACTGACGGCCGTGTCCAAAGAAAAGAAAATGGGCGTCCGTGCGCTCGAAACGGCCAGGGCCGAACTGGAAAGTATAAATAACGACATAAGGATAATAAGCCTGATGACGGCCTGAGCACAAAAGCAAAGGGGTTAGATTATGAATAATTATGAAAGAATTTCAATAAAATATAAAAAAGGCAGGCATAGACCATTTCGGTGTCACGGCCTCATTGCTGCTGGGACTGCTTTCGAAGATACCGACGATTTGGCTGTTCACGGCTCTATTTCTGCTGTGGTTATATATATTCAGAAAAACCGTTTTGAACTTTGTAACACTAAAATACAAATTTAACAACACTTTTTAAAGTAAATTACTAAATTTTTATTATAAAATAAAAACAAAAACGAAGATAAAAATAAATGAAAGGTGTGATTGAAATGATAAACAAGAAAAACAAACGTGGTTTCGTGGCCCCTTCAAGCAAGCCTGACTTCACCATAGAATTTATCGCGGCAATTTGCTCTTATATTTATGAAAAGATCGGCGGCAAAGGCTCTAAAAAGGGCGGCGGTAAAAAACGCCGTTAAAACGGCTGTCCGGATTGAATTGCCGTCAATTAAAACTGAATTTAACAATAATTTAAAATTTAAGGAGGAAATGATATGGAAACAAACATCAAAATAACGGTCCCCAGGGGTGCATTTCACATTTCCATCGAAGAGCTCAGAAACCAGTTAAAGGGCGGCAACGTCAATGTCGGCAAGTCCGGCGTAACGCATTCGAAAGCCGGCGCGGTAAAAGTTCCCGAGGGCACTTTCCACTCTTCCGGTATCGAAGGCGGTATCAACAATCTCAAGGGCATGTTCGGATTCTGTGACGATGATATCGAAAAAGCCAAAGCTGCGGCCGGCAGGATATACCATAGCGACATGCGCGGCCGGGAAGCGGCTCAGGCTGAGGCCGGGCAGGGCCGCGCGGCGTCTAAGTCCGTTCCGGTGTCGGGACAGTGGTATGAGGTGGACGCCGACAGGTTTGCCCTCGAGGTAAGCGAGATGGATAACCGCGGATTCAAGCTGATCGATATGTTCGACGGCAGAATCGGTTTTGAAAAGAATGACGACGCCAACATGACCAAAATAACCGTGATATGCGATTGGCTTTATCCCGTGAAGCCGCCGGCGGTATATATCGAAAGCGGCATAACCGCCATAGGCAAAATGAAACGCAACGCCGACGGCAGCCTTACGCTGTTTTCGAAATACATGACCTGGAAGGCCGATATGGCGGTATGCACTGTGATCGACTATTTTGAAGAAAAACTCGAATTAATTAAAGACCTCGAGCCGGCTTCCTTCACCTGCACTATCACAAACGGACCCGCAACCGGAGCTTCCGTCGAGCCGGAAAATTCTGAACTTCCGGAGCTTCCGGAACCATCGGCAAAATTCGTCGCTAAAGACAATTATTATGTGCAGGATTTTTCAAAAGAAGAAGAACCGGAAAAAGACGAACCCGAAGAAAATGAAGATGAAAACGAAAATAATTCAGCCGGCTTTCAAATATTAAAATCTATATAAAATAAATGTTTTCGGTATAATAAACTAAAATTTTATAGTTAACTAAAAATTAAGGAGGAAATATTATGGAAACAAACATCAAAATGACGATCCCGCAGGGTAATTTCCACATCTCCATCGATGAACTCAGGAAGCAGTTGAGGGGCGGCAACGTCAACGTCGGCGGCGCCGGAGTGACCATGTCGAAGGCTGGTTCCGTAAAAGTTCCGGAAGGCACGTTCCACAACATTAACCAGGCGTCTGAATCAGTGGTTACGGGCCAGTGGTATGAGCGTGACGGCGGCCGTTTTGATATCGAGGTCAGAGAGATGGAGAACAGAGGCTTCAAGCTGATCGATCTGTATGACGGCAGAATAGGTTTCGAGAAAAACTGCGGTGCTGATGGAATGAAGATAACGGTTATATGTGATTGGCAGTATCCATCCAGACCGCCGGTGCTGTACGTTCAGGGCGTAGATCCTTCCATAGCGTTAAAAAAGAACCAGGACGGAAGCGTCGCATTGTTTTCCAGGCGTATGCCCTGGCGTTATGATATGGCTGTCTGCACGGCGATAGACTATCTTGAAGAGAAACTTGAAATGATGAATGACATCATAATGAATGAAAAAAGCTGTGAATCGGGTGAGAACGGCAGTTTATCCTTAGCGGCCGGATCGAGAGGCCGCGATTCCTGGGAAAATTCAATTTCGATCGGACAGGATGAGCTTGTTGAAAGTTTTATATTTAACGATGAAGATAGCGAAGAGCAAAATGAAGATGAAAACAACGATGAATAAAGGAATTAAAAATAATTAAAAAATTACTTGACTAATTTATCCAGTTAGAGTTAAAATATATGTAATAGCTTTTTGAAAAAATTTGGCGTGTTTTTTTTCGATCCTAAATTTTGCCTGCAGCAGAAGATAGTTTTAAAAACACACCCAAAAAAACATCAAAATTTGACTGTTTTTTTCGTTTTTTTTCGATTCAAAATCGAAATCCCGAAAACCCGCATTTTTTCGTTTTTTGAATCGAAAAATATTGTGGAATTTTGCCCCAAACGCGATCAAGCGACCGATTTTCGGCTCTCAAAACGCTTGCTGGCAAATACTCTTCATGAAAACCCGCGAATCGAAAAAGTCAAAAAAATGGAGGCGTCGCAGTCGCAACAAGGGTTTTAAAAGGTTGTAGGAAAACTTGACACCACCGAAACCCGCAGAAATGCGGAAGTGGCCACTTTTCCCTGATTCATAAGGGATTGATACACTTTGGGGCGTAATTTAGATTTAACAAGTAATGCGTGGCCACTTTTCCCTGATTCATAAGGGATTGATACATGTTCATCTCCATCGTATTGTGCCAAGAAATGGGTGGCCACTTTTCCCTGATTCATAAGGGATTGATACAACTTGCATATGATTGTTCTTCTAATTCGTCATATGTGTGGCCACTTTTCCCTGATTCATAAGGGATTGATACAGTTATTATGAACGAGATTGTTGATGGTGAATTACGGGTGGCCACTTTTCCCTGATTCATAAGGGATTGATACTTTTTTTATTTTTCGGCCTTCGGCAATATTCTCTGTTGTGGCCACTTTTCCCTGATTCATAAGGGATTGATACTCTCCCGATGTCATCAACATGCAGAGTATGGCCGCAGGTGGCCACTTTTCCCTGATTCATAAGGGATTGATACACCAGAGCCTTCCTCATAGTATTTTATTTCACTTTCCAGTGGCCACTTTTCCCTGATTCATAAGGGATTGATACAGGCTCCTCCTTTCAGTCATTCACCATCATTGGTGAGTGGCCACTTTTCCCTGATTCATAAGGGATTGATACAAGATTCGATCGTATGACTCTAGTGGAATCCTGGAAGTGGCCACTTTTCCCTGATTCATAAGGGATTGATACGAATCTACCAGGGTATACGCCGGATCTTTTTTCGAAATGTGGCCACTTTTCCCTGATTCATAAGGGATTGATACCCTTAGTGTTTCCGCTAGTGCGGACCAGCTTTTCCGTGGCCACTTTTCCCTGATTCATAAGGGATTGATACAAAATGCTAACTTGGTATATTAATACTGTATTGGCAGTGGCCACTTTTCCCTGATTCATAAGGGATTGATACTATAGTCGCCACACTCAATATGATCGCCACATTCAGTGGCCACTTTTCCCTGATTCATAAGGGATTGATACATTATGGAACATCGGGACAACGTGGAATTCCTGTGTGGCCACTTTTCCCTGATTCATAAGGGATTGATACTATTTCTTCTTCTGACATTTTTGGTGGTAGAATAGGTGGCCACTTTTCCCTGATTCATAAGGGATTGATACTTTGCCATATCTCTTACCATGGCGCGAGAGTCAATTAGTGGCCACTTTTCCCTGATTCATAAGGGATTGATACGGTCGGTGTCCAGGACTCTCGTATTAGAGTACTGGATGTGGCCACTTTTCCCTGATTCATAAGGGATTGATACCACGATTCGATGAGTGTCATGCGGTCATGTCTTAGTGTGGCCACTTTTCCCTGATTCATAAGGGATTGATACTAGAATACTTATTTCTAAGTATTCCAGGGTAAATAGTGTGGCCACTTTTCCCTGATTCATAAGGGATTGATACCCGATCATTGCTTCAAAAGTCCTTACTAATGAAGAGCTGCTCGCTGATTGGAACCTTGCAATTAACGGTGAAAATCCCTTTAACATAACAAACGGGGTGAAATATTTATCCTGCGATCATTAACGTAAAACCTCTTAAAAATTACAAATTAATGCTTACCTTTGACACTAATGAAGTTAAAGTATTTGATATGAATCCCTTTTTAGATCAAGGCGTCTTCAAGCCATTAAAAGACGAATCCCTCTTTAACTCCGTTCATGTAAGTTTTGATACTGTCGAATGGTCCAACGGTGCTGATATTTGTCCGGAAACACTATATGAACAAAGCGTAAAATTCGAAGACTGCGCTTAATCCTTTTCCGTCAAGGCTCGCGGCTTGCAGCCGGCATCGAGAAGAATTCTTAATTTAATTTTAATTTGGAAAAAGAAGTGAAGCCGAAAAATAAACAAGATGCAGAGGTAAAATAAATATACAGGCAACGTACTTTGGCAGCCCCGGGCGCGCGGATTAATGCACGCCCGGGGCGCCGCTTTTTTAACATAAAATGCCGATGCCGGATCGTAGAGTGTAAAAGGAGGAGCGAATATGATAGCAACAACTCAATATTTTATTTTCGATCCCTCTCTTTTTATTACTAAAATCAGATGATCCGATTTGCAATCAGGTGGTCCTAAATTGATATTCATAAATTTATTGCATTAATAATAAGTTTATGCTATAATTTTTATCTGCAATCAGTTAAAATAAATTGCATAAGGCAAACACAAAGGAGAAAGCCGATTTGAAAAAAATATGCGTAAGCCTGGTCAGCGACCAGACGATACCCAATACCCTTTTTATTATGGAAAATAAAGCTGATTTTGACCGTTATTATTTTATAACCACTCAAAAAATGGAGTCCCTTTCAAAATCAGATTTCGTTATCGATGCTTGCGCCCTTACTAAAAATAAAATAATGAAAATTATGGTCGTCGAAGATTCGCTTAATGACATTTTTAACAAACTTTCAACCATTAAAGTTTCCGAAGATGACAAGTGTTTCGTGAATCTTACTGGCGGAACTAAATTGATGACCCTTTGCGTTTATAAACACTTTTTTGAAAATTATAAGAGTAATTCGAGTTTTTATTACATGCCGATCGGAAAAAATTCGATTGAGAAAATCCATCCTTTCGATCCTCCCAAAAAATACATATTTCCTATAGAATACAGGCTTGACCTTAAAAAATATCTTAAAGCCGTCGGATTAGAAATTGATAAAAGCAGTAAAACATTACCTGCCGAAAATTCTCAAATAGCTAAAAAAATTTTTGATTTGCACATTCAAAACAAACTCGATCATGAAGCTCTTTGGACTCTCAGAAAAATGGTTGACGGCCACGGTGATGACCCTGGAAAAATAAAAATTTCAGCTGAACGAAGGCTAGTGAATCAGATCAATATTATAGGTAAATTTGATAACTCAGCACTTTTAAAAAAAGAAGCTGAATATATTACCGGGGGATGGTTCGAAGAATACGTTTATTACAAAATCAAAAAAATCCTTAATATACCTGATAATTTTATAGCAACAGGCGTTTTTATAGCAAATAATGAATTTGACGTTATTTTTATGCTTGGTAATTCTCTTTTTGTCATTGAATGTAAGACAGGACTTAAAAATCCTTTTAACGGCAAAAGTATTATAAGTGAAGCATTGTATAAAGTGGCCGCGCTTAACAAAAAATTCGGGCTTCAGACTAAAAGTTACATTTTTACGCTTGACATGGGATTAAGGACCGTTAAAGGCGAAATCAAAGAGTTCGTGCAGAATAGATTGAACGAAAGCAATGTAAAATTAGCCGATAGAAAGATTTTTTTAGATGATAAATTAGAAAGTGAATTTATTGAAACCATGAAATTTTCGGTTTAAACATATGCTTAAATGTAAATTAAAGCATATGATTCAATTTATAGCAAAGGCGGATTTTAATTGATTACGATTGAAAAAGAAAGAAAATTCAGGCTTAATGCTATGCCTACAGGCGTTTCATGTTTTGAGACGATAGAAATCGAACAGTATTACCTCGAACCGGAAGAATCTGAAAAACGCACTGGATATGTCTCGAAAAGAGTCAGGTCTGAGAATGGCCGTAAATTTACCATCACACTGAAATCAGATGGCGGTCTCGAACGCATCGAGGAAGAGAAAGAAATTCCTTATTCTGAATTCGAACATTTCAAGAAAAATGCTCTTAAAAGTATTATAAAAACCAGAAAAAAATACTCCATTAACGATTTTACCGTCGAAATCGATGAGTTCAAAAATATAGAGCTGATAATGGCCGAAGTGGAAAGCTCCAGGGCTGAGGAGTTTAAAGCTCCTGAAGGCTGGGTCGAAGTTACGCAAGACCCTTTCTATAAAAATGAGATACTCGCAGTCAATATGCCCGACAACCGGAGCGCCATGATATGCCTTGGCAGCCCGATTCCTCAGGTAATAACCGAATCGATCGAAGCGCTGGTTTATTTTAAACACGATATACCCGATTTTTTATATTTACTTCATACATCAGAGTCAAAAGGCAAAAGCAATGAATTGATTAGTGAAATTGAAAAAAAATTGCCGAATAGGATCGAAAACGGAAAACCCCTCGGCCGCATCAATATAAAAGAAAAAAATATTAATGATAATTCCGGCGGTGTGATAAAAGATATTTTAGATCAAAAAGACGCTTTCTGCCTTGAAAAATCCCTTTCAGACGCAATGGTCGAGATTATAAACGGCAAATTTAAAACTGTTTACTATAATGCCTCGTCAGGAAGAAAAACAATGTCGGCCATGCTTTCATATTTCGCCCAGTTGTATGGAACTGAAAATGATATTTTATTTCAGGTCCAATTATTCGATGAAAACAACAAAGAGAAAATGAAAGAAAAAATGGAAAATTATTGGCATAAGTCCGAAGATATCGCATTCATACCCATTCCATTTTACAAGGTTAACGAATCCGAAATATACAGGATCATAAGCCATATCACCGACCATAAACTCAAACAGTCGTTCATTTCCTTTTATAACCGCGTATCTACTCCGTCCTGTTCTAAACTTCTTTACGGTTTTAACCTTTACGATCATTTCGCCGATCACGGCCTGAATCACTCGCTCAATATACTTAAAATTTTGGCAGACCTTCTCGAACCTGCTAACAATAACCGCGTTTTATTGTCTTCTGAAGAAGTTTATATTTTAGCCTGTGCTGTCATACTTCACGATATCGGAATGTGCGGGTCTCTGGAAATTAACGATGTCGGCCATGTAAGAAAATATCACGGACTTATAACTTATGACCTGCTCGTTAGTGATACGGAAAACCTCAGGCGGAATAAAATTACCGAAGATGGAAAGAATGACGTTCTGGATTCTCATCTGGCCGAGATAGCAATTGTTTCAAAGTATCATCAGAAAGTGATGAAATTTTATGGAGAGCCTGACTGTGGTAAAGAAAAAGATGAGATAATAAAGAAAAAATTAACCACGCTCGAAAAAGACATAGAAACTGTTTTGAAAGTTCCGGCCGAAAAGCGAAAAAATCATCGCTCATATAAACTTGCCTCGCTTTTGAGCGTTCTCGATGCGGCCGATGTCCAGCTCA
>Ga0209212_1003926_pt1 | contig 18976 bp, 19 predicted proteins | sample RifGroC2_FD_183996 | JGI IMG/M metagenome (GOLD analysis project Ga0209212, IMG submission 183996) | Groundwater microbial communities from Rifle, Colorado, USA - Groundwater C2 (SPAdes) (version 2) | ecosystem: Environmental > Aquatic > Deep subsurface > Groundwater | place: Rifle, Colorado...
CCTTTGCTGTTTTGCGTTATTGCTGTGGATAATCATCAACTATCCGCTTTTCGACCCAAAGCGAACCTGCCAAACTGAAAGAGTAAATTTGAATGCGTTGGTCGAACGCATGATCACTGCGCGGGTGGCATTAACCGCATTTAAAGGGAACTAAGAACCCACCCTGGTTGCCAGCGATTGTTTGAGTTGCCGTCGCAGGTAAGATGTAAGAGAAGCAGCCATTTTCTTGAAGGCATCTAACCGGTTAATTCGATCCTCAAGTAACTTTCGCTCTATATTATCGAGTGCACGTGCCTTTGTTGTTAGATCGCTTTCATCAGTTACGAAGCGTATAACCGAAAAATCGATACCATCCTCCAAGCCGACTTTCTCGGCAAGTGCGACCCAGTCCTTAGATCTGTCCACTGCAGTTTGCGCGGCCTGTGTTAAACAATAACGAATTAGAATTTTTGCCGAATAATCCAAACCATCGGCGAGTTCGAGCCACCTCCTATTTTCGGGATTCTCTTCAGTTTTATCAGCCGCCACTCTTTGCGTGCGAAAATATCTGGGTGTGTCATCGGCAGGATCAAGGCTCTCAAGCGATCGTAGGATCGGTTCGAAATCTTCAAAGGGACGCTTCCCGTTCGGCAACTGATAGCGATGTTCCCAGAGTTTGAGAATGGCATCGGCGCACTTAGAAAATTTAGCCGCTCGATCTTCGTTCTTGGCGGCATCCGCGTCTTCGATCAATTCCGCGATGTAGTGGGCCATCCAGCGACTCAGTGTGTCTACGCCCGGATCAAGCCCCAGCTCTTTGACTAATGCCCGTCCAAGATCTAACACGGCCTTTGGTGTCGACGACAGAGCCGTCGGCTCGAAGGAGGAGGATTTTGTCGTGTGTTTTTCTTTTCGCGTCCGCTTCATATGACCGTCCGTATTCGTTTCGGAGCCGGCGTTCGACCTGCACTTCGCAGATCAAATCCCATCCTCCATTAGTAAGGAAATACCGCACCATGTCGGCTCTTGCCCAAAGCCGCCAGCCATCCGAGCGAATCCTTCGAAGGTAGTAGTCTTCCTCCGGAGGCGGCTCGTCGCACCACGCTTCAGAGATAAAAGCAACTTCGCCGGTGTCATTACAAATCCAGGTGCGATGACTACTGGCCTGCGGCACAAGTCCAAGCGCCTCTGCCAGTTTGCGGCCTGGCTTAGCCCGTATTTGGCCGACCTCATATCTGAGGGGGTCGTGCTCATCGAAGCGCTCATCGCCTTCAATATGCGCCAGCCAGCCGAGAAGACGATAAGGCGGTACATCGATCTGTAGGTCGTCATCTTCATCCGGTATCCGGAAGTCCCACGGATTGCTGGCCGTCTGAAGCGCTCGAACAAGTGCAGGCGCCGTCTCCGGCGACACAAGCGCCGAACTGATTCGAATATTCGTCTCCCGCTTGCGGAAATGTGCGGTGTAATAGCCCTCAACGACAATCCATCCCTCACGGAGCGGCGTGCGTATGCCGACCTCGGTCAGGAATTCGTCGCGGCGTACATTATGGAGCCAGCCGCTATCAGTTCGTGGGTCTTCCTTCCATAACTGAGGTTCAAGAGGCGTTGGGCCGCGATTATCGGAGAGCCATGTGGGAGGTTCTGTGGGAAGGACTTTTTCAAGCCAATAGTCGAATCTATCAAAGTAGTCCGCGTCTTCCTTCGATATCGGGTGGGTCGTCAGTAGTTCGCCCACAACGCAGTGCATTGCATTCCACTCAAGATGTATACCGTAGCGCTCGACCCTCGGAAGGGAACCGTGGTGGTGCGACCATAATCCGTAACGCCTCTCGTCGTAACGACCTTTTCTGGGTTCCTTATCCCACCAATTGGCTTCCGGATCGGCACCCCATTTGTCGAGAATCCACCGCTCTGCGATTTCAAGAACCTGATCCTGGGACGCGGTGGGAAAAATGCGGAGAATGTCCTCGTACCAGTAGGGAATTGTGTCCATCTCATCAAACTTAAACCTGCGTTTGTCATCACGCTCGCGGCCGAATGAGCGGTGCAGGCCCTTCTTCTTGGCCGTCCGGCCCTTGAGTGCGGTGTTAATCCGATCAATTTGCTTGTTTTCCGAAGAGGTCAGGGAAATTGCACCTGCGGATGCCATTTGAAGAAGGGCGCGTTTCGCATATTCCCGAATCCCGACATGCATTAATTCGGGTGAAGTCGCTATGTCAAAAATCTGGGCTTTGCAGGAGGTCAGCGCTTCAGGTGTTTCGGCACTGATCCGATACAGCGAAATCATCAGCCAAAGTTTGGCCGCCAGGAAGTAGAAGGGGCCGGTGGGGTCGCGGAAAGCGTCGTCTCTGACTCTGCTCGATTGTGAGACCGTTGCTGCGACGATATCGAAACAGCCGAGTTTAGCCAATCGGCGCAGAGCGTGTGCAGCCTTCCATCTGACTCGTGTATCGATATCGCTCATGAGCGCGAACAGGAAGCGGGCAATCGCTTCGGTTTTGTCGTTCGGAATCTCGGCAGGTGAGCACAAGTATTGATCTTCAGCAGGGAGCCGGCTCCGAAGGCGTTGTGCGTACCAAAGCAGCTGTGCACCCGCTTCCTCTGCATCAAGTGTGCGCGCGATTTCTTCGGCAATAGCGAACAAGGTGCGGCTGTTCAGGGCTTCACCGACCTGCGCAACACCTGCGAGAATGATCTGGAGGCGGCTGGCGGCATCCGATCCGGTGTAATCCAGGAGCTGATGCAGGACGGACTGTCCTTCCTTGATCCACTGTGTTGCACCATAGAAATGCGCGACCAGAACTGACGAAAGCGTCTCTTTGCACCAGCGGTCAACCGCGGGGGTGCCTTTCCACACAGCCACCGTCTCACGGATCATTTCAACCCGATACGTAGTCCAGATCGAGTCCTCCGGAACCCCGGCAAGTGCGTTTAAGAACAGAACCCTGTCCCTGGGACCGGAGGACACATCCCTCATTTTCTTGAGAAGATTGCGATCATCATGTCGCAGACCAGACGTTTCCGCCGCATGCAGAACTTCCGCAATTGATTCCGGTGTTATGAAGGATCTTCCTTGAGGGTCAAACTCGAACTCCTTAGGAAGATCGTGGTCGTTGGCCAGTCGTGGCGCCTTGTCCGGATGAATCGTTGTTGCCTCTTCAGACTTGTTGTCTATGGCATGTCTCAGAAATGCTATTGTGTTCCTGAGGTGTGTGAGCCACGTGCCCTCTGGATAGTCATTCTGGGAAATCCGATCGACGATCTCCTCCCCTAATGGAAGCCGTGCATCCTGGGGTGAAAGCAGGAGAGTTTCCTTGGCCAGCTCTTCAAAGACTTCTTTGTATTTCTGGGGTTCTGCCGCAGCCCGGGATACAAGCTCTTTTCGAAGGTCACCGTCCGCGCCCCCGATCAGCATGGCCAGGGACGTTGAGGCGTCAGGGCTAATGATGCCTCGTTGCAAAGCCGTCAGGAGAAATCGGCCAAGCGTATTGTCAAGCCTGACGGTGCCATCGTCCGCCCATCGGCAAATGGCAGTTAATGCGGTTGTATCGTCCACACAAGTAAGGGCGTGAACGGCCGACCCCCACGGGAATCCATCGCGATCCGAAAGGCGCTCGGCAACGCCTGAGACAAACGCAAAGATATCGGCTGCTATTGTTCTGTGATCGCGTTGTTCAGAAATGCGGGCACGTTCGGCCAGGACCGATACGAAATCGATCTGATCGAAAGCTTCCTGGTCGATCTCCTTTGCAATGCCGACGGCATCATTGAACAGTGACTTGGCATCTTCCCGACTGACCGGCAGGATGAGCCGGGACAGGCTAATGATTGCATCCAGTTTTTCGGATGAAGCGGCGCGTAGCCCTTTGATATCTTCCGTAGCTTTTGCGACAAGCAGCACTAGCTTATCGGCCTCCGACGTACGGAGCTGCATCCAATTCCAGAGATCTCGACGATGACTTGCGAATAGGTCGCTGAACCGGCCTTTGGCCAGCGTATTTGCGCGCTTGACAAGATCAGACGCCTCAATGTTCTCGACGATCAGCAAACTCATGACGCTTTGGGCGGCCATGTCACGGAGATAGGTGCTGTCGTAATCATAATCGAAGTCGTATGCATGCGAGGCGACGCTGCCAAGCTTGTCGAGTTGCTCATCCGCGATCTGCTGGTTTTTCCCAGCGCGAGAGAGAATTTCGAGGCGTGCTGAATAGACCGGGAACAATGCCCGGATTTTCTTGTCAAGCCGCTCAATTTCCCGATTGTCTGTTTGATGGGTGCCGGTGCGCTTTTTCTGTCGCTTGCCGCCGCGCAGTTTTTCCGGCTGGGGTTCCGGATCGAAAGTCTTCACATACGCAGTGAAATTTTCGTTCTTTGCAGCCCTCCCGGAGATCGTCTCCTTCAGAAGCCAGCATCGGAGGAGGCCATCAAGTCGATATACATCCGAGCCATATAGGTGCCGCTGCTGTTTGCCTTCGAGGGCTTCCAGAATTCGGTTCACGGCGCACAGAACGGTCTGGCTGTCCAGGCCCAGCTTAAAGGCAAGCTCACAAGCCGTGATGAAGGTATCGAGCAGTTTCTCCTGCCACCCATCCTTACCATACGAAATCCGAGAGGCGCCAGCGTCGGGGATAAAACGACGCCGAATGCGCCTCAGAGACTTTTCGATCGCAAACCCGTTAACGGATTCACCGGTCATCGCGAGCGGCACCCACAAGAGCAAGTCCCAAGGTCCAGCGGGAGGATACACCCGTAGGAGCTCTTTAATGTGAAGAACTTTTCCCGCCGCTATGAGCTGGGGGACAAGAATGTAAGCGACGCGAAGAGAAACGTTGCGTGGCTTCCATCTCCTAAGTTCGTCAAAAGCCGCTTTCGGCCCAGCAAGTTCCAGAATTGTCTCTACCCGGGCCGAAACATCACGATCTGTAACGGGCCAGTGTTTGAGTTCCTCTTTCACTATCTCGCGACGGCGCCTGAGCCATGCATCGTGGAAGTAAAGCTGTTCTCTGGCCGTTACGCGATCACCTGTCCGGATCGCCCGAACCGCGTCTTGGGCCAGAAACGATCCGTGCTCTTTGACGCGTTCGGGGTCCAGTAGGATGGTTCGTCGCAGCGATGAGCCGGCGAATTCCACCGACAGGTCCAATTCTTTTTCGAGTACCTCAATCACCTGACCTCCGGCAGAGCCGGAGGTATGAATTTGTGAACCGCTCAAAGCGGTTTGTTTATTGACCACCTGAAGGTGGTTCTTCTTCAAACATACTCAGTTGATCGAGGCGACGGTCTTCTTTCTCCTGTCGCCTGATATATTCTCGGATGGTTTCCTCATCTGTTCCGACTGTGGACACGAAGTAACCACGAGCCCAAAAATTCTGGCCCGTAAAGTTCTTTTTCCGCCCCATGTACGTCCGGGCAATATGAATGGCACTTTTGCCTTTTATGTAACCTATGACCTGCGAAACCGCATACTTGGGTGGTATCGAGATCAGCATGTGTACATGATCGGGCAAAAGGTGCCCCTCTATAACGTTGCACTCCTTCTGCACGGCGAGGTCACGAAATGTTTCTCCCAAATACTTCCGCAATTCCCCATACAACGTCTTCTTCCGGCACTTCGGTATCCACACCACATGATACTTGCATTCCCATTTCGCATGGGTTAAACTCTGTACACCTTCCACAAATTGCCTCCCGTCCTGTAAACTTTGAGCGGTTCACAGCCGGGAGGCTTTCTTATATTCCCGGAATTGTCAAACTCTATGTGTCCCCCGGCAGAGCCGGGGGATTACTCAGGAGAATTTAGAGTTCTGTCATCACGTTCGGCTTCGGCGCTGATCAAGACGGTCTTGAGGGCATCCGTTGTTGAGTCTACCTCTCGGCATGCGGCCAGCGAGAGCTTGAGCCGCCTGACCTGGACCTGGCGGCGCACAATGGGGTCATTTATCGCAGCCGCTTGCGGATCTCGCTCAATGACAGACAAGACATCCCGTGCCCGGCTAGCGTTAATAAGCGAATCCACAACATGGATCGAGCTGTAGGGATCGGTTTGGAAGGTTGCGATGAAGTCCATAGCTATGTCTGCAATGATCGCGTCACGATTGGCGGAGCCCTTCTCTTTGATGAAAGCGTCGAAGTCTTCGTCGGCAATGGTCACGGCATTCCCGTGAAGCCGAAGGCCGGGTGCAAGATCGAGGGTAAAGTCACGAACAGCGTCCTCGGTGCAGCCCGTAATGCGCGCTATTGAGGATACGGCAATGGGCGCGGACAGAAATGCGAGGACCCCAACCAGCTTCTCAAATATCTGGGGCTGGCCGAGTTTATTAAGCGCGTTATTGAAGCTTGCTCTGAGAACATCGGGCAGACTTTTTCCTCCTGGCAGGAGTGCTTCGAGAAGCCGGGTTCGGTCGCCGTGGGCCGCGGCAACTGCATAGGCTTGCACGCGTGGATTCGCATTCGAAAGATTGTGAAACTGCTCAACCAGGCTGTCGCTTGGGGCAGAAAACGCGATCTCGAGATGCTGCCGCGATTCCTGCAGTGTAAACGGCGGGCAAATGACGTCAGGTGTATACGATGGCAGCCGCAACGAAGCGCGACGGGCGGGGTCAGTCCTGCACGACACGATGATGCGAACGTTCTCCGGCAGGGCTGACAAATTGGCCCCGAAGAGTTTATGAACGAAGGGGCATTCGGGAGGGTAGGCATTGTTGGCCGCTGCAACAGCATTGTCTGCTGCGTCAACAACGAGCAGCAGTATCCCGTCCGGAGCAAGCTGTTCGAGGGCTTCACCCGCAGAACGCAACTTAGATAGGAATGATTTTATGGTTGCCGGATCTTTACTCTTTCGTGGGATGAATAGGGGGAGGCGGAGTGCAACAGCGAGTTCATTCGCCAAATGGAGAAATGCATTTTCCGGCAAATGCCTCTTGTCTTCAGGATATACGCAGCGTCCGCCGCCGAAGCAGTCGAAAAAGATCGTCACCGATCCTTTGGGCAAACGATCGGCAATCTGGCGCATGAGTATGGTCTTCCCGCAACCGCCGACGCCATGCACCAAAACGAGTCGCTCGCCTTTTGTCAGAAGCCTGACGGCCTCATCAGCAGCCGACCTTTCCACAACATGTTCAGGTATTTGAATGTCCGGAGGACATGGAAACAAGCCTTCACGGCCGCTCAGACCAAACCAGAGAAGAATATCCTTGTCGGTAACGATCTCCCCTGCACGCTCCGGTAGCATCAACTCGCGGACCTTGACTTGGAGACTCCGCACTTCTGACGACACATCGTCGCCAAGCAGACTAGCAACCGTGGCCATAACCTTTTCTCTCTCGGCGAAACGGGAATGGGAGCCGCACTCGCTGAAATCAAGAGTTTCGAGGAAGGCCTGAAACTCTATTGCGGCGAGCCCGGATGCAGCGTTAAGACGATTGAGGTCTTCTACTGTTGTTTTATCGATGCCGACACTATCAAGCGGTCCTGACCACTGTGCCTCAAGCACCTTTTTGAGCCCTGCCGAAAGGTCTTGATTGCTGATAAGCCGAATCTTGAGCTGCGCGCCTTGCTTCATGCGCGCCTTGGCGCTCTTAAAGTCATCAGCCATCTTGCGAATGACTGAGTTGTTCCCTGTTTTCGCTGTGTTCGCGGTCAGCCGGGCAACCGACCAGTTCGTTTCGGGATTGGCAGCAGAATATTTGAGCTGAGCGAATACTATTTGATCTGTAGTCTCAAGTGTTGTTCCCCCGTAGTACAGCGTACAATCAACACCGTCCCATGTGGGGTTATCATCATTCCGCGACGGCGTTTCCGTCCTGACACCTTCAACACCGACAGCCTTTAAATCAGTTTCCGGGCGCAGGAGGTCAAGCACCTGCTGTAAAGCCCACAGTTCGTGGAACTGGTCGCCGGTGTTCGAACCGCGAGCGCCGCGGAAGTCGATGCTTGGTGTAAAAGTGCTCACTCTATCTGCTCCCAAGCTTTTGAACGCGTTGACCGAGAATCATGAGGCAATATAGGGTTCTGTGCGAGGCGGTCCAGAACGGCACACTTCCCAATGCCCGCCCTTATCCTTTTTCCCCGAACCTTTCCCGAACTTTAGGAGGTCGTCGCTATTCATTTCATCCCTCCGCAATGGGGATTATCTTCGGCAACGCCCATGCTTTTCTTTTGCTTTCCACGCAGCAGTTCAATATGAATCGTGGCGCCGAGGGCTTCGGCAACCCTTCTGAGCATGCTTAGGGAATGGCCTTCGTAGGACGTCGATTCCAGTCTGCTGATCTGCTGCTGGGTCGTGCCCACCCGTTTGGCAAGCTCCTTCTGCGAAAGGCAGGATTCCTTTCTCAAGGCGGCCAGTTCCAACGCAACATCCCATGCTTTTTTGAAGCGTTCGGCAAAACCCTCATCCTTGAGTTGTTCCTCAAGATATCGGTCGAAATTTGTTTTTCTTTTCATTGCGGATGCCTCACCAACCAATCCCGTTTCCTCTCCAAGGCTGTTTTCCGGTCCCTGTCCGGTATCTCTCGGCCTTTGTTGCGGATGGCGTGAACAGCCGCGGAGGAGGTTCTTTGGCCGTTCCGTTTTATGGATTAATGGTGACAGACCTGAAGCGTAAGGCGCTCCGCAGAACTGCATACCTTCAGAAGGCTGAGGAAATTCTTAAGGGTCGGGTTCCCTTTAGGACCGAGCATGCGGCGCAGGCTCTTCTCGTTTACCTGCAATTCCCGGGCAATATCAGCGATGGATTCGGTGGCGTTCAGATAGTCGCGCAGCAGTGCCTTGCCCGTTTCCATGTCGTCCATCAGGAATGCATTGGTCGCCTCAACGATCAATTCGCCTCTGAAGGCCGGGTCCGACTTGATCCGTGCCATGACCGTCTCCCTAAAATCCCTTGTCAGCGGCATATTTCCGATCTCCCTCTATGGTTGCTTCTTCCTTTTTCTATAATCCGTCCAGTGCTCTCTCGCCGTTTCGATATCCTGTGATTGGCGCTTCTTTGTGCCGCCCCCGACCAGGATGACCAACTCCTTACCATCCATGCCGAAATAGACACGGTAGCCGGGGCCGTAATCTATTTTTCTTTCATACATACCGCTCCCGACACTTTCCACGTTCGATTTGTTTCCCAGCCCCATGCGGATCAGGGCGGTTGTGACCTTGGCGGCAGCACGACTGTCGAGACCGTCAAACCATTTCCGGAAAGGACTCGCGCCATTTACCGCAAGATACTCGACAATCTTCATAAGCCCCACTTGTTGATCGTAAGGTAACACTAATGTTACCATCTGTAAAGCTTATTTAGCGTCTCCCAGACCCGGTTACCCTCCAGGAGATACGCAAATTCCTCTGGATTCCTGAAGATCCTTTTCATGGCTATTGCAGTTTTTCCATCTTTACCCCCGGGATTTTTTCGAAATCCCGGATATTGACCGTGGCTATGGTGTAATCCAGGGAAATGGCGGTGGCGGCAATGATGAGATCGTGAGCGCCCACGGTCCACCCCTTTCGGGCGATGGCGGCCCAGATGCGGGCGTAGATCCGGCCGACCATCAGATCGAAGGGGAAAACCGGAAAGGATTCGATCACCTTCTCCACAAAAGCCTGCCGCCTGAGTTTCCTCTCGTCCGTATCAGCCCGCTCGACGCCGTGCAGAAGTTCGGCCGTCGTGACGACGCTGATGCCGAAAGGCTCTTCCGCCCGTCCCGCTATGAGAGCGTCGAGAGATTCATGACCGCGTTCGATGGCGATGATCGCCGAGGTGTCGAAGATTATGCCCATGGATTTCCCTCCCCGACGGGCGGTTGCAACGCGATAGCCTGTGCAATATCTCTCGCGAAGGCATCTCCATCGTCTTCGAGACGGGGAAGGTTGCGTATGATCTCTTTGAGGTCGGACAGTTTCCGCTCCTGCATGGAACCAGCCGCCGGCCCGATGGTCGCCGCCGGCTTTCCACGCAGCAGTTCGATATGAATCGTGGCGCCGAAGGCTTCGGCAACTCTTCTGAGCATGCTTAGGGAATGGCCTTCGTAGGACGTCGATTCCAGTCGGCTGATCTGCTGCTGGGTCGTGCCCACCCGTTCGGCAAGCTCCTTCTGCGAAAGGCCGGATTCCTTTCTCAAGGCGGCCAGTTCCAACGCGACATCCCATGCTTCCCCGGCTTTTTTGAAGCGTTCGGCAAAACCCTCATCCTTGAGTTGTTCCTTAAGATATTGATCGAAATTTGATTTTCTTTTCATTGCGGATGCCTTCTCAACCAATCCCGTTTTATCTTGCTTAGCCTTTTCCGGAATCAAGGACGGAACGCCCCTTCTGGGTAAGGCGGTACCGCTGTTTACTGCTGCGCGGTTTTTCCGGGATGGTCATCTCCAGCCAACCGGCAGCCAGCAGCGGTTTGAGATACTCTTTGATGAAATGCTGCCGGTGAGTCAGCCCGACAAGCGCCTGAAGTTCATCGCGGGCTTTTGGTTCGCGGCCGGCTTCCAGCATGATTTTGACTTGTGCGGTACTTGCGGGGTACTTGTGCGGTACTTGTGCGGTGCTTGGTTCTGACCGGGTTTCTGCCTGCGCACGCACCTCTGGATTCGGATAGAAGATCGCGGTGAAAAAGCCATTCTCTTCAAAGATCGGTTCAGGGCAGCGTTGATCGTGAGCCTCGTCACGCATGCGCTTGATGCCCGTACCGGCCTTTTCGATAAAGGTGATGCGATGGAGAAGATCGGCAATGAGGGCATTGCGGCGGATGCTCTTCCGGCCGAGGTCGGAAAGTTTCATTCCCTTGGGTAGGCCGCCGGGGCTGGATATCTCGATCCGGTCGGTATAGATCTCCACGAAGACGTTGGCCCCCTCCATGAACCAGTCGCGGTGCATGACGGCGTTGGTGACGGCTTCGCGCAGGGCCTTCATCGGGTATTCCGGGATGTCCTCCCGGCGCAGTCCTTCGATGCGCCAGGCCGTCCGGGTGTTCCGCTCGATGAATCGCATGGCATCCTCAATATCGGCAACGATTCCCCCGTCGAAGTCCTTGCGATCCAGGACGTGAACCTTGTCGGCGCCCTTGGCCAACAAACAGGTAATGTAGGCCTGGTTGAAGAAGCGCCGGACGTTCCGGGCAAAAAAGAGCACACCGGCATTGCGGAAGACGAGACGCCCGCCGGCATGTTCTGCCGCCTCGATTTTAATCAGCACGTTCTCGGTGCTCGGTCGGCCGGTAATGCCGCTTAACTGAAGCCACGCGTCGTATTTCCCCTCATCGAAGTCCTGGGGATAGCGAAACTTCGGGCAGAGGGAAAGATCGAAGCGGATACTTCCTTCGCTGCGGAAGAAATCGCGGATCTCGTCGCGGCTGAGCTTCTGGGTGACGGCGCCCTGCCGCCAGAAGAAACCGTCGCTGCATTGCACAGGCTTGGCGTTGCTCTCCCGGACCGTGACGACCGTCACTTCGCCTACCCGCTGCACCAGCACTTTCACGGGCGGGTCGCAGTTGCGGGCAATGTCCTGAATGCGTGTCCGCTGCTCATTGGAGTCAGGGAAGCTTTTTACCGTGCCGTCGTCCCGCACCCCGAGGAGAATCTTTCCGCCTGCGGTGTTGGCCAAGGCCACCAACTCACGGGCGAAGGAGGCAGAGAGGCTCTCCTTGTACTCCAGCATGCTGCCTTCGCCCTCCTGGAGAAGGATATCAAGATCCGGACGCTTCATGTTGAGCCTTTTCCCAATCTTTGACTATTCCCTCGATCATTTTATTGAACTCCGCACGACGACGTTTCTCGATAACGTGCTGTGTCGGCTGACCCTGGTCGTCAAGTTCCCAGTGCCGCCTCGGATATTCATAAGGAGAATTCAGGATGGGGCGGTCAAAGAAGCGATTATCCATGGTTCGTTTTATCTCCTGATGCAACCATGATCCTTTCAGGTGTAACAGGCCAAATGGATGGCCCTTAAATACATCAATCGGAAAGAACTATCAAGATATCATGTCAATATTTATGTGAAATGTTCCGTGATAGGCAGAATTTAAATCACAGAATCAAGAAAGGCGGATAGAGTCAATGCTAAAGGGGCACCCTTGCTAAGAAGGCGTGTGCTCCATCCCGTAATAAATGAGGTTGCACGCCCTGCTTCCAGCCAACACGCCGGATTTTTCGTAAAAGGGGAGGGGGTGAATCTCCACCTATCGCCGAACGTTGCCCCAACCCGGACCGGCGTCTCCCGGACCCGGTTTCCCTCCAGGAGATACGCGAATGTGCTGCCGTTTCGGTCGATCAGGGCAGACCGGCCGGCGGCGAGACGCGGCTTTATCTCCTCGGGAGCGAGCTTGTGCGGGAGAAAGGAAACCTTGGCGCTCATGTCCGGCAGCATCCGGCGGCCCTTGTCCAGAAAGCGAACCTTGACCAGAACGGTGGCTGCGGTCAACTATGAATCTTTCCGAATTAAAACGCTCTGTTGGTCCTTACCTATGGCGCGAGAGCAAGGTCAATGGGCGCTCTCGATTCCGTTCTTCATGATGTGGCTCAGCAGTGTTCCGGGCACCGCCTTTCTGACCTGTGACGGCGCAAATCCGAGAACATCTATCGGATACCGGATGTCCCATGCCGCCTTTCCCAGAAAGCCCGCCCGATCCCAGAGACTCATCTTTTCAAACAGAGGCGATACGACGGCCAGATCCACGTCGCTATCCGTACCGGCATCCAGGCGCGCCTGAGATCCGAAAAGATAGATCCTTTCCACAGGCACACCCAGCGCTTTGAGGTTGGCAACGTACCGGGTTACTATGCTTCTGATTTCAGGTGTTGCTTGAGCCATTTGATCGAAATTTGTTTTTCTTTTCATTGCGGATGCCTCACCAACCAATCCCGTTTCCTCTCCAGGGCTGTTTTCTGGTCCCTGTCCGGTATCTCTCTGCCTTTGTTGCGGATGGCGTGAACAGCGACCATGCGTTGCCCCTTCATGAAAAAATATGGGACCCGTGTATTGAGCTTTCCCGAGAAAGCGATATAACTAATGGGTGAGGACGTCATCGGTATGACGGATAACATCCGCAATCCAGGCGTTCACACTCTTTCCCGACGCCTTGGCCAAAGTTGCCGCCTTGTCGTACAACTCCTGGGAAAGGCGAAGGTTTAATCTGCCGGATGTTTTCCGGTAGGGGGAAACCCCTTCCTCGGCGCACATATCAAGAAAGACCTTCAAGGAAGTTTCCCCTTCGCGGCGCAATCCATCGATGTCGGTTGAGTAAAAATCGGCACCGCCGTTCAACCCCACAAACTCACCCCGGAACATATTGATCTCGGGGTCGAAGGCAATAACAGCCTTTACACCGCTGATCTCCATAACGTTCATCATGGCTTCACTCCATTCTTTTCAAACCATTTGCGCGGGAGAAAGGAAACCTTGGCACTCATGTCCGGCAGCATCCGGCGGTCCTTGTCCATCCAAAGCATGCTTCGCGGAGGTGATTCTTTGGCCGTTCCGGTGTATGGATCAATGGTGCTAGAGCTGAAGCGTAAGGCGCTCCGCCGAACTGCACACCTTTAGAAGGCTGGGGAAATTCTTGAGGGTCGGGTTCCCTTTCGGACCGAGCATGCGGCGCAGGCTCTTCTCGTTTACCTGCAATTCCCGGGCAATATCAGCGATGGACTCGGTCGCATTCAGATAGTCACGCAGTAGCGCCTTGCCCGTTTCCATATCGTCCATCAGGAAGGCATTAGTCGCCTCAACGATCAATTCGCCTCTGAAAGTCGGGTCCGATTTGACCCGTGCCATGACCGTCTCCTTAAAATCCCTTGTCAGCGGCATATTTCCGATCTCCCTCTACGGTTGCTTCTTCCTTTTTCTATAATCCGTCCAGCGCTCCCTGGCCGTTTCGATATCCTGTGATTGACGCTTCTTTGTACCGCCCCCAACCAGGATGATCAACTCCTCACCATCCATGCCGAAATAGACACGGTAGCCGGGGCCGTAATCTATTTTTCTTTCATAAACACCGCCCCCGACACTTTCCACGGTCGATTTGTTTCCCAGCCCCATTCGGATCAGGGCGGTTGTGACCTTGGCAGCCGCACGACTGTCGAGTCTGTCAAACCAGTTCCGGAAAGGACTCGCGCCATTTACTGCCAGATACTCGACAATTTTCATGCGCCCCTCTTGGCAATAATAAGGTAACACAAATGTTACCACATGTAAAGCTTATTTTCCAAAGGCTCTTTCCCCGACGCTGTGACAAAGCGAGGGGCGCCCCTGTTAAGAAGGCACGTACTTCATCCCATAATAAATGAGTTGCACCCCCTGTTTCCAGCCTACACACCGGGTTTTCCGTAAAAGGTGAGGGGTTCGGAAGGGGACGCTCACCGTTCGGCGACTTTGATCCGCGATCCATCCTTCAATCCCTTCGGGGGGTTTACGACGACACGGTCTCCCGCTTTAAGCCCCGACAGAATCTCCACCATATCGCCAAACGTCGCCCCAACCCGGACCGGCGTCTCCCGGACCCGGTTTCCCTCCAGGAGATACGCGAATGTGCTGCCGTTTCGGTCGATCAGGGCAGACCGGCCGGCGGCGAGACGCGGCTTTATCTCCTCGGGAGCGAGCTTGCGCGGGAGAAAGGAAACCTTGGCGCTCATGTCCGGCAGCATCCGGCGGTCCTTGTCCAGAAAGCGAACCTTGACCAGAACAGTGGCCTTGCTGCGGTCAACGGTCGGCACAATGGCATGGACCTCCCCGCGGAACCGCGTGTCCGGGAGGGCGTCCAACTGGATGTCGCAGGGCTGGCCGATCCGGATGGTGGTGATGCTCGTTTCCGAGACATCCACCTCCACCTGCAGGGAGTTCATGTCGGCGATCGACACGACGGCAGCCTTGGCGTTGGCGGCGGCCCCGATGGGGGTGACGATGTCGCCGATGTCCGCGTTCTTGGTCAAAACGACGGCATCGAAGGGGGCCCGGATCAGGGTGTAGTCAAGACTCGCCTCGGCGTTTTGCAGCGCGGCCTCCCCGGCATGAACGACGGCTTCCGACGCCTTCACCCCTTCGACGGCCCGCCGGTAGCGCGTCTCCACCACCTCATAATCGGACCTGGACACGTAATCTCTGGCAACCAGCTGTTTGTAGCGTTCATACTCCTTCTGGGCGTTGTCCCTGTCCGCCCTGGTCTGTTCAAGGGTGGCGCGCGCCGTGTTCAGATTAGCCGCGGCCTGGTCTCTGACTGCTGATACGTCGATATTCTCCATGCGGGCGATCACGTCTCCCTGCTTGATCTTGCTCCCTTCCTCCACCATCAGCGCCACCAGACGGCCCGTCACCTTGGAGGCCACCGCGGCTTTCCGCTGGGCGACAATGTAGCCGCTTGCGTTCAGCAGGGATAGCGACTGGGAAGGATAAAATTGAGAAATGGTCGTCACATCGATGGAGATGGCCGGGACGAGGATGCCGCCAAAGTAAAGGCTGCCGGCGGTCAGAAGCAGCAGGACGACGGCCGCGATGACAAACGGCTTCTTTCTGCGCCTGTTGGGCTTGATGATCTTCTCCGATTTTTCAATCTTCAGCTTTGCAATGTCTTCCGCAGGCATGACAGGCTCTCCAGAACGGGGACAGGCTTCGTTTTATTCTCTCTATATTGGGAATTTCGGCATATGTATAACAGAACCGCCCCTGTTTTGCCACGCGGATATAATTGCAGGGAATTCAAAAGCCCGTGAATCGGCTTTCCCGGCCTCCTGTTATTTCCGATTGCATCGCCCCCGTGAACCATCTATAAAAGCGGTCAGGATGACCCGTTTCCCGCCTTTCGGATGTGTGATGGGAAGCGCGGGCGACACCTCCCTTTCCGTCAAGGAGGGGAGAATCGGGAGGAAAAGAGCAATGACCGGAAAACAGATTTTCGACGACTGGCCGGAGCGGTACGATCGCTGGTTCGATACCCCTCTCGGGAAGGCGGTCCTGAGGCATGAAAGCGAACTGATCCTCGATATGCTCCGACCGGGACGGGGTGAGCTGATCCTCGATGCCGGGAGCGGCACGGGGATCTTTACCCGGAAGTTCCTTGCCTGGGGTGCCGACGTCATGGGGCTCGACATCTCCTATGCCATGCTCCGCCGGGCGGCGGTTAAAAACGCGGTCTTTGCCCGAAGGGTGGTTACGGCGGACATGGAGCACCTCCCCTTCGGTGACTGTGCCTTCGACAAGACCGTCTCCGTGACGGCCCTCGAGTTCATCGCGGACGCGGGGCGGGCCGTCGCCGAGCTTTTCCGGGTAACGAAACGGGGGGGCGTCATCGTCGTGGCGACGCTCAACAGCCTGAGCCCCTGGGCTCTCCGGCGGCGGGAAAACGCCCGGCACGATTCGGAGTCCGTCTTCAACCGGGTGATTTTTCGCTCACCCGCGGAGCTCCTTGCGGCGGCGCCCGTTGCCGGCATCTGCCGGACGGCGGTCCACTTCGCTAAGGATGATAACCCCGCCGAGCTGGACCGGATCGAGCGGGAGGGGCAGGGGAGCGAGACCGGGGCATTGGTCGCGGCCCGTTGGGAGAAGAGGTGACGGAGCTTTTTGCGAAGCCGTCAGGCGTCAAACACTATTCATCTTGCACCTCACACCTTCATTATGATCGAATCATGACAAGCATCATCTTGAATCTCTTCACCGCCTTTAATGCGTGAGGTTTTCCACCGGGCATGATGATCATTTCGCCTGTTTTCAGTTGATGGGGCTCCCCAGATATGATGATCTCGGCCTCACCATCGAGAATGTAGACCAAAGCGTCGAAGGGCGCCGTATGTTCGCTCAATCCCTGATCCCGGTCAAAGGCGAAAATGCTTGTTGTCCCGGTCGGTTTCTTTATGATTTCCTTGCTGACGATGGAACCATCCTGATAGGCGACCAGCTCCTCCATGTTTGATATTTTCTCGGTCATATTCTCTCCATAAGTGAATCATCAAGTTTTCAGAAAAAATCACGCTTTGATTAAAAAAATGCTTTTTCCAAAATCGATATTATATCCTCCGATTTCCTAGAACTGACAAGGATCCGCGGAATGTGGTTGAAACGAGGTTCAATTACCTTGTTCTGAAGTTCCAGAGTCCGGTGCAATCAATCAAGCGGTCAAGATTACGCAGAGTGAACACTTTACCTCTCGTTGCGATAAGCATCTTCTTCATGTCCTCGCGACGCACCCCGAACCCTCGCCCGGCAATGCAGGCTATTACCTCGTATTTTGGCTTATCCGGTGGTTGCCCGGCCATACTCAGCGCCCCCAGATGCTGGATTCGGGTGGCCTTATCACGGGCTGTGCCGTCGTCCTCCGTAATTTTTGCCTCGATGATGACCTGGGGATTAAATTCACTCGGGATGATGAAATCGGGCGTCTGGTCGAAGCCCGATATTTTCTCGGCTCGCTTTGTTTTTCGGTAACTTATGCCGGCTTTGCTCAACGCATCCTCAACGGCTGCCTCAAGGCTGTCTCCGACAAGATCACTGACGGAATCGCGGTGACCGGCAAAAGGTCGCCCAAGAAAACGCTCGTAGAGAAGCATGGCATAAGGAACGCCCATTCCTGCAAGTGCCTGTACTCCGGGAATGCCCGTTTTTGTATCAGCCTTGTCGAGGCGATGGATTTTATCGGTTGTAGCGGGGGGCGCTCCTTGTTTCAACAGCCGGCAAGCAGTGTCTATCAATGCCTTCACTCGTTCAACGGTGACTTTACCGTCGGCAAGGGGAGAAAGGGGTGATAAACGTATTTTTCGGTCAAGGGCGCGGACAAAGCCCTGGCTGACTTCAACGCCTGTCTGTAAAGTGGCAAGATACGCCCATTCCGGCGGCGTGAAGCCCAGCATGGTCCGCAACACCAGGATCACGATGGGGGCTTCAGAAGTCTTTTGAAGCAGCGATTCGGGTTCAAGGAAGGTGAAACCCTTGGTGGTTTGTTTCAGCGCCTCGTAACCCTGTTCGAACACAGGGTAGTCGATGAAACCGAGACCTTTCGGCATGATGAGAAATTCGGATTCGAGGCACGAAAAGACGGCGGTAACGAACGTGTCGAGATCCGCCTGAACTTCGGCAAAAGGCAGTTCAAAAGGATATTTCATCATCAACTCCCCCATATGAAGTCCTGTTTTCATGAACATAATCATACTGTTGAAGCTGTGGTGCGTTCAGGTACGCTTCCTTCAGATGATCCTCGATAGACTCCAAGGTATGCCCCGACCCCATTTCCATTGCAACCACGGCGAGTTTTGCCGACGCCGGTTGCGCCTTGTCCCAAGTCATGCGAAGCCGCCAGACGGCGAGCCGGGCCAAATGGCCGTATATGATGCAACGAATGTCGCCGCGGGTTGGTTTAAGGCCTCCGATCTTCAGTTTATCCAGATCATCCAAGACCAGAGCGGCAATCTGTTCTGGCGATTCCGCGAGCCATTTGCGCGGTATCGTTCCGGTCGAACGGCAAACAAACACCGTATCCACGATCGACGAACCGGTGCCGCTGATATGGATCGATGCACCCATTTCCGCCGGGCAGGGGATTGAAGCGGAGCAGGTTAGTCCGGCATCCAGAATCGCCACGATCACGGGATGGTACGCCTCCAGCTTGTTGTGATGATAGGTGAAGGCCATCGGTCTTCCCGGTTTCAGGGCTTTTGCCATGTTCTGGAAGACGGCGGACAAACCATGGGTAAAGTGGTCAAGACCTCGGTCCATCGTGATATTGCCGGTCAATTCGTCGGGATTGCGTGTAGATCGGAGTTGAAATATCGGGTTTTCCGGACTGACCAGTTTCCGAACCCAGACATAACAAAAATCCATCAGCTCGGCGTACTGGACGTTGCCGAAATAGGGGGGATCGGTAAAGACACCATCGAGGCTGTTGTCGGGCAAGTCCGCATTCGTTGCGCTTCCGCAAAGAAGATGAACACCCCGGGGTTCAGTGATCAAATCGCCGTTTCTCTGGTCGCCGATCCATTCATCCGCGATGGGTGTCAGGATTTTTCTGCTCCCTTCATGGCGGGTCTCGAAGGGGTGATCG
>Ga0209212_1003931_pt1 | contig 18950 bp, 19 predicted proteins | sample RifGroC2_FD_183996 | JGI IMG/M metagenome (GOLD analysis project Ga0209212, IMG submission 183996) | Groundwater microbial communities from Rifle, Colorado, USA - Groundwater C2 (SPAdes) (version 2) | ecosystem: Environmental > Aquatic > Deep subsurface > Groundwater | place: Rifle, Colorado...
CCAGCCGTGGCAGGAATGAAGGTAATGGATGTAGCCGCCGAGCCATTCACCAGCAACGTGTCGAAGGTCGCTTTGATGGCAGATCCGTCGTTAACGACACTGGAACCCATCACATCGGCGCTGGATGAAGCCGCCGTAGCTGTGTTGGTTTGCCCGGACATAGCCCAGACGCCCAATACGCCGACGATGGCCACTACCACCAAAATCACACCAAGGATGGAAAAACCACCTTGCTTATTTTTACTGCCATTCATGTTTTTCATCTTTGACTCCTTAGTTAGTTTGAAATGGATAATTTCTGGCGTTGTCCTACAATTTCCGCTACCAACGCAACGCCAGAACAGGCATTAGTAGAGCTACCGCATACTTTTGATGCACGCAGATTACGGTCGAGCACGAGCGCGTCCGCTACTGCGCGGCGCCACTGTGTCTCGTTGTTGATGCTTGTTGTCGATATGACGAGCTTGTCTGGCATTACCTCCGTTTTGATAGTGGGTTCGGTCATGAGCGTTTTTTGGATTGACTTGTAGTCTTCAGGCAAATAGGGGATTGTTTGCCGAGTAAGCAATGGCACCTTGGCCGGAATAGCGGCGGACTCTGCATAGGTCGATGCCAGCGTCTTTACACCGGATACCACCATCCCGGCAGAAACGATTACAGCCAATCCAGTGACTGCAATTAAAGTGAGAGTGAATTCATTGAAATATTTGGTGCGCATGATTTTCCTTTACTTGGTAGCCACGATATGATCACCTTCGGAGTGAGTCTGAATGCCGCTGCCAAGCGATCCAAGGTTAGTGACCCATTGGGGGAATTCGGCCTTGAAATGGGTTGTGTCGCCAGTTGATTCAAAATGGATTAATTTGCCGCCCATGGACACAACAGGTTCAGTTAGTTTTCTGTACTCGGTATACGCATCGCTTGGTTGACTGCCAAGCTGGGTGGCAGTGGCAAGTTGTTCGGCACGAATGCTGTCCAGCGCAATATCTTTGCGATGAGCAACAAACCCTGATGTAACAGAAATGGCAACCGAAACGCTGATGAATATGCCAGTCACAATCATGCCGAGAAGAATTGATATGGAGGATAGGCGGCGGGCATGACGACTTTCAAACTGAGTGTAGCCAACCCACGATTCACATTCGGTAGGCCAGTATTGCTGGTGAGTACCGGCGAAGCGAAGTGCATTGACACGCTCGCCTATATAGGATTGAAGTTTGCTTTGCTCTTTGATGATTACGGCAACAATGCCGCTACCCATTTCAATGAGGTAGGCGCCATCGCCTTTGTAGCCATTTGCATCAGGCAAGACGGCAGATAATGGGGTCTTTGCATTGGGGTGGCTGGCAAATGTGGCGGCGGCGGCGGCGATGAAATAAATACCGTTATCAGAGACGCGATGGATGATGCGGATGCGTTCGGTTTCAAGAGCAACTGCAGCGGCGTGCCATGCTGCTTCGAGCGGCTTGGCATGCCTGGGCAACGGAATAAAGCCGGAAACAAATTCCCGAGGCGTATAGATTTGTGCTTCTTCTTCGTTTGTGTCGAACGGCAAATCTGAGCGCAGCAATGATTTAAAAAACAAAAAAAGATTTTTCATTAGATTCCTTGTGTCATGGATTGCATGGACATTTCGAGTCCGGCATTAAAGAGTCCGAAGAGGCGGAAACCAATCAACAGAGTTACCGCAATGTAAGCCAGCATCAAAATGACCGACATCCGGAAAATTCTGGCGCCCAGCACTTTTTGCCGCCAATTGCGCTCTTCTGACATAGCCGCAAAAGACCGCGCTATCTGGTCATTGCCGCGCGCCGAACTCAGCACCAGGATTTCATCCTTGCGCAAAAGGCCGGATGCGGCGAATGCCGTTCCTGGGAGAACGCCGGTATTCAGTGCATCGTGGGCTTCAGACCAAAATCGTCGTGCCACGCCGTTGGTGGTGGAGCGCAAGATGGTCTGGATGGCATCATTCATGCGGACACCGGCCCTCAGCATCGACGAGAACACTTTGCATGAGCGCGACAGGGCCTCGTTTGTGTACCAATCGCCAATCATGGGAGTGCGCACCAGCAAATGATGTGTCAGCCAATCTTTATAACGCGGACTGACAAACCATGCCGCCGCCATTACCGATACGACAACCACTGTGCCGAAGCTGAGCCACATCCAAAGCAAATTGTTAAACGCGATAGCGTCCAGTTGTTGCAAATATTTTGCCAGTTCATCAGGAGATGATTTGGGGAGGTTGTCGCGAATCCACGGAATGGCATATTCCTGAATGGCCGGCGGAACACCTAATGCGGTGAAGAGTTCCATCCCCATTACGGAAAGAATCAAACTGTAAGCTTTCCATGCGGTTTTACGATCCTCCATATATTCCAGTGCGGACGCGATCGCTCCCGCTCCACCTATACGTTCTCCAGCCATCAGGATGGATTGAACGGTGGAATCATAAAGTCCGGTGGCGTAGAGTGCGTCAGCTAGCGAAGCTCCTCGCGCAAGAGCATCCACGGCACCTTGTAAACGAGAGCGTTTGTTTGGATCGGATTCCGACTCAATAGCGGTCTGCACCGCCTTTACCGGAGGAACGCCGGCGTCAACCTGAAAATTGATAGCACGAAGCAACAGCATGGCGTATTCACGCCCAAGGAACTGCTGGGTGAGCCAGTTATGACGGATTTGTCGAACACGGTACACGGTCTGAGCGCCGTCCTGTAATGCAGTCCGCCGCGCCATGGGTACGTCCGTTACAAAATAGGCTTTTTCGGACAATTTGCCGTTGAAATTTGCCAGCACCTGGAAGTGAGTTGTCATGGTTGCCCAACTCCGTGGTCCGTATTCCGTAGTGATATTGCAAGCTTTTCGTTATCCCCCAACCTTACTCCGTGGCGCATATCCAGCAGCGACAAGGCGGTTGCAGCATCAATTATTCCCGCTGCCAAAACAGCGGCCACGGCTTGGCGGCGGGGATACCAGGTAACGCCCGGCAAGGAAAATACTTCGCGGAATGGCTGATCATTGATCAGGATCGACTCTAATTTAGCCCTGGTATCGTGATTGGCGCCGATAAACAGCGCCTCGGGAACGACAACACGTCCAAAATAGCCTGTGTTGTTGCAACGCGGGCAACCTGAAGCAGCATAGAAGTTATGTGGCATGTTCTCCGTGCCGACGGCTTCGCTCAATAAACGTCGTGTGTCTGCATTTAACTCACCGGATTGAGCGCACTTTATGCAAAGACGGCGAACCAGTTTCTGGTTGACGACCCCTTTAAGTGAGCCAGCCAGAATGTATTTGCCAATATTACGAAATCCCGGTTCCATCATACCAAGCAGGCGCGTTACTGATTCCGATACAGAATCGGTGTGCAATGTGGACAGCATCATGTGTCCTGTTTCAGCCGACCTTAGCGCGGTTTCAACAGTATCTGCATCACGCAATTCGCCAACCATAATCACGTCAGGATCTTGTCGCATAAGAGCGCGCAATACATTGGCGTAAGTTAATCCCGCAGCCTCGTTGACCTGAGTGTGCCCGACAAGCGGCACGCGCAACTCCACGGGGTCTTCAACTGTTCCAATTGAGCGGCGCGTCCTGTCCATGCCTCTTAATATCGCATTCAGCGTCGTGGATTTTCCCGACCCGGTAGCGCCTGTTACCAGAAATACCCCACCGTTTTTTTGGTCCGCGGACACAATCTGGTTGATCTGGTGTGATACCGGCTCATGCAGGGAAAAAAGACGCGAAATATTTGGGATGGAGCTGGAGTCCAGCAAGCGCAATACGACTTTTTCGCCGAAATCAACAGGTAGGGTAGAGACACGAATATCGATCTGTTTGCCGTTATAGCGCACCGCTGTACGCCCATCGTGCGGGCGCATGGTATCGCTGAAATCCATACCGGCATCCGACTTGATGCGGGTGGCCAGCACTCCCATTGCATCGGGAGCAACCATGTAGGCAAAACAAAGGACGCCATCAATTCGATGGGCTATCCAGCAATATTCAGGGGCGGACGACACCAGCAGGTGTATATCCGATGCGCGCGCTTGTAATGCGTCGATATACACATGGGCTATCAGTTGGTTGATGAATGCGCTATCGTCCATGCGCTGTGCCAGTTCAGTCAATTCGGCTGCCACAGTGGCTTGATCGGGAGATGAAAAACTGTTGATGGCCACCAACACTTCCATTCGGTCTTTTGGAACAACTTCGACCTCACCCGCCATCAGCCCGGCTTCCCCGGCTGCGACAAGCAGATCCTCCTTGTCTGTTTCGTCCAGAGTGTCTGCCGCTGCCACCCGCAGAAGGCCGTTATGCAGGGCAATGGGGTATGCCTTCAGGCGCTTCAGGAGCGGCATAGGGAATGTGAATGTGCCAAGACCATCGGCAACTCGGCCGGTCGAAGCAATAGCCGCTTCTACGTCTGAACGTTGGGCGAAACCATAATCCAGTATCAGTTCACCGATCTTTAGGCGGATTCCCACGTTTGGCAACGCAGCTTGCGCACGAAGACACAATTCCAGTTGTTCCATGGAAATTACACCTGCGCGTACCAACCATTCGCCAGTTTGCAGAGTAGCCAAAGGTTTAAGCGGTGCGTTCATCGCGCCACCATTGGCGGCATAGCTTGCCCTTGTGCGCCGCTTTGTACGGTAGAAGAGGCACTTGAACCACTGGTTGATTGCCCAACTCCTGTTCCAGCCGACACGGGCGGTGTGTATTGGTAATCAGCTATATTCGGGTTAACGTGATAAATTTTAGGGGCAGACAAATCACCTTCCCACAATACCTTGCCGTTCTTACTGTCCACTAAAAGCACATTTGTACCGGCACTAGGCAGCACGGCCTTAAAGCTGCGCCCACCGATAAACGATGCCTGCCCTTTTTTTACAATCAACTCACGGTAGGAAACACCTTGAGAACCTGCCGTCGCACCCGAGCCTGCCATAGGGTAGCGTAAGACCGCAAAGGTAGCGGTTCTGCCAACGACTTCAAGCATGTCAAACACTGAACGATTCTCAGTAAAAGCTGGAGACAATGGTTCATCCAGTGACGGCAATGTCATTCCAGCGGCTGACGGTGGCGCCGGCAAAATAAAAGGGTTTGAATTCTCTGCCGCATAGCTTGATACCGCTGAGAGCATCATTACCAATGGCACTACAACAAAGCGTTTCATTTGACGCTCCCGTTCTCTTCAGTCTTGGCGTCAGGGGCTTGGGCATTCAGTGCAGCATTTCGGGAAAATTGGATAATCCTCGGGCGCATGACCATCACCAGCTCACTGCGCTGAGCTACGCGATTGTTAGTTGATGTAAGCGCTACAGACCCTGTGACTCCAGGCAAGCCAGAAACATTGGATTGATATTTTTCATAGTTGATGCCCGCGATCATGATCGTATCGCCTGGGCGGACGCGTACAGTTGTGTTTACTTTACGATCAGCTGTTATGGGAGCCTGCATGGTCTGGCCAGCCCCAGCAGGGAAGGTCGCGTACCCAGTCAGCGAATTCATCAGCATCTCGACCTTGGTAAAAACCGTGCCGTCGTATATATCGCCGCTCAGTTTTAAATCAATGCCAGTGCTTAGTGGTGACAGCTGAGATTGCCCTTGAATCACCTGCCCAGTCGACGCGACGGTTGGAGCGCCTATAGATGACACATAGTAGTCAGTGCCTCCATTGTGAAATGAGGTGTCTCCACCCGCGACCAGCATCATCGGAATTCTGCTGAGTTGGTTGACCGTCCCTTGCGTTTTCAGGAAATTAGCCAGCACATCCAGCGCGAAGTGCTTACCGGCAAAGACTGCGCCAACACCAATCGTTCCGGCTGCAACCGATCCAGCAGTACCAATATTCGCGATATTTACCGCTACCGGGGTGTGGCTGACGTTACCGAACAAAGAAAGTTTGTTCCACTGGATGCCGGTACTGGTTGAATCGTCCAGCACCACCTCGGCGATATAGGTTTCATATACGATTAGCTTTTTGTTGTCGCGCACCCACTTGAGGTAAGAACTGGCCTTGTTCTGCACAGGCTTCCCGGCACGGTAGGTAACCGTTCTGGATGTCTTGTCGATAAACACATCGGTTGCGCCAAGTGTCTTCAACATAGGCGGCAAGCTTTCGAACAAATCGTTCACAGGCGGGATTTTGGCAATGTACTGACGATCCGGGGTGATGTGCAAAACGCCGTCAGCGTAGTAATAATAGAATCCCACGCTATCGCTGAATGTGTCTAGTACCTCCTTTAACGACCCTTTGATATTAGTGGCTGTCACAGTTCTGCGCACCACGTTTGCGCCTGCGTGCTCGGTATCGATGGAAAACGATACGCCCGTGTCTTCAAGAATGATGCGTATGAAGTCGTAGACGGTCGCGTTTGATATTGAAAACGACTGAACTTTTATATCCGGCAAAGAATCGCTTTTCTCCAGCGGCAACGCGATAAACATCTCTTCATCAACAATGCCATGCAGGTCGATATTGTAATCATCGGACATGCCAATAACTGCGGCCGCCGCCGGCTTCTCAATGGAAGGTAGTCTTTGGGGGGCTTTATTGGCAAGTTCGCCACGAGGGAGGGAGGTACAACCCGCCAAACACAGCGATGCGAACAACAATGCGATAGGACGTTTCATTATTTTTTTACCCTGAATTAACAATGCAAGTAGTAAATTGGTTATCAACAATTTAACAAAATGGAAGCAGCTGCTAGCCGCAAAAAACAACGTTTTTTGCCTTTATTTGAATTTAGATTCTGATTCTTTTCGCCAAGATCGCTTAACGGAACAGCGGTGGCAGGTGTAGGGATTGGAGAAGGTTTGGAGCTGTTGATATCCTCCCTGCCTAAAGGCAGGGTTCTCTCTGAGCCAGTAGAAATCTGGTTCTTATTTGGCTATTGGACGCTGCAAAAAAGGATTGCCTTTAGCGTACTCCTTACCTTCTGTTTGTGGCGGCCTGCCATCGAGGCAATAATTGAACTGAAGGTTTACCTCTTGTTTGCGCGCGTCACTCTCACCGGGCAGCTTCACGTTATCTTGAAGGAATTGAGCATTAAGCCTAGCGCATCCAGGTTGGTTGTATTTGAACAGCCGAGTCACGTTGACGTGTAGAGGCGCTGTCGCGCCCATCTTGTTTTGAATAAACTTTGCCGTATCTCCAGCCAGTACGCCATGCGCTTCCCCATTTTTGATAGCTTCAACCGCCAGAGGTCTCATATCTTCGAGAGGATCTGGGAATTGCATTCGTTGTGCATTGGCAACCGTAGGCGGCTCAGCATGCACAGCAGCCGAGCAAAAAGCGATAGTCAAAACGATGGTTATTTTTTTTAACATATTCAAATGGTGGTAATTAGAACGCCGGTGCGCTGTTATACATGATATCCATCTTTGCTTTTACGCCGGCCTGCACTGTTGCTGGGTCAGGCAGGCGCTTGGTCAGGTCTGCAATAAACTCTCCTAGATCCATCGCGCTGAAGTCAAGCAATTCCATTTCGGCCATCGTAAATCCTCCACAGGAAGGAGCTTGCGCGGCACCCCAACTCTTTGGAATTTGTGGGCGCCCCTGCTGGTTGACGATCTTCGCAAGCTTTGAGTTGTAGCAGCAAAAACTTTGTGTTTCCTCAAGGCAGATTGAGGCAACCAGCAAATCAAGTTTGTTCGAGCAATACGAGCCGACGGGCTGGCACAAGTTTGACCCGCGCATCTGCATTAATTTTTTTTCTGGTTCGGTGCATTCCAGTGCCTCCATAATTACTTGCAGCGCTATGGCTGCGGCAAAACCCCACGGATTAAAATAAAGATAGTATGAGCCTACCTGTGTACTCATGCCGGCAGCCATCGTACCGGCAACAGGGGCGGTTGCCGATAAAGTAACCCCATAATAACTAAAGCTGCTAAAGAGCGATGATGGGGTTGTGCCTGCAAGTTGAGTTGACTGGTCGATTATTGGAGCAGCAGCCTGCGTTGCAACGTTTCCGGCATTTACAGCACTCACCATATTTGAAACGCCGCTGATCATTCCATCGGTAAGCTGCTTTGCGGCCAAATCTCCCGGGAAAAAAATATCGTACACATAACTACTGGCGCTGTTGTAAGCGCTTGTTGCATAAGTTCCGACCGCAGAAACACCGGCGGAAGCAACCTTTTGAATAACAGACCCTCCTGCAGAAGGGTTAGATACAGCTATTCCGGCAGCGGCTAAAGATTGTTGAATCCCTGATCCAATTAACATTTCAGCAACCTGGTTGTTTGTTTGCCCACCACCAGTTAACTTGCAGCAATCGCCACCCAAACCTGCCGTCCACAGCTGTACGGTACAACTTTTACCTAGCCCTTTGAAAACCGTCATCGTGGATGGGTCGTAATAAGCGGCAGCTTGCCGTGCAAGCTCCATTGCCGCGGCCACCTTACCAAGATCGGCGTTTGGCTTATTTCCCGCATTTGTGCACTGGGTACCCTGGCAATATGTCTGCCCGGCGCAATCTGTTGTGGTGGTACTGGTTGTGCTGGGCACCGGGCACTCATAGGTATTTGATGTTGCCGTGCATTGACCTGCCATTTCCGTACCAGGCGCGGAAGTGGTCATACACGATGAACTTTTTAGAATGCACGCGGTTGGAATCCCGGTGCAAGTTGTGCTGTCGCTTAAAACTGGGGGTGATATGCAGGTATAGGTATTGTCATACAACGTACAATTTCCGTTGGTGTCAGTTTGCGAACAAACAGAGTTCGACTGTGTACACCCGTCTGCAGCTAACGTAGAGCAGTTATCAATTTGCAAAAGATCGCATGAGTAATCTTTCTGTGTATCCCAACAATCCATTGAAAGTCTTGTTGCGCCTAATGGCAGGGTTGCTGTACTTAGGCATGCAGTTACACCACTGATAGTTTTACATGGCGTTGAATCGATGCATGCTGCAGTAGGCGCACCGCATTGTGGTAATGCCAAAGCAAAGTTAGGCTGCGAATAAAGCAACAGTAGCAAAAGCGATTGAGCTAAAAGCTTCATTTGGCAGTTATTGAGTCTTGGTTTGAAAGTTCGTGCAGTTATCTACAAAAGCTTCAGCTGCAACCCACTGAATACCAATGCTCCCACTAAACGGCACATTTGGGTCAACACCAGGACCGCATACATATTGTGCTGGGGCAACAACAACACCGTTGTCATCCACAATTTCTGCTTTAAAAAGGAATGAAGATGCTCCCGCTGGGCAGGTTGGATTTGGAGCGCACGCATATAGCGCAGGGAAGAAGTTTCCATCTGCATCCGTGAATTCTAACCTCGCAAGAAATGAAGATGCTCCTGCTGGGCATGTTGGATTCGCCGCGCACACTGTTTTTGCTTTTATTCCAATACCAATTTTTGTCTGAATAGTTCCTGATGGGCAGGATGCAATTACACCGTCATCTGGCCCTATGACAATAGAGACATAATTAGTATTTGCTGCATACTGCACAGTGACCGGAGTCCACCAACCACCCCAATAAACTCTAGCAAGGTTAGCTGTTGCTGTTGTGCTTACTCCAGGAATTATATTCAAAGCCAATGGAAAATAATCCGAATTGCATCCACCTGCATGACATTGCGCCGATGGAGTTATTGAAATTGTCATAATCGCAAATGTGTTACTTTGGTCGCAGCCGAACGAAATATCGTATAACCCCAAACGTGCCGTATAACTCCCCGATATCGAGCAAGTAGGTATGCTTGTCACCGTAAAGCTCATAACCTGATGGCAGCTCTGCGCCGTGGCCACCGACTTCTGGCAGGTCGGGTTGGTAGTGGTTTCTGTTGCGGTCATGTAATCCACGCAGGTTCTTATTTCGGTGGTGCCAGGATCGGGGGTGGTCGTAGTAGTGCAGTCTGAATACGTCCCCGCTATACCAAACCCGTTCGGGTTGCTTGCGCCACTACCTCCCGTCCCCGTCTCTCCGAAGGCGACGACTGCCGCATCGGCGCGTACGCTCTGCTCCCGCTGCAGCATCGGGTTGTTGCGGTCAATTGTGAATTGCGGCCTTTGGCTCGGTGCGTTGGCGATCAGGTTCACCGCATCGCAGGACTGCTGGGTAAAAGCGTCTGTACTGGGGGTGCCGGTATTGCAGGCGATGCGCTTGCTGTCGCCCGGGGTGAAGTTGTCCGCCTTGCCCCCGCCGAAGAACTGGGTCTCGGCCGGCGCGCCGGTGACGTGCTTGATTTTGGTGTCTGCGTTCGCCTGGTTGATCTGCGGCGTGATCAGCGCGTCCTGCGTCTGCCCAAGCAACTTGCCCGCATCCGCCGCCTGCTGGTTCGTCATCGGCTCAGATTGAACGAGGCCGGAAATCAGCATCAGGAGAATTTGGATTTTTCGCATCAAACAGAACACTAGACATTAACGTTCCAGCAGTCTATGCCGGATACAACCCCAACTTTTGGCAAAAAACAGCGTTTTTATCGCTTATTTGAGGGATGCAGAAAATTCTTCAGTAATTGGATAGGCCGTAGCTAATGTTTTCCCGAACTTTCCATCTGTAACCACAAACATCCAGTTCTTGGATGAATTTAAGAAGTACCGACCTTCTGCCCTGCCTTTTAAGGCGTATTTAATCTTGGTTTTTGGATTGTTCTTGTCAACCTCTTTCACGCATTCCTGCCGAGCAAGGTTTCGCAGCATCCGCCACGCCGTACCCAATGTGACAGGGGAGTCCTTACCTGCTGACAGGCGTTCAGCCAATCGCTCGACCACATGCGATGTCAAATGTGCATCACCGAGAGAATGTACAAAGACAGTCTCCTCTATCGGTTTGTCAGCATAGAGTTCATGCGTCACAGCCAACTCGACACCTTCAAGCCATTTTTCTTTCTTGTCCACCTCGATCGGGCACCCCTTGAATCGAGTGATCAGGAAGGTGGCGAACTCCACCAGATGCCGCTTGTCTGCGCTCATTCGAGACAGTTTCTTGATAGCTCCAAACGACACAATTAGTTTGCTGTTGGGATTTCCCGCCAGATCAGCGCCAATTACTTCCGCTACCTCCAGCAGGTACTGAAGCGCATATAGTTCGGCAACGATCCCCTTGTCTTCCATGGCGTCAGGCACGCGCACTCTAACAATGCCGCGTGGCGATTGGATAGTGTTCGTCCAGTACACATTAAAAATGCAGGGGTCTTCAGTTGGTTTTGTGATGAGTCGTAGTATGTTCATACGTTAATTTTACCCGCACATTACAATTCTCGAAGCAAAAAAAAGACCAACCCCGTTTAGGGATTGGTCTCTCTTTTTTACTGCAAGTTAGGCGGCTTTTTTCAACATGATGTTTTCCAACATGCCAATCATTGCCGTCGGCAACTGCTCAATATCGTTAATGTTGCTCGCCCATTGCTGGCCGAACACCTTTATCGCATTGCTCATTATGCCAATACCCAGGACTTCCATTCCAGACTTGCGTGCCAGATCTACAACCCAATGAGACTGGGCCAGATTATCTGGATCACCGTCGGTCGCGACAAGAATCACCTTCCGAGCTTCCGGACGATTCATCAAGTCGATTCCAACCCCCATAATTGCTTCCGCTAATGGGGTTGAGCCATCCACACCAAGCCTCTGGTAAGAAGGGATCACGCTAGCTGGTTGGGCATCCCAGTGCTTCATCATCACATTCGACTCCGCACCATCGCAGTACGGAAAAGCATACACGGCGGTTTTAACACCGGGACGGTCGAACGCCATTGTCGCAGCCAGGGCAGCAGCATCCAATGCAAGCAGGATTTTGTCACCTGACATACTGCCAGAACGGTCAACCAGAATTGCAATCGCGGTATCAATCTTGATACCCTCCTTGGTCTTCTGGAACACCTGACCATCCATACGGGCACGGTGCAGATTCTTGACGTTCAGCTTGGTACCCATCATCGTATTCCGCTTGACCGCTTGGGTCTGCGCTTGCAACAACGATTGTGTTCTCACTCGCAACGCATTGCTGGCAGCACTGACACGGTTTTTATCCGCTTCAATGTTGACCTGCGGCGCAGGCTTATGAGGAAAGCCCTTGCTCTTAAACGGCATCACATTAGAAGGGATACTGCAATCAGCTTCCACTGACCCCAGCGCCTCTTCCAACGCTTCGTCCGTTGACTTGATAGCCTCATCGTCACCAGCCGACAGAATCGACTTAATAATGTCAGAAGCCGTCTGATCATCGTCACTGCTACCACTACCGCCATCCTGCTGCGGTGCATCGTCATCATCGCCCTCGCCTTTTTCCTGCCCGGCTTCGGGTTGTCCCTCTTCATCACCATCCTGCTGTTGCGATGAATCATCGGACTGACTTTGATCTTGCGGCTGGCTGGGATCGGGCTGACCTTGATTCTGGTCCTCCTTTTCCTGCTGCTCCTTCTCTTCTTCCTTCTTGGCCTCATCCTCCATCATTTTAATGATGGTGCGGGCCAAATCCAGAACGTCTTGCGAGTTTTTACACTCATCAACCTGGAACATCAGTGCTTCAAGACGGGTACACATACCAATAGGAACATTCTCCCGCAAGCGCGCTTCCATCTTGTCCGCCAACTCAGCGATACCGTCTTGCTCAAGCAGGTCGGCACGGAGCCGATACAACATGAACGACTGCATCAACTGTGCTGGCGTTGCGTCTGCTGGTGGCTCAGAAAAGAACTTCATCTCCACCAACGCTTCGATCATCTCGGCCAGGTACAGCTTCACACCCGGGAAGACGTTCGCCATCGATTTCTCGATGTAGATATCCTCCAGAATGTTGCTGATATGCTTTTCGAGAGGTGTCATCTGTTTCAGCAGATTAAAATCGCTGAAACGGCAATGACCGCCCTCGTGAGCAACGTAACCGATTCCCAGCATACGGCTTTCAGGCTTATCACCATCCAGAGTAGGCAGGAAGATCGTGTTGCCATTCGTGCGCGGTTGACCCGCATTCATCACTACCGTCACTCCAAGCGTATCCGCCAGAGCGTTGGCAATGACCGGCAAGGCATTCAGAAATGGATTTCTCATTTCCGTCACCCTAGAAGAAGTTTGATTCGAAGTTTTGCTGCTTGGCTGGCTGCTGTGCTGCTGCTTGCGCAACAACGGCAACTGGAGCTACTGCAACGGGTGCAACTGCCACCACTTCAACCTCTTTATCGTCCTCCCCCTCAAACAAGGATGCCGGTTTGACAACTCCGCACAAGAGATCGATGTCACCGTCAACATCAATACTTGCCATGATCGCCTTTGCTGCATTGGCGAACTTGTCACCGTCCATCATCAGCTCAACCAACCCATACAGGCGGGCATCAGAAGAATTGCTGGGTGTATCCTCGATCCATCCCGTCACCTGCGTTGTCGCCAGCACCGAATCGATGATGGTTACAGCGCCGACAACGCTCGGGTTAAGGAAAGACAATTTGGACAACTTGTCGCGGCAGGAACGAATCGGGCTTTTGGCCTTCTGCCCTACCTTGCGACGTGAACGCTGACCGCCACTATCCTTTATCGTTGGATTAAAGGACTGATCCCAAGCAGCGTATGCCGCCTGAGCAACTTCCTTGTACAACTGGGAAGTCAGCTTGGCAGCCATACTTTCCACGGAGCCATTCTTGCCAACCGGAGTCGGCATGAAAGTTTCATGGCTAAAACGAAAGCGAGATGTCGCATCTTCCATCGTCAATGCTGCACGTCGAATGATGTCGCCCGCTGCCGAGTTTGGCTGCATCTGAATAAAAGCTTCCAGCCATACGTCATAATTGGCCTTCAGTTCATTCAGCAATACCGCGAACTCGGCGTCAGCCGCATCCAAAATACGTTCAGCTTCCGGCAAATCATCGGCGTTGATTGCAATAACCGAACCGCTGCCGAGTGCCTTGATGCCAAACTTCCACAAATCGCGGAACACGTTTTTCTTGACCGTGCCAAATGTTGCCAGACGTTCGGATGGGAAAATATGCTTTCCGCCTTTGGTCAGAACGTCGGTGTCAGGCACTTTGCCGCCGGCATCGATGATGTCCTGTTCACTGCTACGCTTGTAACCGCCAAACATGCTGCAATCGACGGAAATCATAACGATCTGAGGTGCATCAGGTTGAACTTGAGTGTTCATGTTTACTACTCCTTTTATAAAAAGCAGTCGCCGTCCTTGGCGGACTTAGACTGAGTTTGTGGCGTCCCACATAGAAAGACACAAGCAGGATTGCCTGTGCCAGGTTTTGATGTCCGCGATGTGGCATGCGGAACTAGGTAATTTCCACAAACGTGGAAAAAGAGTGCGCCTCGCAAAAGGCTGCCGGATACGCCATTTGGGTGACTTATCCGGCAAACTTCCGCGCGCACATTTGATGGAACTGCGACCCCGTAGGGAGTCGCTATTCCAGTTTGTTACATCACAAGCCGCTTTGTGTCGTCCATGAGAGCCCGAACAAACGGCAGGTCGGCATCAGGGATACGAAACTTCATCTCGCCTTGCATGTGAGCATCTAGCTCACCTCTTGCTTCCATAAAGAACTCGGCAAAGCCGGGCATGTATCTTTCGATCAAGGCTCGGTTGTGTGCACGTTCTTCCGGAGTGGGTGGCAACCTTGGAGTTACGATTAAGATTGGCATGAACGCTGACCTCCACCACAGCTAGGCCAGCCATGCATAAGGTTGTGTGTGTTTTCTGATTTCATGGTATTGCTCCTTTCTTGAGTAGGGTGGAGATCCAATATGGAGTCCGCCAAAATTCCTAGTGCAGGGGTTTTGGCGGACTCCATGCAGGAAAACAACCCAGACAGGAGCGTAACCAGATGGTGACCCATCATGGCTTTATTGAATTGACGCGGGTGCGCCGGGTTTGAGATGCTCCTTGCGTGGAGCGACGAATTCAGCACAGGGCTGAAAAGCGGATGGCCAGATGCGATCACGATTGGGCGCACAGACGCACAGGCGAGACAACACTCGGTTCGATGGATAAGGAATACGGGATGCTATCGGGTGATAGCAGGTTTGAAAGTCTGCGTTACTTTAACGCCCACACAGCGCTGGCGACATGTTCTGTCTCGCGACTGTACCAAAGACCCACTAAAAAGGCAAACCCCAAAGCTTTCGCCTTGGGTGCCGATATCTATTTCAATTTGTCTTCGAGGCGCTCGGCTGCAAAGCATAGCCAGAGTATCAAAATGACAACCGGCAGAATGAACCAAATGTGATCGGCCATCAAACGGTAGTTTTCTACTATTTCCATGATTGTTCTCCAGGAAAGCGCATGCCATCCTTGCGGAGGGCATGAACGCAGTTAGAAAAAATTGGAAATCATCGGGTATCTCAATGCAATATCCATAGGGATACGCACCTTCTTCACCGAAGACTTCTTGTTGCCAGCTTTGGCTGGCGATGCAGAAGCAAAACAGGCAGCAACTTCATCGTCAGGCACAGGAAAACCTTGATAGGCCTTCTTCATCTGATTGATGTAACTGCCCTTGCTTGACGCGGCATTGAGTTCGTCCAGCACGACCAGCGGCACAACGTACCGATAAATCTTGCCTGACTTGAATTGCACGAACAGGTTGCCGGGGCCCGGTGTATTGCTTGCCGCATAGCCGTATGCCTCGACCGTTGAGCTGGTCGTGGTAGTGAGGTTAGGGTGGGCCATAGACCCCCCCTTATTTCGTCATTATTTCGACGGCTGACATATCGAGAAGCTCGCGCCCATCGACAATCAACATATCGTTCACGACAGTCAACTTGACCGTCTTGAGAACGCCATTACGACGACTGATGAAGAACAGACCGGGACGACTAGTCTCTACTTCGCTTGCTTTGATCATGTTTGTGATCGCATCTGGTGATGTAATAGCTTGCAACATAATTACCTCCGAAATGAAGGTAGAGTTGCCCCCGATAGGGGCTTCCCTACCGGGTTTTTGTTGACGTAAATAACGTGTCGTTATTATCCTAAGCCCTTGATGCGACTAAAGATAACGCTAGAACGGTATATCATCCGAGTCAAAACCGTTACTAAACCCACCACTACCGCTTGAAGCTGCGGGTGATAAGCTGGACTTTGCTGGAGCTGACGAACGTGCCGGCGCGGCTTGTTGATTTTGACCATCATTATGATTTTCTTGATGGCCGCCATCGGACTTGCTGCCCAGCATTTCGCTGACCACGATTTCTGTGGTGTAACGATCTTGCCCTTCCTTGGTCTGCCACTTGCGTGTCTGAAGCTTGCCCTCGACGTAAATCAGAGAGCCTTTCTTCAGATACTCACCGGCAATTTCAGCCAGCTTGCGGTAGAAGACCAGGTTGTGCCACTCGGTTTTTTCCTGCTTCTCGCCACTCTTGTCCTTCCAGTTTTCGGAAGTAGCCAGGGTGGCGTTGGTAACGGCTTCGCCGCTGGTCATGTAACGGGTTTCCGGATCTTTACCCAGACGACCCACCAGAATTACCTTGTTTACTGCTGCCATGATTTTCTCCTTGCCCCATAGGGCGTTAATTGCAGCCCCGGCAACATGCCGGGGCCAGCGATTTAGACCTGACCACCTGTCGATGACAGATTGACGATCTGGTATTGCTTCTTTTTGAAGCCGTTTGTTAACAATTGATCCTTCTGGTAAATAACCCTTAAACGATCACCTTCTTTAGCATTCGCAGAAGAGAGTGCACGTTGCAGATCGTTACCCAAAAGGTGCTCTACTCCAACTTCAGTTTCCAGCGTCAATGTAAACGACGTGTAGCTTTCTGTTGTGCCATTAAAGCCAGATTTAACGTGGGGCTGGACTCCCGCCTTCAGCATTTTTCCAACATATTGAGCCTTGAAGCCTTTTATGATGGGAATTTCACGTTCCTCTTTACTACCCTCCGCCTGCGGTGGCACGGAGCATACCGGCTTCGTTTCAGCGACGTTGGCATTGAGCCTTGTCACTTCGACTTTTTCCTCCGGCTGCGCTTGTTCAACTCTCGTTTCCTTGAGCTGAGGAGGCGCATGCTCCAACACCGGATGCGGCTTGGATTTACGTTTTGCGTAAACCTTGATGGCAATTGCCTTTGCCTCAACCACGGAATCCCTATACAGGGCATCCATAGCTTCCGGCTTGACATCGCCAATAGCATCCATCCGTATGCAGCGGTGCTTTTCATTCTTCCAGAGCAACAGGATGCGCTTGGCAACCCCATTGAACGGACCGAAAACAACCAGCCGGCCTTCAACCCCTCCTTCGAGAAAATCAATGGCTTTCATCGGTGATGCATCCACATCAATGAGACAGGCTTTTGAGGTGACGGTTTTTTTGTTTTTGCGCTTTATGTTGAACCCGACAAACATCTTCGAGAACACCTGCTTCGCACCAACAACCGACAATCCGATCGCCGCTCCAATCAGGAGGGCATACAGAAAGTGCAACATTTTGCCCTCCTTCCTCCTGATTAAAAAAAGTTCGCTATCACCGGATTGGCTTTAACAAACGCTTTGCTGACGATCAAACCGAGCTTTTCCGCAGCGTCATCAAACTCCTCTTGCGACACGCCGAGCGTGTCGATTTTGGAATTCAAATAGCGGCGGTCAACTACGATCGAATCATCATCGACGACTGATATGGACAAATGCCTGGACAACTTAAACAGACACAAGGCCAACAGCCATGCTGACTTACCCTTCTGGATGGTTCCGCGAGTCCGCTTATTGCGAACAATTAGTCCCATCTTCATGCCATCAACATCAACGATGAGTCTGTTGACATCTAATTGACGAATCATCACAAGCTCTTCAACAGGGCTCAGCGCGTCCTTAATTACCTTCTGCCAGTCACCATCAAGGTCATTAGCTGTCCAGTGCAACAGGGCATCACTGTTTTTTGCTACGGTAGCAAGGGGCGGGGCCGGCGGCGGGGCTGTCTGAACTGGTGCGCTTTTCGCGGTGCCAGAACCAGAAAAATCAATCCCATTGTCGTCAACCCAATAACTTCCTACTCTTGCATAACCCTTCGACTCTTTTTCCCGCACCATCTTCCAAAGATCAGCAGTTGAGCAAGATTTGGAGCTTTCTTGTAATGCTTTGCCAACGCCACCCCAACGTGTTGTCAGAGTTGTGTTGCCATCATGGTGATAACACCAATCCTTACGAGGCGTACCGTCAGGGTTATCCATCCGGTACACATCCATTCTCAGCTTTTGCATCGCATTCTCCTTACCGGCGCGGCCGTTAAGCCACACCAGCTAGTTGATTAACCCAATTTTGCATTCACACCGAACACTGAAGTAATCATCGCGTGGATGGCTATCTTCGTGCTTGGCGTGCATGTGTTGGTCAGGGCACGTTCCATGGCGTAGTGCAGAGCACTATTACCTTGGTTTGGCGCACCCACAAATGCGATACAGAACTGAACCCAACGCTGCAAGGTTCGCACAGACATCGTACGTTCCAACGCGGAGGCTGTTTGATTGCCACAGTCGCGTGACTGTTTACGAACCATGTCGCGCACCTGCAAGATTCCATGAATGAAATCATCGCGCGACAATGAGGAGCCCTTTTTGACACCTTGATCCGTAGCAACCTGTATCCCCTCCTGTTCGAACCAGTATTGGAGAAGCTGATCGTCGGCACCGATGCTAGTCAGCGTGTCGAGAAGAATTGCCCTCTCTTCATCGCTTGGATAGCCTACCTGAACGGTCATGCCCACGCGGTCAGGAATCGACTTGTCGTGGATCATTGCTGTGTTGTAATTCCCTGTGTCGTCGCCGGCCATATTGCTATTGGCCGTCAATATCACGCGGAACTCTGGCTTCCGAATGACAATTTCGCCACCCTTGCCTGTCAACGTAAACGAACCACCTTCCAGCAATCCGTTTAAACCAACCAACGTGGCAGGTGACATCCGATCAACTTCGTCGATCAGAAACCATGCACCACACTTGGCAGCCTCAGTAGCGGGGCCATCACGAAACACGGTCTGGCCGTTTTCTGCGAGCACATAGTGCCCAAAGATTTCA
>Ga0209212_1003944_pt1 | contig 18893 bp, 13 predicted proteins | sample RifGroC2_FD_183996 | JGI IMG/M metagenome (GOLD analysis project Ga0209212, IMG submission 183996) | Groundwater microbial communities from Rifle, Colorado, USA - Groundwater C2 (SPAdes) (version 2) | ecosystem: Environmental > Aquatic > Deep subsurface > Groundwater | place: Rifle, Colorado...
GGCCGCCCGCAGCTTAATCCCGGGTTCAATCTTCTTACGCATTGTACTGGCCTCCTTAGTGTATTCTACCTTCAAAATACACCTTAAGTCAGCCTAAATTCTGGTCCAGTTTTGCCCGACTAGCGTACGCCTTCTTAAAACAGTATAGCAGACGAACCCGACAACCGTCTGTCGGGTTCAAAAACATGCGGTACTCTTAAAACCGGCCTGGGAATCCATCGGTTATCTCCTTTATGCGGTAGCCGACACCGCAAAAAGCCCAGCCGCGGCCTCGGTGGCAATTAGAATAGGGGCAATAATTTGTTTATGGCTGGTTTCATGGAAATTTTTAAGGTCCAGGGCATAATCCACAACCTGATCTATGGCATATGAGGTAAACTCTTTAGCCCCAACCTTAAACTCGAGCACAAAAATAACCGGCCCCATAATTAAAAGCACATCAATGCGCTGCCCCATGCGCGGGATTGAGTACTCAAAATAAACCTTGCCCTCTTTGCCTTGCAGTGCGCTTTGCAGAATCTCAATCTGTTGCACCCAGGCGCCAGTTTGTGTGGGTTCGACAGGGAAACCGGCGGCGGCGCTGCCAGTGGTTAGGAAGCCGATGACCTTCTCTGTAGTTGTGGAACAGAAGGTGGGGATTGAGGCTGAGTAATATTCGCGTTTCACAAATATTCTTTTTCAGAATCACTGATTGAGGATATATTCAGAACACACCTCGCAAAAACCATCCTCTGGCACACCGAATAGTGGCTCACCGCAACGAAGGCATTTTGCATGCAGCAAGTCCTCGCCGCAAAAATAACAATGTGGCTTCCCATTATCGCCGAAAAGCACAGTTTCAGTATAACAATCGGGGCAGACATAGATCGTAGCGTCAAGTGCTTCTTTCCCACACCCGACTATTTCGCCAATTTCCGACTTGGCTTTTGCCAAACGTTCCTCATAAGAATATATAAGATCCTTTAGAATTAGATAATCTCCTCCCTTCAGCACATCTTTTAATTCAATTCTAAGTTCTGCAGCCAGAAAGATATCTAAAAACTTTGCAGCTTTAGCCAAATAATCTTTTATTTCTGAGACGGTTGACTTAACTTTATGATGCTCAATCCTATTGCGAATCCGCTGCAGGTTCTCTAAAACTGGTCGATGCTGTTTAAAATCGACTCCAGCATTGCCAAGGCGCCCGAGTAGTGCTTTAAATTGCACCGTATGCGAATCATCATTTATCGGATTCTCAGGATTACTGTAAATTAGAAGTGGGCTTTCCTGGACGAGGCGCGCTTTTAGATACAATTCTATTGCGTGAAAAATATGGACAATTGCAAATTTTAAGTCATTCCGATTTGATTTGCGTTTAATGTAGCGCAAATAATGATATATCCCATGCTTAAGAGACGTCCGTGCATTATCCTCTAAAGTCAAAACAAACTCTTTTTTTATTATCTTGATTCTCATGGTTGGCTCCGGCTATTATTCGCGTAAAATAGTCTGTCATACAATTTGACAATGCTGTCATGTCTTTCAAACATCCCCTTATTTACAACCTTAATATTTGGTCTATCTGCTTTATATCCTGAGGAGTCGCCTTTCTCATGTTTAGCCGTTTTAAAGTGCGAGATATCTGGCAGAGGACAACCAGCGTTTCCACCAAAATACATAAACGGCCCTAACGCAAGCGAATCTGCATCAAAATATATCCACACAACACATCCGGATGACTTCTTCCCTAAAGACAAAGAAATTTTTTGCCGAACCGTTTTTCCTTTTGAGTAGGATGCTTTTAATTGTAAATGCCGGATTGTACGATTCAATTCAAGAATTAGGTCATATCCTTGATTATCAACTTCAGGATGGGATATTTCAAGTGAATGCCCTCTTTGCCAAGAGATTTTAAGCAGTTCCCCTACAAATAAATGCTCAATTACTTTCTCACGAAATGAGGAACTAAAACAATGTTGTTCATTTTTCATTCTTTTACCTCGTCTGGGAAAAGAAATAGCGGACGCAGTGGATTAGTTGATTAACTGCAACACCAAATATTCTGCTGATAAATAGCAACTTAATCGACTACGCTGCCCCCCGCCCACACCCCACTATCCTAAAACACTTTCCCAGTTTATCCCCAATGTTTTGCGAGTAACTTTAAAGAAAACAACCTCAGACTTCTTTTCAAGCAGTGAAGACACGCGCCAACACCGAGAAGGATGTTTATAGTTGAAGAACACCTTGTGGTGAGGAGAGATTAAAGGTGCCAATGATTTTGCACTCTCACAAGTCAACACATAGAACACGCTCTCTGATTTGGAGTTTAAGGCCAATATTACAGCCGCCGCAAAACTCTTCCAGACTTTAAGGTGGGCGCCAGGTGAATTATGTCTTGTTGTTAAAGCTGTATTTAACAGCAAAACACCTTCTTTAGCCCAACTCTCTAAACTGGTTGCTGGGGTATCAGAAACCTTTCTTCCTAGCTCATCCCCAACCGCTTTAAGAATTGTTCGCAAGCTTTTACCGCCCCTTAAGGAATGAAGTTTTGTATTTTTTACTATTTGAGGATTCAGAGCAAAAGCCAGTCCTGTCGCGAATGTTTCATCCCCTACAATTTGATAAAACGGGTCTTGGCCTACAATAACAACTCTAACCTTATCAAAGGGCACCAAATCAAATGCTTTGTAAACATCATTAGCTTTGGGTGTTGTAGTTTTAATTCTTAAAAGAGGCGATATCTTGTTTCTATAGTAAACCCCAAACGGAGTAGGAGAAAAAGCGTTAAAGGCAATCCTAATCCTTTTAAACCAGTCTCGTCTTGAATTCTTCATTAAGATTTTACACCCTAAGCAAAACCGCCGGTCCTATCCGGCGGCAATCGAAAGCTGTATAACTGCTAAAATTCGCTATTGTATATGCCCCCCTCTAGCTTTCCCTTGAGTCTGGGGCAAGCACACTTAACGTATCAGACTAAGCCCTAGGCTTCTCTGGAAAAGGGAACCCTTCGAAGAAATTACCAGGTCGCATTTGAGTCCATTCCTCCATGCGTTCGTCAGACTGCGCGAATATCTCGCTGGTAGCTGACGGAGTCTTAAAGAATTTGGCATGCGTAAAATCAGGGTCCTTAAGTTTTTGCTTAATCAAGGCTCTAATATGGAGTGTGGCAATATCATAGAGACGGCTGAGTAATTCATCGCGCTTTTCTGATAATCTAATCGCCCCTAACTCGCGTGCTGAGAGTTGCCCATACTGCTTTTCAATAAAGCGAGCAATGAGTGCCAAGAAGTGAAAATCCGCATGAAATACGAAGTCATTCTCTTCAATCTGCGCGTTTATTTTTTGGACCTTAGGGTCAATCTCGCCAAGTTTTTCGCGTAAAGCTTTAAATTCTGCAACAAGTTGGCGCTTTTTTGAACGATATTCTTTTTTCTTCTTAAGAACAAGCTTGTTAAGAATAAATGCAAAGACAACGTGCTCAGCGGTTAGATCGGCAGAAAATATTGTGAAATAAAAACCACCCTCTTCAGTTGAAAACAAAAGCCCTTTTTTTGCTTTTGCCTCACTAGCTTGCTTAAGCTTAAACGCAAGTATCAGCTGTGCAGCGAGCTCCATATCAATAATTCGTGCCCCATCTTTTTTGGGAACTTGTTCATCCTCTCCACGTTTACGAATGTAGTAATAGCTGAGAATCCTGATTGCGTCCTGTAATTCATGTTGAACTTTATCGTTGGAGCGAAAATCCCTGAGTCGGACCGTAGATTGGCTATTAGTCGATTCAGTGATATTCTCTTTTACCCCTTGGTCTATGGTCTTGATAATCTTTGCCAATATCTCAATGCCTGACAAGTCCTTGCCTTCTCTAGCCGCTTCGGAAAGGGTAACTGTGGTTTGGCAGCCATTAACAATCTGCATTTCCTGTAATGAAATTGATTGCCCGTCTGCCGCCACATTGAAATCTCGACAGACAATGCTTAGCCCATTGTTTAAATACCAAAAATTATTGCGTCCATCTTTGTCTTCAATTGTGGAAAGAATACGCCTATTGATGCGGTTCATAGCTGTGAGATAATAGCGGACATTGTCCTGAAACAATGCGTATCCGTGCTGCTCCTCAAGCTTAGCGAGGTCAACACCTTTAATAGTCACAATAACGGCAGAAAGTGTGCCCTTTTCGCGAAGTGCAAGCTCACCTGGAACGATCGGAATTGTCACACTTGAAGGAGCTGATTCTTTTTTTGTTTTATCCTCGCGAAACAGTTCTAAAAGGGTGGAGATATCATAAACCTCAACCCGTACGTGGTCGTTAACGATCTGTTTTGCGCCACAACCCGTATCAGCCTCCAACTGCCCAAACACAACGAAATGGGAACAGATTTCATATTTCTTTTCAAGTGCCACACTAATATCCGCTACATGCCGTCGAAGGGTGCGATTTGAGATTTTACGTGCATCAGGATGATTCCCAAATCTTTTGATTAATTCCTGAAATTCTTTAATTTTCGCGCAAGGGATTACTCCACTAGCATTATCCGAATAATTCGACTTAAATAGATGCAGTTCTCTGCGATCATCATCAACACAGATCGCATCAATCCCGAGCGACTCGGGCGCATCCACTACAATAGCCTCGATGGCATCTTCAATATCAAGGTCAAGACGTGTTTTTATAAACCACCCCAAAAAAGCAGTGGCCATATCAACTTCTTCATCGCGGGAGATTCGTTCCAGTTCCCGCTTAAGCAATTCTTGTGTTACGTTTTGCAGATTAGTCATTTTTGGCTACACCCCAAATCTTATTGTAAATTGTTTCCCATTCTTTATCTGCTAATTCAACAAGTGCCGCCACCCTCTGAAGATCCCTAATTATCACAGGGTCCGCTGCTGCCTCAGGTTTATATTTAACCTTATGATCCAAAGCGCTCCATGCCTCTTGAAAAGCTGTCCTGATTTGAAGTTCACATTTTGAGGATTGGAACCGGGTATACTCAGAAAGCACTTTGCGCGCGTCACTCAACTCAATCATCATATGATATGAGCGATAGCCAAACTTATCGATTGCTGGTTCTCTCCAAAACTCTTCAGTAATCTTAAATTGTTCTCTAATTATGGAGACAACCTCTTCTATTTGCGCAGAAGTGACACATATAATCCTGCATCCACATATATCGGCGCAGTCGGAAAAGGTGCGGTATTTTTGTTGTTTCCGCTTTAACTTATCTATAAAGCTTGCATGTTTCTTCACCCGCGTCATAACATCAACTATCAAAACACGGTGATCATCAAGAAGTTGGCTTACAAGCTTACGCGTAGCCTTAGTAAAGTCTTTATTCAGTTGGTAATTGGCATGATACCAAGTATCCGCCTGCGCTTCAGTATAGCCAAGAATGATTTCGTCAGGGAGAAGCGCCCTCTCTTGGCTGAGAACTGGGGTAGCTGGCTGCGGGATAGGAGTTTGATGCGGAATAGGGTTTATATCAGGCATAAGATGTCCCACAATCCAGTCGTCACACGTCGATTAAAATGACTTTAACGGGGACGGCGGGGAAGTGGCGCTTAAGCCTCTCGATATCGTATATCAACTGTTCGCCATACGAAACGCCAGTTGACATCTGGGCGTGCATTGCATGGCAGGGGACTATCTCAATCCCGACATCTGCCTTCCCTTCATTGAAGAAGTATTGGAACTTTGCCATGTCATAAAACATGAATGCATATTTCCCGAATTGTACTTCGACAAACACCCGGTCTTTTACAAAATCCACCTGCTTGTAAGACCTGGCGATTGTGGTTGGATGGTTCGGTATTGTAATAGTGTACACATCCCTGACTTCATTAAAGCCAAGCGCATTAAATGATTGCTCAAAAGATTTATTGAGAGCCACCGGATTATACAAAGCCTCGCCCGGATTTGTTTTTTCCTTGCTGATCTTGGTCTTGGTTACATTGGTAATGTTCGCTATAACAGAATCAATCTCTTTTTCAAGCTGTGGATAACGAACCTGCAGAATCTCTGAGCCACCCAAATGTGAATACTCATAAACCTTACGCATGAGTGACCTCTTTAAGCAGCTTGGCAACGTAGGCTTTCTTTTTTTCAATAAACGTCATTTGCTTGGGATCAAGCTCACTTTTATAGCAGCTATCTTCACCTTTTTTTAAACTAGGGGTATATATCGGCGTATTCATTGGCCGTGTTCTAAGTTTACCTTCAAATGCTAATTTAACGCGCTCTGTTGCAATCTCGGCATATTTGCGGACAATCTCTGCGCCAGCCGCCCGGCGCCGATTCTTAATTGCGGCAACCGCCGTCGAACCAACTCCTAGGAATGGATCCAGAACAAGATCACCAGGGTTTGATAAAGCAAGTATCAACCGCTCAACTAATTCCACTGGGAACTGACAGGGATGTATAGTTTTTTCCACGTGGTTGTGCTTAACATTTGGAATAGCCCATATATCTCCAGGGTTTTTTCCCAATGGATTACAGGACAATTCTCCCGACTTTGGCCCCTTGTAATACCGCTTATTTGGATATTTCTGCGGGATTCTTACCTCGTCAAGATTAAAAACATAATCAGTTGCTTTTGTGAGCCAAAGGATTGTTTCATATCTTCCAGAGAATCTTTTTCTGCAATGCAACCCATGCTCAAAATGCCAGACTATTCTATTCCGTAATTTCAACCCATATTTGGCAAATATCGGGTACAAAACAATATCAAGCGGGACAATCTCGTCTTCGCCGATATAATTCCCGACTTCCCAACATATACTCCCAGTCTTTTTTAGTACACGGACACATTCCTGAATTATTACTTCCTGTTGGGCAATATAGGTCTCCAATGAAAGAGTTTTTTCATAGGACTTCCCAATATTGTAAGGGGGTGACGTAACAACCACCTGAACTGACTCGTCAGACATTTCCTTGAGTAAATCCAGGCAGGATCCGTTAAAGATAGTTGCGTCCACGGCATCAGAAAAATTAGATGCGAGTTTTATTCCCCCGGTATCTTTCGTCCAGGATTTTATTGGTTTTATGGGTTTCTTCATAAGATATTTAGGCAAAGCAGGGTCTTTGTTTAATTATATAACTTTAACAACTCCCCACATGGGGAAATTGGCTCTCAAACCCTGCCTCTCCTGGCTAGAGTATAGCAGACCAACCCGACAAAGGCGTGTCGGGTTGGTATTACGGTGTAATATCAATTAAATCCTTTATTTCCTGGTTTTTAAATAGATTGTTTAAGGAAAATCTCACCCCTAGCTCGTCCTTCTTTTTTTCTATTATTATAATAAGCGTAGCTTTAGCCTTGTTATATGCACCATCAATTGCTGCCGGCAATTGATCTTCGGGGATACTTACGTTTAGGACGTGCTGACTATGCTTCTTTATCGCATATATGAGTGCATACCATGCGTTCGCTATAAATTGATTATCCTCAGTGAGCTTTTTTGAATAAAGATATTTTGAAAGTTCATAACACCGATAAAGCTTTTCAGAAATACCGTTCCGAAAGGCTTCTTCGCTAAATACCTCATCAAAGTAGAGCTTAAAGACGGCCAATTTGCTAACTTTTGCTTTTGCAGGGTTATCCTTGTACAAAGCGGCGTAAAGCTGAAGCAGATTTTCATTCGTTATCGTATCATTATAAAATACTATCTCCTCTCCATCTTTAACAAGCAATCCAACACCCCGTTGCGCAAAATGCGCCTTAACTTTACTTTGCACACCATGATTTGCCTTAAGATTAACAATGTCAATGGGGTTTTGAGAGTTTGTTGCTTCTGCAATTTTAAAAGCCTGTTCAGGTGTAGCCTCAAAAACACGTAGAACAACGCTTGCCTTGCTCAATTGGTCTTCATAGCTACCCGGTTCCGCCTCAATCAATTCCGCAAGTACCCCTGTTGTTTGCCCACCATTAACGATGCTAGCGTTATTTAGTGTTAAGTTATAATGCCTGTCTCCGGTCGGCTCTGGCTTATAACTTTCACACACCAATGAAATCCCGTTGTTTAAGAAACAAAAGTCTTCCGGATGCGTCTTAAAGCACTCTATTATCCGTGCATTAACCTTACTCTTCTTTAACAGAAACCGAACATTCTGACTTAATAATTGCTTTTTTCCTGCTTGATGATAAAACGCAAGATAGTCCTTTAGGGAACAAGACGCCAATAACCCTTTCATACTAGCGCCTGTTTTTTTAAAAACTGAATCTGTTTTGTCGTCTTCATTCTTAATGTTTACTTTTAACACGCCGCTTGTCTCTTGCGGTTCATTCCCAAAAGCGTTTGCGTCAACAAAAATAAATTCAATATTTTTCTTTCTCGCCTCTGATATGCACTCCAATTGTTTATGCTCTTCACAGATCACGCCATTTGTTGCTAAAAAGATTACAATTCGTATTGACGGATTACCATTATCTTTAAGCAAGGCTCGGTATTTTTCAATCTTTTCTTTAATCTTCTCGTTGGGTTTTTCCAAAGCCTTTCCATTTATTACTGCGACTGCATTTGAAACCAGTGCCTTAATCCCATCTTCAGTAAAAGTGGTTGGTTTTCCTGGGCCATTCCTATACTTTGACTGAATCAGCACTAAGTCCGAAAGGCTATCCACGTCATCGGAATAATATAGCGCATCAATCTTGCAATCGCCACTGCCCTCACAAACAGCATCAAAGGCTTCTTGGAAATTTACCTTAAAATATTCCTCAAGGATGGAAACACTCACCGCTCTTGTATACCTAGAATCACTATCGCCTTTCACACCGGGGACAAGGTCAATCCGCTTTTTGTTTTCATCAATTAACTTATTAAACTTGTTTAGGTTTGTTTTATGTATAGGCATATTTTCATCAATCCTCTCCTCTCTTGATAAGGCATTCTTGCCAACGAGGATATTTACGAGGAGCACTTCCCAACCACTTCCGCTATTACCATAAACTCTTCGTCTTCCGCGTTCGGGATCACTATGGGGCTGTAGGCCGGATTCAGCGGCTGCAGGATTATTTCTTCGTGCTGCCAGGCGCCGTCGGGGGCGTATTTCTTTTTGCTGGTGTACTTCTTTACGGTGTAGCTGCCGCCGGTGTCCGGGTCGGCTATAGAGCTGTGCTGCACCAGCACCAGCTTGTTCTGGCGGGTGCCGCCCGGGTTGGCGCGGAATACGCAGTAGTCGCCGTCCTGCAATTTGGGTTCCATGGAGCGCCCGGCCACTTGCGCGGAGAACATGTTGTGGTCGGGCTTTACGCCGGGAGGGCATTTTATCCAGCCAAGCGGCTCTACGGCCATGCCGCGGCCGAAATTGCCGCAGGCGGCCTGCAGGCTGAACACGGGGAGGTAATCCACAAATTTCAGGGCGGCGGCCACGTCCGGCTCTATAGTAAAAAGTTTCTTAAGCTTTGCGGCAATGGTTGCCGGGAGATCAATACGGCTTAAGAAATGGGCTTTAGTCGCCTCGTCCACAAAATACACATAACAGCCTTTCATCCCTCGGCTTAGAAGCACACGGTAGATATTGCGCACATACTCCGTAAAATTAGCCGCATTCTGGCGCAGTGTGCGGTCGAAACTCGCGTTGCGGTCCCCGGTCATCTTTTTCAACAAGGGATCATAAACAAAGTCTTTCCCGATAATAACGCCTATATAGTCGAATTCAAAACCCTGGGCGGTATAAATACAGCCCACCTGTTTTATGCCTTCCGGCTTAAAAGCCCATTCGAACCACTTAACATAACCCTCGGGCGGCTTAACCTTGTCGTGGGTTTCCCAGGGCATGGCAAAATCGCCTATTTTAACGTCTTTTACCAGGGCGCCGTGCTCGTCCAGCTGCTGGCTCCAGGGCCAGCAATAACCGGCCACAAGGCGGGCGAAGTTGTTCTTTTTCGGCTCGGCGGCTTTCAGCTTATTCTCTTTTTTCAATAAAGCGTCATAAAGCTTTTGCGGTGTGTCAAAAACCTTAAATTCAAATCTGTCGCTCTTTACCAGCTTGCGCCCGGTGTCGTTATAGCCTAAAGTTGAATCCAGCCATTCCAGATAGCCGTCCGAACCGTTGCAGCGGAATTGCGATAACAATTCAACCTCTTCGCAAGAAGCTTTTAGTTTTTTTGCGGCCTCCCGGATAAGGGCCGTGCTGCCTACTTCCTGCCCGCGCACTACCTGTTTGTCGTCTATGAAGAAAACGGATACTTTTGCGGCTCTTACCAGTTGCTCCACCTGCGGCATGTCCGTACGGTGCTCCGGGGGAGTATACTGGTGCCCGCTTTTCTTGCCTATACGGTGAGCCTCGTCCACCAGCACAACATCATAGGCGTTAGCTTTTGAAATAGCCGGCGCGAACACGTCCAGATTAACAAAAAGCTCCCGGGACTCCTTGCCCACGGTTTTATGGATGGCCTCGCGGAAGGGCTTTGACTTGCACGCGTAACGCACATTGTTCTGCGTTCCTTTTACGCCCAGCTCGGCCAGCAGGTTGAAGGCTATTACGGATTTACCGGTGCCGGGGCCGCCGTGCACTATTATTACGCTTTTTTCCTTGCGCGCCTTGGCGGCTTCCAATTTAGCCAGAATGAGGTTCTTGGCTACGATCTGCTCGTTAAGAAGAGAAAGCGCTTTTTCGCCGGAGATTATCTTTGCGGTATTATCAAGCAGCTTCCTGGACGGCTCTATGGGGCTTTGCGTGAACCGGTCAAAAACCTCAAGCCCGTGGCCCGAAGAAAGGCATTCTTTAAGTTTCCCCGCCAGCCCGGCCACCTCCGTCATGGTATAAACGGGGAACTCGGCTATGAGTTTATTGTATTTGGGCGCGAACAGGCCCACGGCGCCCTCTTTATGGTAGTTATGGCAATACGCGCAGGAGAACAGGTCCATGTTGGGATCTGTTTCAAAGACTTTTACAAAATTCTTAAGGTGCGTGTGGTAGCCGGCTACTTGCGCCGAAGGATGCGCCACGCGCCTGTGGGCGCCGCCGGTAAAAGTTTCAACAAAATTGTCTTCCCCTTCTATTTCGGCCACGGTCGCCCATTGCTTTAGTTCCATCAGGAAAACATAGGACTTGGCGTCTGCGGATTTGCCGAAGAGCAGGCAATCTATGCGGCTGGTGTTGTAGGGGACTTCGTATTCAAAAGAAATGTGCACGTCTTTCAGGGCGGCTTTCTCCGAGAGGTTCTTTACATACTGCCCTGAGCTTTTAAAGGAATTGTACTCCGGTATGCCTGGATAACGCCCTAAATGGGCTTTGAAATTTTCGCGGATGGTATCGGCAAGCGTATTGTCGCGCACGTGCTCGTAGAAGTCTTCAATTTTGGCGGAGTAGAGCCTCACCGGGGCCTTTGGGGGCCCGGCAAAGCAAGAATGTTACCTGTGAAGGTGCTGGCCATGTTGTTTAAATAGTATAGAACCCGCCGCCTAACTTGTTTATATTCTAACTCTTCAAGGTAGGGCTGGCAATTTATATTTATAATTAGAGAGGGGAAGAGACCGGGGAACGCGGGGAACGAGGCTCAACCTCGGGGAATTTGAGGTTGAGCCTCGGGGAGCTGATTTTGGTCATTGACTGTGTTTTGGGCCTCTGGTATACTATTTATGAAGAGCGATAAGTCCGTTACAGGTTGTCTAGGTGTTTTCCCCTTAGGGGTTTAATAGCTTAGACGGTGAGCCTGTCCGGCACGCTCTTCTTCTTTTTTTACGGGCGATACAGCCTTTCTGAGCGTATTTTGCTTTTAAAGACATCGTGCCACTCCAAGTCATTTCTTTCATACTTCCTGAAAAATCCCCACGCAAACATGTCAGCGGCTTGTAAGCCCGGACTTTCCTGAGAAGGCGTGTGGAAAATATTCAATGGAACCAGCGGGTCAATAAAGGCCTTTATCTGATTCAAAATATAGCTATTGAATTCAACGAGGCCCGACCGGGGACCGCGCTTATCCACGGTCATGATAACCCTGACTGCGGCATCCCGGAAGTTTACCCGCTCCAAAGCTAATCTGGCGAGGTAGTTATACATCCGGTCCTTATCGATAGAGAGATCGGCATATGCCTTCTTCTTATTGAGCGTGACAGAGTGAAGACTGAAATCTATTTGGCTGACCTGCTGGAAAAAATACTTTTTTGTTTCCAGCGGCACCAGTGTTCCCTTCAACTCCAATGCGCCTTTTTTATACTTTGGATATAATTTTCTGCGTATAACCGCGTGCACGGCGCTTGAAAGCGCCCGGTCGTTCTCCTGTCCTTTGATCGCCAGAACACAAATCGTGAAAAACGCGCTTGGCTTCTTATTTACAAAATCAAACCCAAGGTCCCCGCTTTCGTCCAGGTAGAGATAAAGCATATAGCCCCCTTGCCGCATACATAGCCTAGCAGGCCACCCCGACAGCGTAGTGTCGGGGAAAAGTGATAAAATCGTTAGGTGCCTTACGACGAAGACCTGCAAAACGGGTTGCGAAACCTGCAAGAGATACTGTCACGGCTGGATGACAGGGCGGATAATATTAAATGGGTGAAGGAGCACGCCCCGGCGGACGCGCCCGACCGGATAAAAGAGGCCATAGTAGATAATTTCCCGCAGCCGAAGGCCGTTCCACCGCCGGCGGAACCGCCGGTGCAGCAACCGCAGGCCGTAGAGCCCCCCGCGCCGGTTGAAATTCCGGCGCTGATCCACACCGCTCCCGCGGAAACTCCCCTTATAATACCGGAACCGGCGCCGCAGCCCCCCATAATGCCGGCCGTGCCGGAACTGCCGGCGTTTCTGGCGCCTGTGGCGGCCGCTAAAGAGACCCTTCCCCCCGCCCCGGAACCGCTGCCCGCGGTTGAGCCGCAACCGCTGCCGGCGGTTAAGCCCGCAAAAAAGCCCATCGCCGTCAGCAGAAGCGCCGTTATTATGTTCTGCACCGGCCTGGCTATAGCCGGCGCCATCGCCTACCAGTTCACCGTTAACAACGCCAAAGCCCGTTACGCGCGGGCCGGTGAGCTGGTTAAAGCCGCGCGCAATACCGAGGCCATAAGCGCCTATACACGGATAATTTCGCTGTATAACGGCAGCCCCGAGGCGGCTTACAGCCAGTTGGCCATCGGGGACATAAAAGCCGTGCTGGGCGACAATGCCGGGGCCATCGAGCGCTACGAGAAGTACCTGCTGGCGGCGCCCGCCGGGGACGCCAAGGTGCCGGAAGCCAAGTTCAAAATTGCCGAGATAGAATTTAAAGACGCCAACTTCACCGACGCGGATTTCATGTACAACAGCCCGGATATACGGACGTCCGGCTACGCCAAACAGGCGGCGGACAGGATAAGCCTGATAAAGGCGGTTAATGACCTGATCGCCGGCGCGCGCAAGCTGGCGCCCAAGAACCCGGCCAAAGCGGTTGAAACTTTAACCACCGTGCTGGCGGCTTACCCCGGCCTTAAGGCAGCCGCGGACGGGCTGGAAGAAGCGCAGAAAGCGCTTGCGGCGGCCAATGGCCGCCCGGCGGCAAGGCACGCGGCCAGGGCGGCAAAGCCCATTACTGCGCGCGCCCCTAAACCCGTGCGCGCCAAGCCGGCCCCCGCCCCTGGCAAAGCCGCCACCGCCACCGCCAAAACTGGCGCTTATACCAAAGAGCAGTTCAACATCTGCAATTCCGTTTGGATGATGGAAAAAATACAGGGCCGGCTGGACGCGCCCACGGCCGCCGCCGGGCAGGAGAATGATTGCGGCGCGCTTAAAGAGAATATGACGGCCTGCAAAGGAATGCAGGAAGAGTATAAAGCCGTACAAAACCTTAAGCCCGAGGCGCGGGCTTTAATAGAACAGGAAACCAACCCGGATTGGACCGCCGCAAAGCAGATAGAGCAGGACAAAAAGACGCTTAAAGCCTACCAGACCCACCGCTGCGCCGAAATGATAAAAACCTTTACGCGTTAGGCGTCCCCTGATACTGGAAATTGCTAAAATTATCTTGTTGATCGCTTGTCAGGCTTATATATGGAAGATAAAGAATTGGAAACGGCCGGGTTGGCGGCGCGGATAAAGGCCGCCGGCGATGTAATGGCGGCTATTGCAGCCAACCGCGACCTGCTGGCCGTGCTTACGGAGGCCGAGCGCAACCGTTTGCTGACGGCGGCGGGGCAGGTGTCCCGGCCGGATTCGCGCGCGCGGCGGCAGCTGGTTAAGGCTTACGAGCGCCAGCGCATAACCGCCAAGACCCAGCGCGCCGAGAGCGCTCTTAACCAGACCGGCATACGCAAACTGCGGCGGCAGACCGTGTTCACCACGCCTAATGTCTTTCCCCCCCAGGGTTTCGAGCAGCTGGAAATAAAGAACGATGCGGACTTCCGCGAGCCGCACGAGGAGCAGAACTGCTACACCTGCAAGGCCAATTACACGCAATTGCACCACTTTTACGACCAGCTCTGCCCGCCCTGCGCCGAGCTGAACTACCGCAAGCGCACCGAAACGGCGGACCTTACCGGCCGCGTGGCGCTGCTTACCGGCGGCCGGGTGAAGATAGGCTACCAGGCGGGCATTAAGCTGCTGCGCGCCGGGGCGCAGCTGATAGTAAGCACGCGTTTTCCGCGCGACTCGGCCCTGCGCTACGCGGCCGAACCTGATTTTAAGGACTGGGGCCACCGGCTGGAGATCTTCGGCCTGGACCTGCGCCACACCCCCAGCGTAGAGGCCTTCTGCCGGCACCTGCTGGCCACGCGCTCCCGCCTGGATTTTATAATCAACAATGCCTGCCAGACCGTGCGGCGCCCGCCGGAGTTCTACGGGCATATGATGGAGCGCGAGCAGGGCCCGCTGCGGGACCTCCCCGAAGCCGCCCGCGCCCTGCTGGGCGCTTACGAGGGGCTGCGCGGCTACCATCTGCTGCCCGAAGGCGGCGCCGGCCAGGGCAACCCGCGGCCCGTGGCGCAGTTGCCCGGCATTTCCCAGGTGGCCGGGCTTACGCACGCGGCGGCCTTGTCCCAGGTACCGCTGCTGCCGGAAGAACTGGCCGCGCAGAAAGCCCTTTTCCCGGAAGGAAAGCTGGACGCTGACCTGCAGCAGGTGGACCTGCGCGAGCGCAATTCCTGGCGGCTGCTGATGGCGGAAGTGCCGGCGGTGGAACTGCTGGAAGTGCAGCTGGTGAACGCCGTGGCGCCGTTCATTCTTAACGCGCGCTTAAAACCGCTGATGCTGCGCACGCCGGAGCGCGACAAGCACATTATCAACGTGTCGGCGGTGGAAGGGCAGTTCTACCGGAAATTCAAGACCACGCGGCACCCGCACACCAATATGGCCAAGGCCGCGCTCAATATGATGACGCGCACCTCGGCGGCGGATTACCAGGCGGACGGCATCCACATGAACGCCGTGGACACCGGCTGGGTGACCGACGAGGACCCCGCGCACATCGCCGAGCGCAAAACCAAGGAGCACCGCTTCCACCCGCCGCTCGACATTGTGGACGGGGCCGCGCGCATTGTGGACCCTATTATCTCCGGCTTCAACACCGGCACGCATGTCTGGGGCAAATTCCTGAAGGATTACCGGCCCACGGACTGGTAAGAAGGCTCGACCTCGGGGACAAGAGGTTGAGCTTTATTCATTACGCGTATTAACTTCTCGCCTGACGACGCGCAATATTGTTACTATATAAATAGATTTTTAGTTCTAAATATTCATTCCAGAGGTATTTCATGCGCAATCTTATTGCCGCGGCCGTGTCTTTCCTTTTTTTAATTCTGCCCCTGACCAGCGCGGCCAACGCGCAGGCCGGCGGCGCCGACCCCTTCGCTAAATTCAAGAACCGCGTAAAAGCCGACCGGCAGTTGGCCGGGGGCGCGGACCAGTGGAAAGCGCTGAGCGCTAAACTGGCGGCGGACCCGATGTTCGCGGCGCTGGGCCTGGACAAACTTGCCTACGACAAAGGCAACCAGCTGACTTACGACTTCACCCTGCCCCTGGGCGGCGAGCAGCTGGCCCTGAAAGGCACGCTCACCTTCGACGCGAACGCGCCCGAAGGCGCGCCGGCGGCCAGCCTGACCTCCAAGGCAGAATCCCGCACCTCCGACGACCTGGTGGACATCGGCGCGCTGCACGCCACCTCGGCCAGCCTCGACGTGGTGGTCTATAAGGAAGCCGGGGCCTACAAGGTCTACGCCCGCGTCATCCCCTACTTCACCAACTACAACAAACCCCCGCTGCCGGGCCTGCTGCTCGCCAAGAGCAAGGCCGGGCTGGATTTCCTGGTGGTCGGCGGGAACCTGGCGCTCAGGGACATCCTGCCTTACGCCGCGCAGCTGCCCCTTTACAAGCAGTTCGCCTTCGAAAGCCTGGCCAAGAACGGCACGGAGCTTAAGATCAAGGGTTTTGTTAACGGCCGCGAAATAGCCGTGGCCGCCGATACCGCCGGTAATTCCCTGCGGCTCACCGGCCAGGGCCTGGTGCTCGCGGATTTCTACCCCGAGGCCTCCGCCTTCGCCTATCTCGGCAAGTTCGCTTTCGAAAGCTACTACCAGTCCCCCGCAGCCGGCATGGGCGTGGCCGGGACGGTGGACGGCAGGAAGGTCACGGTGGCCCGCGGCGCGGATAAGACTTCTTTCGTGGTGACGGCCGCCGGCCTTAAGCTGGCCAATTTCATACCCGCGGCGGCGCAGGTGCCCGTGCTCGCTAATTTCGCCTTCACCGGCCTTACCTGGGCGCCCGGTTCCCTGACCGTCAACGGAACTATCGGCGGCAAGAACGCCGCGGTGACCTCCGACAGCGCCGGGCAGACCCTCGTGGTAACGGGCGACGCCCTTAAGCTGCAGGACTTCCTCCCCGAAGCCGCCGCTCTCCCCGTGCTCGCCTCTTTCGACTTCCTGCGCCTGGAACAGGCCCCGGCCGGTTTCTCGGTGCTGGGCCATATTAACGGCGCGGAAGTTACCGTTACCAAGGGCGCGGCGCCCAAAACCTACACCGTTACCTCTACCGGCCTTAAGCTGGCCGACTTCATCCCGGCCGCGGCCAAGGTGCGGTTCCTCGACGCTTTCGAATTTGTCAGCGCGGGCCGCTCGCCCGCGGCCACGCAGGTGACCGGGCGCGTCAACGGCAAGAACGTCAGCGTGGTCAGCGGCGCGGCGGGGGCTTTCTCCCTTACCGGCGAGGGCCTTACGCTCCGGGACCTGATCCCGGAAGCGGTCAGCCTGGCCTCGCTTAATAATTTCGCTTTCGAAAGCTACAGCTACGCCGCCGGCAACACGACGGTAACCGGCAAGGTGCGGGGCAAAGCCCTGCTGGTAAAGAAAAGCGCCGGCGATAAGGCGCTGCTCATCAGCGGCGAAGACCTGAAACTCGCCGACTTCGTCCCCGAAGCCTCCCAGTTGACCTACCTCGATACGTTCGCCCTGGACACCGTAAAGTGCTCCCCCGAAGAATTCATAGTCTACGGCAAGGTGAACGCCAAAGCCGTAACGGTGGACGACCACGTTACCAGCAATATCTTCACGGTAACCGGCGAGGGCCTGAAACTGGCCGACTTCATCCCGGCCGCTAAGAACCTGGCCTACCTCAACACCTTCGCCTTCGACAGCCTCACCCATACGGCCGACGGCATAGCCGTGGCGGGCCGCGTTAACGGCAAAGGCGTAACGGTCAGCCATACCCTGGCGGACAAAACTTTTAAGGTGACCGGCGACAGCCTCAAGCTGGCGAACTTCATCCCGGCGGCGGTCAAGATAACTTACCTGAACGGCTTCGCCTTCCTGGAGCTGGATTACACCGAGGCCGAGCTTAAAGTGGCCGGCACGGTGAACGGCAAGAACATCGCGGTAGTGCAGGACCTGGCGACCAAACTGTTCACGCTGACCGGTTCGGCGCTGCAGCTGACGGATTTTGTGCCCGCGGCCAAGAATCTGCCCTACCTGCAGAAGTTCGACCTGAAGCGCGTGGCTCAGCGCCCCAACGGCGCGCTGGTGGACGGCGACGTGGACGGCAAAGCGCTCAGCGTGGACGCCGACCTGGACGCGAACACCTTCAAGATCACCGGCGCCGACCTGCTCCTTAAGGACTTCGTCCCGCAGGTTGCCGGCTGGTCCTACCTGAACAACTTCAAGTTCGACAGCCTGCTTTCCACGCTTACCGACATCACCGTTACCGGCAAGGTGGGCGACAAGGCCGTCTACGTCAAGAAGACGCTGAATTCCCCGAATTTCTCCGTGACCGGGGACAACCTTACGCTGGCGGACTTCATCCCCGAGGCGGCCGAGGTGCCCTGCGTGAACGCCTTCGCGCTGGACAGCGTGCAGCGCTCCGACACCGACGCTTCTATCTATGGCAAAGTTGACGGCAAGCCCGTAGGCATAACCGCGACTTTCGCCGATAACTCCATCAAGATGACCGGGCTGGGCCTGAGCCTGCCTACCTGCGTGCCGTTCTCGCTGAACCTGCCCGCCCTGAAGTGGTTCACCTTCGGCAGCCTGTTCCATTGGCCGGACAGGATAGAAGTGAACGGGACCATCGACGGCAAGGCGGTCAAACTCGTCTGGGTCTTCTCCCCCAAGGTCATCACCGTGACCGGCGACAGCCTTAAGCTGGCCGACTTCATCCCGGAGACCGCCAGGATCCCGCTCTTGAACTCTTTCGCTTTCCTGAGCCTGGAGTATACCGACGCGACCCTGACCGTGAGCGGCACGGTGAGAAACAAGAACGTAGCCGCCGTGCGGGACAACGCGGCCAAAAGCATCAAGGTCACCGGCGACGACCTGAAGCTGGCGGACTTCGTGCCCGAGGCGGCGGACGTGCCGTTCCTGAAGGCTTTCGCTTTCGACAGCCTGGCCTATACCCCGGACGCCATAGTGGTGGAGGGGAAGCTTAATTCCAAGAAAGTTTCGGTTACCAAGAACTTCGGCCCGGCGGCGGCCTTTACCGCCACCGGCGAGGGGCTTACCCTCAAGGACATAGTGCCCGAGGCGGGCGG
>Ga0209212_1003946_pt1 | contig 18889 bp, 16 predicted proteins | sample RifGroC2_FD_183996 | JGI IMG/M metagenome (GOLD analysis project Ga0209212, IMG submission 183996) | Groundwater microbial communities from Rifle, Colorado, USA - Groundwater C2 (SPAdes) (version 2) | ecosystem: Environmental > Aquatic > Deep subsurface > Groundwater | place: Rifle, Colorado...
ACCCCGATCTCGATCCCCTTGGAGCGCGCAAACGGTGTCAGCGTCCTGGCCAGCCCCTCCACTATTTGCGCCGGCGCCACCTGCTCCGCCATGGCAAGCGGCTCGTGCAGGTCGACCTTGGAGAACTCCAGGATGCGGCCGATGATGCGATCCGCCTCCTCGATATCCTCCCACATCGCCTGGAGCATCTCCTGCGCCTCCTCGGGATTGCCCCGCTCCAGCGCCTCCTTCAGGCACTCGCCGGCTATGCGGATCCGGGCCAGGGGACTGCGCAACTCGTGTGAGATGTTGGCGGTCAGTTCCTTCCCCCCCCGGACCATGCGCTCCACCGTCTCGGCCATGATGTTGAAAGCGTCGCCCAACTGTTTGCCGATCACGTGGGTCTCGCTGATCTCCACCCGGGCCGACAGCTCACCGCGCGCGATGCGCAGCGCGGAGTCCTCGAGGCGCTCCAGCGGCTTCGTTATCCGCAGGGAAACCGGCCAGGCCAAAAGCACCAGGAGCGCTGCGATCAGGGCGAGCCCGCCGGCAAACGCCCCAGGGTGGCAGGCGCCGGTTTGCGCCACCAGGACGAACAGTGCATAGATCAGCACCGCGGCTGTGACCACCGCGAAGATCCAGTGCATGATGATCATGCTGCGCAGGCCGCGCATCATTTATCCACCTCGAACATATAGCCGGACCCCCAGACGGTCTTGATGCAGCGCTTCCCTGCCGACAACGCCTCGGTCTTGGTGCGCAGCCTGCTGATGTGCACGTCGATGCTCCGGTCGAAGGGGCCGAAGTCCTTGCCGCGGGCGAAGTCCAGCAACTCGTCGCGGCTTAGCACCATCCCGGGGTGGGTCATCAAGGCGTCCAGGAGCTTGAACTCGGTCAGGGAGAGTTCCTGCTCCTTGCCGCCCGCCGACACGGAGCGTCTTCTGCGGTTCAGGGCGAGCCCGCCGGCCTGCACGGTTTCCGCGGCAGCCGCCAGCGCCCCGGGCTCCTCCACCCTGGGAAGCGCCCGGCGCAGCACGGCATTGATCCGGGCCAGGAGTTCCCGCGGGTTGAAGGGCTTGGGGAGGTAGTCGTCGGCCCCAAGTTCCAGCCCCGAGATGCGGTCCTCGTCCTCCCCCCTGGCGGTCAGCATGAGCACCGGGACCGCGGACTCCTGGCGGATCCTGCGCAGGATCTGCAGGCCATCTTCCCCCGGCATCATGACATCCAGGATCACCGCCGCCGGCTCGTCCGCCGCTATGGCTTCGACAACTCCGCCGCCGTCGGGAAACTCGCGGACCATGAAGCTGTGGTCCCGGAGAAACTTCACCAGGAGCCTGCGCAGCTTGGCGTCGTCGTCCACCAGGAAAACCGTCTTCGAGTATTGCGTGTTCAAGCCGAACCTCCTATTCTGCTGCTGTAACATTTGTAGCAGGTCTGGCGAAAACTCGACGGTTTTTTACACATTTTTTACAACTGCCACACACTTTTTTTACATCTTCGCCCTACCTTCAAATTGTCGCAAGGGCGACCATCAAAGGGCATCCGCAAGAGCTGAGTAAGTATAAGGAGAAATAGGCATGAGCATCGAAGTCAGCGAAGAGATCCGCAGGAATTTTCACCTGTTCTGGGACAACTTCCCCACTGCGGTCACCCTGGTGTACAAGGACCGGACCATCATCGAGGCCAACAAGGCTGCGCAGGAACTGGGTTACCCGGTGGGGATGAAGTGCGTCGATTTGGGAGAGAAAAAGCACCACGCGGGATGCAAGGCGCACGTTGCGCTGCGCGACAAGGTCGGGGTGCGGGAGGTGGGGTACTACGACTTCCTGGGGAAGGTGATTGACGGCTACTGGATCCCCTTGGCCGGAGCCGAGGAATTCTACGTCCACTTCGGCATCGACATCACGGAATACGCGGCAGACCGGCTGTTCCCGGAGAAGAGCAGCGTCGGGTGCGAATGCGCGGGTTCCTGCTCAGGAGCCTAAGACCCCATTGGAAAGAAAAAGGGTTACGGCGCAACCCGTAACCCATTTTCATCCATCCAACCTGCCCCCGCCCCAGTCCCGCCCGTCTCATCCTCCCACCGGCGAAGTCAAACACGCCACATCCCTTGCGGTATACTTGCCTGGGCAAAAAGTTCAGGTGCCGGCGTGACTGAGAAAGCATCACAGCCGATGTCGAAGTCATCCCGATCCAGAAGATCAACGAAGCTTATGAGAGACTGGCCAAGGCCGACGTGAAATACCGCTTCTCCATCGACATGGCTTCTCTGAAGGGGGAGTAACCTGAGGCAGTAAGCGCAGCGCAACTGCATGGCCGGTCACTTCAGGGGCAATTCTGTGAAGGATGTTCGCCGCCCGGCAGATAATAGAAAAGGCCCCTTGGCGCTAGCCAGGGGCCTTTTTCTTTCCCGCTCTTTTCGGTGCAGGCGCTTGGCAGTCTCCGGCGAAATCCCGGTCACCTTTTGCCTCTCCTCTGCGCCGGAGTCCGGGTCTCAAATCTCGAGCCCCGCCTCAACGCCCCGGTTACTCCGGATACAAATCACGCTGCCGCTTTTTTTACCCTTTTGGCAGCCGCCCGCACTTTTACCACCGGAATTCCCTCGGCAATCGGCACGAAAGAAGACGGATTGGCCGGCAGCAGAACGCCGTAATGGGAAGAGACTATTTTCCTGACGATTCCGTCACTGAACTGGATCGTCGCTCTCATTTCTGTCACCTCGATCACCTTGCCGGCTCCCCATTGGGTCGCTCCGGAATGGCTCACGACGTTGCCTCGCTTGATAGTCATTTTTAGTCCTCATTTCAGTGGTTGGACGACAACTGCTTCTCACATGGAACAAACATGGTTGAGGCTTCATGCCTCGGTTTGACGCAGAGTGAAACCGTGCTAACTGCCGTTGGACATGCAACTGAGGTGGATGGAGCGACCGAGAAAGAATTCGAAAGTCGGGGAAAAGATTTCGGATGGCAGGGTCGATTACACACAATACGCCTCTTGGGACATAATAGATACGGCTATTTCCTGATAGCTGCGAGATTTCTCGCCGGATAGCAGCCGCTCGTCGGACAAAGCATATCTATTTACTCGGAAAGAGAGTAAAGTCGACGGTTGACGCCGGAACCTATCAACTTCAAAAACTTCGATCTACCAAAATTCCCGCTCTCTCAGTGAACCGGCGTATCCTGGTTCAGCCGCACCCCCCCGACAACTACGGATAAAGGAATCGATCAATGGCTTCTCTGGATTTTGAACAGGAAAAAATCAACTTCAGAAAGTTCTACGAAGGAAATCAGAAGCTTTTGGCCGACGCCAAGAACGCCTATATCCGCATCATCCGCGCACTCTTCACGCACTCCGAAATAGGAGAGGTGACCAAAATAGAAGGGCGGGTGAAGGACAAAGAGGAGTGCATCAGGAAATTTCACCGTAAATACCTCGCCAGGCTGGAAGCCGATGGGCAGCAGTACGAGATCAAGGATTGCATTTCGGACCTGATCGCCATCCGGGTGGTTTGTCTTTATAAGGATCAGATCTCGGCGGTATCGGCGGTGCTGCAGCGGCATTTCAAGATTCTCGACGTCACCGACAAGATATCGGTGCTGGAAAGTACCGAGGACTCGTTCGGCTACAAGGGGCTGCACCTGGACCTCGCCCTGAGCGCAGAGACGGCCGCCCAGCCGAAGTACCTGCCGTATGGAGAGTTCAACTTTGAAGTGCAGATCCGGTCCCTGGTCCAGGATGCCTGGAGCGTGCTGGACCACAAGATCAAATACAAGAAATCGATCCCCGTCGATCTCAAGCGCAGGATCACGGTGCTCTCCGCTCTCTTCGAACTGGCGGACCGGGAGTTCCAGGAAATCCGCAACGCCACCGCGGAACTGATGCAGCAGGCGACGGTTGCGCCGGTGAGCGAACCAGCCGATGGGTCCCGTGAGGACGCGGACGGCCCGGCGGCGCCCTACGCCAAGACCAAAGCCGTCAACGCCTTCCATTTCCTCCGGGTAGCGGGGCATTTCTTCCGGGATTTCGAGTTCGAGCCGCACAAGGTGGACAACTTCGTTCAGGACATCCTGAAGCTGGACGGCGACTTTCAAAAGTCAGATTTGCAAAAATGCTTGAAGGACCATTTGAAAACCGTGCGTGATTATAGCGACTACTTTGTGGCGGAGAACCTGGGTAAGACCTTCAGCCCTTACATCGCGATCAGGCACTGTCTCTACCTCTGCGACCAGGAAGCCTTCGGGTCGATCCTCTTCAAGGGGACCAGGGAGCGCTTTGCCGGCTGGCTCAAGACTTCACGGGGTTTTTGACCCTGACAAGGTCTTTTCTGAAGCAGCTTGATCGGAAACTAACCTATGTATGGCAGATGTTGACAGTGCCTGTGTTGGTGGATATTATAGTAAGCATTGAGAGGGTAAAGCCTACTATAGTATTCATTGGGTGGAAATATGCCGTCTCCAAAAGACAGAAGTTACCTTCCCGCGACCCAAGAGGCGACCGAACTCCTGGGTAAACTCATCCGATTGGGGCGGCGAGAGCGCAGAATGTCTGAAGAGGAGCTCGCTGGGCGCGCGGGCGTAACGCGACGAACGCTACAGCGGATTGAACGCGGCGATCCGCGGTGCGCGATCGGGTTGTTTTTCGAGTTGGCTGTTCTGGTGGGCGTGAAGTTGTTCAACGCTGATGACCGTGCTTCCCTCTCTCTGCACCTTGGCCGGGTAAACGACAAGCTCGCAGTTCTGCCCAGCCGGATCCGCTCTTCCGTGAAGGTTGATGATGAATTCTAACGACAAACCGGCAGAGCTCTTTGTCTGGATCTGGCTTCCTGGCGATACTGAGCCGGTGGTGGCTGGAAAAGTAACAGCGCATGGCACGACGTACGCTTTTAACTACGGCCGCAGCTACCTCGACCGCGACAACGCTATCCCCATTTATGACGCTGAACTGCCGCTACGCCGAGGTTTGATCCCCCTCCGTCCCGGCCTCGCTATGCCAGGCTGCTTGAGAGACGCGGCACCTGATGCCTGGGGGCGTAGGGTGATTCTCAACAAGAGGTTCGGGAAGTCAGCCGCAGAGATTGACCCGGGTGCGGTTGACGAACTTACCTATCTGATCGAGTCCGGCTCGGACCGCATCGGCGCCCTCGATTTTCAGCGCTCTCCCACCACGTACGAACCAAGATGCGCGCCCGGCGCACCCCTTGAGGAGTTGCTCGAAGCGGCAGACTTCATCGAAAGGGGAATTCCTCTGACTCCCGAGCTTGCGCAGGCGCTCCAGCATGGTACCTCCATTGGTGGGGCGCGGCCAAAGACACTTGTCGAGAGCGATACTCAGAAATACATCGTTAAGTTCTCCACTTCCACCGATCTGTACTCTGTCGTCAAGGCTGAGTTCGTCGCCATGAGACTGGCAGCTCTGGCAGGTCTGGAGGTGGCTCCAGTCTCGCTGCTGAACGTTGCCGGGAAAGATGTGCTGATGGTAACTCGCTTCGATCGCGTCCTCACCTCAGCCGGCTGGCAGCGCAGGGGGATCGTCTCGGCACTTACCATGTTGCAGTTGGATGAAATGATGGCGCGCTACGCCAGCTATCAGGACCTGGCTAATCTGGTGCGAGAAAAATTCAAGGATGTCCGCCCGACTCTTCGGGAACTCTTCTCCCGCATTGTTTTCAACGTCCTGATCGGCAACACCGACGACCACGCCCGCAACCACGCTGCTTTCTGGGACGGCCACATGCTGCAGTTGACCCCGGCCTACGATATTTGTCCGCAGCCCCGGCATGGGCGGACCGCGTCGCAGGCAATGCGGATCGCAGCTGCCGATAACTCGAGCCGCATCGTCACCTGTCTCAAGGCGGCTCCGCATTTCCTGCTCCAGGAGGCAGAAGCCGTTGGGATTGTTGAGCGGGTGATCAGTTCCATCGAGGAAAATTGGACAATGGTCTGCGCTGAGGCAGCTCTGAGCGAGGTGGATCGGAACCTTTTGTGGCGAAATCAGGTGCTCAATCCCTTTGCCTTTGAGGGGGTGGAAAAAGGCCCCTTGGATGTCTTGGCAGGAAGGTACTGCTGAGGATTGAAGCGATACTGACTAGAGTGCCGCGGCCAAAGTTATGAATTTGTGAATAACCGGTCCCATCGGTCCGTCCCGAACAGGCAAGATCGACACGGGATAACCCACAAGCTGTCCCCTCTTCCAGAACAGGATACGAAAAGAATATGAAGATACCGCAAAAAATAGAGATTCTTGTGCAGAACGGCCTGGTGGACGACGTCGTTTGTCAACTCATGAGCGGCAAGGAGGCCGATGTCTACGTCGTCCGCTCCAAGGGCGAGGTCCGCTGCGCCAAGGTGTACAAGGACGCCGGCCACCGCAGCTTTAGCAAGCAGGCCCCGTACCAGGAAGGTCGCAAGGTGAGGAGCAGCCGCCAGGCGCGCGCCATGGAGAAAAACAGCAAGTACGGCAGGAAGGAGCAGGAGGGGGCCTGGCAGAACGCCGAGGTGGACGCCCTGCACCGTTTGGCCGCCGCTGGAGTGAGCGTGCCGCAGATTTTCAACTTCGTCGGCGGAGTACTGCTGATGGAGCTGGTGGTCGACGCTGACGGCAAGAATGCGCCGCGGCTCAACGACGTAAAGCTGACGGACTCGCAGGCGCATCAATACCACCGCGTCCTGATGGAGCAGATCGTTCTCATGCTCTGTGCCGGACTCGTGCACGGCGACCTCTCAGAGTACAATGTACTCGTCGGCAGCGACGGGCTGGTCATTATCGACCTGCCCCAAGCCATGGATGCCGCGGGTAATAACAACGCAGCCGGCATGCTGGTGCGGGACGTGGCGAACATGACAGCCTACTTCGGCCGTTTCGCGCCGGAACTTCTGGACACCGACTACGGCAGGGAGATCTGGAAGCTGTACGCCACCGGCGAGCTCACCCCGGGAACCGAACTGACCGGCCGCTTTGAGCAGAGCAGCGTGCCGGCCGACGTGCATGGCGTCATGCGGGATGTCGACTCGGCCAGGCGCTGGCACGAGCGCAACTTTCGACAATAAGGCACCTGGGGGAGGAACGGAGGCATAGGGGACTAGCACCTGCGGAGCCGGTCCCCTACACTGCTACGCTTGAATGCTTTGCGCTCCGCACAGTCGCTTTCCCATCTCAAATGCGCGCTGGCATTCCAGAGGTAGCACCTCACTGCGACGTTTGGCTTTGTGGATCGGATCAAAGCTTTCAATCACTACCTTTGAATAGTCTTCTACCTGGCAGGTGTCATGGGCACACATCGTCTCGGCGGAGCCGATGAGGAGTCCCATATATCGCTCATTGGTTTTAAAAACTTCCGGATACCCGACTTGGGTGCTCATCTCTTCAGTGACATTCATGGTATAGATGAATGCGGTCTTGATCTTTTTAGGGAACAGGGTGCCATACGGTACCGTGTAAGTGAGATAGGGAAACAACAGGCGCTCTAGAAAACTGCGCGTCTCGCCGGTGACCGTTCCGAAGTAGATGGGCGAACCGATGACGAGGGCATCGGCTGCGGCGATCTTTTCCAGCACCGGCGCCAGATCGTCGTTCAGGACACATTTGCCGTAACTTTTGCCCCCCCGGATTTTGCATGCGAAACAGCTCTTGCATCCCTTGAAGTCCAAATCGTAAATGTGAAACAGTTCGGTTGTGGCCCCTTGTGCTGCGGCCCCTTCCAACGCCTTGGCCACCAGGGTGGCGGTGTTCCACTGTTTCCGCGGGCTGCCGTTGATTCCTATCACATTCATACCGTAGTTCTCCTTTGCAATTGTCGCCTGTCGACCGGAAGCTTCGACAGGGGGCGGGTTCGAAAAATGTCGAACAAGATTGTTCGAAAATAGTCGAACCTCGTTGCAATGTCAACCCGATTTCTATAGTATGTGAAAAAAAATTAGAGGCGAAGATGACTAAGGCGAAGATGACGAAGTGTACGGATATACAGCAGCCCTTACGAGACGATATTGCCCTTACCCAGGTTCTTCATGCCCTCAGCGATCCGGTCCGGATGGAAATCGTCCTCAAAATCGCCAGAGCCGGGCAGGTCGCCTGTGGGGCCTTCGATATACCGATGCCCAAATCCACCTTGTCGCATCATTTCAAAGTCCTTAGGGAATCGGGGATAGTTGCTACCAGGCGGGAGGGTAACGAATTGATGAATTCCCTAAGATTTGAGGATCTGGAGGCACGTTTTCCAGGCGTTATCAAAGCCATAATCGCGGCGCAGCCTGACATGCCTCCGGGTGGCTCAAGACATCATGCGGTTTTTGACCCTGAAGAGGCTAAAGCTCTCTCCCGGTAAATTCAACGAGTCGATTGACAACTTCCCTGACTTTGCCAACTATCGCATTGACCCGTTGTCTGCCGACTTCTTCATATGCGACATCGTCGGGAGACCATATCTGTTTGACGGTGCCAAGAGCGACATTTTTCCGCAAGCTCACCTGGTCGTAATTATCGGTTATTCCGCAACAGAGGGCCCTGTTCCATTCACCCTGACTCGTTGATTTCCATTTGCTTTTGAACTCGGGAAAAGATAACTCGTCGCCAAAATTCATTTCGCTCACATCAATTGCCGTCGCTTCTCCCTGCTGGTTACGTTGGACTTTTTCCACATAAGCGACATGCCAGTAGTTTTTGACGGCGAATATCGCGACATCACCTTCTGTGACATCGGCAATGTCCGTATTTTTAAGGTCTGCCATTTCCTCTTTATTCGGAGCGCTGGGAAATAGTGGGATTCTCGAGTTGATATAATCGACACAGTACCCGCCTTTTTCCGCCCAGTCATCACAGTTACAGCGCGCAGCATGGCAGTCCGTGTGGACGCCTGAAATTAGGATTGTCAGCACAAGCGCTGAAATGCGTTTCATGTCGGTTTCCCTAAGGCTACAAGATGTTGATTTTAAGTCAGGGGGCAACACGGGTAGGATGTTGCAACATCGAAGACTTTATCACGGTACATGCCACGGCAAAAAAGAAGGCTCACAGTGTGAACTGTGAGCCTTCGTAAATTTGGCTCCCCAACCCGGACTCGAACCAGGGACATGGTGATTAACAGTCACCCGCTCTACCAACTGAGCTATTGGGGAATATGTTTCCGCAAGTTGTTAACCTTGCGCCTCTTCGACTTGTACAGGCCCGATAACCTTGACTTTTCCTGCCGCAGTTGCCCGGTCCTCGCGAAGAGAATAGTTGTATAGCATAGTGGTTTTTCACTGTCAATAGGAAATCTGGCTGCGATGCGGCTGCCGTGGAAATTTGTTCTTCGGGCGGAGCGGCGCCGCCGGCAGCGTTTCTCGTCACCGGTCGGCAGCGTGCCCGCCGGTCAGCTCGTAACACCTGAAGGCGTCCCTGATGACCTGCCGCAACAGCTCCCCGTCCAACGGCTTGTCGAGAACCTTGAAAACGGCGCCCTGGTTGACCGCGCCGAGGACCACATCCCGATCGGCATGTCCCGAAAGGAGGATACGGATCGTGTCCGGATAGATTTCCTTGACCCGGCGCAACAATTCGATGCCGTGCATGCCCGGCATCCGCTGATCGCAGAGCACCACCCCCACCTGATTGACCGCCAGCAGCTCCAATCCCTCCTCGGCACATGTGGCCGAGAGTATTAGGAGTCCCTCGCTGTCGAGCAGACGCGCCAGGGCTGCAATGACGGGAGGCTCGTCATCCACGAGCAGGAGCGTCCTTGCGCCACGGGAGCCGCCCTTGTCGGGTATTTCGAGCCGCCGGTCCTCCCGGAGCAGCGCGCCGAATTCCTCCGCGGAGAGCGCCCTGCTGAATAAGAACCCCTGCATCTCGTCGCACCCGTGGGTGCGCAGGTAGGAGAGTTGGGCCGCGGTTTCGATCCCCTCGGCGATGACGCGCAGGTTCAGATTGTGCCCCATGGCGATGATGGACCGGGCGATGGCCGCGCTCTCCGGCTCGGTCGTCACCTCCCGGACGAACGAGATGTCGATCTTCAGCTTGTCGAAGGGAAAACGTTTCAGATAACTCAGACTGGAGTAGCCGGTGCCGAAATCGTCCATGGCAAGCTTTACGCCGAGCTGCTTCAACTCTTTCATGATGACCAGGGCGCTTTCCACGTCGTGCATGATCGCGCTCTCGATGATCTCCAGTTCCAGAGAGCCGGGCGCCAGCCCGGTCTCGCCCAGGATTCGTTCGACGGTGGCGCACAGGTTCCGGGCCCTGAACTGAAAGGGCGAGAGGTTGACCGCCACGGTGAGCTGAGGAAAACCCGCGGCCTGCCAGGTCCGATTCTGCCTGCAAGCCACCTCCAGCACCCATTCGAAGATCGGCACGATGAGGCCGGTCTCCTCCGCCAAGGGGATGAACGCGGCCGGAGAAACCATTCCAAGCTCGGGGTTGCGCCAGCGCAGCAGCGCCTCCATGCCGCTGACACGCCCGCTGGCCAGGTCCAGCTGCGGCTGGTAGTGTACCGCCAGTTCGCCGTTATCCAAGGCCCGGCGCAGGTGCTGCTCCATGATCATGTGCGCCACGACGCGCGCGTTCAACTCGGGGGTGTAGAACTGGAAACCGTTGCGCCCCTGCTCCTTGGCGCGGAACATGGCGGCGTCGGCATTTTTCAGCAGAGCCTGCGCCTCGCTGCCATCCCCGGGATAGGTGCTGATGCCGATGCTGCAGGTGAGGACCAGTTCCCTCCCCTCGATCCGGACCGGCGCGCAGAGGGCATCCCGGATCTTCTGCACCACGGAAGCGACATCCTCGCTCTTCCCCAGATCGGAGAGGACCACGACGAACTCGTCCCCGCCGTGACGCGCCACCGTGTCCGTCGCCCGCACGCACCCCCTGAGGCGCTCCGCCATGGTCTTCAGCAGGAGGTCCCCCGCGCTGTAGCCCAGGGTGTCGTTGCCGAACTTGAAGTGATCGAGATCGACGAAGAGGACCGCCATCTCCCGCCGGTAGCGATCGGCATAGAGGGCGGACTGGATGATCAGGTTCGAGAGGAGGTTCCGGTTCGGCAGGTCGGTCAGCTCGTCATGGTTTGCCCGGTATTCCAGCTGTTCTTCGTAGCGTTTCTGCTCGGTGATGTCGTTCATGATGCCGACGAAATGGGTCGCCTTGCCCCCTTCGTCCAGTACCGGCGCAATGGAAAGCGCGTTCCAGAACAGGCCGCCGTCGCTGCGGTAGTTGCGCAGCACGGCGTATCCCTCACGCTGTTCGCGGAGCGCCGCGCGCATCTCCTCCAACCCGATCTGCTCGCGGTCGTCCCGCGACAGAAAGCGCGCGTTTCGCCCCATCGCTTGCTGGCAGCTGTAACCGGTGATCTGTTCGAAGGCGGGATTGGCGTAGACGATCGGATTGTCGGGCAGGGTGATGTCGACGATCATGATGCCGTTGCTGCTCGCCTCGATGGCCCGCTGGCGCAGGCGCAACTCCTCCTCCGAGCGCTGTTTCTCCATCGCCCTCTTCACGTGGAGAAGCAGCAGGTCCATGTCGTACGGTTTGAGCATGTACGAGTAGGCCCCCCGGTTTGCCGCTTCGATGGCCGATTCCATCGTGGCCTGTCCGGTGAGCACTATGGCTGCGGTGGCGGGGCTGGTTGCCTTCATGCGTTCCAGCACGTCGAGACCGGAGATGTCCGGCAGCCCCAGGTCGATGAGCGCCACGTTGGTGAACTGCCGCCTCAAGAGCTCGAGCCCCTCCGCTCCGCTCCCGGCCGTCCGGACCTCGAACCCCTTGAAGCTGAAGATGTCGGCGAGGGATCTCGCCGTGTTGCGGTCATCGTCGATGATCAGTATGATAGCTCTTGCCATATGCCACCTCCCATCCCTGCGCCACCCCCCATCCGTCAGCTGCAGCCCGGGCCGACAGGGAAGCGCACCGTGAAGCAGGCCCCCCTGCCCGGCTCGCTCGTCACCTCGATCACCCCGCCGTTCGCCTCTACCAAGCTCTTGCAGATCGAAAGCCCGAGACCGATCCCCCGCGCCTTGGTGCTGAAAAGCGGCAGGAAGATCCTGCCCAGGTTCTCCGGCGAGATCCCCGCGCCGCAGTCGGCCACGCTGATCTCCACCAGGCCGGCGCTTTCTGGCGCGGGCGGCCCGGCATGGGCGCCTGCAACAGGAAGGCCCGCCGCCCCCGCGGCCCGATCCGCCCGACGTGCACCGATCCGCAGTTCCCCCCCCTCCGGCATGGCCTGCACCGCGTTGGTGATGAGATTCCGGAACACCTGCCTGATCTGGGAGGGATCGACCTTGATCACCGGGAGCGCCTCCGGGAGTGCGACGCTGACCCTAACGCTTTCCGGCAGGGCGCACCCCGCGAGACTCTGCTTTACCAGTTCCTCGATGGGGAACTCCTGCGCCCTGGGCGAGGCGGCGCGGAAAAAATCGACGAAATCGGAGAGGACGCGCTGGGAGCCGTCGATCTCCTTCCTGATGATCTCCAGGTACTCCCGGACCGATTGGTCGGCAGCGCCGAGCTGGCTTTCCAGGAAAAAGACGGCGTTGCTCATCACCCCCAGGGGGTTCCTGAGCTCGTTGCCGACGTTTCCCGCGACCATCCCCAGCATGCTAAGCTTTTCCCTGCGCAGCAGCTCTTCCTGGGCCGCCATGAGCTCCCTGGTCCTTTCCTCGACCTTCCGCTCCAGTTCGTCGTTCAGGCGCTGGATCTCCTTTTCCGCTTGCCTGCGGTCGGTTATGTCCTTGAAGACCACCACCGCGCCTGTCAGCTTCCCCCCTTGCCAGATGGGGGTGCTGGTGTATTCGACGGGGAAGCTTGTGCCGTCCTTTTTCCAGAACACCTCATCATCCACATGGTGCGTCGTCCCCGTCTTGAACGACGCATAGATCAAACATTCCTCTCTTGGATAGGGGGTGCCGTCCGCCCTGGAGTGGTGCAGGATCGCGTGCTGGAGTTTTCCACTGAGTTCCTCCGGTTCGTAGCCGATCATCTTTGCAGCTGCAGGGTTGGCGAAGGTCGTTTTCCCTTCCAGGTCCAAGCCGTAGATCCCTTCGCCAGCCGATTCGAGAATCATCCGGTTTTGGAGCAGAAGCTCCTTTATCTCCTCCTCGGCCCGCCTGCGTTCGGCGATTTCCTGGTACAGCTTGTCCGCCTGTTCGACTACGCTGTTCTCGTAGACCTCGATAAGCTGCTCCAGGGCGGCTATCTGCGAACGGAGGATCTGGACTTCGGCCCCTTCCGGTTTCTCTTGCGCCATGATTTCCCTTTCTCCCTTAATTTCGATCCATTGTCCCGGAGGGAGGCGGCCGACGGGTAGGGCCGTCACGAGAAAACCGCCCCGTCGAAGGGGAGGAGCGCCATCTTGACGCTGAGCGAAAGCGCCTTGAAGAGATCGGCTGTCTGCCTCGTAATCGGGACCTTGAAGAACATGATGACGGCGAACATCTCCCCCGAGGGAAGCAGCCCGCCGAACCCCAGCACGGAACGTATGCCGCAGGGGATTACGAACTCCCGCTGTGCCGGGATGTAGGCGCTGCCGAGCGCTTCCTGGACCAGAAAGACGTTGTAGGTCCTCTGCTCCATGTCCAGCAGGAATCCGGGCTCCGGCCTTATCACCATCCCCAAGGGGATGCCGAGTTGGTTGATGAGGCTCCTCACCATAGGCGCCTGATGCACCGCCTCCTCGTTCGGCAGAGGGATGGCCTTGTGCCCCTGCGAGCTCTTCCTGCTGTTCCATTCGGTCTTGTCACCGGCAGTCGCCAGGAGAACCAGGCACTTCAGCTCGGGTGACGGGGGGGTGCCCCCCAGCAGGTCCAGGGCAAAACCCTGAAGCTCGCCGTCGAGATCCCGGAAGGGGTGGGTCTTGTAAAACCGGACCAGGGCGGAGGCTCGCTCCCCCTCCGCATCGACCAGGCCGTCATAAAAGTGCCGAACGATCTTCCCGGCAGTCCCTTCCATGCTTGCCGAACCTTGGCCCAGGGCGCGCATGGCCTTGCCGCATTGGGACATCTCACGGATGGTGAAATTGCTAAGGTCGTAGGTGGCCCGGTTGCCGGCATCTTCTTTCATCCTTTCCTCCCCTGTCTGTTCGCTTGGCCCCGGGAATTCCGAATGCCGCAAGTTTCACCAGTCGCCGCCTTCCATGGGGAGCAGCACCGCGAAACTGCTCCCCTTGCCGAGCTCGCTCTCTGCCTCGATCCGTCCGCCGTTCGCCCCCGCCAGGTTCTTGCAGACCACGAGCCCAAGGCCGATCCCCTTCGGCTTGGTGGTGAAGAGGGGCTGGAAGAGCTTCTTCATGTTCTCGGGGGAGATGCCGTCGCCCGTGTCGGTGACGCGGATTTCGATGAAGGCTTCTTTTTCGGGAACCGGGGCTCGGGATTCGGGCTGCGAAACTGAAGGGCCGGCATGCGAAACTGAAGGGCCGGCATTCGAAACCTGGCCGATTTCCGCTTCCCGCTCGCCGTTTCCCGGCTCTATTCCCGGGACGAGGCGCGTGGCGACGTGCAGGGAGCCGCCCTGCGGCATCGCCTGCACCCCGTTGGCGATGAAGTTGGTAAGCACCTGCTGCATCTGGAGCGGGTCGATGTTCAGCCTTGACGCCTCTTCCGGAACATCGACCGTTACCGTTACGTTCTCCGGAATGGCGCACCTTTCCAGGCTTTGCCGCACCAGCTCGCCCGTCTTGACCGCCACCTTGCGCGGCGGCCTGGTGCGGGCGAAATCGAGCAGATCGGTGATGATCCGCTGGGAGTTGGCGATCTCCGCCCCGATGATGCCCAGGTACTCCTTCGTGGTTTCGTCCCCATCGGCATGAACCTCCCTCAGGAAATAGAGGGCATTGCTCATCACCGCCAGGGGGTTGCGCAGCTCGTGCCCGACGCTCCCCGAGAGCTGGCCCAAAATGGAGAGTTTTTCCTGCCTGACAAGATCTTCCTGCGCCCGCCGCAAGGCATCCTCCGCCTGCCTGCGCTCGGCTATCTCCTGCAGCAGTTGTTCATTGGCTTCGGAAAGCCTTCGGGTATGGGTCCTTACGGCGTCCCGCATCCCGGCAAAGCTGGTTACCAGTATGCCGACCTCGTCATTGCCCGGCTTGGGAAGAGACATGTCGAAATCCCCGCTCGCAAGCCGCTGGGACGCATCGGCGAGAAGCCTGATCGGCTTCCGCACCATGAAATCAAGGATGAGCCCATTTGCCAGCAGAATCAGGAGCAACACCGCAAGTAAGGTATAGATGAGGGCCTGGGACCCTTGGCTGATTTCCTTCAGCCTGGGGGTGGAATCGACCTGCAACTCCATGGCGGCGAGCTTGGCATCCAGGTAGCGAATCTCCTGGGTCAGGGTCCTGGCGCCAGGACCGTCCTTGCGGCCTGCCGGCCCGGAGGCCCGGAGAGGGTAAAGCAATCGCCCCTGCGGGTCGAACAGCCGGATGCTCACCCAATCGGCATTTTTCTCAAGCAGGGCGTCCAGGTTGCCGTAGACCGCGTCCAACTGCTTCCCCAGCATCAAGGGGACCATCCCCTCCGCAACGCTCTCGAGGTGCCTTGCTACCGAATTCCGGTAGGCGCTTTCCGCATCCGCGAGCACCCGGGGTATCCAGAGCACGTAGAGGTAGGCGGCAAGCAGGACGATCGCCAGCAGCAGCGGCAAAAATACCTTGACTCTGAGGGACATCGGCTATTCCTCCACCCAGAACGCTTCCAGGTCAAATTTCCTCATCAGGAGATAATCTTGCGCGGAAGCCGCGACCGGTTTTTTCATCGGAATCCTTGCCAGCAGCGCCTGCCCCCCCTGGTCGGCCGCCATTTCCAGAAAGGCGCGGCGCACCTTTTCCGCGACCGGCCTGGCGACCTTCGGGTGCGCCGCTATGGGATGGGAAGGGAATTCGCGCGAGAGGTAAAGAATTCTCAAGGCATCCCGAATCGGCTTTTCCTGCTCCTCAAGCGTCTTCTCCACCCCACCCCCGGCATCGGCAAGTCCCTTGACGACATGAAGATACACCGAGTCATGGGTCTTTACGTACAGGGGAGAAACCTTCACCTTGAATTTCCTGGCGAGGTCCGCCCGTATCATCATGGACGCCCCGATGGCGTTGGGCGCGGGAAAGGCAACCGTCTTCCCGTCCAGCTCGGACGGGCTTTTTATCGCGCTCTCCCTGGGGAGCACCAGGATGCCGCGCAGGTTGCCGGCGTCGCGTACCAGCGGGAGGTAACTCCCGGAGCTGCTTGGTTTAAGCAGATGATAAGGATTCATGTAGGCGAAGTCGTACCCCCCCTTGAGGAGTTCCTTCTCGAATGCCGGTATCGTGGGCATGCCGGCCAGCTTGAAGGAAAGGCCGGTACGCCTTCGCAGTTCGCCCAGAATCGGTTGCCATATGGCGTGCAGTTGCCGCTGGTCGTACTGGGGGACAACGCCGAAAGTATAGCTTTCCGCCGGGTAGGCGGTCGGCGCAGCTCCTGTAAGCAAAGCGACGGCGATCCCGAAACGCAGCAGCGCGCAGCTCCATCTTTTCATCTCTCCCCCCATTGCACCGGCAGCGCCGCGGTAAAGGTCGCCCCCTTTCCCGGCTCGCTCTCGACCTCGATCCAGCCGCCGTTCGCCTCGGCGAGGTTCCTGCAGACCACGAGCCCAAGCCCGATCCCCTTGGGCTTGGTGGTGAAGAGGGGCTGGAACAGTTTGCTCATGTTCTCATGAGCGATCCCCTCACCGGTGTCGGTCACGGAGAGCGCGACGTAATCCCCCTCCGGCATCGGCGACCGTGTATCCGGCTCAAGGCTTGCCGCCTGAAACCTTAAATGCGGCATTTCCTGGCCGCCGATACGCACGCTCCCCCCGTCCGGCATCGCCTGGACCGCGTTCATGACCAGGTTCTGCAGCAGCTGCCCTATCTGCTGGGGATCGACCGAGACGCGCGGGAGCGTTTGCGGGATATCGATCGAAAGCGTCACGTTTTCCGGTATGGCGCATTTTTCCAGTTCCTGGCCGACCAGGTCGGAGACGCTGACCTCGGTCCGTAGGGGGGGCTTGGTCCGGGCGAAATCGAGCAGGTCGCCGATGATCCGCTGGGAATTGTCGATCTCCGCCGCGATGATCCCCAGATAGTCACGCACCGTCTGGTCCGCCTCCGACAAGACCATGCGCAGAAAATAGACGGCGTTTCTCATCACCCCCAGGGGGTTTCTCAGCTCGTGCCCGACGCTCCCGGAGAGCTGGCCCAGAATGGCGAGCTTCTCCTTGCGCACCAGCTCTTCCTGGACCTCGATCAGCTTCCTGCTCCGCTCCTCCACCTTGAGCTCGAGCTCGGCGTTGAGGCGGCGCACCTTCTCCTCGGCCTCCCGGCGCTCGGCGACCTCGTCTCGCAGCTCCCGGTTCACGGCCTCCCACTGGGCGGGACCGGGGAGCGCCGTCGCCTTGGGGATGAGCGGCCAGAGGATGACGGCGGTGAGGACCGAAGTGGCCGCGGTGACGGCCTTTAGTATCCCGGCCGCCAGGTAATCGGGGTGCCACAGGGTCCATATACCCATCAGATGGGTGGTGCCGCATGCCAGGATGAAGATGCCGAACAGCACGAACATCCATCCGAACTGCAGGTCCCGCCTCTTGCGGACGAAGACCAAAAGGGCGATCGGGATGGAGTAGTAGGCAAGTGCGATCAGCGCATCGGAACCGACATGCAGCCAAAGAAAGAGGGGCTGCCAGCCGAGACAGCTGCCATGCGCGTGGGGGAGCTCGAAGTCGATCCGCTCCTGTCCCGCGTTGGGGAGCGCGCTGCCGCTCGCCTCCTTTGCCGCCTGGAGCGCGCTGCCGGTCAGCTCCCCGCCCGTATGGGGGAGCACGGCGCCAATCGCCTTCTTTCCCTCGTGTGCCAGCGCCACCCCTGCCACCAGGAGGGCCGACAGCACCGCCAGGCGTAGCAGGTTTTTTTTCATCTTCATACCCGGGGCTCTCCTTCTCCTATGCCACGGCCGCCTCGACCCTGTTTCTCCCCCTCTCCTTGGCCCGGTAGAGCGCGGCATCCGCACCCCTGACCAGGGTCTCCTTGTCCGGCATGCCGTCGTGGTAGGCGGCGACGCCGAGGCTTATGGTAACTCCGGCCTCTCTCTCCACCGCGGCTCTCAACCTCTCGGCGGCGTCGCACGCCAGCGCCAGCTCCGTGTCGGGGAGGAGGACCAGGAACTCCTCGCCGCCATAGCGGAAAACATAGTCCGACATCCTCATCTCCGCCCTGAGGATGTGCGCCAGTCTGACCAGCAGCAGGTCCCCTCCCTGATGGCCGTAGCTGTCGTTGTACCTCTTGAAATGATCGATATCCAGCATGATGACCGACTGAACCTTGCCGTGGCGCCTGGCCAGCTCAAAAACCTTCTCCAGCTGGATATCCAGGAAACGCCTGTTGGCGAGCCCGGTAAGCGGATCGTGGAGGGAGACCGATTTGGTCTGCTCGTAGAGGCGGGAGTTATTGACGGCGATCCCTATCTGGTTCCCCAGGGAGGAGAGGAGCGCGATCAGGCTTTCACCTACCTCCGTGCCCGGCTCGGTATAGAGCGAGACCAGGCCGACGACCTCGTTGACCGCCTTCAGAGGGATGATGATGCGCTCGTACTGTTCCGTCTCGGGATGACAGAGGGGAGACAACCCGTTCTCCCGGCTAGCGCGGGAAATCACGACACCCCCGGTCGCCAGCGCCCTGCCGCAGAGGCATTGCTCAGGGCAGATTTCCTGGCACGGCTTCAGGACCGTCTCCGAGAGGCTCACGAAGGAGGCAAGGCGCAGCTTGCCGTCCTCCACGAGGAATATCCCCCCCCGCACCTCGAATGGGAAGATCCTGGTCCGTACCAGTACCTGCAGGACCTCCTCTACCAACTGGTCCATGTCAAGGGTCTGGCTGATCGCCTCCGAGATCTCGTGCAGCGTCCGAAGCTCGGCATTCATCCTCTCCAGCTCGATGTGATGCTGTCTG
>Ga0209212_1003951_pt1 | contig 18870 bp, 15 predicted proteins | sample RifGroC2_FD_183996 | JGI IMG/M metagenome (GOLD analysis project Ga0209212, IMG submission 183996) | Groundwater microbial communities from Rifle, Colorado, USA - Groundwater C2 (SPAdes) (version 2) | ecosystem: Environmental > Aquatic > Deep subsurface > Groundwater | place: Rifle, Colorado...
GTCTATGAGAAAGAGGGGAACCTCCCGCTTGCGCGCGCGGAGTGGGAGCGCTTCCTGCAGCTGGAGCCGGGCAACGCGGCCGTGCGGCAGCGCCTGGAGTCGCTGCGCTGACAAATTTCGTAACAATCCTGTAATATTTAGGCAAACAGGAAAAGGTTAAATATAGCGGGTACAAAATGTTTTACGGAATTCTGCCATGAAAACAAAAACCGCTTTTAAATTAATTCTCCCCGGGCTTCTGCTCGTTTTTTTCGCCGCCTACGGCCCCCTGCCCGACCTTTCCGCCCAGGCCATGAAAAGCGGCGTAAGCCGCTCTATGGAGCAGGCTATCAGGCTTTACCACGAGGGGGAAGATACCGAGGCCATGGACCGCTTCATGGTCATCCTCGTGAAGGGGACCCCTTCCGAGAAAGCCCTGGCCAACGACTATATCACCAAGATCACCCTGCGCATGAATACCGGGGTCAACACCGTGTCCGACCGCGGCGCCGAGCCCACCACCCTGACCGAGGTTTCCCAGCCCAAGTCCGGGATCTCCCCGCGGGCCGTCCCGCTGGGCATCAAAGCTTCGGAGGAGGACAAGGCTTACGATGAGCGCGGGCCGGAGGACGACGCCGAAGCGCAGAAGGAGCGCGTCAGCGAAAAGATCGCCGCTAAGATAGCGCAGATGCGCCGCGACCTGCTCCTGGAGCTGGGCCGCACCGACGCCGTCAAGGTCTACATGGGCGACGGCGTGCCCAAGGCCCTCACGCTCGACCCTAATTATTTTTTCGCGACGGAGGCCTCTTTCCGCCCCGGCACCGAGAAGACGCTCTCCTCCCTCACAGGGCTGCTTTTCACCCTCGGCAAGGCCAACTGCCTGATACTTCCCGAGGGCTCCGCTGAGGGGGACGTAAAGATAAAAGGGATACGCCGGGCGCTTGCGGTCAATTCCTATTTCGAATCGCGCGGCGTGTCCAAATCCAGGCTCGAGGTGAACCTGACCGGGAGCGACGTCCGCTTTCCTAAGGAACTTACTAATATAAACGGGGTTATCATTCTTCTTGATTATGATAAGCAGCCGCGGCTCAAGGACCTCGAGGACCTTCAGACCAAGGGCCCCAAGGTTTCTCTCGGTATCTACCCCACCGCCATCTCCGTGCAGAACAACGAGGGGTCCATCGTCGAGTTTTCGGCCTTCGAATCTCCGATCGGCCAGCCCACCTGGAAATTCCAGGTCTACGAACTGCAGAAGGACGGGACCCGCCTGATGCTCCAGGAGATCTCCGGGTCGGGGCCGCAATACAACCAGAGCTTCTGGAACGGCCGCAAAAAATTCTTCGGCGCGCCCTACCCTTCCGGCCGGTATATGTTCACCGTCACCGCCACGGATACGGAGGGCCGCGAGACCTCCCTGAGCCGCCTGCTGGCCATCCGCCCGAGCGCCGAGGAGGAAAGGGCCATGAAGGCCAGGGCCGCCGCGCAGAAAGCTTCCAATACCGTCACCAGGTCCGGCCTGAAAACCCGCTCTATCGGCCCGAAAGGCGCCGCCGCGGGGACAGCCGGGAAAATACTAAAAGGGAAAGCCCTTAAAAAAGGCGTTAAGGCCCGCCCGCTCCCGAAAAAGAAAGCAAAGGCCCCGCCGGTGGACCTCGATGCCGGCGCCGCCGAGGCGGCTGCCCCGCCGCTGGACGCCGCGCCCCCCGGCGAACCTTCCGGCCAGGTCAGCTACAAGATCTATTTCACCGAAAAGACCAATACGCTCACCAGCGGCAGTGAAAAAAGGCTGGCGCAGGTGGCCGAGACCATGGGCTATTACCCCATGGCCAATATCCGGCTTATAGGCTACGCCTATTCCGGGGAGCCGAACGCCGACGCCGTCGCCGAGAACCGCGTCAACCTGGTGGCCGCGCGCCTGACCGAGAAATATAAGATAGACCGGTCGCGCATGGACCTTCAGTCCAAAGTGACCGAGGCCACCAAGAGCGTGGTCGAAATAAAGATGACGGGAAAAGAGTAAGTAACTGGCAAGTGTATAATTAATATAATAAAATTATAAAGTTATGGCTAAATCAGAGGGAAACAAGTACCTGGGCATTTATATCTCCCCTAAGGAGATCTGCTTTTCCCAGGTGAAGGTAGGAAAGGACTCGAAGCCCGAGCCCGAGCACCTTATCAAGTTCCCGACCGATTTCCCGGTCAAGGAGGGCATGATGCGCCCTCTTTCCCTCAACCACGAGTTCTTCAGCGAGAAGGCTTCCTGGCTCGCCCCCTTCAAGCAGGCCGTCAAGAAAGTGAGCTGGGACACCACCAACGTCGTGGTCACGCTTTCCCCGCAGTTCGCCATCCTGCGGTATTTCGTCATGCCGGTCATAGAGCGCAGGTTCTGGAACAAGTCCATCCCCCTGGAGTCCAAGAAATACATCCCCGTATCGTTCGAAGAGGTCGTCTACGATTTCAACCCCGTGCCGGCCGAGGGGGGCAAGAAGCTGGGCGTGCTGTTCGGCCTGACACAGCGCAAGAGCGTGGAGTTCATCTCCGAGACCCTGAAGGCCTGCGGCTTTACGCTGGCCGCCGTCGAGATAACGCCGGTCTCCATGGAGCGGCTCTTCGGCTTCCTGGACCAGAAGGAGCACGACTCCAAGGGCTACATCCATTTCAGCGAGAACTCCACCTACATGCTTTTCTCGCACGGCGGCTACCCCGTGCTTTACCGCGAGACCGAAAGCGACTCCAGCGGGACGATGAGCGAGCGCAAGCGCCTGGACGTGAAGGGGGCCATGCAGTTCGTGGACCGCTACGTGGGCGGCAAGGAATACAAGGCCATCGCCATCAGCGGCGACGGTACCGAAGTCTGGCAGCCCCTGACGGAGAAGGAGGCCGCGCCGATACCCGTACAGGTCTGGGACAGCGCCGGCGCCTGCGGCCTCAAGAACAACGACGCCGCGGCCATCTTCGCTTCCGGCGCGGCCCTGCGCGGGCGGACCCCGGGGCCGGTGCGCCTGGACATCTCCGGCATCAGCACGGCGGCGGTGCTGGAAAAGCAGGTGCAGAACTACGTGTGGTACATGACCTTCGTTCTGGGCGGCCTGCTGCTGTTCCTGTCGCTCATAGCGCAATCCCGCATTTTATTGCTCGGTTCCCAGATCTCCTCCCTCAAGGCCAAAGGCATGAACGTGCCCGAACTCGACGGCCAGGACGCGGAGACCATTCAAAAGAGGATCTCTGTGCTGCAGACCAATTACCAGATACTCGACGGCCTGATAAGGGACGCCGACCCCATCGCCCCGAAGCTGGCGGCCATAGCCGACCGCATTTCCCCGGACCTCTGGATCTCCAACCTGTCCTATTCCAACCCGTTCGCCCTTTCCGAGGTGCAGACGGGGGAAAGGGAAGTCCGCCTTATGGGCGAGACCTACCTGCGCGGCGAGCGCAAGCTGCTCCTGGTCGACTCTTTCACCAAAGCCCTTAAAGCCGCCCCGGAATTCAAGACTTTTACCCCGCCTTTCGGCAGTATAGGCAATACCACCGATGAAGGAGGCTCCGCTTCCTCCCTGGGCGAGGTCGGCGGCCCCGCCAAGTCCAGGAAGACCAGCGGCTTTACCATCATCTGCGCCTTCAAGAGGAAATAATAAACTATGCCACCGCTGATAGCCGCGTTCCTGGAAAAGATAAAAGCTTCCGTCAAGGATATGATGGACAGCGTCGTAGTCATCTACTCCGAGAAAGGCATAGAACCGTTCAAGCGGCCGCTTATGATAGCGCTGCCCTCCCTGCTTTGCCTTTACGCCCTGGTCTACAGCCCACTGAGCACGAAACTCAAGCGGTCGGTCGGTGAAGAGCGCAATATGAAGGTCGTGGCGCAGTTCGCGGACGACTATGAGAGCGCCAAGCTGAAACTCGCCGGCTACCAGCGCCGGCTGCCGCTGCTCAAGGATAAGGACGACTGGCTCAATTACCTCATAACCACCACGGCCAAGAACTCCGGGGTTTCCGTGGATTCGCTCGGCGCCCAGCGAGAAACCGAAGTCGGCAACTACCTCCTGGTTTCCCGCGAGGTCTCGGCTTCCACGGCTTACGGGACCTTCGGCAAGTGGCTGGCCGAGATCGAGAACTCGCCCATTTTCCTGAGGGTCACGGAAATGACCCTCCGCCGCGACGAGGCTAACCGCGGCTCGATCAAGGTTTCCTTCACGCTCTCCACCGTTTTTCCGCGGCAGGGCGGGGGGGCCAAATAGTATGAAGAACTTTACCTCCATCCTCGGCTGGCTCCTGCTCGTCGCCGTGCTGGCGGTGCCCTCTTTCCTGTTCTATAACTGGCTGAGCAAAAGCAAGCAGCAGAACCAGGCGGAACTGGTGCATGAGCCTATGGCGGGCAGCGTTTTTCCTTCCGATAAAAGCGGCCAGCAGGCCCCGGCCGCTACCGCGCAGCAGGCACAGCCCGCTGCGCCCCAGCAGGCGGTGAAGCCGGAGGCGCCCAGGCCGGCCCAGCAGGCGCCCGCCGCCAGGCCGGTACCGGACAAAGCGGCGCAGGCTTCACAGCCCGCGGAAGAAGCCGAAGGCCCTATAGAGGACCAGGCCCCTTCCGCTTCGTCCAATCCTCCCGCAGCGGCACCCCAGCCCGCCCAGGCCGCCGCGGTCTCCACGGCCGCGCAGCAGGGCGGGGCCCAGGGCCAGGTGACGCCCTCGACCGGCCCCGCTAAACTCTCTTATTACGACCCCAAGACCACCAGGGACCCGACTTTTACCCCGGACGATTACCGCCGCATCAAGGAAGAGCAAAGGCGGCGGGAGGAAGCGGAGAGAATGCGCCTGGAGGCCGAGAGGAACAAGCCCAGGGAGCCGGGGCCGGAAGTGCGCATAAGCCTGCAGGGGATAGTCGGCAACGCCGCTATCATAAACGGCGATATGTATTACGTGGGGCAGACCGTGCGCGGCGTGAAGATACTTAAGATCGGCGCTGATTACATCATAGCCGAATACAAAGGCAAGAAGTTCAAAAAGGTACTGAAGTAGGCTGCGGCGGCGGGCGCGGTTCGGCAGGGACGGATTAGTATATAATAGTGTGAGGACGGAGGCGTTATGAAGATCTTGAGAATTTTACTTGTGTGTACGCTGGCGGTAGAGCAGCTGCTCTTCCCGGTGGCCTGGGTTTTCGCCCAGGATGCGTCCGCCGATAAGGATTTCGCCCAGGACCTGCAGGGGCCCGGCGGCGAAGAGGGCGGCCCGATACTGGACGGCGGCAGCGATTCGCCTCCTCCTTCCACCATGCCGCAGGGGCAGACCCCCGGCGCGCCTATAGAATCCGTGCAGATCGGCAGCGCCTCTCCCAAGGACGCCCCGATGTACGAGGACGTGGAGTCGGTCTCCCCGCTGGACCGGAAAATAGGCCCGATCCGTCTCAAGGGAGCGCCGCTCTCCACCTTCCTGGACGTGGTGTCCGCGCAGTCCAAGGTGAACTTCATCATCACCGAGGGGCTCGAGGCCAAGACCATAACCGTCTTCCTGCGCAAGACCACCGTGCGCGAAGCCCTCGAACTGCTACTGCGCGTGAAAGGCCTGACCTACCAGCGCATAGGCAAAAGCAATACCTACGTGGTACAGAAGCGCTCGGCCGACATGCCGAACCTGATCACCAAGATCTATACCCTGAACTATATCCCGCTGATACCTATCGGCTCCATCGGCGAGGAAATAGCTTCCATCACCTCCCAGGACGTGTCCTCCGGCGGCGGCGCCAGCGACGGCGGCGGCCAGCAGGGGGGGCAGCAGGGCGGCCAGCAGGGCGGCCAGCAGGGCGGCGCGAAGGAAAGCCCCATTTCCATCATAAATATCGTGCGCAGCGTGCTCTCGAAGAAGAACGGGAAGCTCGAAACCGACCCGCGCACCAACACGCTCATCGTGACGGACGTGCCGGAAGTCTTCCCCCAGGTGGAGCAGATCATCGCTGAACTCGACAAGAAGGCCCCGCAGATCCTGATAGAGGCCCAGATAGTGGAGATAAACACCGACCGCACGAACGAGCTCGGCATAGAATGGGGCGGCTCGCGCGGCGAGATGGCCTACTTCGCCGGGCCCGCGCGCCTGACCGACTACGGCCTGCGCCCCGGCTTCTTCTCCGGCGACGAGTGGAAAAAATTCTTCCCGAAGACCACCGACATCGGCGAGGCTTCCAGCGCCAGCGGCGGCGGGGCAGGCGGCAGCATAGACCCCATCTTCTCGACCGGCCAGCAGAGCTCCAAGGGCGTTTACTACGGCATCTTCAGCCTCTCCCAGCTGCAGGCGATCTTCCGCGCCCTTATCTCCAAAGGCGAGGGCCGCTACCTGGGCAAGCCCAAGATCGTGGCCATGAACAACAAGACGGCCCTGATCACCATTTCCAAGGACGCCGCGATGGGCACGCAGAGCACCGTCTCCTCCGCCGGAGGCGCGTCGGGCTCCTCCTCCACCGGCGTGGAACGCCGCCGCATCGGCCTGATCCTGAAGGTCACCCCGCAGGTGAACAAGGAAGGCTTCATCACCATGATCGTGCAGCCCTCCTATTCCGACGCTATCGCCTCCGCGATAACCGTCCAGGGGCAGGCCGTCTACGACCCGGTCAGCCGCGGCGCCTCGACGATGGTGCGCGTGAAGAACGGGCAGACCGTGGTTATCGGCGGCATGCTGGCCTCCACCGAGAGCAAGACCATTAAGAAGGTCCCGCTCCTCGGCTATATCCCGATACTCGGCTGGCTGTTCACCAGCGTGAGCTCCAGGCGCACCAACACCGACCTGGTGATCTTCATCACCCCGACCATACTGGTGGACTAAAAGGGCATTCTCATAAACTATGGCACATAAACTCCTCGGCGAAATAATGGTCCAGGCCAAATGGATCGACGAAGAAAAACTGGCGAAGGCGCTTAAGTTCCAGCAGCAGCAGGGCTGCCTGATAGGCGAGGCGCTGGTCAAACTTCACTACGTTTCCGAGGAGCAGGTGGCGCAGGCCCTGGGCAAGCAGCTGGGGATCCCGTACGCCTCCAAGGAGAACCAGATCCTCAACCCGGAGAAGACCCAGGGGCTGGACAAGTACATCCCAGAGAAATTCGCCCGCGACAACGCCGTGATCCCGCTGTTCATCGAGAACAATACCCTGGCCGTGGCCCTGACCGACCCGACCAATATCATGATGCTGGACAATGTGAAGCTGGTCTCCGGGATGGAGGTGCAGCTCTTCATCTCCACCAAGGCCCAGATCCTGAAGGTCATAGACGTCTTCTACCAGGGCCAGACCAACATGATCGACACGGTGCTGGACAAGGCGCTGGACGGCAAAGGCGGGGGGGAGACCTCGGACACCGACGTCATCACGCCCGACGGCAAGCTGGACCTGGACAAGGTCATCATCGGCGAGTCCAAGGGCGCCCAGTCCATAAAACTGGTGAACGCCATCATGAAGCAGGCCATCTCCGAGAGGACCAGCGATATCCACCTGGAGAAATTCGACGAGAAAGTTTCCCTGCGCCTGCGCATAGACGGCGTGCTTTACGAGCGCAGCGCCCCGCCCAAGGAACTGGTCGACGCGATGATCTCGCGCGTCAAGATCCTTTCGAAGCTGGACATCTCCGAGCGGCGTCTGCCGCAGGACGGCAGCTTTTCCATCAAATACCAGAACCGCATCATCGAGATCCGCGTAAGCGTCTGCCCCACGGTCTTCGGCGAAAAGCTGGTCATGCGTATCCTGGACCGCGGCTCCGTGGAACTTAACGTCAATATCATAGGCTTCGAGCCGCGCCAGCGCGAGGACTTCCTGAAGGCGGCCTCGGCGCCCAACGGCCTGATCTTCCTGACCGGCCCCACCGGTTCCGGTAAAACCACCACCCTGAACGCCGTGCTGAACACCATCAAGTCCCCCGAGCTCAACATCATGACGCTGGAGGACCCCGTCGAAATCAAGATGGAGGGCATCAGCCAGGTGCAGGTGAAGCCGCAGATCGGCCTTACCATGGCTTCAGGCCTGCGCTCCTTCCTCCGCCAGGACCCCGACGTCATCCTGGTCGGCGAGGTCCGCGATAACGAAACGGCCGAGGCCTGCCTTAAGGCCGCCATGACCGGCCACCTCGTGCTTTCCACCCTGCATACCAACAGCGCCCTGGAGGCCGTGCCGCGCCTCCTGGACATGAACATAGAAAAATACCTCCTCGCCAGCACCCTGCTCCTGCTGGCGGCCCAGCGCCTCGTCCGCCAGCTCTGCCCGATCTGCAAGGTGCCGTACAAGCCGCCGCAGAGCGAGATAGACCAGTTCAACGCGGAGTGCATGATCACCCCGCTGCCGGACCCCGCCAAGCTGACCTTCTATAAAGCCGTCGGCTGCCCGAAGTGCAATAATATGGGCTATAAGGGCCGGAAGGCCATCTACGAGATCTACTTCAACACCGACGCGATGAAGCAGATCATCTACAAGGACGCCGACGTGCATAAACTGGCCATCGAGGCCGCCAAGGGCGGCGCCTGGAACCTGCGGGCCAGCGGCTGGCGCAAGGTTCTGGCCGGCGTGACCTCGGTAGAGGATATGCTTTCAGTGACGGTCTCCGAGCGGTAGAACCGGGCAGTTAAAAGCTTGCCGGCCGCGCTGAACGGTGCCGCCGCTGCTGGGCCTTGTTTTTTGACCCGGCGTGACGCATAATATATACAGGGTCGGTTCTATTCCGGAAGGGAGCTATGGGAAGATTCATTTATACGGTCCAGGACGCGCAGGGCACGGTGACCACCGGCGCCCTCGACGCCGACGACGAAGACGGCGCGGTACAATCGCTGCAGACCAAGGGTCTGTTCATACTCTCCATCCAGTCCGAGGACACCGGCCGCGAGATGGTCTTCTTCGGCGAGCAGATGGCCACCCTGATAGGCGGCGGCATCCCGCTGGTCCGCGCGCTTTCCCTTTTGAGCGAGCACGCCGAGAACAAGAACCTGGGCGCGGTGCTGGGCGCGATCACCAAGGAGGTGTCCGCCGGCGGCGCCTTCCATAAAGCGCTGGAAAAGCACCCCAAGGTCTTCGACGAGATCTGGGTCTCGCTGGTGCAGGCGGGCGAGGTCTCCGGCCAGCTTCCGGCCGTGCTGAGGCAGATCACGGCCTACAGCGAATCCCAGGAGAACGTAAAATCCAAGATCATCACCGCCGTTTCCTACCCGGCCGTGCTGATGACCATGTCGGTGGGCGTGCTGATCTACTTCGTGATGTACATCGTCCCGGTCTTCGCCGACATCTTCAAGGACTTCAACCTGACCCTGCCGATCCTGACCCGCACTATCGTGGGCATCTCGGCCATCATGAGCAAGTACCTGGTGCTGATCCTGGTGAGCATCATAGGCGGCGCCTTCGCTTTCAGGGCCTATATAGCCACCCCGCCGGGCAGGCTGACCTGGAACCATGTCCAGATGAACATGCCGCTGTTCGGCACGCTGATCAAGGCCATGCAGGTGGAGCGCATGCTCACCACCATGGCCACCCTGATCCGTTCCGGCGTCAGCATCCTGAACGCCGTCTCGGTGCTCGAGGGCGCTTTCAAGAAGAACCTCATTTTCCAGAACGCGCTCCGCAAGGCCAAGAACGATATCGCCAGCGGCCGCTCCATCTCGGAATCCTTCAAGAAGACCGGCATCTTCCCGCCGATGGTGACGGAGATGATGTGGATGGGCGAGGAATCCGGCAAGCTGCCCGACATCATCGTGGTGCTGTCGAAGTATTACCAGGAGCAGATAGACCAGTTCCTGAGGCGGTTCTCGTCGATGATAGACCCCATCCTGGTGGTGGGGGTCGGCGGGCTGGTGGGCGTGATCGTGATGAGCATCTTCATGCCCATCTTCCAGCTGTCGCAGATCGGCGCGGGCTAGGACGGGAGGGGAAAATGAAAAAGATCAGGAATGGTTTTACGCTCATAGAGCTTATGGTGGTGGTCATTATTATCGGCATCCTGGCCTCCATGAGCATGCCGTATTACGCCAAGACCGTGGAAACTTCCAAGGCGACGGACGCCGTGGCGATAGGCAACCTGCTGGGCTCCGCCTACCGCATGTTCCAGATCGACAACCCGGGGTCGACCCTGAGCGGGTCCTTAACCAATACCTGCAACAACGGCGCCAGCTGCAGCACCGGCGATACCAGCGCCTGCCGCCTGGTCCGCTGCAAATACGTGGCCCAGCAGGACTGGAGCAATTCTTCCTACGTTTACAGCGTCGGCGGCTCCTGCGGCGCTAACGCGGCCTGCGTGGACAGGATAGATACCAGTTCCCAGTACGACAACTGGGGTTATGATTTCAATATGTCCGGGGGCTGCACTCCGCGGGCGGCCAGCCCGTACCCGACCCCGGATTGCCCCAAGTTCTAGCTTTTATGAAGACAAGGAACAGGCCCGGCCAGACCCTTATAGAGGTGACGATGGCCACCCTGGTGGCAGCTATAACCACCACGGCGGTCTTTTCCGTCGTCCTCTCCAGCTACGTCTCCGATTCCAAGGCCGATAAGCGGGACGCGGCCGCCATGGTGCTCAGGCGCGCCCAGGACACCCTGAAAAGCTATGTCAGCGCCGACCCCACCAATTCCGCCTACGTGCCCTCCGTCAGCGGCACCGGCGTCTGGTCCGCCGACAGCGTGGGCGCATGGGCCCTGCGCGGCAACGGCCTGGTGCACGATATCTCTTCGCTTGTGTCCGGCCCGCCGCTGACGGTCTCCGGCAGCCCGGCGGCCACTCTCACGTACACGGTCTTCAGTTATGACTGCGGCTTCGGCGTAGGTACGCCGCCTAACTATCCAAACGCCTGCAAGCGGGTGGTCTTCAATCTCACCTACACGGATTAATTTATGAAAGAAAGGGAAGGCTTTACGCTGGCGGAACTGGTGCTCTCCGTTTTCATCTTCAGCTTTATCGCGGCCTCGCTGGCCACTATCGTTTCCACCACCAACCGCCACATGTTCCAGAACTACCGGAAGAACATCATTAAAACCAATATCCTGATCTCCCTGCGCTCCATCCAGAACAACCTTTCGGTAGCCACCCGGGTGGATTCCCCTACGATGGGGAACCGCGGCACCGTGCTGGCTTTCGCTAAGAACGTGGACCAGAATACCGGCTGCTACCCGATAATAACCGGGGTACAGGCCTCCTGGCATTATTACTGCCTGGCCGGCACCAGCCTTTACTACCACAGCGGCAATATCGGCACCGGCGGCGCCACTCCCTGCGGCAGCGCTTCCCCTTCTATCTGGAACCCCGGGACAGGGTACGCTATCGCCTCCTGCGCCTCGGGAATTCTTCTGATGGAGCATTCCTCAGCCCTAGCGCCGGCGCTGCCCGGCGGGGCCCTTTTCTCCCGCGCATCTTTGGACGGGATAAATTCGGTGGATACGGTCCGCGTACTCCTCCACTCCAACTGGTCCGCCGCGGGCCGGGGGTTCAGCGCCAGCCAGCGGGACGTGGATTCCAGCCTCGACAGCGTGATCAAATTCAACCGCTCCCAGTAACCTTGCCGACAGGGCTTTTCTCTGCTAGACTATGAAGATGAAACTCCGCCGGAAAAAAGGCACGGTCCTGCTCCAGACGCTGATCATGGCCGTGATACTTTCCATGATAGCCGTCATGATGATGAAGTGGGTCCTCGCGCGCTACATGATGGCCGCCCGCAACTACCGCTCCACCGCGGCGACCGCCAGGTCTTACGGCTATTTGCAGGACCGAATTTCCGTCTGGGGGTACCAGGATATCACCAACCATAGCGCGCCTCCCGGCGGCGGCAGCGCCAGCGTGGACGGCAAAACCGTCTCCTTCTCCACCGCCGGCGGGGCCATGCGGACCGTAACTATCACCTCCGACGAAGACCAGTAGCCGGGTTTCGGCCTATCACCATGCGCAGCCTGACCGCCATAGCCTTCATGTTCCTCGCCGCCGGGGCCTACGGGGCGGAGGTGGCTACCGCCCCGTCGGTATACCGCTGGAACGTAAAAACCTCCCCGCACTTCGAGATCCTGCACGAATCCGTCTGGTCGCCGGGCTCCATTTCCCTTGAGCTGGAAAAGATCTATTCCTCCATGCGGCTCAAGATGGCCATGTTCGCCCCCTGGATGGTGAAGGAGAAGGCCAAGATCTATATCTACGCCTCCCAGGGCTCCTACGTCAACGGCGAGTTCAACCCGCCGCCCTGGTCCAAGGGCCTGGCTTACGCCTCTAAAAAAACCGTCGTAGTCTACGACACCGGGGATATCGTGAAGCTCAAGGCCGTGATCGCCCATGAGCTGAGCCACCTGTATTTCGAGGGCTACTTCGGCGAGAAGCTCAAATACCCGCCGCAGTGGCTGAACGAGGGCCTGGCGGTCTACCTGGAGGAGTCGGTTTCCCCGGAGGGCGGGCCGTGGAGCAAGGCGCTGGCTTATTTCCCGCCAGAGCGGCAGACGGCTTTCCCGGACTTCTTCGGCCTGAAGATAGACCAGCTTAAGACGGACGCGAAAATAGCCGACTGGTACCTGCAGGCCTACGGCACGGTGCTTTATCTCTACAGGCCGCATACCCGGGTGCAGTTCAAGGCTTTCTGCGAGGCGCTGCGCTCCGGGGAGAAAGTGGAAGAAGCTCTTTGGAAGGGGTACCGCGTCAGGGAGGGGGGCGACTTCGGCCGCAAGTGGTCGGTCTGGCTGAACGATTACTCCAAGCCGGACATGAAAGGCTCCTCCGCGGGAGCGCGCTCGGCCAGTTTCGATTTCAAGCCGGTTCAGTTCTCCTCGTTCACCTTCACCAACTTCGGCTCAAAAAAATAAAAATTAGCAGATCCCGGCTTTCTTAACTCCGAGGTGTTCCTTGAGATAGACCCCGGTGTGGGAGGCTTTTACCTTGAGGACGTCGCAGACGGGGCCGGAATAGACCAGCTTCCCGCCGGCGTCGCCGCCCTCGGGGCCCAGCTCGATGAGCCAGTCCGAGGCCGCTATCACGTCCAGGTTATGCTCGATGACCAGCACCGTGTTGCCGGCCTCCGAGAGGCGGTGGAGGACCTTCAGCAGCTTCTCCACGTCGGCGAAATGCAGGCCGGTGGTCGGCTCGTCGAGGATGTAGAGGGTGCGCCCGGTAGCGCGGCGGGCCAGCTGCTCCGCCAGCTTGAGGCGCTGCGCCTCGCCGCCGGAGAGGGTAGTGGCGCTCTGCCCCAGCTTCAGGTAGTCCAGGCCCACTTCGCTCAGCGTGGAAAGTATCTTTGCGATGCGGGGGATGTCCGCGAACAGGACCGCGGCCTCGCCGACGGAAAGCTCCAGCACTTCCGAGATGCTTTTTCCCTTGAACCGCACTTCCAGCGTATCGTCGTTGAACCGCCTGCCGCCGCATTCCTCGCATTTCACATAGACGTCGGGCAGGAACTGCATCTGTATCTTCAGGGTCCCGTCGCCCTGGCAGGCCTCGCAGCGGCCGCCCTTCACGTTGAAGGAGAAGCGCCCCGGCTCGTAGCCGCGCCGCTTGGCCTCGGGCAGGGCCGAGAACAGGTCCCGGATATGGTTGAAAACGCCGCTATAGGTGGACGGGTTGGAGCGGGGCGTGCGGCCTATGGGGGACTGGTCCACTATGATGACCTTGTCTACCTGGCCGGCCCCTTTCATCGAGCGGAAGGCGCCGGGAACTTCCTTGGATTTGTAGAGCTCCCTGGCCAGCGCTTTGTAGACTATCTCGTAAAGCAGGGTAGACTTGCCGGAACCGGAAACCCCGCAGATGCTGACGAACAGCCCGAGCGGTATTTTTACGTCTATATCCTTCAGATTGAACTGGCTGGCGCCGGTGAATTCCAGGAATTTCCCGGAATGCGCGCGCTGCTCCCGCTTGACGGTCGTAAGCCGCTCGCCGGTCAGGAAGGGCCCCGTGACGGACTTCTTGTTCTTTATGATCTCCCCGAGCGTGCCCTGCGCCACGATATAGCCGCCCGCCAGGCCCGCGCCCGGCCCCAGGTCTATGATATGGTCGGCCGCCCTTATCACGGCCTCGTCGTGTTCCACCACCAGCAGGGTATTCCCGATATCGCGCAGGGACTTCAAAGTGTTGATGAGCCGGGCATTGTCGCGCTGGTGCAGGCCTATGGTGGGCTCGTCCAGGACGTAGAGGACGCCGGTAAGGCCGGAGCCTATCTGGGTGGCCAGCTGGATGCGCTGGGCCTCGCCGCCGGAAAGGGTTTCCGAGCGCCGGTCCAGGGAGATATAGCCCAGGCCCACGTCGTTGAGGAAGGAGAGGCGCGAATTTATCTCCTTGAGGATCAGCCTGGCTATAGCGCGCTCCTTTTCGCTGAGGTCCAGGGCGGCCATGAAGCCTTTGGAAGCCGCTATGGGCAGGGCGGTGGCCTGCGCGATGCTCTTTCCGCCGACGAGCACGCTTAAACCTTCCGGCCTTAGCCTCAGGCCTTTGCAGGCCGGGCAGACGGTTTCGCGCATGAACTTGGTATAGATCTCCTCTTTGACGAATTCCGATTCGCTTTCGGTGTGGCGGCGCTTCAGGTTGGTTATCACGCCCTCGAACTCGCCGGCGCCGTTCAGGAGCATGTCCCGGTGGGCTTTCGGCAGGTCCTTCCAGGGCTTGTCCAGGTCTATGCCGTTCTCCGCGGCGGCGGTGTTCAACATATCGGCGTAGTAGCCGGACCAGGAGCCTTTCCACCGGTGGGTCCGCGTGGTCACGGGGTTGGCCCAGGCTTCCAGCGCGCCGTTATTGACGGATTTGGTATTGTCCGGGACCACGAGGTCGGGGTCTATCTCTATTTTTATCCCCAGCCCGTCGCATTCGCGGCAGGCCCCGTGGGGGGAATTAAAGGAAAAAAGACGCGGCTCGAGTTCCGGGAAGCTTATCCCGCAGGAGGGGCAGGCGTTCTTTTCGCTGTAGAGGGCGCCCGTCGCCTTCCCGGTTTCCTCGGCCATCAGCAGCCCTTTCGACTGCGCCAGGGCCAGCGCGACCGCCTCGCTCAGGCGCTCGCGGTCGTCCTTGGAGACGGTGAACTCGTCCACGAACAGGTCTATGTCATGCTTGATGTAGCGCTTGAGCGCCGGCGGGCTTTCCAGAGGGAAGAGCTTGCCGTCCGCCCTGGCCTTTGTGAAGCCGGCCTTGCGCAGGCGGGCGAAGAGTTCCTCGTAGGTGCCGCTCCGGCCGCGGACCAGCGGGGCGAAGATGCGGGTTTTCCGGCCGCCGTATTTGGACAGGAGCTCGGCGGTTATGCCCTGGGCCGACCAGGCTTTTATCGGCTTGGCGCAGGAGGGGCAGTAGGGGCGCCCGGCCTTGGCGTAAAGGAGGCGCAGGTAATCATAAACCTCGGTGACGGTGCCCACGGTGGAGCGCGGGTTCTTGGACGGGTTATGCTGCTGGATGGCGATGGCGGGGGAGAGGCCCTCTATGGAATCCACGTCGGGCTTGTCCATCTGCTCCAGGAACTGCCGGGCGTAGGCGGAGAGGGACTCGACGTAGCGGCGCTGACCCTCGGCGTAGATCGTGTCGAAAGCGAGAGTGGACTTGCCGGAGCCGGACAGGCCGGTGATGACCACCAGCCTGTCTTTGGGTATTTCCAGGCTGAGGTTCTTGAGGTTATGCGAGCGCGCCCCGCTGACGATCAGTTTGTTCATAAGATTTTATACGGGTATTCTACTCAAAACCGGCGCCGGTTGACAGCCTTAATATCTGTCCACCGCGGTCGGCTTGAGGAACCTGGCCGACGGCTTCGGATAGTCCACCGTGTAGTGCAGGCCGCGGCTCTCTTTGCGGCTGCGCGCGGAGCGTATGATGACCCCGGCCAGGCAGGCTATATTCCGGAGCTCCAGGAGGTCGCGGGTGGGGAGGAAATCCCAGTAGTACTTTATTATTTCTTCCGAGATTATCTTGACGCGGGCGCTGGCCCGGGCCAGGCGCTTGTCGCTGCGCACGATCCCCACGTAGTTCCACATCAGGGTGCGGATCTCGTCCCAGTTATGCGTTATTATGACCGCCTCGTCGGAGGGCCTGGCGTTCCCGGTGGTCCAGTGCGCCGGCTTCTCGCCGGAGAGGCGGCGCACGTAGCCGCTTTTTATCGCTTCGGCGGCCCGGTGGGCGAAGACGCAGGCTTCCAGCAGGGAATTGGAGGCCAGGCGGTTCGCCCCGTGAAGGCCGCTGTGGGCCACCTCGCCGATAGCGTAGAGCCCGGGCATGGCGGTGCGCCCGTGCTCGTCCGAGCGCACGCCCCCGCAGAAGAAGTGCGCCGCCGGCACCACGGGGATGGGGTCCTTAGTGATGTCTATCCCGAGCTGGAGGCACTTGGCGTAGATCATGGGGAAGCGTTTTTTCAGGAAGGCGGCCCTAAGGTGGGTCATGTCCAGGTAGACGCAGTCGGCGCCGGTGCGCTTCAGCTCGGAGTCTATCGCGCGGGCGACGATGTCCCTCGGGGCCAGCTCCAGGTAGCGGGAGTATTTCTTCATGAAGGCTTTCCCGTCGGCGCCGCGCAGGACGCCGCCCTCGCCGCGCAGGGCCTCGGAGATCAGGAAAGACTTGGCCTGCGGGTGGTAGAGGCAGGTGGGGTGGAACTGCACGAACTCCATGTTGACCAGCTCGAGCCCGGCCCGGTAGGCCATGGCCATGCCGTCGCCGGTGGTGACGTCGGGGTTGGAGGTGTAGCGGTAAACCTTGCCGGCGCCGCCGGAGGCGAGCACGGTGGCCGGGGCCAGGAAACTGTGGACCAGCCCGGTAGCTTCCTCCAGGGCGTAAACGCCCAGGCAGGAATTCTTCCGCGGGCGCAGCCGGGCGGGGCGGCCCCTGAGTATCAGGTCCACGGCCGAGTAAAAGGGGAAGAAAGTTATGTTCCGGTCCGCCTTGCAGGCCTCGAGCAGCGCGCGCTCTATCTCATGGCCGGTGGCGTCGGCGGCGTGCAGGACGCGGCGGCGGGAATGCCCGCCTTCCAGGCCCAGGTCGAAGGACCCGTTCTTAAGGCTGAAGCGGGTGCCCATGGCCACCAGCTCCTGTATCCGGGCGGGGGCCTCGCTTATGACCAGTTTTACCACGCGGGGATCGGAAAGGCCGGCGCCGGTGCGCAGGGTGTCGGCTATATGCAGGTCGAAATTGTCGTTCGGGGCCGTTACGGCGGCTATGCCGCCCTGGGCCAGGTCGCTGTTGGAAATTTCGGGCGAGCGTTTTGTGATCACGGCGACGCGGCCGGTTTTGGCCAGCTTATGGGCGGTCAGCAGGCCGGCGGCCCCGCTTCCCACCACTATAAAATCGAACTTGAATGTGGCCATAATAGAATTGACCGCTGGCGGACCCGGGGGAGGACTCAGGCGGCCGTCTTTGCCACGCCGCCGATAATAATATAAACTAATTTTATCAAATTATGAAACAGGTCTCCGCCAGTAAAAAACTCGCGCTCTACGCCCCCCTGCTGCTGTCCCTGGGCATCCTGGTCTGGCTGATCTATCCCAACCTCGGGGAGATGGCCCGGACCATCCGCAACGCCAACCCCTGGTGGCTGATGATTTCCTTCGGCTTCGCCGTTTCCAGCTATACTTTCATGGGCTTTACTCTCTGGGAGGTGCTGCGCATTCTCGGGATCCGCCTGCCTTTCCTGCAGGTGGCCGGGATAGCCTTCGTTTCGACCACGGTGAACTATTTCGTTTCTTCGGCCGGCATCAGCGGCTTCGCCACCAGGGCGCATTTGCTCGGCAAGCGCAAAGTCCCTTACGGGGCCAGCGTCACCTCTTCCGTGGTGATAACCGTGCTTATCTACCTGGCCCTGGCTGTCATCGTGGTGGAGGGCGCGGTGCTGCAGTTCATGCAGACCCCGGATTTCAACCGCGGCATGGTGGAGGCGCTGGTCGGCGTAGCAGCGGTCCTGGGTTTCGCTTTCGCCCTCACCCTGCTGTTCTTCCACCATGAACTCCGCGCCGCCTGGGCGCGCAAGATGTTCCTGGCCGTGAACCATGTCATCTTTTTCTTTTCGAAGAAGGAGATACCGCGCGAGAATTTCGAGAAGTTCGAGCGGCAGCTGGACGAGGGCATCCGCACGATACACGGCAAGAAGTACGAGCTTCCCAAGGTCGTGGGCTATGTTTTCTGCGACTGGGTAAGCAATATCATGATACTCTACTTCGCTTTCAAGGCCGTCGGGATCTCCCTGGGAGCCACCACCCTGGTGGCCGGCTTCGCCTTCGGCATGCTGATGACCATCATCCCCATACTCCCGGGCGGGCTCGGGGCGATGGAAGCCGCGATGACGGCCGCTTTCTCCGGGATGGGCATACCGGTGGCGCAGGCCCTCACCGCCAGCCTGCTCTTCCGTCTTTTCTATTACCTTCTGCCCGCTTTCGCCAGCGTTTTCATCTACTGGGCGCTGCATGCTTCGGAGCCGCCTTCAGGCCCTTCGCATCGCCGCCATGGAAGAGGTATATAATGACAGAAAAATTCATGGATAATCAGCCCGAAATTTCCCCGGGGGCCTGGGTGCACCCTTCGGCCTGCGTGATCGGCAGGGTAAAGCTCGGCGACGAAGTCTCAGTCTGGCCCGGGGCCGTGATCAGGGGGGACGTGGACCGCATAGAGGTGGGCCGCGGTTCCAATATACAGGACCTGGCCGTGCTGCACCCTAACTCCGGGATGCCGGTGCTTATCGGGGAGGGCGTTACCGTGGGCCATTCGGCCATCATACACGGCTCTTCGGTCGGGGCCCATTGCCTGGTGGGCATGGGCTCGGTGGTGATAGACTGCGAGATCGGCGAATACTGCTTCATCGCCGCCGGGGCGCTGGTGACCCCGGGCTCGAAGATCCCCGCCAGGAGCATGGTGATGGGCGCGCCGGGCAAGGTGAAAAGAGCGCTTACCGACGACGAATGCGCCGGGCTGCTCCGTTCCGAGAAAACCTATATCGAGCTGTCGGGTAAATATAAGCGCGGCGGGC
>Ga0209212_1003952_pt1 | contig 18869 bp, 12 predicted proteins | sample RifGroC2_FD_183996 | JGI IMG/M metagenome (GOLD analysis project Ga0209212, IMG submission 183996) | Groundwater microbial communities from Rifle, Colorado, USA - Groundwater C2 (SPAdes) (version 2) | ecosystem: Environmental > Aquatic > Deep subsurface > Groundwater | place: Rifle, Colorado...
ACCATCATGACATATGGCCTGACCGCAAAAACAACAGGAACCGTCGGCAAACCGAGCGAATAAAAAATAGTTGTTAAAACTACGAAAATCGTACCCGCTTTTTTGAAAAACTTTGTTTTCTTCTGCATATTTAAAAAGCCGTTTATTAAAAACGGACAATAAAATTATTATTTATTATTTGTGAATAAAAATATTTAAAAGAAAATTCAAAACTGATTTGTCCTGTTCGAGCAAACATTATTATATTTTATGAGTTGTAAGGCAGGGAGTCAAGTGTATAAACCAAAATCTGTCGGACGTCGCACGTCCAATTGGTTCAAACCTATGTTTCAATCAATAAATCTCTCTAAATTAGGGCTTGGCTTATAACTAGATAGCCACTCAATAAAATCTTTTTTAAATCTTGTTTCATTAGTATCAAATAATTCATAAAACAAACTTTTATTAATATTTTCGGAAAAATTCTCCTTCCCAATTAAATCCGGAAGGCTTGACCAGCGATAATTTTCTAGAAACTTGATGACTTTTTCAAGATTATAAATCCCTTTTTCTTTCCACGCCGGTTCAATTAGGGAAACGGGATTACCCATGATGTAAAAAGGAAGATGGAAAAAATGCTCATCTTTTTCAATTAAAATAATTTTCGACCTTCCTTGAAACAAAACTCCTTTCCTTTTTCGGGTTTCATTAATATATTTAGTATAGCCACCGAAAATCTTTTTTGAAAAAAGACTAGCGCTACTATCAACCTGTTCTTGAACTAAAGAATGAACGTGATTCGGCATTAAACACCAACAAAGCAAATTAACAATTTCTTTCTGGACCGAAATGAATCTGTCGGACGTCGCACGTCCGATTTGTTTAGAACGACGGATGCGATAAGGCAAAGCAATTTCAGTGTTATTAAAATCGTGAAAGTTATTAGCAAAACGCAAATAATCCTCATCGGAATAAAAAATCTCTCTTTCCTCAACTCCTCTATTTAAAATATGAAAAAAATCGCCTTCCATGTCTTTATTTTACCTTAATCGGACATGCGATGTCCAATAAACATGACATATGATACGCTTGCCGCTTCATTGAAAAAGCCCGAGGTCTGACCTCGGGCTTTTTATCCTAGACAGTGATTAAACCAAAAACCCGCCTCCTAGGCGGATTCTTTGGCTGTTCCACAAGGAAGAACAAAAGAAATTTAAAGTCCTAAATCCGCGTTAGCAGCGCTCCTGGTCAAAGGACCAAACCGGCCGTTAACAGGAGTAATTGATTTAGCTGTCTGATATGCTTTAACCGCTTCAACTGTCTTGAGATAGTAGTTGCTGGTGTTCAGACCACTGGCCAAATAGCCCTTAGAGATCATAAACTCCTGCATTCTTTTTACTTCAGCGTTATTCCAAAGACCATAATAAAGGTCATAGGTGAACGCTCCTGTGGTCGGCTGCAACTTCAGCAATTCTGCCTGTAAATAGGCAATGTTGTTAATAAGAGCCGCAATTACAGTCTGAATTTCTGTTGTAGTCGGATTAGCTGGAAGCGTGGGAATCGGCACTAAAGCTGTCGGCGCTGGTGAAGCGATGGGAGTCGGTGAAGCAGTTGGGCTTGGACTTGCGCTCGGCGATGGGCTTACAGACGGACTTGGAGTAACGGCCGGACTTGGAGTCGGACTGGGCGAAGGCGTGGAAATAGTGCCTCCACCGCCACCTCCTCCGGTATTGCCGCCAGTTCCAGAACACAACTCAAGCACCGGAGTAATCGTCACCGTGCTGGTGCCGGTAGATGTCGGTCCAGCTAAAGCCAAAGTTGAAGTGCTTGACCCGCAAGTAACAGTTGTGCCCGCGGAATTGTTCATCTTATAACGATCGGCTGAAGTAAAAGTGATTGCCGAAGTGCCGCCAGCGTCCATTTCCAGAATAACGCTGATATAGGTTGGATAAACCGTAATGGAGTTAAGGTTGGAAAGAGCCGACACTGTCAAAGTAATCCCTGACCCGGAAAGATAAACATCCGAGGCTTGAGGAAACTGAACATCGTCGTAAGCCGCCAAAGCGCTTGGCGCCATTGCTAAGCTTATGCCCAATCCCAAAACTACTGCCAATGCCGTGCGAAAGAATTTATTTTTCATAGCGCGTAGTGATATATCGGGCATCCTGCCCGTTATAGGCATAATTAATTAATAAGGATTGGTTAATCTTCGACAGCACCTATCTTATTGCATATCCAAGCTGAAGTTGATATCGCGATACAGCGAGTTCCAAGCGATGCGTCAATAGTAAGTCCGGTTGATCCCGCAGTACCATTAAGGGTTTCTGCTGCCGTAGAATATATGTGCATAGTGTCTGCCTGGCCATTTACAACCGTAATATCCATCCCTGCCACCGCGGCAGGAAGCTTAACACCAGTGGTATTCGCGCCAGCCGTAATATAATTAAGATCAGCTACTAACGCTGTGGCTGTAGCTTGGTTTGTGCCTGTGCCGGTGACAGCAGCAGTAACTGATTTAACTATTAGGCCAGTCGTTGCCAGATTAGCTGCACCGAAACTAATGGTGCCGTTAGTGGTGTTAGTAATTATTTCGCCGTTCTGAAGCGTAATATCGGTGAAAGCAGATGTAGGCGGAGTACCACTGTTTCTAAAATTTAAACCTGTAGCGGTTGTCTCTGTCCCGTCCGCATTAATCCCTATATCTATGCCAATCAAGGTACCTACTGTCGCATTTTCTTCATTGTAGGCTTCAACATATAATCCTTTCATGGTGTCGAGCACGCTTTGGATCGGAGAATGATCGTTCTTTGCTTTGATATAGGCTCCTTGCATCTTGTACCCCGCGAAGTTTATCGCGTTATTTTGTACCCTTACGTCAAGGCCTGTATCTGTTTCCACTGCAGCCGTGGTGGCGGTATCTCTGCTAAAACCGGCGACCAAGCCATAGGTGCGCTTCGTCACATCTCCGAAAGTGCTGTCAATCTCTACTAACTTATGATAATTAATGCTGGTTGTCGCCACTGAAGCTTTCGGCGTGATGAGAATCGATTGAAGGGTTGTACCGTCAATTACTCCTGAGGCAATAGTAGTGCTATTTGAAAGCCGAATGTCAGCCGTGGCATAAGTTACCGGCAGATAAGTATCAATAGCTGCAGAATAAAGATCTAAACCGTAATTAAACTGAGAGCCTGCAGTAGAATTCAGATAACGAACTCCGTAAGCTGTTCCAGCGTCAAGCTCACCAGCGTCACCTCCAAGTACTGCTATAAAAGCGCCGTCTGCGGTCCCGGCAGATTCCTCACCAACTTCACCGACAACCCCCGCCTGAGGATGATCGCTGTCTCCGCCATCTGAAACATTGTATTTACCGATAAGACCACCAACGATACTATTGCCCGCTGCAAGAGTACCCATGACGTGTCCCATAACTCCACCGCCATAGCCGCCAGTAAAACTAGAAAGTGTGGCATCAGCTTCAACGGACTGATCAGAACCAGCAGCAGTAAATGTTGGGCTAAGGACTATTTTTCCACCAGTAAAGGTAAATGCTCCATCTGTCGTATTATCAATCGTCTCGCCATTGGCCAAAGTAACAACGCCAGTGGTATCAGCTACTGCAAAAGCGTTGGTATCAACCGCGATACCACCGTTAGCGTTGAGTAAACCCGTTAAGGTGCTGGCGCCGATCACTCCTAGAGTAGTGTCAAAAGTGACGGCCTCGTCAACATTCAATAAACCCTTAACAGTAGTAGTTATCAATGTTTTGCTAATATCTACCGCGCTGGCATTTGTCGCGCCGAGCGCTAAAGCGGCAGCAATTGACCGATCAAGGCCGCCATTGGCATAGAGAGCGCCGGTCACAGTGGTCGCGCCGGTTAGAGCGCTAGTTCCAGTTACAGCTAAAGTACCTGTGGTGGTAATATTCGTACCGATGGTTGTCGCGGCCATAACCGCGCCAGCCACCAGCATCGCTGAAACTAAAACGCTTAAAACTATAGAAAATATTTTTGTTTTTTTGTTTTGCATTTTAGATTTAATTTATATTCTTCTCGTCATTTATTATGCATCGATAAACGACAAGGAAATCTTTTTTAATTTAACATTTGTTTCTTTGGATTCATTTAAAAATCCAAAACGGTCTTCGACCTTTATTATATTCTATTTTCATTATATCACCAATCAAAAAAAACAAACAATATCTGTCAACTGTGGATAAACCTATTGCCTTCCGGCAATGAACGCTGATAGATGCTGATAACGGCTGATCTATGCTGATAATTTTTGCGTGTGAACAAACCTTTTAATTGTTAATTTGCTCGGCTCAAAATTTATCAAAAAGCCCAATTTATATTTAGAACCTTTCAAATATCCCCAGAACTGTTTTTCATCTTCTTTTTTAATCAATGGTTTAGATTTCATCTCAATAATAATTTTCTCGTTCACAACCAAGTCTGGTATATAAACACCGATCTTCTCCTCGTCATAAAAGATATCTATTCTCACTTGATTCTTAACTTTTAAGTTCCTCTTTATCAATTCTTTTGAGAGCGCTCTCTCTAAAATAGCCTCTTTTATACCGCCGCCCAAAGCATTATAGACCCTAAAACAAGCTCCTCTTATCTCATAAGAATCTTTCTCATATAGAAAGTTCGTAACTTTATTAGCCATTGATTTTATCATATCAATATTAGTTATCAGTATCAATCAGTTCAAATCAGCATAAATCAGTGTAACAAAAAGCCCCGCCAAAAGGCGGGGTCTTCTTGTGTCCCACAAGGATGGACAAAAAGAAACGAATGAACTAGTAGCTCAGCGTATTAGCTGAAACTGGGTAGCCGTCAGCTTCTGATTTGTAAGCAGCGGTTCCGAGCGAAGGAGTGTAATCCCACTCAAAACCTTCATCCAATACGGTTGGGGTGTTGAGAGGTCCTGCGGTTCCGGGTACTGCTACACCGAAGGTGACTGTTCCCGAGGTAACTCCGCTCTTTACAAGCGATGTATTCGCTTTGACAGTCAGAACCATTGTTGCGCCGGCAGTAATTGTCTGCTCGGCCAAAACAGTGTCTCCTGTTTGCGCCTGATTGGCGTCAAAGTGAACCATATAGTTGTAGATATTCGGAGTCGCGCTCGGATTAGCAGCGCCTTTGGTCAAGCTAACGCTTGAGAAAGTAACATTGTCTCCTGTGTCCAAAACAGCGCCGCCAGCGCCGGCATTAAGAGCGCCTTTGGTGGCGATTGTGCCGGTAATTTCGTCAGTGCCGTCAGAGAAGACAATCTTGTCGCCTACTCTCAAGGAAGCGTATTCAGCTGCGGTAATACCGCCGATTTCATCGGCTACTGCTCCGGCTGCGCCGGCGCAGAACTCAAGGCCAGCAGCAACAACGGCCGCTGTCAATGTGTCGCCGTTTAAAACGCCGGCAATAGTAGTAGTAGCTACTTCGGCTTTCTTGGTCGCGCCATCCCATAAGCTCAACTTAGAGACATATCTGTAAGGCTCGTTAGAACCTGATTTCTCTACTGTTAAGCTTCGGAATGTCATATCAGTCGAGCCAGCAGCAGTAACATTGTAGACTGCGACTGACTGTTCTGATTGAGGCGATTGAATGCCTGAAGGAGAACTGGAAGATAAAGCTATGGTTGGCTTCACTTCCTCGTATCTCATGGTGCTGCCAGCTAAACCATTGGTGTTGGTGAACTTTGTTACCACGTCAGCGGCAGCGGCAATAGCAACGGCTCCGGCCGGGCTGAACCCAAGTCCGGAAATTGCCGCGCCTGCGGCAACAGCAGTAGTAACTACTGCAAATCCTGCTTCATTATCGTCAGAATCGTACACATATACGAGATCGCCGACATTGAAAGCGGCTACGGCGTTGGCATTTCCTAAAACAGCTTCAACTTTGGTCAATTTGACCACAACGTCTCCGGCTGCCCAAGAAGTGTCAACTGCCCCACCATTAAGATCAAGATCAGCTGCCGCTAAGTCTACGGCATCATCATCAGTCGTCACCATGTAGAAACCGGCAGCAGTGTTGGTTCCCGCGTCAGCTGTAGCAGTGAAATAAATTACATCGCCGAGATCGCCGGAATAAGCGTTTGTCCCAGCAACATAGTAATTAGTTCCTGCGGCTCCGCCAAACATCTCTTGAGTTGTCAGACCGGAACCTGAGCCGATAACATCAGTTGTTCCAAAGCCCAACACTCCAAAGTTTCCTGCTGTTATGGTTCCAGCTGCTGTAGTGTTAACTACCGCAGTTAAAACTTTTGAAGCATAAGCAGTAACAGAGATTTCGTCTGGTGAAGAGAAGGTAAAGATTGCTTCACCGGCAGTTAAAGCAACTGAAGGATCGGCAGCTAAACCAGTGCCAAGCAGTTTGACTGAGGCAATATTGCCAGCGCCATTAACTGTCCTTAACACTAATTTCTGGACCTTCATATTTTCAACTGTCGCATAAAGCTTGACTTTTCCCATTTCCAGTCCGGCTAAACCGGCAGCATAGAACTGCGAAGCAACGCTTCCTGAAGTTTCAACGGAAACTGTCAGACTGCCTGATTCAACTGCAGTCACTACTCTACCAGTAACAGCCGCGGCCGGCGCCGTCACAGTTGTTCCTGAAGTTGCGCCCACGCCATTAACATCGGCTGCGTCCATGTCGGTTGTATAAGTATCATCAACGCCTCCATTAGAAGCGGCTGTTGACATATTAGCATAGACATCGATTTGAACCGTAGTATTGGCGAGAAGATTCAACTGACCAGAAACCGTAAAGGTATTGGCAGCTGTTGGAGTCGATACTGTTGATCCGATTTGAACAGCAGTATCCGCTCTCTTTAATTTCATATTAGAAAGAGCGCCCACAGCGCCTGCTCCTCCGAAAGTAACATCAACTTGAATTGAAGAAACGTTCACTCCCTGAGAAGCGCCAGTCTGGAATAAGTATGAACCTAAAAGCACTTCTGATTGACCCTCAATAACAGTGGTTGCGCCCTCAGCGGCGTTATTAACCACGGTTAAAGAAGCGGCCGAAGCAGTCATTGTGTTTCCAGATACAAACACTCCCGCTGAAGCTGTCGCATAAGTATTGGAGGTCATTCTCTTATAATAAATATCAGAGATTTGACCTTGGGCTGTTTCCGCTGCGGTAATCGTTGAGGAAGAATCAACCACTAATCTAAGTTTCAAGATTGTGCCCGCAGGAATCGTGTAGTAATTAGCAAATGTCACTACATCTGTTCCGGCCGCATCACCATCAATCAAACTACCTGCTGCGGTTGGCGCTGCTACGCTGTAGAGCACTGTTCCGGCATCAGTCATTAATTTGATTGTTCCTGAAAAATCATTTTCTTCAGAAGTTCCGGCAATATGGATATCAGCTCTCTGAATCTGAATATCCTCGCCCTTGGCTTCTAACTGCCAAGTGGCAAGAGTAATATTGGCTGAACCAATGCCAAAAGTTCCTGAAGGAGAAGAAGACGATTTATCAACAGTCAAAGTGCCTGCTGCCACTGTTAAGTGGTTATAGCCGGCATTGCCTGTAGCAATATCGCCGATCGGGAAGGCTGCGTCAACAACAGCGGCTGCGGTTGCAAGAACACCGGCTCCCGTAGATTGGCCTCTGGCAACGATATCATAATCGTTTTGGACAATCACTTGAGCGGTTCTTACTGAACCGGACACCACATCAACTCTTACCTGAAAGTCTTTTTGCGTACCTTTGGCAAGAATATAAGGGGTGGCTAAATTGAAAGTAATCACTTTACCGATCGCTTTCTCCGCTGAAGCCAAGACAACTCCATTCACATCAATAAATTCCCAGTTCTTCAAATCCTCGTCGGCAGCAGTGCCGTTCTGGAAAAGAACGATTTGGGAAACCGCCACGTCTTCGTTGGCGCCGGCAACAAGCCTGAATTTGGTCAGGTAATAGTCGGTGGTGCCAAGGTCAACATTAACGGTCACTGTCGTCAAACTAACCACATCAGCAGTTAAAGTGCCTAATGTATTGGCGCCGTCAGCAATAGAGAAAAGATTTCCAATAAGAGGAAGTCCTGTTGGATCTCCGGTCATTGCTGTTATTTTTGCGCCGATTGTGCCTGACTGGGCAGCTGCGGCAATGTGGAACTGGACGCTTAAAGTTGCTGATTGACCGGCAGCAATTACTATAGGATCAGAGGTAAAAGTAATGGTTGCTTTATTTTCTGATAAAGTAACCACATTTCCAAACCTCTTTCCGGCCTGCTCGTCAACTGTAACTAAAACGCCTGAAACATTGGTGTCTACTGAAAGACCCATTCTTTCAACAGTAACACTGGTAATGCTTCTCTCGGCTGAACCCGCGTTTACTTTCGCTTTCAACATCACGTTGTAAGCTGAGCCGTCAGCTAAGGTTCCGCTTGCTGGATTGTTTGAAGCAAGTTGAACGCTAGAATCTCCGACTGGGCTCGCGGTCGGACTAACGGTCGGACTGACGGTTGGGCTGGTTGTCGGAACAACTCCGCCATCAGCATTGGCTGCGGCTCTGGTCAAAGGACCAAAATAGCCGGCCACCGGGGTAATTGATTTAGCTGTCTGATATGCCATTACCGCTGCTTTGGTCAAAGGACCAAAGTAACCAGTATTCAGGCCGGCAGCTAAATGCCCCTTGCCGATTAGGAAGTTCTGTAAAGCAACAACTTTGTCGCCTCTCAGTCCGAAATAAAGATTTGTGTCGAATGAACCGCTAGCTACTGGTGATGGACTTGGGCTTAATTGAGCTTGCAAAGCAGCTAATTGCGCCTGCAAAGCTGCAATTTGAGCCATAAGCTCGTCAGAAGTCAAAGCGCTGACTCCAGGAGCCATCATTACCAATAAGGTAACGCTCATTATAATCGCTAAAAGTTTTTTTTGCATTTGTTTTTTAATGTTTTATGTTTTCGTTATTTTTTTATTTATGGCTGTTACCGACCAAAGTCTTAATTTTTTGAACAAGTCTACTTTAACGGGACAGAGATATCTCACTTGCCCCCTTTAACAAAGCATAGACTCAAAAAATCTGGACTTAAACTAGCCTTCAAAAATCAAAATTTTGACTCTCCAAGATGAAGTTCCAAGATTCGAAGGATTCTCATAAATTCCGCTTTTTCTCTTGAAGACACATTAATATAATTCCTTCCTTGACGTTTTTGCTCCTGAAATTTCTTTCCCCATTCATCGATTTTTTCTCTTAACCATTTTGCCTTCTCGATCAACTGTTTTTTTGATTTGATTTTCTCTATCATGTTCTGATTTTAAGAAGAAATACCCATTTTTTCTTCAAGCGATTCGACCCGTAATTCCAACGCCTCGAAATCTTGGCTTTTCATCATCTCTTCTTTAATCTCTTTTAAGTCTTGCTCTATAGTGTCCAATCTCGTGTTAACATTTTCAAATCTTCCATCGATCCTCTCGAATTTCTCGTTGATTTTTTCAAATCTTTTGTCAACTTTCTCGAATTCTTCATCTACACCATCAAATCCTTTCTTGACCATTCTGGCCAAGCCTTCTATTGATTTATCTAGATATTTCCTGGTTATTGTTTTCTCCATAAAAGGATTAGGGTTGTGGATAACTTAAAATCAAAATTCCTTCCAAGGCTTTTTCATAGCTGCCATCCTTAAAATCCTGCTTGGCTTGAGTTAAAATTCCAATCTGCTCTTCTGTTAAAGAACGGCTCTCTAAATCTTTGATCTCTCTCTCCACTAATTGAGATAACGCCCGGTTCAGCTCTTTAGTTTCACCGACAACTACTCCTAAGGCTTCGACTTTCTCTCTATTCTCCTTTAATTTCCCTGTTTCCTTAACGATTTCTTCGGTTATTTTCGGCGAACCGTCAACGATTTTCAATTTATCAGCCGCTTCAACCATGCTTTGCCTGAATTCATTAATGGCCGGCGCCAAGTTTCTGCCCTGATTATTCTGGGCAATCATGGTCAGCTCTTCCAAGCGCTTATTGGCAATTTCCAAGCCAAGCTTTGGCTGATCATTTTTGGACACGAACAAATATCCCGTCTTATCAACGAACTTTCTGACCGGATAAAGTAAATCTCCCGGCAAAGCCGCCTGGCTAAAACCAATAGTCCCACCTAAAGTCAGGATTACGGCTAAGGTTGCCAAGGCTAATTTATAGTTAAATCCAGGCAAAACCTGAAAAACTTCAAGGACCTGATCGATAAAGCTGGGTTTCATCTGAACATCTTCAAAACCGACAATCTGTCTTTTAGTCAAAACGACCCAGTCTTTTTCTGGTTCAATTTGTTTTAGAGTTTGAATTTTCTTAATCAGGTTTTTCTCGTTCATTTTAAAAAAGAAATCAATTTTATGCTTGTTAGTGCTTGTTAGAATAATGACGGAATATCTCCCCAAGCGTTACATTCCCAACCAACTCAAAAGGAGCTTAGCTCCTTATTGGTTAAAGGAGCTTAGCTCCTTACGTAGAGCTTCCAAGGCTCGGTGGACAATTACCCTGACCGTTCCTTCAGACTTATTGAGAATCTGGCTGATCTCTTTGGTTGAAAGTCCGTCTAGATAACGCCAGATAATGACTTCTTGCTGTTCTTCCCCCAGTTTAGACAAAACTGCTTTTATCTGATCTGCTTCTGAGCTCAAAAATGCTTTTTCTTCCAAGCCAATGCTAGGATCGGTCAAAGTTGGCGCATAACTTGCTGAAATAATCTGAACCTTTCCTTTTTCCCGATAAAAGTCCGTGACCAGGTTTCTGGCTATCTGGTATAGAAAACCTAGCCAGTTTTTAACTTCAGATCCTGAATTACCTTTAAACTTGTCCCAAGCCCGGGTAAAAGTTTCTGAGGTTAAATCCTGGGCCATATCCCTTGAATTTACTCTCAAAAAAACAAATCTATAGATTCTAGAAATATACTGATCGTAGATTTTGCTGAATTTTTTTTGAGAATCGTCCATTAGGACAAATAGGTTAATTTAATCTGAATTAAGAACAAATGGATAGGACAAACTAGCAATAAACTGTGGATATTTCTGTCCTAAGCAATGTCCTATCTATATAATAACGGTTTCTGAAACCGGTTTCAATCGATAAAACGTTTGATTCCTTTCCCCGATTCTTTCAACCAGGCCCTGTCCAAGCAGTTTCTCAAAGTCGCGCCGTAAAGTCCTTTTGGTCAATTTGGGAAATATCTTTTTAAACTCCCAAACCTGGGCCTTATTTTTTTCTTTTAAAATTGCCAAAATCATGTCTCTTCTTTGATCACTTTTAGACAAGTCATTAAAATCTATACCAGTCTCAGCTGTTACTGTTTCCAAAGCCATCGCTTGTTGATGGCTATCTATAACATCTTCTAGTTCTTTTCTTAAACTAACATATCTTTCGCTTACTTTCAAGACCTCTGAAAAACTTACCCAGTTTTGCTCTCTGGCTATTGTAAAAAACCCGTCTAAAGTTTCTAAATCAAGAGCCAAATCCTGATTGTCTTTAGAATCCAGTCTTATATAACTTGTTAAAATATCATCTGCCAGTTCCCTGATCTTGCAGCGCAAAGGTTCTTTTTTAGGGAAAAGCAAAGTCAGCTTGTATAAATCAGAAGTTAACCGGATTAGAGTTTCTTTTTCCATATATTGAGAATATATCCTAAAATTAAAAACTAAGCAATGTTAACCTCCTGTTATAATAAACAAAAACATCCCGAGGTCAGACCTCGGGACAATTTTCTTTTTTCATTATATTGACTGTAGGATAGTTTTAATCTTACCTACAGTTCAAATCATGTCTCAATTAAAGTCAAGCCCTAGATCATAGACTCAAAACTACCCCTTACTAAAATAGGAGCGGTGTTTATAAAGACAAAAGTGCTTTAAATTTTACCAGCCCTTATTCTGACACTCTGTATCCGTGGTATTGTTGCTAAAAACCAAGGTGGTGTTATTAGTTAAATCCTGACAAGCTCCATTGGGCCAGTAAACGCCATAACTATTACCCGTGATCTGAAGATTATCAAGGGTTGGCAAAGATCCATTAATCCAAATAGCGGTTGACGGCTTATTAGTATTTCCATAAGTGGCAGTATGGTTTCTCATGGTTAATTCTTGCAATAACGAAGATTGGGCATTAGACAGATAAATACCAGCCACCCGGTTATTGTCAAAAAGCGAGTTTTTAACCTGGACATTGGCTCCTAATATTCTAAAGGCGCCTTTTTCCTGCATAAAATCAAATGCCACTCCCCCATATCTGACAATAATATTGTCAAAAACAGAACCCTGGCTCGAAGAATTAATCTGAATATAACTCCAATCGCCGGAATAAGCTGGTCCTTGGGCACCTAAAGTATCTTGAGAAAAATCAGCGGCAACGTCCCGCGACGAAGTAAAGACGATCGGCTGACTTGACGTGCCCTGGGCAAAAACCTGACCGCTAACAATGAATTTTCCCCTCGCGTAAGGGTCGGCATTATATTTAAACTTAATGATAATGCCCGGCTCAATGGTCAGCGTTTTACCCGCCGCAACCGTCAATTGATCATTAATAATATAGGTTATTCCTGCTTTCCAGATTGTATTTTGGGAAAGATTTCCCGTAATTAAAATTCCGTTGACATCGTTATCAAGAAATTGATTTCCGGTTAAAGAAGGATAAGAACTAGAGGCGTATATTGGTTTTCCGTTCTCCCTAAAATCATTTCCTTCAATTACGGGACTGGCTCCCTGTTCAATTCTAATTCCATAAGTATTTTCTTTAAAAATGGAATTTTTAATGGCGGGGTTCCCCTGTTTAACATAAATAGCGGTGGGATCCGTTCCTTGGCTAGAATCATTAAATCCAGAAAAACTGCTCGAATCAATAGTTGAAGAAGAATTGTTTAAGATAATTCCCCAGCGATTAAAATTATTTGCCACGGTTAGATTTTGAAGACTAATCGAACTTTGGTCAGCTTTTATCACAAAATGGTCGGTATCCCAACTTCTGGCTTTTTCAATAATTACCCAATCCAAGATTGAATTTTGGCTAGTAGAAGAAAAGTAAATCCCTGGCCAATTGATTCCTGAGCTTTGTTCAAAACGGGTAAAAGTTATCGGCTTAGTTTCTTGGCCAATTGCTTTCAAAACTCCGCTTATTTGCAAACTCGAACCATCTCCAGGAGAGTTTGAGGCAACAAATTTTAAGGCCACCCCAGGTTCAATATTTAAAGTCTTTCCCAGAAGCACAGAGATTGTAGAACTTATAATATAGGGGCTGCCAAGATAGGTTAAAGTAATCTCTGAAAACTCATTAAAGGGCAAACTTAAAATTGTTGTTGGCGAGGTAGAAACTGAATTTTTGGCTTTTGGCGTACCGTTAATTTTACTTGCCGGATTTCCGGCATCTAAACCGTTTCTGGTAATTAAATTATTACTTGCCCAGTTGGAAGGACTAGATCCGGATTCATTGGAATTAATACGTTCCATCGTTTGTTTTGTATCATTGTCGCCAATAATCCAACCAGAAGAATAATCAACGGAATCAATTATATTACCGTAAGAATCAAGAAGCTCTAATTTTTCACCGTCATTTCCTAAGGCGCCGCTATAAATTAAATCCGCCGTAATACCTGAAATCGTGTTATCATTGGTCCTTTCTAAAAGAAAAAGGTTTTGAGTTTGAATGACACCCGCGAGTTCGATTTCTGGCGTTCCATCTGTTGTTCTTAATATCCAACCTTCAAGATCAATATCTTGATCTGTATTATTGTAAAGTTCAATCCACTCATCAGTAGCGTTTGCTTTCGTCCCCATCCAGGCAATTTCATTAATTACCACTGAAAGTTGAGGGAAAGGCAGGCTAATCTTAGTAAAAGTTTCTGCCCACTCCTCGCTTTCATTTCCGGCTTTGTCTCTTGCCTTGACTTGAAAATAATAGGTTTTACCGTCTTCGCCTGTAAAATTATATTGAGCAGCTATTGTATATTCATTTTCCGATGGCCAATAAGTCCAATCTTCTTCATCTTCAGAATATCTAAGTTGAAAACCGTCTATCCCGCTTAAAATATCTTCACCCGACCAAGAGACAATAAAAGAAAGAGAAGGTTCATGTTCGGGAAGATCGTCCATGGCAATAATCGGAGGCTGGGTATCTAAAAGAAGATTAAGAATGGCGGGTTGGCTTTTATTACCGGCTTCATCTTGAGCAACAGCTTTAATAAGATTTTGTCCCTCCTGAAGCTTAATTTCCAGCTCCCAGCTTCCCTCTTCATCCGTTTTAATTTCCGATGAAGAAATTAAAATTAGAGCGTTGGGCTCGGTTGCGCCTGTCAAAGTTATATCAGCAACATTGAAAATTTGATTGTTTTGGGGAGACAAAATTTGGGGAGGCGCTGGAGGAACAGTATCTTCCTGTAAATTCAAAACCGCTTCAATTTCTTCTGAACCGCCATTTGAAGAAACCTCGATTGTTGCCTGAAACGCGCCGGCTTCCAAACCAGAAATATTCACTGAAACCGAAACGCTAGAAGGCGCCTGGCCAGAAATTAAATTTACATTTAACCATTCGACTTCGGGCAAAATAGTTTCCCAATTTAAATTTCCGAAACCTATGTTTTCAATTGTTAAAGTTTGGTCAGCTGGATTTTCGCCAAATTCAATCGCTTCGAATTCTAAACTTGTCGGAGAAATTTTTAAAATAGGCTGTTCAATTTTGGTTGAAATTTCTGATGACCATTCGCTTAAATTACCGGTATTATCTTCAGCTCTAATTTTGAAATAATAGGTTTTACCGTTTAAACCGGAAATTTGATAATTCTGTCCAAGAATAGTTTGCCAGCTTTCCGATCCTGTTTCTGATTCCTCTCTAAGCTTTAAATGGTATTCCAAAATGCCGGAAATAGCGTCGCTGCCCGACCAAGAAATATTAAAACCAGTTGAGATTTGGATTTGAGCTAAAGGATTAAATTGAATAAGGGGAGGGGTGGTATCTAAAATAATTTGGGCAGAGATTCCTAGACTGATATTTTCACTTTCGTCCTTAGTCCAGAGATAAACTGTTTTTGGACCATCTCCCTCGGATAAAATAAACTCCAAGGGTCTTTCGCTTTGCCATAAAGAATCTGGGTTTTCTGCCGCTGTTTCGCTTTCCGATAAAAGCCATTTGACCGCTTCTTCGTCATGAGAGATAGCGGCCTTAACTTTTCTTCCGTTAGTGTAAAGAAAAGAATTGCCGTCTAAGTCGGTTAAAGATAGAAAGGGATTAATAATGACCGTATCAATAGTCCAGGTATATTGGGCTGGTGAAGAATCGATGTTTGAAGCCGGGTCTTTAGCTCTGACTGAAAAATTATATTGACCGTCGGGTAAATCAGTGAAAGTTTTGGGAGATTGACAATTCTCCCATTCACTTCCATTAATTTCACATTCAAAAATAGAATTTACTTCGTCAGAAAAAAAAATAAAACTGGCTTGATTTTGGTTTGTTAAAAAAGGAGGGTGAGTTAAAATTTCGGTTTGGGGAGTAGTAGTATCAATTTGCCATTGATATTGGGCCGGAGTAGAGTCAATGTTTTGACTGATATCTTTTGCTCTAACCTGAAAAATGCGGAGTCCGTCTAAAAGATTAGAATATTGTTGAGAAGAAAAACAGGCCTGCCAATTTTCTTCATCTAATTTACACTCAAAAGCAGAATCTGCTTCGTCAGAAGAAAAAGCAAAAACGGCTTGGGTCTGATTTGTTAAACTGGGGGACTTGCTGTCAATGGTAGTTTCGGGTGGAATAATATCGCTAAAGGTTTTATTTTTGGCTTTAGGAGTAGAAAGTTGAATTTCAAAATCACTTGAATTATTATCTGCGTCTTGATAACCCGCTCCCTCAACCCATTTTCTGCCAATGGTTTGACCCAACTGAGGATTTTGAGCTGGAGAAGTCTCAAAATCTTGGGACTGACCCCAGCCAACTTTATCAACGATTTCCCCATCGGGATTTTTTAGTTGAATCGCGTTTGACTCAATGAGAGTTAAATCATTTAAAACAATATCTGCTTCGTTCAAAGCGCTGCGAGATATTAAAAAATAACCATAGGCATTGATTGTTTTGCCATTAAAATATGTTTTGGAAACCGATGAAATGAAATTACTGCCAGTCTGAGTCTTTCTCTGAATATACCAATTCGTTAAATTAACCGCTGAATTGTTTGAATTATAAAGCTCTATAAATCTCTCGGTTATTGGAGAAATTTTAACTTCTGAAATCAGGATTTTTGAATAAGAAGGCGGAGACGAACTGAAGCTGGTGTTGACGGCGCCGCCAGTATAAATTGGCGTTTCAACATAGCCTGAACTATTTCCACTCTTGGGAGTACCGCCTGGATTCGCGCTTGTCTGCCAGCCAAAATCTGATTTTCTTTCCATCGTCCTTTTTGAAGAATTATCGCCAGCTGACCAACTTGGGTTGGTTAAAGCTTCATTTTGAAGCTGGCAATTTCCATCAAAAAGATAAAGAGCTTCATTGGTATTGGAAAGACCGCCGGTATAAATCAAATCAGCAATTTTTCCCGGAACCGTCTCGTCATCTGTTCTTTCTAAGAGAAAATATCCATTAGAAAGGAGCTTAGCTCCTTTTGGGAAAATTATTTTAATATCTTGATTTTTGTCCAAAAGTTGCCAGTCAGTTAAATCAATCTGGCTGCCCGAGATATTTTTCAACTCAATCCATTCGTCGCTGGTCGAATTTGTGGTTCCCATCCAAGCAACTTCGTTAATAATGACCTTGTTTTTTAATGGTAAACTGCCCTGAAGCTTATCACATTTTACTGCTAAAAGCGGACTTGGAGACGGAGAAGGAGTTGGGCTCGGAGACGGACTTTGACTAGGAATTGGACTCGGACTAGGACTAATTGACGGAGTTAACGGAGCTAGCGAAGCTAGCGGTTTATGAGAAGGTGTGGGAATAATAACTAATTCTTCTTGATCTATCCCCTGATTAAAAACAAGCTGGGAATTATTGTTTTCTTTTGTTACTGTGGGCGCTTGAGAAGAAAGCTATTTTAGCTATTTCTCTCGTAATCTTGTCAAAAAAGGATTTAGCTTTGTCGATTAAAGATATTTTGGAACTTTCATTTGCCAAAGCATATTTTTCAGATCCTTCTTGAACCAGAGCAAACATTTCCTGTCCAAACTTCTTTCTAGCTTCTTTTGTTATTCCAAATGAATCGGTATATGGACCCCAAGTATCCCAAAGAACGGCGAGTTGAAGAGCCAATTTACTACTATTTTCATCATTGACGGTAGGACCTTTCAAAAATTTTCCCGTCCCTATTAAACCGATTCCTCCCATCTCCGCTTTTGCGTCCTCCCAGGCCACATTATGGGATTCACCACCCCTTCTTGAATCAAAATAGCGCCAAATCCCGTCATAAAGTTTTTCCTGACGCAAAACATTAAGAGCTGAAAAAATAGCGATTGTTTTGTCGGTAACGGAAAATGTTTCCAAAACCAAAGCAGCTGTTGGTCCGATAATTGACTTGGAAATAGCCAATTTAGCAAGATCAAATCCCGAACCCTTGGCCTGCTTGATTAAGCTTATCCTTTCATCAAGAACGGAATTGAAATAATCTCTGGCGTCAGCCTTGTATCTTTGGGAAATAACTAAATCAATAAGATCAAATTCATTCATAGCGCTCAAAACCAAAAAGCCATAGCTGATATCGGTCCCGCTTTGAGCCATATTAATAGACGTATTGAAAATTGACCTGATTTTATCATCGGTTATAGCGAAATTAACTATATCTTTTACTACGCTTAAAGCTGTTTTAATCCTTTCTACTTTTTTGTTATCAATTTCAATGGCTTTTGAAAAACAAATGCTTCCTAATAAAAAACTAGCGGTTACCATTACAGTAATCGCTAGGATCAACTTACCATTTACCATTGAGAATAATTTCTTGAATAAATTCTTCTGAGCCATTATTTGCAACATATAACTTATTCCCCTCTCTCCAGAAATAAACGTATGTCCCCCATAAATGAACTTCTTCATATGCTTTTACTACTTCGACGTTGCCTACTTTTATTTTTTCTAAACTACCTTCAAGTTCAAAAAAATTCCAGATTTCTTGAGAATATTTTAACAAATCTTCTGATTGGCTTAAAAAGTAAATATCCAAAGAAAACACAGTGGACGACCCTCTTAAGCCCCCTATCGCTATCCCCGTTGTCCTGGTATTCAATATCGTTTCTTCGTCCTTATACTCAATCTCCTCTATCCCTTCCCATGCCTTTGGCACCTTAAATTCATAACCATCAATCTTGTTGACTACCGTATAATCTTTCCCGAATAAACTCTTTGCCACCCTTACTCCTTCCGGCAAAGTTTTATTTATATTCCTGACATCTTTTTGATTTTGCCAATGCCAAAAAATTTCTCCGGCAATGGCCAGCAAGACTAAAACGAAAAGAGAAACAAGAATCTTTTTTTTCATTGAAACCTGAAAATTACCGTTCCTGATTTCAATTCTATAACTCCAAATGCAAAGAGCAAATCGATGCCTGTGGAAAACTTTTTAATAATTACCAAAACCTCCAAAAGCCTCAAAATCTCCAATAATCCAATTCTCCCCATTTTCCCACGATCGTAGGAAAATGATACTAATATGATTTTAAATAGAGCTAATTTAAGTTAATTTAGATAAATTAAATAAATTAGATAAATCAAATCAATTTAAAAATCTTTTTCAAATGAAGGTCATTATCAATCTTCTCCAAGATTCCCGTACGAACATATTGGCGCAAGTTAAAATATTCAATGATAAAATTTATCTCGTCCTCGCACTGATACGGAAAAACGAAAACGCTTTTTTGTAGCTCATAAAAACCAAGTCTTTCTAATTTATCTCTTAAAACATCTCGGCTTCTTCTCATTTTTTCCGGGATATCAAAAACAACA
>Ga0209212_1003953_pt1 | contig 18869 bp, 20 predicted proteins | sample RifGroC2_FD_183996 | JGI IMG/M metagenome (GOLD analysis project Ga0209212, IMG submission 183996) | Groundwater microbial communities from Rifle, Colorado, USA - Groundwater C2 (SPAdes) (version 2) | ecosystem: Environmental > Aquatic > Deep subsurface > Groundwater | place: Rifle, Colorado...
CCCAGCCGGTTACCTCCCACGAGGGGCACTGACATGCTGACCGCCATTATCGACTGGTCGGCACGCAACCGCTTTTTGGTGCTGCTCGCCACGCTGTTAGTCACGCTGGCGGGCATCTATGCGGTGGTCAAGACGCCGCTGGATGCCTTGCCGGATTTATCCGACGTGCAGGTGATCGTCTATACCGAATATTCCGGCCAGGCGCCGCAGGTGGTGGAGGATCAGGTCACCTACCCGCTCACCACCGCGATGTTGTCGGTGCCGAAATCCAAGGTGGTGCGCGGCTTCTCGTTCTTCGGCGCATCGTTCGTGTATGTGATCTTCGAGGACGGCACCGACATCTACTGGGCGCGCTCGCGCGTGCTGGAATACCTCAGCAGCATCGCCGGGCGCCTGCCGAAAAATGTCGCGCCGCAACTCGGGCCGGATGCGACCGGAGTGGGCTGGGTGTACCAGTACGCGGTGCTCAGCGAGAAGCACAACCTGGCCGAATTGCGCACCATGCAGGACTGGTATCTGCGCTACCAGCTCACCAAGGCGCACGGCGTCGCCGAGGTGGCCTCGGTCGGCGGCTTCGTGCAGCAGTACCAGGTGACGGTCGATCCGGTGAAGCTGCGCGCCTTTAACGTTCCGCTGGGTAAGGTGGCGCAGGTGATCCGCGACGGCAACCGCGATGTCGGCGGGCGTGTGGTGGAAATGGCCGAGACCGAATACATGGTGCGCGGCAAGGGCTATTTGCGCGGCAAGGGCGATCTGGAAAATCTGGTGGTCAAGGCGGAAGGCGGTACACCGGTGCTGCTGCGCGACATCGCGCGCGTCGAACTCGGCCCGGACGAGCGGCGCGGCCTGACCGAACTGAACGGCGAGGGCGAAGTGGTGTCCGGCATCGTCATGGCGCGCTATGGCGAGAACGCGCTGGAGGTGATACAGAACATCAAGAACAAGATCGCCGAGATATCAGCCGGCCTGCCGGATGGCGTGAAAATCCAGGCGGTGTATGACCGCTCCGAGCTGATCCGGCGCGCCATCGCCACGTTGAAATACACGCTGTTCGAGGAAGGCCTGATCGTCGCGCTGGTCTGCATGGTGTTCCTGATGCACGCGCGCAGCGCGCTGGTCGCCATCGTGATGCTGCCCATCGGCGTGCTGATCGCCTTCCTCACGATGCGCGCGCTGGGCATGAGCTCCAACATCATGAGCCTGGGCGGCATCGCGATCGCCATCGGCGCGATGGTGGACGCGGCCATCGTGATGATCGAGAACGCGCACAAACATCTGGAGCGGTTGGACAACTCCTCCCCCTTCAAGGGGGAGGCTGGGAGGGGGATGGGGGGAAGTGCTGCACTAACACCCCACCCCCATCCTAACCTTCCCCCTGAAGGGGAAGGGACTCTAGCTCCTCCCCTTTCAAGGGGGAGGTTGGGAGGGGGATGGGGTGATTCACTTCACACTGAAGGGGAGGGAGCTTTGAGTGCGCGCGCCACCGCCATCCTCGCCGCCTGCAAGGAAGTCGGCCCCGCCTTGTTCTTCTCGCTGCTGATTATCACCGTCTCATTCCTGCCGGTGTTCACGCTGGAGGCGCAGGAAGGGCGGCTGTTCGCGCCGCTGGCCTTCACCAAGACCTTCGCGATGGCGGGCGCGGCGCTGCTGTCGGTTACGTTGGTGCCGGTGCTGATGCTGCTGTTCATCCGCGGCAAAATCATGCCGGAGTCGCGCAACCCGCTGAACCGTTTTTTGATCTGGAGCTACCGGCCGATGATCGCCGCTGTGCTGCGCTGGAAAAAAACTACCCTCGTTGCGGCACTCGTGGCGCTGGCGGTATCTGTTTATCCCGCCATGAAGCTGGGCAGCGAATTCATGCCGACGCTGAACGAGGGCACGCTGTTCTACATGCCCGCGTCGCTGCCCGGCATGTCGGTCACCAAGGCGGCCGAACTGCTGCAAACGCAGAACAAGATCATCAAGAGCTTCCCGGAAGTCGCTTCGGTGTACGGCAAGGCGGGGCGCGCGCAGACAGCCACCGATCCGGCGCCGCTGGAGATGTTCGAGACGGTGATCAATCTCAAGCCGCAGGAGGATTGGCGGCCCGGCATGGACACCGACAAGCTGATCGCCGAAATGGATAAGGCGCTGCAATTTCCCGGCGTGGCAAATTCGTGGACGATGCCGATCAAGGCGCGCATCGACATGCTGTCCACCGGCATCCGCACGCCGATCGGCATCAAGGTATTCGGCAAGAACCTGGAGGAAATGGAACGCGTAGCCAGGGACATCGAGGTCGTGGTCAAGAATATTCCGGGCACGACCAGTGCGCTGGCGCGCTACGGGTTGACGATGGGCGAAGTGCAGGACGTGATCGCCACCGCGCTGGGCGGCGAAAATGTCACGACCACGGTGGAAGGGCTGGAGCGCTTCGGCGTGAACGTGCGTTACCCAAGAGAACTGCGGAGCACGCCGGAGCAGATCGCGCGCGAAGTGCTGGTGCCCACAATGGATGGGGCCATGATCCCGCTCGGGCAACTTGCCAGGATCAGCATCAGCAAGGGCGCGCCGTCCATCCGCACCGAGAATGCGCTGCTGTCGGCCTACATCTATGTGGATATCCGCGACCGCGACATCGGCTCGTATGTGGCGGAGGCGCGCAAGGCGGTGGCGCAGCAGGTGAAATTCCCGCCCGGTTATTACGCCACCTGGAGCGGGCAGTTCGAATACATGGAGCGCGCCGCCGCAAAGATGAAGATCGTTATCCCGGTCACGCTGCTGGTTATCTTTTTACTGCTGTATCTCAACTTCAGGCGCGTCACGGAATCGCTGATCGTGATGCTCTCGGTGCCGTTCGCGCTGGTCGGCGGCGTGTGGTTGCTGTGGTTGATGGATTACAACCTGAGCGTCGCGGTCGCGGTTGGCTTCATCGCGCTGGCAGGCGTGGCGGCGGAGACCGGCGTGGTGATGCTGATCTATCTGGAGAACGCCTGGAAGGAAATTCAGGCGCGCTGCGCCGACGAAGGCCGCAAGCCGATGCTGGGCGACCTGCATGCCTCCATCATGCACGGCGCGGTGGAACGCGTGCGCCCCAAGATGATGACCGTGGTGGCGATCATGGCGGGCCTGCTGCCCATCCTGTGGAGCACCGGCACCGGCTCGGAAGTGATGCGCCGCATCGCCGCGCCGATGGTGGGCGGCATGATCTCTTCGGCGGTGCTGACGTTGCTGGTCATTCCGGTGATCTATGCGCTGGTGAAGGTGCGCGAAATTAAAGGGGAGCAAAAACCATGATCGAGATTATTCCAAATTTACATCCGGCACTCGTGCATTTTCCCATCGCATTTACCACGGCGGCGCTGGCTTTCACCGCCACCGGCACGGTATTCAGACGCTGGTCTTATGCGGCGCAGTGCCTGATGACGGGGCGCTGGATGTTATGGGGCGCGGCATTGTCTGCGCTCGTGGCCGCCACGTTCGGCTGGTTCGCCTTCAACAGCGTTGCGCATGATGAAGTGAGCCATGCCGCCATGATTTTGCATCGCAATTGGGCGCTGGGTACTTTGACCGTATTGATTGCACTCGCGGCCTGGGATGTGTGGCGCGGACGTTCCGGCAGGATGCCATCGCCCAATATTCCATCACCGGGTTTTCTGGGGTTGCTGGTCGTGGCGTGGCTGCTGGTGAACAGCACCGCATGGCACGGCGCCGAGCTGGTGTATCGCCATGGGCTCGGGGTGATGTCCCTGCCCAAATCGGAGGGGCTAGGCCATACCCACGAGCACGGCGCAGGTCATGGCGGCATGCCCGTGCAAGGTGAAAATATGCATCATGATGATGGCCATGCCCATAGCCTCGATGTCACTGCGGACGGCGCAAGTACGGCGCCCAAGAAGCCCGTGCATGCCCACGCGCCGGGAGTGCCGCCGCACAAGGATTAGCGCGATGAAAACTGGGGCGCGCAGGCCGTACAAGTTTTGACTGTAAACGGGCAACAGTCGAAGCGTCGCTGGAAATGCCCGGGAAAGCAACAAATGGAGAACACAATGAAAAAACGAATTGGAATAATCGCCCTGTTGTTGGTTGGCGTGGCGTCACTTCCGTTGGCTGCCCAGCCGATGGCGGGTATGGAGGCGCAGAAAGAAACCGAACAGGCCAGACATCAAGGCACGGGCAAAGTGGTGTCCGTGGATCGCGCCAAACTGCGTATCAAGCTGGCGCACGAGCCGATCAAATCGCTCGGCTGGTCGGCCATGTCGATGGACTTCAGCGTAGCGAAAGTCTTGCTGCTGGATGGCCTCAAGGAAGGTGACGCAGTGCAGTTTGAACTGGGAAAAACCAAACCGGATGAATTGGTATGGGTAATCGTCAAAATCGAGCGCAAGTGATCAACGATTAAGTTGTGCATAAGCAGTAGATTGCGCGCCTTTGGTATGCCGCGTAGAGAATCGCGTAACTTTGCTGAGTCCGACTTGCTCAATTCGATCAATGCCCCCTGGTCGGTGTATCAGATCGCGGCTGGATAGTAAGGAGAAGATATGACCGTTTCAGAACTTGCCAGACGTGCCGGGGTGACCGCCGATACCGTGCGCCACTATACGCACAGCGGCTTGCTTGCCCCGATACGCGGCAAAAGCAACGGCTATAACTGCTATAGCAGTGGTGATCTTGTGCGCTTGTTGTTTATCCGCAAAGCGCGACTGCTGGGGTTTAGCTTGGGGGATGTCAGCAATATTCTGAATGAGAGGAGCTGCGGGCATTCTCCCTGTCCGCAGGTGCGCAAGATCATGGAGCTGCGCCTCCAGGAGACTCAACTCAGAATGCAGGATTTGGAGAAATTGCGGGCGCGCATGGAGCATGCGGCAGCACTATGGGAAAAAATGCCCGACGGCATGCCGGATGGAAATGCCGTGTGTCACCTTATCGAGAATATCGCAATGGAAGATTGACCTGTGTGCCGCACACAGCTTTTACCGTAGGGTGCAGTAAGCAGGTGTAGTGGTAGGACACGGGAAGGATGATAGCGACACACCTTCAGTTAATCAGAAGTGATACGAAGGAGAAAAGCCATGAGTAACAATACCAAGAGCAGTAAAGCCAAGAACGATACCGGGCTGAGCGCAGAGCAGCGGCAGCACTGCATTGAAGTTGCGGCTTATCACATCGCCGAGAAATGCGGATTCAAAGATGGTTGTGATTTGGAAAATTGGCTGACCGCTGAAGCAGAAATCGATCAGTTGTTGGCCGAGGGCAAGTTGTAGCCGCAATCGAGTGCTGGGAGGTCGGGTTGGCGGCTTGCCGCCAACCCGACCAACTAGATCAGAGACTCCCCAAACAATTGTAAAGAGGAAGTTTAGTGAAATGCCATGATTTATGGAAATCTCAATAATAATAGGAGATACAGCATGGAATGGCTCGCACAAAACTGGATATGGATATTACTTGTCACCGGCTTCTTTTTCATGATGCGGCGCGGCGGGTGCGGGATGGGTGGCGGAATGAAAAGCCATGGCCAGCATGGCGGAGATACGCAACACAGCGCAGAAGCAGATAAATCCGCTGCCACCGTCACTGATCCTGTTGACAAAGCCACGCTCGACACCGCCGTCGCATTGACCTCCGTGTATCGCGGCAAAACTTATTACTTCGCATCGGCGGAGAATAGGGCAATCTTCGAGGCGAAACCGGAACAATATGCCAGTACCGATCAAGCTGATCCGCAACCACACAAATCGCATCATCATGGTTGTTAGGCGCGATGTGCTTTTCAGCAACCGCAAGTTTTATAGCCGGAGTTTCATTGTCCACACTCGGTGTGGTAACTCTGAAAAAGGCGGAACGAAAGGCGGAGATTCCGTTCGCGATGATCCCGCTGTTGTTCGGGGTTCAGCAAATCATCGAGGGCATGCTATGGCTGTCGTTCCGCTTCGACGCGCCGTCGCTCAATGTGACCATGACCTATGCGTTTACGCTGTTCTCGCATGTGCTATGGCCAATGTATGTGCCATTCGCTATCGGCTTGGTGGAAACCGTAGCCTGGCGGAAAAAGGCGATATGGGCATTCCGGGTCATTGGCATCGCGGTCGGCCTGTACCTGCTTTACCTGGTCGTCCGATTTCCCGTCACGTCCAAAGTTGAGGAACACATTGTGTATGTTTCGCCGCATTTTTATAAGGCTCCCATGATGGCGCTCTACTTGGCGGCAACCTGTGCCGGCGCTTTCTTTTCGAGCCACAAGATAATCAATCTGTTCGGCGTTCTGGCGTTGTTGCTTTTTATGGTGGCGTACTGGGTTCATGCCGTCGCCTTTTTTTCGATATGGTGTTTTTTCGCCGCGATATTAAGCGCAGTCATTTATTTGCACTTCAAATTTGGAAATGAGCGCGCGCCGGACTTGATGCGTTACCGCGCATGATTCATTCAAGCACAGAGTCCGGTTATTTTGTTTTTGATTTTTACGGGGAGGTGAACCATGCATTACGATGGCTGGGGTTTCGGGGGGATGCACGTTTTCTGGTGGCTGTTCTGGATTGCGGTGATCGTGGTGTTGTTCTCTTTGGATACACCGGTGTCGCGCCGCCGACGGCGTGAGACGCCGCTCGAGTTGTTGCAGCGCCGTTACGCCGCAGGTGAGATTTCGACAGAGGAGTATGAGGAGCGCAAGGCCAAGCTCGAGCACGATGCCAAATAAATCGAGTAGTGGGGCGCGGGTATCCAAAGGATGCAAGACAACTGCAAGGGTGTGCGCATGTGGGTAAGGAACAGTAGTTGCATTTTGTGGGTCTGCATGCTTGTTGCCGGATCGGCTCAGGCCGCCGCACCCACGGGGCAAGAACTGGTCGCGCATGTCGAACGCTTGCTTTGGGGTAAAACCAATCAAGGGACGGCCGAGATGACAGTGGTCACCCCGCGCTGGGAGCGCAAGATCGAATTGCGTTTCTGGATGGAGCGCCCGGAACGCACTTTCATCCGCATTCTCGCCCCCCCGAAAGAAGCCGGTATCGGCTCGCTGCGCATCAAGGCGGAGATGTGGAATTACTTGCCCGCGGTCGAGCGTGTCATCAAGATTCCGCCCTCGATGATGCTGCAGCCGTGGATGGGCTCGGACATGACGAATGACGATCTCGTCAAGGAGAGCAGCGCCGTCGAAGACTATACGCATATCCTGGGTGCGAACGACGAGATCGACGGCGTGAAAGTCTATAGCGTGGAATCCACACCAAAACCCGAGGCCGCCGTGGTATGGGGAAAAATCGTTTACAAGATTCGCATCAGCGACCGTATTCCGCTCCGGCAGGAGTATTACGACGAACGCGGCGAGCTGATCAAGGTGATGAGTTTTCTCGACGTGCGCGAGCTCGGCGGGCGCAATATCCCTACACGCTGGCAGATGCAACCGGTGCAAAAACCGCAGAACCGGACGGTTTTTGTGCTCAAGCAAATGGCGTTCGATGCACCGCTGCCAGCGGATGTATTCACGCTTCGAAACTTGCAGCAAACTCGCTAGGAGTACCCTATGGCCAACGTCCATGCCGAGAAACTGACCCGGATTTACCGTCAGGACAGCATCGAAGTCACCGCGCTCAAAGACGTCGATCTTGAAATCGCCGCCGGCGAATTCATCGCTCTGGTCGGCCCATCCGGGTCCGGAAAATCCACGCTGCTCAATCTGCTCGGCGGTCTCGACCATCCGACCTCGGGACGGTTGTGGGTAGAGGATCGCGAGTTAGGTGCGATGAGCGCACGCGAGTTGGCCGACATGCGTTTGCGCCGCATCGGTTTCGTGTTCCAGGAATACAACCTGATCCCAGTGTTGAGCGCGATCGAGAACGTCGAGTACGTGATGTTGTTGCAAGGGGTGGCTGACCAGGAGCGCCGCCGCCGCGCGCTGGCGGTGCTCACCGAAGTCGGGTTGACCGGCCTTGAGCATCGCCGCCCCGGTGAGCTCTCCGGAGGCCAGCAGCAACGTGTCGCCGTCGCGCGTGCGATCGTCGCCGAACCAGTGCTGGTGCTCGCCGATGAGCCGACCGCGAACCTCGACTCGGTCACGGGCGCTGCGCTGATGGATTTGATGCGCCGCCTGAACGAAACCAGGGGTATTACCTTCGTGTTTTCGACCCACGACCCGATGGTGATGCAACGCGCCCGCCGCCTGGTGCATCTCAAGGACGGGCGGGTGGTGGGCTAACCATGGCGCAGCGCATCTTTCTAAAGCTGGCTTTACGCGGATTGCGGCGCAGCCTGCGGCGCAGCCTGATTACGATTTCCGCAATCGCGATCGGTCTCGCGGCACTGGTATTTCTCCGCGGCTATATCGATGGCACCAATCGTCAAATGATAACCAATATCACCGGCTATCTGTCCGGCCATCTACAGGCGCACCAGCGTGGTTATCACGACGACCCGGCGCTCGATCTTACTTTCAGTCGCGCCGATGAGCTGATGGCGCGTTTCGATAAGCGCGGCGCGATCGCGGCAATCGCGCCGCGCATCGAAAGCACGGCGCTTGCCAGCGGGCCGGAAAAGACGCGCGGCGTGATGGTGATAGGCGTCGATCCTGAACGCGAGCGCCGGGTGACGACGCTGTATAAAGCGCTCAAGGAAGGCGAATATCTCGACGCGGCAGATCGGCGCGGCGCGATGATGGGAGAACGGACGGCGGAAATTCTGGGCGTTAAGCTCGGCGAGGAAGTGGCGCTCGTGACACAGGCGTCCGATGGTTCGATCGGCGCCGCCCGTTTCCGGGTGCGCGGTATCTATCGCAGCGGCATCAACGTGATCGACACCTCGTTTGTTTTTGTGACACTGCCGGCCGTGCAGGAGCTGCTGGCACTCGAAGGGCGGGTCACCACAATTGCGGCCCGGCTCGCCGATCTGGACGAAGTGCCGCGCACGGTCGCAGAGTTGCGCGGCGAACTGGGGCCGGACTTCGAGGTGCTCGGCTGGCAGGCATTGATGCCGGAACTCTCCGGCAATGTCGAATTGCACAGCCTTTTCGTGAACATGATTTTATTGATCGTGTTCAGCGTCGTGACATTGGGTATCGCCAATACCGTGCTGATGGGCGTCATGGAGCGTACCCACGAGTTCGGCGTGATGCTGGCGCTGGGCACGCGCCCGGCGCAAGTGGCCCGGATCGTGTTCTACGAGGCCTTGCTGCTGGGTCTGGGTGCGATCGCACTCGGCGGCGCCATCGGCGTCGGTGTCACGGCCTACTTCGGTTATCGCGGCATCGATTTCGGCGAATACACGCAAGCCGCGCAGATGATGCCGGGCCTGACCGGGATCGTCTATCCCAGCGTGCGCATCGAGCCCTTGTTGTTGCTCTCGGCGATACTGCTCGCCACCACCGTCTGCGCCTCCGTGTATCCGGCCTTGAAGGCGGCACGCCTGTCGCCGGTCGAGGCCATCCGCGGCGTGCGCCAGGCCTTGTACCTGCGTCTGCCGGGGCTGCATCTCGCTTCGCCATTGTTGCCGCGCGCGGTATTCGCCCGTATCGCGCTGCGCGGTATCGCGCGCAATCCGCGCCGCACGCTGCTTACGCTCGGCTCGCTTGGCGCCGGGCTCGCCGCATACCTGTTCCTGAGCGCGTTTGCCTCGGGCTTCTACCTGCAAATGCGCAACAACGCTACCGATCTGATTACCGCCCATCTTCAGATCGAGCGCAAGGGTTTCCGTGACGAGTTTGACGCCAAGCTCGCGCTCGCGCAGGCTAATCAATTGCTAGCGCGCGTGCGCGCCAATCCGATGGTGGCCGCCGCCGCGCCGCGCTTGCAGGCGCAGACGATGGCGAGCAGCCCGACTAAATCCGAGCCGTTGATGCTCTACGGGGTCGATCCACCGGCCGAGACCAAAGTGACCACGCTGCACCAAAAAATCGTAGAAGGCGCTTACCTCAGCGGCGGGCGCACGCGCGAAATTGTCATCGGACGCAAGCTCGCCGAGCGGCTGCGCGTGCGCCTGGGCGAGAAGATCGTGCTGATGGCACCGGCCGCCGACGGCACGCTCGGCTCGGCGGCATTGCGCATCACCGGTATCGTGGAGACGGGCAACGACATGTTCGATCGCACGATGGCCGTGACCAACCTAGCCGTCGCGCGCGAGTTGCTAGCGGTTCCCGACGATGTATCGGCGATCGCCGTGCGTCTTAACGATATTGAGGATGCGGAGGCGGCCATCCCGGCGCTCGCAACAAGCTTGACCGCGCCAGCGCAACAAGTCGTCAGCTGGAAAACGCTGCTGCCCGAGGTCGAGCAGATGCTCGATTTTATTCGCATCAATCTGCGGGTGATCCTGATCATCGTGTTTGCCGTCGTGGCGCTCGGGGTCATGAATACCTTGCTGATGGCGGTGCTGGAGCGCAGGCGCGAATTCGGGTTGCAGCTCGCGCTCGGCACGCGGCCGACCCAGATCGTGCGCACGGTGCTATATGAGTCGTTGGTGCTCGGCGCGCTGGGGCTCGGCGCTGGCGTGATCGCCGGCACAATCATCGTCGGATATTTCCATGCCACTGGCTTCGATCTCAGCGCCTATTCCGTGACCGGCCGGTTCCCCGGTTTGACCAGCGTCATTTACCCTGTGATCTTGATCGCGAACATCTGGTTGCCGGCGGCGGCGTTGTTCTTTACCAGTGTTGCAGCCGCTTTGTATCCGGCCTGGCGCGCGACGCGGCTCGATCCGGCCCAGGCGTTGCGCCATGTGTGATGCGCGGCTTATCGTCGCCACGATGTTGCTTTTCGTGGCGACCTGCGCGCTCGCCGACGACGAGGCGGTTATGTTCAAGGGGTACTACAAGAATCTGCTCACGCAGGCACGCACCGCATTCCCGCAGGCCGAGCGCTATACGCTCGACCTGAACCGGCTGCGTCTTGAGGTTCGCGGACGACCCGCTGACTGGCTTGGCTACGATGTGCAGTACGACAACGAAGCGCTGCTTGGCAGCTACTTGGATACCGCGCAGTTCGCGCAACTCAAGGCAGCAAGACCCAAGACCTACTGGGATATGGAAAGTAATTATGTGGATAGTCAGTCGCTAGTGATGCGCCACCGTGTGCACCGCAGCTTCGTGAGTCTCAACACGGCAGCGGTCGATGCATTTCTCGGGCGCCAGCGCATTGCCTGGGGTAGCGGGCGCATGTGGAACCCAACCGATCTGTTCAACCCTTACAACCCGGCGCAGCTCGAGCGCGACGAGCGCACCGGTGTGGATGCCGTGTTGTTGGAAAAGAGTTTTTCCGCGCTTTCCCGCCTGAGTTTTGCCTATGCGCCACAGCGCAACGCTCCGGCCAGCCGCGCCGTGCGTTATCGCACCAATTTTGCCAAGACGGATATAGCCTTGATGGCGGGAAAGTTTCGCGATTCACGCGTAGTCGGGTTCGAATTTGCCGGGCGGATCGGCGATGCCGGCGTGTATGGTGAGGCGGCGCACACGCGCCCCAGAGCCGGGGATGTCTTTACACGGGGTGTGATGGGCGCGGAGTACGCTTTCGAAAACACACTGACCATCGGCGCTGAATACTACTGGAATGGTGAGGGAACGAGCCAACGAACCCGCTACGACTTCGTGCGGATGTTCGCGGGGGAGATACAGAACGTCGCTAAACACTATACCGGCGCGCACCTGAGATACGATGTTACGCCATTGCTGCGCTCAGAAAATCATCTGATTCTCAACCATGACGATGTCAGTCGTTTCTTCGCACCCAGTCTGGTGTACTCGCTCGCCAGCAACTGGGACGTGGCCGCCGGTGTGCAGTTGTTTAGCGGCGATGCGGACAGCGAATACGGGAGGTTTCATAATGTCTACTATATGTACCTGCAGCGGTTCTTTTGATATGACGCGCACATCGGGTTTCGACACGGTATCGCTGAGCGCTCTGCGATATTTCCGCTACGCGCTGTTCATGCTGATGGTGCAGTGAGATTGCTTCCGGTTCCGGGGTAATAGCCAGCCGTCGCCGTAGGGAGGGTGCGATGAATGCGCCGGTTCCGGATTGGTTGCCACCGGAGCCGACAGTAGCAAAAGAGCGTGGCAACCATACTATCGTGATAAGGAGAAAAGAAATGGCGATCGACCCAGTATGCAAGATGAACGTGGAATCAGGAAAGGCAGCAGCCAAGGCGGAACATGCCGGACAGGTGTACTACTTCTGCTCCGCTACTTGCCACAAGACGTTTGCCGCCGAGCCGGGGAAGTACACAAGCGGTGCAGCACCGGCCGACCACTCGTGTTGCGGTGGGCATAAGTAGCTGATGGGGAAGTGTGGAGATAGAAAATGAGCGACGCGATGCAGACTGATCTCATCCAGATCGGCGGCGCGGGGCCGGCGGGGCTGGCCGCCGCCATCACCCTGGCGAAGGCCGGCCGCCGCGTGCTGGTTCATGAGGCGCAGTCTGAAGTCGGACATCGTTTCGACGGCGATTTTCAGGGGCTGGAGAATTGGAGCACGCGGCAGGATGCGCTCGACTTGCTGCGTGAGCTGGGCATCACCACGGAGTTCGCCATGTTGCCATGCAGCCGCGGTTATGGTTTCGACGCCTGGGGCGAGCGCTACGATTTGGCGGGCAGCAAGACGCTGTTTTACCTGGTGGAACGCGGGCCGGGTGCGGGGACGCTGGACACCGCCCTGCTGGCGCAGGCGCGTGGGCTGGGGGTGGAGGTGCGCTTCAACAGCCGGCTCGATCATCTGGAGGGCACAGGGATTCTGGCCGCAGGCCCCAAGGCGGCGGACGCCATCGCCGTTGGCTACCACTTCGAGACCGCCATGCAGGACGGCTTCTGGGTGATTTACGATGATGAACTCGCGCCGCAGGGCTATGCCTACCTGTTGGTGATGAACGGGCGCGGCACCGTCAAGAGCTGCATGTTCTCCGGCTTCAAACAGGAGCAGTTATATGCCGAGCGCACCGTGGCCGCTTTCCGGCGGTTGGTGGGGCTGGAGATGTTGAATCCCGTTCCTCACGGCGGCGCGGGCAACTTCCGTATCCCGGCGCGCGCTGTCGCGGGCGCACATCCGGTGGCGGGGGAGGAAGCCGGTTTTCAGGATTTCCTGTGGGGCTTCGGCATGCGCTACGCGATCCTCTCCGGAGTGCTGGCGGCGCGCAGCCTGCTGGAAGGCAAGGACTACGACCTGCTGTGGCGGCGTGAACTGGAAGCATCGATGTGGAGTTCCATGGTCAACCGGGTGATCTTCGCCATGCTGGGCAATCGCGGCTACCGCTGGATTCTGCGCAGAAACCAGGCGCATCACTGGGACGCGCATCACGTCCTGCACTGGATATATCAGCCGGGACCAATCAAACACCTGCTCCTGCCTTGGGCGCGTCGCCGTTATCACTCCCAGCGCCGTGATGAGAGTTGTGACCATGTAAATTGCACCTGTGTGTGGTGTCGCCACGGGGATCATCATATTGCCGCGACGGAGAAAGCCTGCGCCAGCCAGTCCAAGTGAAGGGGGTGAGTAAATGAGTAAATTTGTGGAAGGCAAAGTGGTGGCCAAGCGGCGCTGGGCCGAGCGGCTCTACTCGTTGCAGGTGGATGCCGACATCGCGCCGTTCCAGGCCGGACAGTTCACCAGGCTCGCGCTCGACATTGACGGGGAAGCGGTCAGCCGCGCTTATTCGCTCATCAACGCGCCGGATGAAACACCGCTGGAGTTTTATTTCATCGAAGTGCCGGGCGGATTGCTCACCCGGCGCCTGGCCGCGCTCGAAGCGGGCGATGCAGTTTGGGTAGCGCCACAGGCCGCCGGGTTTTTAACCCTTGCCGAAGCGCCCGAGGCAAAGCACTTGTGGCTGCTCTCGACCAGCACCGGCATTGCGCCCTTCCTCTCCATCCTCAAAACCGGGGAGCCGTGGCAGCGCTTCGAGCGCATCGTGCTGGCGCACGGCGTGCGCCATGCCGACGAACTGGCTTACGGCGAAACCATCAGCGGCTTCGCGCAACAGCACGGAGGACAGTTCCGCTTCGTGCCTTTCGTCAGCCGCGAGGCAACGGATTTCGCGTTGCGCGCGCGCATCCCGGAGGCAATTGCCGATGGCCGTCTGGAAGCCGGGGCCGGTATCACGCTTGCGCCGGAAAGTTCGCAAGTGATGCTGTGCGGCAACACGGGCATGGTGCACGATACGACCGAAATATTGCTGGCGCGCGGCTTGAAGAAAAACCGGCGGAGCGACCCCGGCCACATTACCGTGGAAATCTATTGATAAGCATGAATAAGATATACGTGAAAGATACTGCGGGAATACGCTCACGGCCACGAACCGGGGATGTCGCCAGGAGCGCCGACAATACCGGATTCGGGTTGAAACTGGAGAAGTATGAATGAATGCGGAGACGGACATTCTGGAACGGGCGGATGCGGCTTTTGCCGAGGCGTTGGCCGAAGCGCTGGATATCCGCGAGCATGAAACCGGCTCGCACTCCAAACGGGTTGCCTGTCATACCCTGGTGCTGGCGCGCCGCTTTATCGCAGATACCGGTCAACTACGGCAAATTTATTGGGGTTCCTTGTTGCATGACATAGGCAAGATCGGGGTGGCTGATGCGATTTTGTTGAAGCCGGGAGCGCTCGATGAAGATGAGTGGCTGGAAATGTGGACGCATCCGGAAAAGGGACACCGCATCGTGGCGCAATTTCCGGGTATGGGCGAAGCCGCAGAAATCGTGCTCAGCCACCAGGAACGTTTTGATGGAACCGGTTATCCGCGCGGCCTTCGCGGCCAGCAAATTCCGCTCGGTGCGCGCCTGTTCGCGCTGATCGATACCCTGGACGCGATGACTTCAGATCGTTCTTACCGCAAGGCGCTGTCGTTCGATCAGGCGCGCGCGGAAATTGTCGGCATGAGCGGCACGCAATTTGATCCGCTGGCCGTGCAGGCATTTTTGGCTGAAGAGGTTACACTGCGCGAAATGGTGGCGGGAAAATGTATGCAGTTGCACGATCCGGATATTTCTCGCGAAGCAAAACTCCAGATTCACGCATCTGAAAGGAACAGACCATGAGCACTACCACAGACCCCGTATGCGGCATGACGGTGAAACCGGAATCTCCCCACCGCTGCGAATATCGCGGCGTCGAATACCGCTTTTGCAGCGCCAAGTGCCTGGCCAAGTTTCAGGCATCCCCGACGGATTACCTGGAGCAGCGCCCGGCGCAGCCTTCCGCTGCCAGGCAAGGCGTGATGTACACCTGTCCGATGCACCCTGAAATCCGCCAGCCTGCGCCGGGAAACTGCCCGAAGTGCGGCATGACTTTGGAACCCGAATCTCCGATGGTACCGGGTGCAGTCGAATACACCTGCCCGATGCATCCCGAAGTGGTGCGCAGCGAGCCGGGCAGTTGCCCGATCTGCGGCATGGCTTTGGAGCCGCGCAACGCAGTGGCGGAAGACAATGCCGAATTGCACGATATGACGCGGCGCTTCTGGGCGAGCGCGGCGCTGGCCTTGCCGGTGTTCGTGATGGCGATGGTCACCGACCTGCTGCCGCAGGCGATGCCGAGCTTTATTTCGATGACGGCGCTGCAATGGCTGGAATTCGCGCTGGCGACTCCGGCGGTGCTGTGGGGCGGCTGGCCGATCTTCCAGCGCGGCTGGGCGTCGGTGGTCAACCGCCACCTCAACATGTTTACCCTGATCGCGCTCGGCGTCGGCGTGGCGTGGAGCTACAGCGTGGTGGCGATGCTGTTGCCGGGCATCTTCCCGCCCGCGATGCGCAGCATGATGGGCACGGTGCCGGTTTATTTCGAGGCGGCGGCGGTCATCATGGCGCTGGTGCTGCTCGGGCAGGTGATGGAGTTGCGCGCGCGCAGCCAGACCAGCGCCGCGATCAAACTGCTGCTGGGCTTGGCTCCCAAGACCGCACGCATCGTGCGCGATGACGGAAAAGAAGAGGACATCCCGCTGGAGCAGGTGCAGCCGGGCGATGTGCTGCGCGTGCGCCCCGGTGAGAAAGTGCCGGTGGATGGCGTGGTGCTGGAAGGCACGAGTTCGCTGGATGAATCCATGGTCACCGGAGAATCCATCCCGGTGGAAAAGACTGCGGGCGCGCGGCTGATCGGCGCCACGGTGAACGGCACCGGCAGTTTGCTGATGCGCGCCGAGCGCGTCGGCGCCGATACCCTGCTGGCGCAGATCGTACACATGGTGAGCGAGGCGCAGCGTTCGCGCGCGCCGATCCAGCGCCTGGCCGATGTCGTTGCCGGGTATTTCGTGCCGGTGGTGATAGGCGTGGCGCTCGCCACGCTGGCGATCTGGGGCATCTGGGGGCCGGAGCCGCGCCTGGCGCATGCCATCGTCAACGCCGTGGCGGTGCTGATCATCGCCTGCCCCTGCGCGCTGGGGCTGGCCACGCCGATGTCCATCATGGTCGGCACCGGGCGCGGCGCGACACTGGGTGTGCTGATCAAGAATGCCGAGGCGCTGGAAACGATGGAGAAGGTGAACACGCTGGTGGTGGACAAGACCGGTACATTGACCGAGGGCAAACCGAAACTGACCTCGGTAATTCCGCTGGACGGGTTCGATGAAGGCGTCGTGCTGTGGCTGGGCGCCAGCCTGGAACGCGCCAGCGAACATCCGCTGGCGGCGGCGATCGTGAATGGCGCACAGGAAAAAAATATCGTACTCACTGCGGTGAGCGAGTTCCGCTCGATCACCGGCAAGGGTGTGACGGGAACGGTTGAGGGTCGCGTGGTCGCGCTGGGCAACCTCAAACTGTTCGAGGAATTGCAAATCGACGCAGGCGAATTGCCGACACGCGCCGAGACGTTGCGTGGCGACGGCCAGACCGTGATGCTGCTGGCGATCGACGGCAGGGCGGCGGGATTGATCGGCGTGGCCGATCCGGTCAAGGCCTCTACGCCGGACGCGATCCGCGCGCTGCATGAAGAAGGCGTGCAGGTCATCATGCTCACCGGCGACAACCTCATTACGGCGCAAGCGGTGGCAAGCAAATTGGGCATTGATCGCATCGAGGCGGAAGTGCTGCCCGAACAGAAAGCCAGCATCGTCAAACAACTGCAGGCGCAGGGCCGCATCGTGGCGATGGCGGGCGACGGCATCAACGACGCGCCGGCCCTGGCACAGGCGCAGGTCGGCATTGCCATGGGCACCGGCACCGATGTGGCGATGGAAAGCGCGGGCGTCACGCTGATCAAAGGCGACCTCATCGGCATCGTGCGCGCGGTACGCCTGTCGCGCGCCACCATGAAGAACATCCGCCAGAATTTATTTTTCGCCTTCATCTACAACGTGCTCGGCATCCCGGTTGCGGCGGGCGTGCTGTACCCGGTTTTCGGCCTGCTGCTGTCGCCGATCATCGCCGCCGCCGCGATGAGCTTCAGTTCGGTGTCGGTGATCCTGAATGCGCTCAGGCTGAATCGGGCGAAGATGTGAATAGTGTTTTTGATGAGGTGAGCTGTTTTGAAAGGAGAACATGATGGAGCATGACGGCCATATCAAGCACGCTACACCTGGTGCGCCACGGGGATTTAACTGGATTTCCATTGTATTTCTGGTGGTTGCCGCATTCTTTTTGCTGAGCGAACACCTCGCCCACCTGATGGGCGCGTTGCCGTTCCTGTTGCTGCTCGCCTGCCTGCTGATGCATCTGTTCATGCATCACGGGCATGGAGCGCACGGTGGACATGGCGAAAGGGGCGATAAATGACTCCGGGCGAAAACGCTTACGGCCTGTGGTCGCTGGTGATTATCAACTCGCTGTTTTTTATCCTGATCGCCTTCAGTTTTTTCAAGCCGCGCTCGCCACGCGACTGGCGCACACTCGGCCTTTACTCGGCTTTTATCGTGGCACTGTTTACCGAGATGTACGGCTTTCCGCTGACGATCTACTTTTTGTCCGGCTGGTTGCAGAGCCATTATCCCGAGGTGAATTGGCTATCGCACGATGCCGGACATTTGCTGGAAATGATGTTCGGCTGGCGCGCTTATCCGCACTTTGGCCCGTTCCATATTCTCAGCATGGTCTTTATCGTTGGCGGCTTCTGGTTGCTGTCCAGGGCATGGCCGGTGCTCTACCGGGCGGTGCAGCGCAACGAACTGGCGATCACCGGGCCTTATGCGCGCATCCGCCATCCGCAGTACGTTGCTTTTGTGCTGGTGATGTTCGGTTTCTTGCTGCAATGGGCGACCATTATCACCCTGCTGATGTTCCCGGTTATGGTTTGGGTTTATATCAGATTGGCCTATGCAGAGGAGCGGGATTCCGAAGCCCGCTTTGGCGCGCAGTGGCGCGAGTATGCCGCCCGCACCCCAAGATTCATCCCGCAGCGCGCCAGGGTGTTCCATGAGTAAAAAAATTATTCTCGAATCAACAATCACATGCCGGAGTGCGGGCATACACAAATAGAAATCATGCAGACGGATATTTGTCAGTGGTTCTATGAATGCAAAGCATGCGGTGTTTTGCTCAAGCCAAAGAAAGGGGATTGTTGTGTTTTCTGTTCTTATGGCACAGTCCCTTGCCCGTCCATTCAGCAAGGAGATGGTTCATGTTGTTCGTCATAGTTGCCACGGAATTATTTCTTGGTCTCATTCCCGCCTGGCATCGCAGTTCTTGACTGGCTGGCCGGAGTTTAATATTGTGTGCCGAGTTACATTAAAGGAGAGTCACCATGAACGAAATTGTCGAAGATCCGGTTTGTCACATGCAAGTTCCATCTATCTCATTAGCCACAGAATACGCGGGTGGCCATTACGCATTTTGTTCTGCACAGTGTCAGGAACGGTTTCTGGCGAACCCGCATTTATACGTTGGATTTCCCGGGAATCCAGCGCCCGCGCAGGAGGGGAAAGAAGTCATCAAGCGCCATCGCCTTTTGCTATCGGCGCCGCTCGATGCGATACAGGCCGAACAGGTAAAGCAG